>Ga0193716_1000521_pt1 | contig 23279 bp, 16 predicted proteins | sample U2c1metaG_FD_145901 | JGI IMG/M metagenome (GOLD analysis project Ga0193716, IMG submission 145901) | Soil microbial communities from a riparian zone of the East river system, Colorado, United States - U2c1 | ecosystem: Environmental > Terrestrial > Soil > Riparian zone | place: USA: East River...
ATGGCGAAGGAGAAATTCGAGCGTAGTAAACCGCACGTGAACATCGGGACGATTGGTCACATTGACCATGGCAAGACGACGCTGACGGCGGCGATCACCAAGGTGTTGAGCAAGCACAACCCGAAGGTGGCGTTCCGGGCGTTTGATTCGATTGATAACGCTCCGGAAGAGCGGGAGCGGGGAATCACGATTGCGGTATCGCACGTGGAGTATGAAACGGCGAACCGGCACTACGCGCACATGGATTGCCCGGGGCATGCGGACTACATCAAGAACATGATCACCGGAGCGGCGCAGATGGACGGGGCGATTCTGGTGGTGGCGGCAACCGACGGCCCGATGCCGCAGACGCGGGAACACATTTTGCTGGCGCGGCAGGTGGGAGTGCCGGCGATTGTGGTGTTTCTGAACAAGTGCGACATGGTGGAAGACGCGGAACTGCTGGAGCTGGTGGAACTGGAAGTGCGCGAACTGCTGAAGAGCTATCAGTTTCCCGGGGACACGATTGCAGTGGTCAAGGGATCGGCGCTGCAAGCGCTGAACGGGGACGTGAAGTGGGAAAAGTCGATCGACGATTTAATGGAAGCAGTGGACAAGAACATACCGCTTCCGGTACGGGACATTGACAAGACGTTTGCGATGCCGATTGAAGACATTTTTTCGATTTCCGGACGCGGCACGGTCGTGACGGGACGCGTGGAACGCGGCAAGGTCAAGGTGGGCGAAGAAGTGGAGATTGTGGGATTCCGGCCGACGCAGAAAAAAGTGGTGACGGGCGTGGAAATGTTCCGCAAGTTGCTCGATGAAGGGCTGGCGGGGGACAACGTCGGGTTGTTGCTGCGGGGAACGGAAAAAGAAGACGTGGAACGGGGCCAGGTGATCTGCAAGCCGGGCTCGATTACGCCGCACACCAAGTTCAAGGCGGAAGCGTACGTATTGAACAAGGAAGAAGGCGGACGGCACACGCCGTTTTTCACGGGCTATCGCCCGCAGTTTTACTTCCGGACGACCGATGTCACGGGCGACGTGAAGCTGCCGACCGGAGTGGAAATGGTGATGCCCGGCGACAACGTGAGCTGTGAAGTGACGCTGATCACGCCGGTAGCACTGGAAAAGGGCTTGCGCTTCGCGATTCGCGAAGGCGGGCACACCGTCGGCGCCGGCGCCGTTACCGAGATCATCGAGTAATTTGGTTTTTCAACTAGCGGGATTTGGTTGATCTGAAAGGTTTGCAAAGTCATGCGAGAAATCATCACGCTGCAGTGCGGCGATTGTAAAAACCGCAACTACACGACCACCAAGAATAAGCGGAAGCACACCGAACGCCTGGAAACGAAGAAGTTCTGCAACACGTGCCGCAAACAAACCGCGCACAAGGAAGTGAAGTAAGGTTCTCGTTTCCTCGCAGTTCGCTGGGTGAACCCAGTGTCAGGGGTGTAAGGGGCAGACCGGTTTTGAATTTAGGGGAGTCGTCCAACGGCTAGGACTCCGGTCTCCAAAACCGGGTATGGGGGTTCGAGTCCCTCCTCCCCTGCCAGATTTTAGTCGAGGCAGATTTTTTCTCTGCCTTTGCAACGAAGAAGGGGTTCAATGGCCACGCAGGCGGTCAAAGTGAAGAACGACGAAGAAAAGAGCAAAATCACCGGAGCGGCTTCCGGGATCAGTGAAAAAGTAACGAACACGGTTGCGGATACTCGCGAGTTCCTTCACGACGTCCGCATCGAGATGAAGCAGGTCACTTGGCCGAGTCGCGAAGATGTCGTTTCGACCACCCTGGTGGTGATCGCCACGGTTGCTTTTTTTGGCGTTTTCCTTACGGCGGTTGACTGGCTGGTACAAAACGGAATTGGCTACATCTTTAAGAAGTTCGGCGTCTGAAGGGAATCAGAGACCGATGGCAATGCAGTGGTACATCATTCACACGTATTCGGGCTTTGAAAAGAAGGTCAAAGAAAGCCTGGAAAGCCGCGTTGCTGCTTTCACGCTCCAGGACAAAATCGGCCGCGTGCTGATTCCTATGGAAGACGTGGTGGAAGTGCGAGGCGGCAAAAAAGTGGTTTCTTCGCGCATGTCGTATCCCGGCTATGTCCTGGTGGAGATGGATCTTGACGAAAACACCTGGCATACCGTGCGCTCCACGCCGCGCGTCACCGGCTTTGTTGGTTCGGCCACGGCTCCTTCGCCGCTCACCGAAGCAGAAGTGGACGGCATCATCAATCGCGTGCACACGCCGCAGGATCGCCCGAAACCGAAGGTGGTTTTCGAGCGCAACGAGCAAGTGCGCATCGTGGATGGACCGTTTGCCAACTTCAACGGCACGGTGGAAGAAATCGACAACGACCACAGCCGGCTGAAAGTCTCGGTCACAATTTTTGGCCGCTCGACGCCGGTGGAACTGGATTTTGCCAGCGTCGAAAAACTGGGCTGAGCGGGCCAACCAGTCCGTCGGGAAATTAGGCTTTCGAGCCACAGGATTTGAAAGGATTTAGGGTAAAGGAAACATGCCGCCAAAGAAGATTTTAACCACCATCAAGTTGCAGCTGCCCGCGGGCAAAGCGACTCCTGCGCCGCCGGTCGGAACCGCGCTCGGTCCCCATGGGTTGAACATCATGGATTTCTGCAAACAGTTCAATGCCAAGACCGCGAAAGAACCCGACGGCATGATTTTTCCGGTGCTCGTTACGGTGTACGCCGATCGTACGTTCACCTTTATTCTTAAAACGCCCCCGGCTTCCGTTTTACTGAAGCGCGCGGCGAATATCGCCAAAGGTTCGGCGGAGCCGAATCGCAATAAAGTCGGCAAGGTCACCAAAAAGCAGGTTGAAGAAATTGCCAAGATCAAGCTTGTCGATCTCAACACCACCAATCTGGACGCTGCGGTGCGCACGGTCATGGGTACGGCGCGCAACATGGGTCTGGAAGTCGTGGAAGCCTAGTCGTTCAGGCGCTACGAGATCGAAGGAGTAGCCATGGCCAAGAAGCAAGGAAAGCATTTCGAGAGCGCGCGCAAGAAAGTAGAAGCGCGCCCGTACAAGCTCAGCGAAGCTGCCGAGCTGATTAAAAAAACGCATCACACCAAGTTTAACGAAACGGTTGAACTGGCGATCAACTTGGGAGTGGACCCCAAGCATTCCGACCAGGTCGTTCGCGGCACGGTGGGGCTGCCAAACGGTCTCGGCAAGACCGTTCGCGTGCTGGTCATCGCCGGCGGCGACAAGGTTCGCGAAGCGCAGGAGGCCGGAGCCGATCACGTTGGCGGCGACGAAATCGTGCAGAAAATCATGGAAGGCTGGACCGATTACGACGCGGTAATCGCCACGCCCGACATGATGCGTTCGGCCGGAAAACTCGGCAAGGTGCTCGGTCCGCGCGGACTGATGCCCAACCCGAAAACCGGCACGGTAACCTTTGATGTTGCCAAGGCCATCAAGGAAGTGAAAGCCGGCAAAGTGGAATTCCGGGTCGACAAGGCCGGAATCGTTCACTGCGGCATCGGCAAAATCAATTTTGCGGCCGCGCAGATCGCCGAAAACGCGCACGCGGTCATCGATGCAGTGGTCAAGGCCAAGCCTGCCGCTGCCAAGGGCAAGTACGTCAAGAAGATCACGCTGACCTCGACCATGGGTCCGGCGATCACGATTGACCTGGCGGAAGCGGAGGCGCTCGCCACCGCCGCGTAATTCCGGCTCGAGTGGCAGTGAGGAAGATTATGAAAAAGCGCAGCGAAAAACAGGCGGATCTCGACAAGTTGAAGTTGGAGCTGGCCACGGTGTCGTCCGTCATTCTCACCACGTTTCAAGGCATCAGCGTTGAAGACGACACTAAATTGCGCCGCGCCGTTCAGGCGGCCGGCGGCAAATACAAGGTCGTGAAGAACACTCTGGCGGAACGCGCCGGAGCAGGAACATCTGCCGAGGGCCTGCTCAAGAATTTGAGCGGCACAAATTCCATCGCCTATACCGAGACCGACCCGGTCGCTCTCGCCAAGGCGCTCACAAAAATCGCCAAGGATGTCCCGGCGTTTCAGTTTCGCGCCGGATTGGTTGAAGGCCGCGTCATTTCCATCGCGGAGATTCAGCAGCTGGCGAATCTGCCGTCGAAAGAAGAGCTCATCAGCAAAATCATGTTCCTGCTGAATGCTCCGGCGCAGCGTATCGCCAGCGCGCTCAATGCGTTGCCGCGCAATCTCGCGGTCACCGTCAGCGAAGCCGTCAAGGCCAACAAGTTTGGGTCCGGCGGGGGCAGTTCCGAACCCAGTGCAGCAACAAGCCCCGAAGCGGCCCAGTAACAGATTTTATTTTCTAGATTCGAGAGGAGAAGAAAGAGTCATGTCGAAAGTGGAAACGATCCTGGAAGAAATCAAGGGCCTGACATTGCTGGAAGCGTCGGACCTCGTAAAAAAGATGGAAGAGACCTTCGGCGTCTCGGCAGCGGCGGCTACAGTTGTGGCAGGCGGCGGCGGAGCGGCGGCAGGTGCGGCACCGGTGGAAGAGAAGACGGAATTCGCCGTCGTTCTCACCGATGTTGGCGGCAACAAAATTAACGTCATTAAAGCGGTTCGCGAAGTCACCAGCCTGGGCTTGAAAGAAGCCAAGGATTTGGTTGACGGCGCTCCCAAGACCGTAAAAGAAGGCGTTAACAAGGACGAAGCCGCCACCATCAAAAAGAAGTTTGAAGACGCTGGCGCCAAAGTCGAAATCAAGTAACTTGCAACGGGTCCCGGCTCGCCCCCGGGACTGCGAGCAAGTTTGTAGTACGGGTCCATAGCGAGCGCGCTCCCTCGGCGGTCTCCCCGAGATCGCTGGCAGCATATGACGGCTCGCGCCAAAGGAATTCACGTACGCAAGTCGAGGCCGGTACCTGTTACAACTCCTATGGCTCCGTTCGAGCCGCCGGCAGCCGTGTGCTTGCTGTCTTTGGGCAGCCAGCAAGCGTCACGGCAACAACCGTTTATCGGTTGCACGGTGCGGTAGCCCCGTCTGGCTCCCGCACCTCGACGTGTCTTTATTTCACATTTCCGCTCGTTGCCCAGAAAAATTCGTCGGCTGCTTCACAGCCGCACAGAATGTCGACCGCCCTGCGGTCGCACAGAATGAGGACCACGCATGTCGAATAACAATCAGCACGTCCGGGAACGCCAGCGACTGGATTTTGCAAAAATCCAGGGCACGATTCAGATTCCCAACCTGATTGAAGTCCAGATGAAGTCGTATCAGCGCTTCTTGCAGATGGATCTTCTGCCGAGCGAGCGCGACGACGGCGGACTTCAGTCTGTTTTCACCTCGGTATTTCCGATCAAGGACTTCCGCGAAATGTCCCAGCTGGAATTCGTGGACTACGCGATCGGCAACTGGGAGTGTAAGTGCGGCAACCTCAAGGGGCTGCACCACCTCCGCGCGACGTGCCGTCATTGCGGCGCTTCGGTGGTTACCAATCCGTATCAAACCGGCGACGTGATCTGCCACAAGTGCGGCACGTTCAACAAGAACACTCCGACTTTTTGTAACAAGTGCGGCGACCCGGTCGCCATGCAGCTGAAGTATGACGTGAATGAGTGCCAGGAGCGCGGTATGACCTATTCCGCGCCGCTTAAAGTCACCATTCGCCTCACGATCTACGACAAAGATCCCGACACCGGCGCCAAGACCATTCGCGACATCAAGGAGCAGGAAGTTTTCTACGGCGACATTCCCTTGATGACCGAGAACGGGACCTTCATCATTAACGGCACCGAGCGCGTCATTGTTTCCCAGCTGCACCGATCGCCCGGCGTGTTTTTTGAAAGCGCCAACAACAAATCCTATTTCCTTGGAAAAATCATTCCCTATCGCGGTTCTTGGGTTGAGTTTGAATACGATACCAAGAACATTCTCTACGTCCGCATCGATCGCAAGCGGAAATTCCTCGGCTCGATCTTCCTGCGCGCTCTCGGAATGAAGTCCAACGAAGACATCCTGCGCACGTTCTATCAAGTGGAGCGCATTTCTCTTCGCGACAAGGACCTCTACTGGAATGTTTCGCCCGGCATCGTGGACCGCAAGCTCACCCACGAAATCCGCAATCCGAAATCAGAAGACGTAATCGTCGGCGCGCACAAGCGCATTACCGACAATCTGTTCAAGGAACTGATCAAGGCGAAAATTTCGCAAATCCGGGCGGCTCTGCAGGATCTGGAAGGCGCTTACAGCGTTGCCGATGTCGTGAATCGGCAAACCGGTGAAGTGTTGCTGGAAGCCAACAAGCCCCTCACCGGCGAACTCTGGCAGGCTTTTGCCGAAGGCGGCATCACCGAAGTCGACGTCTTTTTCCCGGAGCGCGATGACATCGGTCTGGTTCTCTCGCGCACCCTCGATAAGGACGCCATTCGGTCTTCAAAAGAAGCGCTCATTGAAATCTACCGCAAGCTGCGCCCGGGAGATCCCCCGACGCTGGAAACGGCCACCAATCTGTTCCGCGGCATGTTCTTCGATCCGCGCAAATATGATTTCAGCCGCGTGGGCCGCTTGAAGTTCAACATCAAGATGGGTCTGGACACCCCGCTCAACAACCGCACGCTCGATACCCCGGACTTTGTCTCGGCGATCAAGTATCTGTTCAAGCTGCGCAAGAACATCGGCACCGTGGACGACATCGATCACCTCGGCAATCGCCGGGTTCGCGCGGTCGGCGAACTCCTCGAGAACCAGTTCCGCATCGGCCTGGTCCGCATGGAACGCGCCATCAAGGAAAAGATGAGCGTGTACCAGGAGATGTCGACGGCGATGCCGCACGATCTCGTCAACGCCAAGCCGGTTATGGCGGCGATCCGCGAATTCTTCGGGTCCTCGCAGCTCAGCCAGTTCATGGACCAGACCAACCCGCTCAGCGAGATCACTCACAAGCGGCGTCTGTCGGCCCTTGGACCCGGCGGTCTTTCGCGGGAACGCGCTGGTTTTGAAGTTCGCGACGTTCACCCCACGCACTACGGCCGGATCTGCCCCATTGAAACGCCGGAAGGTCCGAACATCGGTTTGATCAGCTCGCTCTCCTGCTTTGCGCGTATCAACGACTACGGTTTCATCGAGTCGCCGTACCGCAAAGTGAAGGGCGGCCGCATCATCGACTACGTGCAGATCGTGAACGCCGGCGACAGCGAATTCAAGGCTGGCGAAATCATCGAAAAGGACCGCGTCGAAGAGCTCAACGAAGAGCTCAAGCGCCGCAAGGTGGTCTACGAACCGTACTGCTTCTACCTTTCCGCCTGGGAAGAAGACAAGTACGTCGTCGCGCAGGCCAACGTCGCTCTGGACGATCGTCTGAAGATCACGACAGAGCTCGTCAACTGCCGCCAGGCCGGCAACTTCGTGCTCAAGAGCCGCGATGAAGTCGATTACGTCGACGTCTCGCCCAAGCAGCTGGTTTCTGTGGCTGCCAGCTTGATCCCGTTCCTGGAAAACGACGACGCGAACCGCGCGCTCATGGGTTCCAACATGCAACGCCAGGCCGTGCCGCTGATTCGCGGAGATGCTCCGCTGGTTGGCACCGGCATGGAGCGTGTCACTGCTCGCGATTCCGGCGCCGTCGTGCTCTGCAAGCGCGAAGGCATCGTCGACCAGGTCGACTCCGAACGCATTATCGTGCGCGTGGAATCCGATCACTCGGGCGTACTCAGCCGTGAAGTGGGCGCGGACATCTATCAGCTCACGAAGTTCAAGCGTTCCAACCAGAACACCTGCATCAACCAGAAGCCTCTTGTTCGCGTGGGCGACCGCGTGAAAAAGGCCCAGGTTCTTGCCGATGGTCCTTGCACCGAACGCGGCGAGCTCGCTCTGGGCCGCAATGTGCTCGTGGCTTTCGTACCCTGGCGCGGTTACAACTTCGAAGACGCCATCCTCGTCAGCGAAAAGCTGGTGAAAGAGGATTACTACACCTCAATTCACATCGAGGAGTATGAAATCGAAGCCCGTGACACCAAACTCGGACCCGAGGAAGTTACTCGCGACATCCCCAACATCAGCGAATCGTTCCTGCGCAACCTGGACGAAAGCGGCGTCATCCGTATCGGCGCCGTAATCAAACCGGGCGACATCCTGGTCGGCAAGGTTACGCCCAAGGGCGAAACCACGCTGACGCCGGAAGAAAAACTGCTGCGCGCCATCTTCGGAGAAAAAGCCGGCGATGTTCGCGACGCGTCTCTTTACTGCCCGCCGGGCATTGAAGGCACCATCGTCGACGTCAAAATCTTCACCCGCAAGGGTGGAGAAAAGGACGAGCGCCACAAGGCCATTGAAGCGACCCAGGTTTTCAAACTCGAGCGCAACTTGGCCGATGAAATCCGCATCCTCACCGACGAGCGCCTCAAGCGTTTGTCGGATTTGCTGGGCGGCAAAATTCTGCAGGCCGACTTGCACGATGAAAAGACCAACAAGCGCCTCTTGACCAAGGGTGCCGAGCTTACGCGTGAACTGATCGAAAAAATCTCCACGCGCAACCTCAAGCGCCTGAAGCTCAACGAACGCGATCCCTTGCTCATCGAGAAAATCGAAGAAGTCGAAGAAATGACTTCCCGGCAAATCGATGTTTTGCGCAAGATCACCGAAGAGCGCAAGGAAAAACTCAAAAAGGGCGACGAACTGCCCCCGGGCGTCATCAAGCTGGTCAAAGTCTATATCGCCATGAAGCGCAAGCTTTCCATCGGCGACAAGATGGCCGGCCGCCACGGCAACAAGGGGGTCATCGCTCGCATCGTTCCCCAGGAAGACATGCCGTACATGCCCGACGGCACTCCGGTCGAAATCGTTCTCAACCCGCTCGGCGTTCCTTCGCGTATGAACGTCGGACAGGTTCTTGAAACGCACCTCGGCTGGGCCGCCAAAGAACTCGGCAACAGCCTCAAGCGCTTGCTCAGCAAGGAAGTTCGCGCTGAAGCCGTGCGCCGGTGGTTCCGCGAGGTCTTCTCCGACACTACGATCTGGAAGACGCTTTCAAAGCTTGATGACGATGAGTTGCTCGAGTACGCCGAAGGGTTCCGCGAAGGCATTCCATTCGCCACCCCGGTTTTCGACGGCGCTCGCGAAACGGAAATTCGTCACTTGCTCGAAGTTGCCGGTCTTCCGCACGCCGGAAAGATCAACCTCTTTGACGGTATGAGCGGCGACATGTTTGATCAGCCAGTCACGGTCGGCTACATCTACATGCTCAAGCTGTCCCATCTCGTCGACGACAAGATCCACGCTCGCTCCATCGGGCCCTATTCGCTCATCACCCAGCAGCCGCTCGGCGGCAAAGCGCAGTTCGGTGGTCAGCGCTTCGGCGAAATGGAAGTCTGGGCGCTGGAAGCCTACGGCGCGGCGCACATCCTGCAGGAGTTGCTCACTGCAAAGTCGGACGACGTCTATGGCCGCGCAAAAATTTACGAGGCCATCGTCAAGGGCGAACCCGGAATTGAACCGGGGGTTCCTGAATCGTTCAACGTGCTGGTTCGCGAGTTGCAGTCGCTGTGCTTGGATGTCGAGCTGATGAAGCGGCAAAAACCGCCGGCAGAAAAAGCGGCCGACTAAAGCGCACGCCTGGGCGGGGCTCGCTCGTGCGGGCCCCGCTTGGCAACCGAGTTTACTTTCGTAGTTTTGGCAGTTGGGTTCTCAGCCGGTCCGGTGCTTCCCACCGGGCCGCAGCCCGCAGCCGCAAGGCGGCGGGAGGGAGGAAACAACCTTGTATCGCAGCAGCCCTTATGATCGCGCAAGTTTGATTGCTGATTTCGATTCGATTCGCATCAGTCTCGCGAGTCCTGAAAAAATTCGCTCCTGGTCCCACGGCGAAGTTACCAAGCCGGAGACCATCAACTACCGCACTTTTAAGCCCGAGCGGGACGGCCTGTTCTGTGCCAAAATTTTTGGCCCCGTCACCGACTGGGAATGCTTGTGCGGCAAATATAAACGCATGAAGCACCGCGGCGTCATTTGCGACAAGTGCGGAGTGGAAGTCACGCTCAGTAAGGTTCGCCGGGAACGCCTCGGCCACATTGAGCTGGCTTCACCCTGCTCGCACGTGTGGTTCTTCAAGGGGCTGCCAAGCCGCATCGGCTACCTGCTGGACATCTCGATGCGCGACCTCGAACGTATCCTGTACTTCGAAGCGTTTGTGGTCGTAGACGCCGGAGAAGTCGCCATTCTCCGCGAGCGCGAAGTTTTACTCGAAGACAAGTATCGCGAACTCCAGAAGGAATATCCTGGCCAGTTCACCGCCAAGATGGGCGCCGAAGCCATCAAAGAACTGCTCCGCCGCGTTGAAGTGGACAAGCTTTCCGAGGAACTTCGCGAAAAAATGAAGACCGATCCGTCGCTGCAAAAGCGGATCAAGTTCGCCAAGCGCCTTAAAGTGCTCGAAGCCTTCCGCAAGAGCGGCAACAAGCCGGAATGGATGATTCTGGATGTCATCCCGGTGCTTCCGCCGGAACTCCGCCCCCTCGTGCCTCTCGACGGCGGCCGTTTCGCCACTTCCGATTTGAACGATCTCTATCGCCGCGTCATCAACCGCAACAACCGGTTGAAGAAGCTCATGGAACTCCGCGCACCGGACGTGATCGTCCGCAACGAAAAGCGCATGCTGCAGGAAGCGGTGGACGCGCTGTTTGACAACGGCCGTCGCGGCCGCGTGCTGCGCGGAACCAACAATCGTCCTCTCAAGTCCTTGTCCGATACGCTCAAGGGCAAGCAGGGACGTTTCCGCCAGAACCTGCTCGGCAAGCGCGTTGACTACTCGGGCCGTTCGGTCATCGTGGTCGGCCCGGAACTGAAACTTCACCAGTGCGGTCTTCCCAAGAAGATGGCGCTCGAGCTCTTCAAGCCGTTCATCTATCACAAGCTCGAAGCCCAGGGACACTGCACCACCATCAAGCAAGCCAAGGAGATGGTCGAGCAGCAGGAAGCCGTCGTGTGGGACATCCTGGAAGATGTCATCCGCGAACATCCGGTAATGCTCAACCGCGCTCCGACGCTGCATCGCCTGGGCATTCAGGCCTTTGAACCGGTTCTTGTCGAAGGCAAGGCCATTCGCATTCACCCGCTCGTCTGCACCGCGTTCAACGCGGACTTTGACGGCGACCAGATGGCCGTGCACATCCCGCTTTCGCCCGAATCGCAAGTCGAAGCGTCGGTGTTGATGCTCAGCTCGCGCAACATTCTCTCGCCCGCCCACGGTCTGCCTCTTGCCGTGCCGTCGCAGGACATGGTTCTGGGTATCTATTACCTGACCAAGTCCAAGCCCGGCGCCAAGGGCGAAGGCCGCGTATTCGGAGCTACCGATGAGGTGGTCCTGGCGCTGGAAGCCGGCGAAGTCGAATTGCTCACTCCGATTCGTTTGCGCTACTCCGGTGAAGTGATCGACCTCACCACCGCTTACGACAACCAGGACGTGCCCCACACCGTGCCCGTGAAGATGGAGCGCCAGTTTATTCAAACCACGGTTGGCCGCGTTATCTTCAACTCGCACTTGCCGGAAAAATTCCCGTTCGTCAACGGTCTGCTCAAGAAAAAGGGCGTGCAACAACTGGTGTACTACGCCTACTTGCGCTTCGGCCTTGAAGACACGGTCGTGTTGCTCGATCACTTGAAAGAACTCGGCTTCCACTACGCCACCAAGTCCGGCATCTCGATCGGCATCGATGACATGCTCATCCCGAGCGATAAGTACAAGCTCGTGGAAAACGCCGAAAAGGAAGTCGTCAAGGTGCAGCAGCAATACCTGGACGGCGCGATCACCAACGGCGAGCGCTACAACAAAGTCATCGCCATCTGGGGCGACATTACCGAACGCGTCGCGGACGAAATGTTCAAAGCCCTGGAAAACCAGGACAAAGAGGGAAACATCAACCCCGTCTACGTTATGGCGGACTCCGGAGCGCGCGGTTCAAAACAGCAGATCCGCCAGCTTTCCGGTATGCGCGGTTTGATGGCCAAGCCGAGCGGCGAAGTCATCGAAACGCCCATCACTTCGAATTTCCGCGAAGGTCTAACCGTGCTGCAGTACTTCATCTCCACGCACGGCGCGCGTAAAGGTCTGGCCGATACGGCGCTCAAGACCGCCGATTCGGGCTACCTCACGCGCCGCCTGGTGGACGTCGCGCAAGACGTAATCATCAACGAGCGCGATTGCGGCACCTCCGACGGGATTTTCGTCGAACCCATCATTGAAGCCGGCGTTGAAGTCGAACCGCTCCGCGACCGCATCGTGGGCCGCGTGTCGCTCGACAAGATCAAAGACTTCGAAGGCACGGTCATCGTCGACGTGAACCAGGAGATCACCGAAGAGCTCGCGAACCAGGTGCAGGGCGCTGGTATCGAACGCGTCCGCATTCGTTCCGTGCTGACTTGCGAATCCCGCCGCGGAGTTTGCGCGCTGTGCTACGGCCGCAATCTTGCCAGCGGCCGCATGGTCGAACTTGGCGAAGCGGTCGGCGTTATCGCCGCGCAGTCCATCGGCGAACCGGGCACTCAGCTCACCATGCGTACCTTCCATATCGGAGGGACCGCCACCCGCGTATCCGAGCGCAACACGCTTGAAGCGCGCAACAACGGTGTCGTCAAGTTCGTGGACATGAAGTTCGTTGAAGGGCGTGGCGGAACCTCGATTGCCATGAATCGCGCCGGCCTCATTGCCATCGTTGATGAAAAGGGCCGCGAAAAAGAACGCTACCACGTTGTTTACGGCGCGCGTCTCCGCGTCACCAACGGCGAACAGATCGTTCAAGGACAGATTCTTGCCGAATGGGATCCGTTCACCTTCTCCATTCTCACCGAGACGGCAGGCGCCATTAAGTTTGACGACCTCCGTCCCGGCGTCACCATCGAAGAACAAGTCGACGAAGTCACTGGTCTTTCTCAGGACGTCGTCACGCTGCCTCCGGGCGACGAAAAGCATCAGCCTGCTATCCTGGTCCGCGACTCCGCGGGCAAGGTCCGCAAAAAGTACCTGATGCCTTCTCGCGCTCACTTGATGGTCAAAGACGGTGATGAAGTCCAGGCTGGCGACGTTCTCGCGAAAATCCCGCGTGAATCCACCAAGACCAAGGACATCACCGGCGGTCTGCCGCGCGTCGTGGAACTGTTTGAAACTCGCAAGCCCAAGGATCCAGCGGTCATCAGCGAAATCGATGGCGTCGTGAAATACGGCGATATCGCCAAGGGCATGCGCAAGGTCTACGTCGAGAGCGAAGACGGGAAAACCAGCAAGGAATATTCCATTCCGCGCGGTATCCACATCAACGTGCAGGAAGGCGACCACGTCAAAGCGGGCGAAGCGCTCATTGACGGTCCTCTGAACCTGCATGACTTGCTGGCCGTTCTTGGTGAAAAGTTCACCCAGGCCTACCTCGTCAACGCGATTCAAGAGGTTTACCGCCTGCAGGGCGTTAACATCAACGACAAGCACATCGAAACGATTTCTCGTCAGATGATGCGCTGGGTCAAGGTGGAAGACGTCGGAGACACCTCGTTCCTGCTCGAAGAGCAGGTGGACAAGTTCCGCTTCCGCGAAGAAAACGATCGTATCATCGCCGATGGTGGCCGCCCGGCAACCGGACGTCCGCTGCTCCTGGGTATCACCAAGGCATCGCTGTCGACCGATTCGTTCATCTCCGCGGCCAGTTTCCAGGAGACCACTCGCGTACTCACCGAAGCCGCTGTCGCCGGCAAGGTGGACTACCTGCGCGGACTCAAGGAAAACGTCATCATGGGCCGGCTCATCCCGGCGGGCACCGGTCTCGAGCACTACCGCAGCATTCAGTTGCTGACGGAAATGCCCGCGCCCGCTCCGGCCGACGACATCCCTGAAGCCGCCGAACTCACCGCCGAAGAAGCCGCGGCTCTCGACTTCCTGCAGAAGGATACCGAAGAAGCCGACGCGGCTACCGAAGGTTAAACCGTTTTAATAGCGGAAATTCTCACTACTGAAACCAAAAACGGCGTTCCTGCCAAACCGGAACGCCGTTTTTTTGTTTGCTAGTTGTGTAGTTATAGTTCGGCCACCACCCTCGCACTGCGGAATTGCCCCGCCTGGGCCGACTCTCTACACTGATGATGCTGGCGACGCGCGCTTTTGCCCTCTGGAACAGCCGACTTCGTTCCCCATGCCCGAACACGACAAAACCCGCTACCCTCCCCCTCGCGGCGACGCGCCGGACGGGGGATCCCGCTCATCACTTTCGGCGCGCTTTGAACAGTTTGAAAGGCGCCAGCACGAATTGTGGCGCCTCACCATTGTCATCCTGCTGGCCTTGGTTTTTGGATTCGCGTGGATGTCCTGGGATTTTGTCCGGACCCTGGCCCGCCAGTACCAGGTTCTGCCGATCGGCGCCGTAGTTCTGGTGATTCTGTTCGTCTCCTACATGTGGCGGAAAACGCGGGAAATTTCCGAGCTGCGCGGCCTGATGCGCGGAATGGAACGGCGTGATGACGCCCCTCCGAACGAAAAACAACTCGATCAATTGTTTGAAATGATTTCGCGCTCCCAGCAGGGCTATCGCGATCTGATTGATTCCTTTGACGACCTGCTGCTGGCCTTCACCCTCGATGGGCAAATTCGTGCCGTCAATCGCAGCTTCTCGGATCTGGTTGGCGAACCGTTTCAGCAGATTATCGGCAAGCCTATCTCTGAGTTTGTTCAGGAAGGCAGTGGCAAGGCCCAGGAACTGATTGCCCTGGCCATGCCCCGTTTCCTGGACCGGCGAAGCTGGGCCGGCGTCATCGAAATCCGGCTCAGGAACAGCGACTCGCTCTATTATTTCGACTGCACCGCGCATGCCGTGGTGCGCAACGACGAGATCATAGGTATCACCATTCTGGCCCGCGATATCACCGCTCTGCGCAAGAATGAAGCCCGATTTACCGAGCTGTTTGAAACCCTCCAGGAAGGCATCTACATTGTCACGCCGGAAGGAGGCATTCTCGACGCCAACCCCGCTCTGGTGCGCATGCTCGGTTACGAATCCAAGGACGAACTGATTAAAAAGACGGTCCCGGAAATCTTTCCCGAGCGCGCCATCCGTAAGAGCATCAAGGATGAAGTGGACCGCCGGAGCATGCTTGAAGGCCGCGAAATCACCTTGATCCGCAAGGATGGGACTCCCCTCATCTGTCTGAACACCGCCGCTGCGGTCCGCGACGCCACCGGCAAGCCGGTTCGCTACCAGGGTTCTTTGATGGACATGAGCCACCGGCGCGAAATCGAGCGCCGGCTCCATCAACAGCAGGAATTTGCCCGCCGTCTGGTTGACAACTTTCCCGATCTGATCCTGGTGCTGGATACTTCTGCGAATTACACGTTTGTCGGCCCGCGTTCAAAGGAGATCCTGGGCTACGAGCCGGGCGAAATTCAACTTATGGACTTCGGTCATTGCTCCCATCCCGAGGACATTCCGGCGATAAAGACCCTGTTTGACGACATCCTTGCCCACCGCCAGAATTTCGCCTCTCTGGAAATCCGGGTCCGCCACAAATTGGGAGAGTGGCGCAGGATTCGCTTCAACTTCAGCCCGTTGTTTGACGAAGCGGGAGAAATCGAAGGGGTGGTGCTTTCGGGACGGGATGTCACCGACCTTAAGCGCCTTGAAGAGCAGCTCATCCAGGCCGAAAAGCTTGCCGCCATGGGGCAAATGCTGGCCGGGGTTGCGCATGAGCTGAACAACCCGCTTACCGCAATTCTGGGTGTAACCGAACTCCTCCGCGAAAAAGATGGGGTTGAAGAGAATACCAAGCGCCAGTTGGATCTTACGCACCGCCAGGCTCGCCGCGCGGCGCGGATTGTCCAGAACCTTCTGGAGTTCTCGCGCCCCGCTTCTCCGCAGAAAAGACCTCTCGACCTCAACAGCATCGTCGAACGTACTCTGCAGCTGCACGAGCATTCTCTTCGCCGCAATAATATTGACGTCGATTTTCATCCGAAATCCGGCTTGCCCGCAGTCGTCGGCGATGCCAATCAACTCATTCAAGTTCTGCTCAATCTGGTCACCAACGCGGAACAGGCGATTCGCGAAGTCCGGGAGTCCGGACGGATTCAAATTCTCATCACGCGCACCGCCAACCGCATCTCGGTTACCGTTCAGGACGACGGCGTCGGGGTAAAGCCGGAAGCGCTTCCTCGCATCTTCGATCCGTTCTACACCACCAAGAGACCGGGTGGCGGCACGGGACTCGGTCTGAGCATCTGCATGTCGATTATCCGGGAGCATGGAGGCACAATCGAAGCCAACGCGCTTCCCGCGGGCGGCTCGGCCTTTACCGTGTACCTTCCGGCCTCTTCTGAACTTGCCACTTCCTCTGCGGTTCACGACACCGGAGGGCTTGACGCGAAATTGCCGGTGCTTGCCAAGGATTCCTGGAAGGGAAGAGTCGTGCTGGTCCTGGACGATGAGGAAAGCATATGTATGCTCCTAGAGGAAGGCTTGTCCGCGCAGGGGCTGGCTGTTGACTGTGCCGCAACCGCCGAAGAAGCGATCGACCTGGCGGCGAGCCGCAGCTACGACGCTCTGCTTTGCGACTTGAATCTGTCCTCCGGGGGATTCGCCGTAAGCGGAAGGGATGCGGCAGAACGCATTCTGGTCGCAACTGGCCCCCATAAACCTTCGGTCATCTTTATGACCGGTGATTTCGTGGAATCCGATAAAAGCGACTCGCTTTCCGGCGAACCGCTCCTCCTGCAGAAACCGTTCCGCATTTCCGACGTACTTTCGCTTCTAAAGCAATCGTTTTCATCAAACGGTGCCACGCTTCCCAAGTGAACCGGAACTTGTTTAATTGGCCTTCGTCCCTGGCTTGGCCGGAGCAGCGTTTCCGCCCGCGATCACATCAACTCCGAAATCCCAAACAAACAAGTTCAAACCTCCGGGAAGAATTTCCGCCAGGGCATATTCTCCGGGCGGCAATGGTTCACTGAGCGTGAACCGGAAAACACTGGGCGCGATATCCCATTTTTGAATCGATATGGAGCTCCGCTCAGATCCTATATCTTCACCGAACAAGCTTCGAATGGACTCCAGCACCCGCTTGCCGCCCTGCACCTTGGCCCGCACCAGTTCCACTTCGGGTCCGGATTCACCGGGCCGGCTGCTCCTTTGAATGGGCGTCGTGCGGTCCGGATCCGGCGGCGCTTCCCGCAGATAAAATTCCGGCGTCGCGCTGGTATCCGTGATCCGGACGCGAGCGTGCGGCCCAGGCAACAGCACATTGGTCTTGTTCGGAACGATGGGGATGGGTGTCAGGATTTGCTTTAGACGGTTCTTCTTATCGGTCTTCAGTTCCGACCCCGCCTGCTCAAGCGGCGTCACGCTTTTGCCCTCCACCAGAAACATGCCTTCGCCGGGTGGAAGAAATGCGCCGCTCCCCACCTGCAGGCTTGCGTCTACATCCACGACCGCCGCCATGTTCTGCGCACTCTCCTGCGCATGAATCTTGCTTACCAGGGCGGCGTCTGCGCCTTCGTCCGCTTTTTCTGCCTTAGCCGTCGCGTCCCAGTCCACCATGGCGGCCGGTATTTCTTCCCAATCTTTTCGTTCCACGCTGAAATACCGCACGCGTTCCCCGTTTCGCTGGTATTCCCGCACCAATTGGAAATTTCCGTCTTTCAAAACGAGCTTCCGTCCGTGCGGAAATCGCCCGGGGTCATCCGGCTTGCCGGCCCCCTGTTTTGCGGGCGGCGCTGCCTGCTGCTCCGCCCGTGCCAGGGACTCGCGTCCCCGCACAGCCCCCAAAAAAAGCAGCGCCACACCGGCCGGCAACAGCAACGTTGGCAGTAAAGGTTTCATGAGTGTATGCAGAGTGCGATGCCGCGCCGCGCTCCCGGTTTGCCTCAGCAAAAGCATAGCCCCAGCGCTTTTGCCGGCGCAACACGCAGTTTGGCGCCCCAAACAAGAAGGGCGCTCCAGCCCGTGCGGGAGCGCCCTTGCGAAATTTAGTTAAATTTTAGCGACTTAGTGCGTGCACTTGGGGAACAGGGTAACCAGAACCATCAAATCCGACAGCGTAAACAGCCACTGGTCGGCCTGAATTCCAGCGGCCTCCGCTGCGCGGGCGATGAATCCCAGGTGGCGGCTCTTCGCGAAATTGTGGATGTGATCCACGCAAATTCCCGTTAAGCTCGCTACTTCTGAATCCGTAAAAATCTTCTGGCTTGACTTCACCGTGACCATTACCGTGCTCCTGTTCTTCCCCCGCAGCCATCCTCGCACTACCTTCGATGCTGTAGACATCTTAGGCGCTGCTCAAAAGTAAGAGCAATAGTCGTTCCGTTCTCAAAATTAAAAACCTTCAGACTAGTACTTTTGCCGAAAACCCGCGTAAAACTTGGAATTATTCACAGTTTTACCAGCAGAAACGTGCTGGTACTCGAGAGCGAGGAAGGGAAATCGGGAGGTAAAAATGTCCTATTTTTGCGAACTTACTACGACTTTCGGTAGATTTGCGGCAATCTCCTTCATTTGCTTCGTATGGCGGACTTCGTGGGAGGCGATCATTTGGAACCATTCATACAGGTTTAACATCCCCAAAAATCCATGCTTCCACCGATACAAGCTCAAATCCTTGCGGCGGGTTTCCTCGATGAACGCCAGAGTCCGTTCCCGAACATCGCGCAGTGTTGCCAGCAAGTCTTCCTTTGCTCCGACAATTCCCGGGTCTTGCGCGACCGGAGACCTTCGCCGGATCAGCCGCGATTCCACCAGCATCATGGGCACATGAAAGCGTTTCAACAAAGGGACAGGTAGGGGAGGCTTTTGCAGGATCTTGTCGGCCGCCGCCAGAATGGAGCGCTCTACGGTAATGAGGTGAGCGACCAGTTCGCCGGCGGACCAGCGCCCTTCACCGGGCCGTGCGTTCCATTGCTCGGCCGGAACAGCATCGGCAGCGCGCAGGAGTCCGGTCTGCGCCCTGCCCAGGTTGTCGATGATGGAGTCAAGCGGTGGCAAATGCGCATCTTTTCATCAAATGTTAAAGCGTGGCCCCACCGCTTTGTTCCAGGGCATGCGCCAGTTGCAAAACCCGCGCTTCCGCAAAGGCGGGCCCAAAGATCTGGAGCCCCACGGGAAGCGTGCCGTCGATTCGTCCGCAGGGTACAGAAATACCCGGCAATCCTGCCAGCGACCCGGTAACCGTATAAATATCAGCAAGGTACATTTGCAGCGGATCGCTGGTTCGTTCTCCCAGCCTGAACGGTGGCACGGGCGACGTGGGCGTCAAAATCGCATCCACTTTGCTGAAAGCGTCCTCGAAATCCTGCGCGATGAGCGCCCGCACCTTCTGTCCCTTCAAGTAATACGCGTTGTAATATCCGGCTGAAAGTACGTACGTTCCCAGCACGATACGCCGTTTCACTTCGGCGCCAAAACCCGCTCCCCGCGTTTTGCGATACATGGAGATCAGGGAATCGCCGTTCTCGCGCAATCCGTAGCGCACGCCGTCGTACCGCGCCAAATTCGAACTCGCCTCCGCCGTCGCAATAATGTAATACGTCGCAATCGCATAATCGGTATGCGGCATCCGGATTTCTACCAGCTGGCATCCCAATTTCTTGTAAATTTCCATCCCCGCTTCAATCTTCGCGCGGACTCCAGGATCCATTCCATCGCCAAAGTATTCTTTCGGGATTCCCAGCCTGCATCCGCGAACGGACTCACCCAGTTGAGCGCCGTAGTCCGCAACCGGAACGGCCGCCGATGTTGAGTCCAGAGGATCGCGCCCGGCAATAACCTGTAAAACCGTTGCGACATCTTTCACATTGGTGGCCAGCGGCCCAATACGGTCGAGCGACGAGGCAAAGGCAATCAATCCATACCGCGAAACCCGCCCATAACTCCCCATCATTGCCGGAATTCCGCAAAACGCGCCGGGCTGCCGAATCGACCCGCCGGTATCCGTGCCGAGCGAAGCGACGGCCAACCCGGCCGCCACCACGGCTGCAGAACCACCGCTCGAGCCGCCTGGCACGCGGTCCAGGGCCACCGGGTTTTTCACCGCCCCATACGCGGAGTTTTCGTTCGAACTCCCCATGGCAAACTCGTCGCAATTGGTCTTGCCCAGAATCACCGCACCGGCCGCTTCCAGCCGCTCGACCGCCGTCGCGTCATACACCGGCACATGGTTTTCCAGAATCTTTGAACCGCAGGTCGTCGTCGTTCCTCTCGTGCTGATTACATCCTTCACCGCCACCGGCACCCCTGCCAGGGCCGGCAACTCCCCGCCCGCCGCAACGAGAGAATCAATGTTGTCGGCCTGCCTGCGCGCGCGCTCCGGAGAAAGCGCGAGATAGGCATTCAACCCGGTATTCTGCTCGGCAATGTTCCTGTAAAACTCGGCCGTCAATTCCCGCGCCGAAACCTTCTTCGCCGCCAGCGCTTCCTTGACGCCGTCAATTGTCCAATTCGCAGCCATCGATTCCTGAATTTCCCCCGTTTCCGTCGCCTGCTCTGCTTCGTGCTCTCGACGCTTCCTTCGTTCGCCGCTATCTCTCAATCACCTTGGGAACCCGGAAGTACGGCGGTTCCGGATCCGGCGCGTATTTCAAAACATCCTCCGCCACTGCGCAGGGCACCACCAAATCTTCCCGCAAAGTAGCGTCCGCCAATTGATCGCCGCTCAAAACCTGCGCCATGGGTTCCACCTCGCCGGTATCCAGCTCATTCAACTTCCCGATGTATTCCAAAACGTCATCCACCTGCTTCCGGTAGGTCTCAAGCTCTGCCTCACTCAACTCCAGGTTGGCCAGATCCGCCACCCGCACCACATCGTCTCTTGTGATTTTCATGGGGAATCCTTATTGCACGCCGTGTTCAAGAAGCCAAATTTTAGCACATTGCTCTTGCCGCATCGCGGCGCGGCAACAGAATCGAACGGGGCGCGCCGCTCGGGCCCCGCAAGGCCGCCGCGTGGCTCCTCCGGTGTACAACGCTGCGGCAGCAGGAACACGACGGTTACCCGGCCGTTAATTCCGGTTCGCTGGCAAAAACTGCAATACTGTCTGTGTTTGGGTTGAGGGGCGCCGCCGTCGGAACTCTGCTTCGAGGACCCGGTGTTTGAGAGAAATGGAAACCGCTCAGCTTCTGCCCAGTCCTTCTAGAACTGCCACCTTGCGCGGGTACTTCCGCTCGATGTAGTTATCGACCAACTGCTGGAACGCCACGGCTAACTCGTCGTACGTACCTTCCAGCGTCACATCTTTCTTTCCGTCGATATAAACAGGGCAGCGCGGCGCCTCGCCGGTACCCGGCAAACTAATCCCGATATTGGCCGCTTTCGACTCGCCTGGCCCGTTCACGATGCAGCCCATCACCGCCAGGGTCATCTCCTCGACGCCTTCATACTGCGTCTTCCAAATCGGCATACTTTCGCGGATATAATTTTGGATGGCCTCGGCGAGTTCCTGAAAGGTCGTACTTGTCGTGCGACCGCAACCGGGGCAAGCCGTGACGCTGGGCGAAAACGACCGCAGCGCCAGCGACTGCAGCAACTCGCAAGCCGCGTAAACTTCCTCACGGCGATCGCCACCCGGCCGCGGCGTCAAAGAAACCCGGATCGTATCCCCGATCCCGTCATACAACAGCACACCGAGTGAAGCGGCCGACCACACCAGCCCCTTGGTCCCCATCCCGGCTTCGGTCAGCCCCAAATGCAAAGGCTGCTGGGTTTTGGACGACAGATCCCGATACACGGTAATCAAATCGCGCGGCCGCGAGGTCTTGCAGGAGATAATAATCTGATCATTCCGCAGCCCGCTTTCCAGCGCCAGCTCGGTTGACTGCAGTGCCGACAACACCATGCAATCGTTGATAATCTCTTCAGACTCTTTCCCCAAATTCTTGTCCGTATTTTCCTGCATCTTCAGCATCACCAGCTCTTGATTCAAAGAGCCGCCATTTACGCCAATCCGCACCGGTTTCCCGTGATCTACCGCCACCTTGCAAATCGTCGCGAACTGCTCATCGCGCCGCTGGCCGGCGCCGACATTTCCCGGATTGATCCGGTATTTATCGAGGGCCGAAGCACACGCCGGATACTTCGTCAGCAACACATGCCCGTTGTAGTGAAAGTCCCCGATGATCGGAACGTTGCAACCGGCATCCAGCAGCCGTTTTTTGATCACCGGAACAGCCGCCGCGGCTTCCGGCACATTCACCGTCCAGCGCACAATCTCCGAACCGGCCTCCGCCAGTTCCATCGTCTGTCGGAATGTGGATTCCGCATCGGCGGTATCGGTATTGGTCATCGACTGCACGACCACCGGGGCGCCGCCGCCCACGCGCACGTGTCCCACCTTCACGCCATACGTTTTCCGGCGCGGATGCTTGTTGGCAGTAGCGTCAAACCCTTCAATCTGTGTAAACATTTCCTTACTATTTTAGCGTGTTTCCCCGCTTGAAAGAAACGCGCCTTGTAACGATCACTCCCCGAACAGCACTACCTAGCATCATCCCGCCTCGGCCCGCAAGAGGCGCCATCTTCTGTTTGCATGAATTGACTCTCGGCTCATACGATTGTTTACACGGATTTCATAGTACCCAGGCATGATGCAAATCGACCACAGGAGGCTCGCATGAAAGCCAGGATCTCCCTCATTCTGCTGCTTGTTGCATCCGCTTTGGCATTCCCCTTTACGCCCGTGGCCCACGGCTGGGGATGCAAAGGCCACCAGACCGTCGCCCTCATCGCGGAGAAGCACCTCTCGCCGGCAGCCAAGCAGTTGGCGGCAACCCTCCTCGCCGTCGACCCCGGCAGAAAAAACTCGGGTACTCCGTGTGGCACGGCCGGACTCGACGCCTTTGCCGCGGCCGCCACCTGGGCCGACGCGGTCCGCATTCATGGCCTGGACGATGGGTTCCATTACCTGGACATTCCGCGGGGCGCTTCGCGGGAGGTCATCTCCTCGGTTTGCGGCACCCCGCGCAGTTGCGTCACCAAAGCGATTGCCGACCAGACCGCCATTCTTGAAGATAAAAACGCCGACCCGAAGGCTCGTGCCGCTGCAATCCGCTACATCATTCATCTGGTCGGAGACCTCCACCAGCCGCTGCACTGCACGACCAATGGGGATCGCGGCGGAAATTGCGTTCCCGTGGGTTACTTCAACAGCAAGCCCCATCCCGACAAGCAATCCACTGACGATTTGGACGACTACCGACCAAACCTTCACGCCGTTTGGGACAAACAAATCGTGGAGAAGGATATGACCGCGCAAAGCGCAGCTAGCGCACAAGCCTATGCCAACCTGTTAGACACGGCCTTTGCGGCGGAGATCGCTGTGTGGAAGACCGAAGGAAT
>Ga0193716_1000522_pt1 | contig 23209 bp, 17 predicted proteins | sample U2c1metaG_FD_145901 | JGI IMG/M metagenome (GOLD analysis project Ga0193716, IMG submission 145901) | Soil microbial communities from a riparian zone of the East river system, Colorado, United States - U2c1 | ecosystem: Environmental > Terrestrial > Soil > Riparian zone | place: USA: East River...
CCGTTGGTGCTGAGATTGGGATTATAAATGCTGCCGTTAGTGCCCGGAAGCCAGGCCTGGGCACCGGCCCGATTTACACAAAAGAAGGCCAGGGCGGCATTTAATGCCACCGCGATAAAGGGGTTCCTGTTCATATATAGTTTTTATTACTGTTCTCTGTCAGCTAAATAGTTGGTTCCATGCTCAATAAAAGGGAGAGAATCGATGACCGCAATGGTCGGGGGAGAAGCAGCACACAGCGATCCTGCATGAAGCTGCCTCCTCTTTGGGAAGAAGGTGCACATTGTGTTATACGTTATAGGTTTAAAGTGTAATGATTAAAAGGGGCAGGATCGAAATGTGAAAATAAAGCTAAAACAACAGTTTCACATTTACAATGGCAGGGAGAAGGCAGGAGAAGCTCATTTGAAGTAAAATATAACTACTAAGCACAAACGTAAATACACGATGTCATCGATAAATAACACGCGCCTACTCGAAAAACAAACACATCTGTAAAAAAATGGGGAAAGACCGGGCTCGTAAAATCCCGATCGGAGAAAATTAAAATAGAGTAAAAATACCCGACATTAATGTGGAAAACCACATAAATGTCGTTACAGCAAAATTATATATGAACTGTTTATCTCATCAGGAATGATCCCGAATACGATTTGCCTGTTTGCGGGTTCACCGCCCGAACGAAATAGGTACCGCCAGACAGCCTGCGAGCAAAGGTAACCTTTACTGCATTGGAGCTGCGGAAGAAATCCCGTTGGACCAGGCTGCCATCTGCCGCCACGATCTCCACCTGCCAGTCCTGGTTGTCGCCGGGAATACTCAGGTTGATATAGTCGCTTGGCGGGTTGGGATAGATGGAGAAAGTCGAGCTGCTGCCATTGCCATCCAGGTTGATGGTGCGCACATCGGACCAGGCCGCGGTGCCATTGGCTTCCACCTGGCGGAGCCTGAAATATAGTTTGCCCGTTGCTGTCACCGGGATGGCATAATCGTAGGCGTAGTTGGCTTCACTATTGGAAGCATCGGATGGGACCGATCCGGCAATGGCGAAATCCTGGCCGCCATCGCTCACTTCGATATAATATTTACGTCCGGGCTGCTCATTGGTCGTTTGCCATTTCAGGTCTGCCGTCCGGCTATTCTCCTTTTCAGCTGTAAAACTGAGGATATTCGAAGCCAGTATGGTTGGATTACAGAAATTATAGGTGATCGAAAACGTAATGTTGTCGGTAAGCGTGGGAGTTACAATGACATCAGTTGATATATTGTTGTTCACGAAGAAAGAAGACGTATAGACAACAGACAGGTTACCTCCTCCCTGGTAAGTACCGGTCAGCAAGCCGGCATTCGTAACAGTAGTCGTAAACAAGGTGGAATTATCAAACGTATTGGCCGGGCCGTAGGTGACATTATCTCCTGGCATGCCCGTTGGGGCCAGAAAGGTCTCGTCATAGTCGAACTCGTTGTTTTTGTTCACCGCAGTGGCCCCATTGACCTTGACATTGTCGGTCCGGTTGAAGGTTGGGAAAATGTCCTGTGTACCGACGCTGTTGTTTTTGTAATTGACCGTGGTACTGGTGGTAGCCGTCGCGGTAAGAACTGCGGAAAGCAGGGTATATCCGCCGGGACTTGGGTTGAACTGGGGAATAGTCAGGTTGTAGACGTTTGCGCCGCTGGCACTTAAGGATCTGGTATAAGTCGTTGCCATCGGAACGCTGCCACTCGCACATTGAGCATTGCTGTTCTTAGGTGCAAACATTGCAACACCAGACAATACCAGTAGGAGATACGGGGAGATTATAAATACCCCGGATGATTGGATTCTGCGCGGTTTCATATCGGTACAAATTGTTTAGGGGATTCCGCAGATATAACTACAAAGGGCCATGTTTTATTTCATTATACTAAGTAAGATTACTGGTCAGGACATAGGAAAACCAGTGTATTTGACTAGGAAAAGCCCTCTAAATCCCTTTAAATGAGCATATAGGATAAGACATTTAAAAGACATTAAAATTTGGTTATTTCCAGCCCCCGGGGGCCGGGGCCGGTTGGTCCCCGTCATGGATATCAGTTGGTCCCCGTCACGATAAAGGAACTGGTAAAACTTTTCTGCCCACGGAGGTCCAAAGCCCGCACAAAATAGGTGCCAGCGGACATCCTGGTCCTGAAGCTTAGGTGCATGGTCTGCGCCTGTGAGAAGGTCTCCCTTTGGATCAGGCTTCCGTTCGCAGACAGGATCTCCACCTGCCAGTTGCCGGCCGTCGCCTGTCCCGGGTTGATATTAATATAGTCGACGGCAGGATTGGGATAGATCCTTAATCCGTGTAACTCAGCAGCTAAGTTAATTTGCCGTACCGATGAATAAAAGAGGGACCCCTCGTCGTCCATCCTTAACCGGTAATAAAAATTCCCGGCGGAGCCTTCGGGCAAGGGGTCGGACCAGGCATAGTCCTGGGAAGGGTTGTCGCCCTTTGCCGGCAAAGAAGCAATATCGGTAAAGGATACTCCGTCGCTGCTCCTTTGGATATAATACCACCGGCCCGGGACTTCATTAACCGCGGACCATTCCAGCCGGGCGGTGCGGGGCGCCTGTAATTCGGCCGACCATCGGGTCAGGTTTGTCGCCAGTACGCCACCGCTCTTACAATACAGGTATTGCAGGGAGAAACGCATGGTGTTGGCGATGGTAGCTCCATAATAATAAGTAGCATTATTGATCGTGCTGAGATTGGTATAGGTAAAGGACATATAGCTGACGTCTACCGTTCCGCCGCCAAGGAAAGGCGCCACCGATGTTATGCTATCGCTGGAAACATGTTTGTCGAGGAAAGTAAAAGGTCCCTGTGATATCGTTTGTCCGGGCAGCAACGGATAGGAACCGATCATCTGGGGTGGGGTAAGATTGGAAAAAGGTGTTATCAGGGAGCTGGAAAAGAGATCCTGCTGACCGATAGCCAGCTGAAAGGTAGCCGTCTGAACGTCTGCATTTTTTAACGTAAAGGCATATTGGGAGCTTACTTCCGCGGACAATTTTACCGAAACCAGCAGACCGGAGTCCGGACTCCATTTCGGAAAAGTCAGGCTAAAGATGTTGAAACCGTTGCTGACCAGGGAAGTATCATATGTACGGGTGCCCAGGTTATTGGTGCATTGGGCCGAAGAAGTGGTTTGCAGGAATAATCCCAAACACAGGGCCATGACAAAATGGATCAACCTCGGCTTCATAACGGATTGGATTATTGGATTTCAACTAAATAAACTCAAATCTCACATTATTTATTTTATTAATTCCGTGAAGGAGTGAAGAAATAAAATTTTTTATACGAGAGTACCTAGCAATAAATAAAAAAAAGTCGCCTTCCCTGAAGGAAGGCGACCGATTGGAAGCGACTATTGTTATAAGTATAACGACTACTTGGAGATCAGCAACTTAGATACCTGTTTGCTGCCATCCGCACCAATCACGAGGATGATATAATTGCCCTGGGGATAGCTGCTGACGGCCAGGGGGACGGTGGTTCCGCCGGCATTGCTGACATTTTTTTCGAGCAGGAGCTGTCCGGATTGGTTGAGCAGGCGGACAACGGCGCTTTGTGTATTACTGCCGCCCAGGGTTACGTTGACATAATCACGGGCTGGGTTGGGGTATACGCTGACGGCGGTGATGAGTCCGTTACGGATGGTCTTGACTTCGGAATATGCGTATTTGGCGTCTTTGTCAACCATCTGCAGGCGGTATTCGCTGGTTCCGGAGCTTGTCTTGTTGTCCGAAAAGGAATAGTTCAGGACAGTGGACGAGTTGCCATGAGCCGCTACCACGCCGATGACAGCCCAGTGCGCACCAGCGTCCGTACTGCGTTCGATGGCGAAATGGTCGGAGTTGATCTCCATCTGAGTAGACCAGCTAAGTTTAACGGAGCCATCGCTTAATGTGGCGTTGAACCCGGAAAGCAGGATGGGCAGGGTGCCAGTCGAAGACAGGGTGACAGGTCCAAAAGCCGTTTGACCGCCACCGGGTTTGCCTGTGCTGGCAATGGTGTTTCCGACGAAACCGGATGGAGCATTGCCAATCTGTTTGAAATATGTAGGAGTTGCACCGTTGGGGAATTTGGTCAGGATGCCATCATAGTCACCGGCGCCGGTGGCATTGAGGATAACATTGTTGTTGGCCAGGTTCATCGTGGAATTTGTTCCGTCGTTGACCAGAATGATGCTATAGGAATTGGCGAAGTCGGTTGAATTCGAGTTGCCGATAGAAAGAATGGTGCCATTAGTACCGCCGATCACGATGCTGGAGTTCTGATCGATCTGAATGGAGGTATTCAGGACGACTGTTCCGGGGACATCGATAACGATATGGCAGCCACTGCAACTGGCCGGGGGTTCGGCGGCTTGCCAGATGCCGGGGCCTGAAGTCGTGTGCCAGTTACCGGGCAGGACGGCAGTGTAGGTTTGGGCTGAAGAAGTTTGGGCAAAAAGGGTGAGGGCAATCGCGAGGGTTGTTAAAGAGTAAATCTGTTTCATGTTCACAAATGTTGAGTAATTGAATGTGGTTATCGATGGGCACATCAGGGTCTGCCTGACTTACCTTGAGGTAAACCATAGTCAATAATGGATTTGAGGTCCATAGCCAATAAATGGATTGTCCAGCTTTTGCAAACGAGATTGGATAGGGGTCTTGACGCGGGTATACGTTCGGAAGGAATCCGAAAAGTGGTTTTAAATTAAAAATTGAGGATGATTGGGTACTGTGCTGTTAAGGAGAGTTCTTCTTTGTGGATTGAGGTTACTAGAAAATAAAAGTAGTACAAATACCACACTCTTGCAAGCAATTTTGCAAAAAAAAACGCCTGTTGGGTCAGACGTGGGCTCAGGAGTTGTCTTCGCCGGAGTCTAATTTGGTGAGTCCCAGTTTGTCAAGTGCAAGCTGGGCGGCGATTTGGCTGGCGTCTTTTTTATTATACGCTTTGCCCTGGGCCAGTAATTCTCCGTCTACTACGGCCCCGACGGTAAATAGCCGGCGACCGCCCTCTATGCGTTCGTCGAGGGTTTCGAACTCCAGGTTCTTCCCGTTCTTATTGGCCCAGCCATAAAGCTTATTCTTGTGATTGATCTCGAGGTTTTCGAGGTCATCCATAAAAAGGTAAGGCTGAATCACCCTTTCCATGACCCATTGACGGCATTTTTCAAAACCCTTGTCCAAATAGATAGCGCCTACAATAGCTTCGAGCGTATTGCCAAAGATCTGGCTCATCTTGAGGCTGCTGTCGAACTTATTAAAATTGCTTATCTTTTTGAGACCCATTTTGATAGCGATCTCATTCAGCTGGTTGCGGTTGACCATCTTGCTCCGCATTTCCGTCAAAAAGCCTTCTTCTTTATAAGGATATTTTTTGAATAGAAAGTCTGCGATGATGGCGCTGAGGATAGCGTCACCCAAATATTCAAGCCGCTCGTTGTTCTCATCGGCCCCGTCCTTCACCGAACGGTGAGTTAGAGCTGTTCTATATAATACAGCCTTGCCCGGGACAAACCCGAGGACGTTTCTAAGCTGTTTTTTGAACGAATTGACGGCGGCATCGCCCTTTATGATACGTTCCAGAATTCCCACATTAACAAGCTACAATTTTTTTCATCCAATAAAAAATTATTGTTTTGGGCGCCCGGCAGGGCCAATATATTATAACGCCTGCGAGTCTCTCTAATACTTACGGACGATGACGCACGCGTTATGGCCTCCAAAACCAAACGTATTACTCAAGGCGGCCCTTACCGTTCTTTGTTGTGGTTTCCAGAAAGTAAAATTTAACCGGGCGTCCAGCTCGGGATCGTCGGTTATGTGGTTGATCGTGGGGGGTACCTGGTCATGTACCACGCTCATTACACAGGCGATCGCCTCGATGACACCAGCCGCACCCAGGCAATGCCCGGTCATGGACTTCGTGGAGCTGATATTCACCTTGTAAGCATGCTCCCCGAAAACATCGGTGATGGCTTTGATCTCTGCGGTATCACCCAGGGGGGTCGACGTACCGTGTGTATTGATATAATCGATGTCTTCGGGTTTCATCCCTGCGTCACGAAGCGCTGCCATCATCACGTTCTTGGCGCCTAGTCCTTCCGGATGGGGAGCCGTCATGTGATAGGCGTCCGCCGTAGCGCCACAGCCGATGATCTCACAATAGATCCTTGCGCCGCGGGCCCTGGCATGTTCCAGCTCTTCCATTACAAGCACTCCGGCTGCCTCACCCATCACAAAGCCATCTCTATCCTTATCGTAGGGACGGCTGGCTGTTTTAAAGTCGTCGTTGCGTTCGCTCAGCGCCTTCATGGCATTGAACCCGCCCACGCCGGCCTCGCTAACGACCGCTTCGCTACCACCGCTGATAATGATATCGGACATCCCGAGACGGATGAGATTAAACGCCTCCATGATGGCATTCGTGGAAGATGCGCAGGCGCTGGTTACCGCGAAGTTGGGGCCCCGAAAGCCGTGCCGCATTGAAATGTGACCGGCAGCGATATCCAGGATCATCTTTGGAATGAAGAAAGGATTGAAACGGGGGGTACCGTCACCTTTGGAGAAATTTATCACCTCTTCCTGAAAGGTGATGAGTCCCCCGATGCCGCTGGCGAATACGACGCCGATACGGTCGGGATCCATTTTTTCTTTATCTATACCTGCATCTCTTATAGCCTCGTCGCTGGCCGCCAACGCGATCTGCGTATAACGATCGACCTTACGGGACTCTTTTTTATCCAGGTATTGCAGGGGGTCAAAGCCTTTGAGTTCACAAGCAAAGCGAGTCTTGAACTTTGAAGAATCAAATAGGGTAATAGGATTAGCACCGGAAACACCATTCATCAATCCATTCCAGTAGTCACTGGTATTGTTACCTATTGGTGTGAGGGCGCCAATGCCCGTTACAACAACTCTTTTCAATTGCATAGAGGACTTTTCCCAGCCGCTTCCAGCGGCTCCTGTTTAATTAAGGATAAATCCGCCTTCTAAGCCAAATTGCTTGAACTTGAAAAGGCGGATCCAACAAATTTGTATGCAGGTAAACCCAAGACTTGGTGTAGCTGCTTATTTAGCGTGCTCTTCCAGGTAAGCGATCGCCTGACCGACAGTAGTAATTGTCTCGGCTTGTTCGTCCGGGATGGAAATATTAAATTCCTTTTCGAATTCCATGATCAATTCGACGGTGTCCAGAGAGTCTGCACCCAGATCATTAGTGAAGGAGGCTTCGTTGGTTACTTCTGCTTCTTCAACACCCAGTTTATCAACGATGATCTTTTTAACCCTTGTAGCGATGTCTGACATTTTTGTAAATTTTAGTTATACGGCTGCAAATTTAGGATTTTGGACCAAAACCGAACAAACAGGGCAATTTTAATTTTTAACTTTAATGTAAAGGGGTTCCCGGAATTAGTAAATTACGATAACTTCGGCCTCCCGGCGCTGGAGACCCGAAAGCCGGGAAGACTGATTATTAATGACTGTCAGCCCCGTTAAAAAGGGCTGACCCGAAACACAGTAACAGCATGGCGCTTAGGATGATAGATCACGGAACGAAGGAGTATCAGCAGATGGTGAATCTGCGCAATGAAATATTGCGGAAGCCGCTCGGCCTGTCCTTTGACAAGGAAGAATTGGACAAGGAGAAGGACGACATCCTTATGGGCGCTTTTGAAGACGACAGGCTCCTCGGCTGCTGTTTACTGACCCGGATGGACGCTTTTACGGTCCGTCTGCGCCAGATGGCGGTCCCCAACAATATGCAAGGAAAGGGGGTTGGACGCGCCCTTATGATCTTTGCGGAGAACATTGCCCGTGACCTCGGGTATAGAAAACTCTGCATGCACGCCCGCCAGACGGCCGTAGGATTTTATCAAAAACTCGGTTATTCCGTCACCGGTGAGCCGTTCGAAGAGGTCACGATCCCACATTATATTATGGAGAAGGCCCTTTAGGGGGGTGTCGCTGCCGTTATTTGCCGGCCCCTGCGTTTGGGCGCCGCTGCCGCTACTTGATCAGGCGAAAGTTGACGGGGTAGCGATAGATCTTGCCTTCGCTGGCTTTGATGCTCGCTATGATGACCAGTATAAACCCGCCGATAGCGATGATCGCCAGCAGAATGGCCCCGATGAAAATAACAGTGAGGATAACACTGATGATAACAAAAATGATGAGTGTGATCTGGAAGTTCAGCGACTCGAGCGCATTTTGCTTGACGAACTGGGATTCATCCTTCTTTACCAGGTAGATGATCAGGGGAGCAAGGATGGGGGCAACAAGGGTCAGAGCATGGGCCAGAATGGCCATTGTCTTTTCGTCGCTGGACGGGGTGATCAGCGGGTATTCTTCTGGCATACAATTGAAGTTTTAGGTAGTTGAAAATACTGATTTTTCAACAAAGCCGGCCATCCTTTTCAGGAACCCCAGGATGTCGGCCATCGACTTCATATCGTCCACCACCAGCAGGAAATTCTTGCCCGCCTGTTTCAGCTTTGCCTTATTGGTGTGTTTTTGCAGGTATTCCAGGATCAGCCGGAACGTATCCGACTCAAAGTAAGGAGAATCCGGCCGGTTGATGAAATAACAGCGCAGGGTATCTTCCTTTAAGATCATCTTTTCAAAACCCAGGCTTACCGCCTGCTTGCGGATCCGGACCGTATCGAAGAGGTCGTCGACCTGCGGTGGAATGGGTCCAAAGCGGTCGATCATCTCCCTATGGAACTCCTGTAATTCCTCTTCGCTATTACAATTGTCGAGGCGGGTATAAAGACTCAGTCTTTCCGTAACGGCCTCCACATAGCTATCCGGGATCAGGATCTCCAGGTCGGTGTCGATGGTACAATCCTGGACATAGTCTTCCTGTTTGGAGATCTCTTCCTTGAACAGCTCGCGGAATTCGGTCCGTTTCAATTCTTTTATCGCTTCATCGAGGATCTTCTGATAGGTCTCGAAGCCGATGTCCACCATAAAGCCGCTCTGTTCCCCGCCGAGCATATTACCTGCGCCGCGGATGTCGAGGTCCCGCATGGCGATCTGGAAGCCGCTGCCGAGCTCACTATGCTGTTCCAGCGTTTGTAATCTTTTGCGGGAATCCGTAGGCAAGGTGGCCAGGGAAGGGGCCAATAAATAACAAAAAGCCTTTTTATTGCTACGCCCTACCCTACCCCTCAGCTGGTGCAGATCGCTGAGGCCGAAGTGATGGGCATTGTTGACAATGATGGTATTCACATTGGGGATGTCGACACCGCTTTCCACGATATTCGTACATATCAGCACGTCATATTTCTTATCGATAAAGTCGAGGATGCGGTCCTCGAGGTCGCTGCCTTCCATCTGCCCATGTGCATACCCGATACTAAGATCGGGACACAGACCCTGGATGATGGCTGCCATTTCGGCCAGCCCCTGTATACGGTTGTAGATAAAGAAGACCTGGCCGCCTCTTTCCGTCTCATAATAAATAGCGTCGCGGATGAAATCTTCATTATATCCGTGCAGCTCGGTTTGTATCGGCTGGCGATTCGGGGGCGGAGTATTGATAATGCTGAGGTCACGGGCTCCCATCAGGCTGAACTGCAGGGTCCGGGGAATAGGCGTTGCCGTGAGTGTCAGGCAGTCCACATGCGTCCGAAGCGTTTTTATCTTTTCTTTATGGGCTACCCCAAACTTTTGTTCTTCATCGATGACCAGCAGGCCCAGGTTCTTGAACTTCACCTCCTTGCCCAGCAAGGCATGTGTCCCGATGATGATGTCGACCTCTCCTGCTTCCAGCTTCCTCAGCGTCTCCTTTTTCTCCTTCGTGGACTTGAAACGATTGATGAAGTCCACTTTCACCGGGAAGTCCTTCAACCTTTCGCTAAAGGTCTTAAAATGCTGGAAGGCTAATATGGTCGTCGGCACCAGCACTGCGGCCTGTTTGGAGTCGCAGCAGGTCTTGAAGGCCGCGCGGATCGCTATCTCCGTCTTGCCAAAGCCTACGTCACCACAGACCAGCCGGTCCATGGGCGAGGGCAGTTCCATATCCTTTTTTACATCGGCAGTGGCCTTGCTCTGGTCGGGCGTATCCTCATAGATAAAGGAAGCCTCCAGCTCGGTCTGCATATAATTGTCGGGGGTATGCGGAAAACCTTTTTCGGCTTTTCGCTGTGCATACAGTTTGATCAGGTCGAAGGCAATCTCCTTGACCCTGGTCTTGGTCTTTTCCTTTAGCTTCTGCCAGGCGTCGCTGCCGAGCTTGTTTACCTTTGGAACGGTGCCTTCTTTCCCGGTGTATTTGGAGATCTTGTGAAGTGAGTTGATGTTCACATACAGGATGTCGCTGTCCTTGTAGATGATCCTGACGGCCTCCTGGAGACGGCCATTGGCTTCTATCTTCTGCAAGCCGCTATAAACCCCCAGACCGTGGTCGATATGGGTGACATAGTCTCCCGGCTGCAGCTCGCGGAGCGTGCGCAGCGTGATAGCCTTGTTCTTGTTATAGGCTTGTTTGACCTTGTACTTGTGATAACGCTGGAAGATCTGGTGATCGGTATAACAGACCAGTTTCAGGTCTTCGTCGATAAAGCCCTCGTGGATATTGAGTCCGATGGGTGTGAAGGCGACCTGGGCCTTGAGGTCTTCGAAAATAGTATAGAGTCTTTCCAGCTGCCGCGGGTTTTCGGCGAAGAGGAATACGGTATATTTTTTAGCCTCCCAGGATTTGAGATCGCGGATCAGGAGGTCGAACTGGCGATTGAAGGAAGGTTGCGGCTTGGTGTGGAACTCGACCACGAAGGGTGCTCCTGCTGCGCCTGCGAGGGCTGCTCCGGTTGCGGCGGCATCGGCGGTCCAGGAACCGGCCGAAGGACCAAACTCCACCAGGTTAAAACGCTGTAATTCCCCTTCTATCTGCTGCGCGGTCACGAACTCCTCCCGGGTCACCTCTCTTTTTTCCAGCTTTTCCTCGTCGCCGTCGATGGCTGTGTCTGGTGGCAGGCCGCGCCGGTGGCGGTTGGCTGGTTTGCCCGGGGTGCCGCCGCCGCGGATGCTTTCCTCGGCCTCGCGGGAAGCCCGGAAGTCGCGTTCGGCCTGAACTCCGTCGATGAAAAGCCCCAGGTCTTCTTCCTGGATGAGCAGTCTTTCGCGGGTAAAGGCCCAGTCCTGCATCCAGATGACGGTGTTTTCCGGAAGGAACTGCAGCAGGGAGATCTTCTCTCCGCTGTCCTGCCGGTTGTCGACATTGGGTATGATGTTTACCTGCAGCAGTTTGCGTTCGCTGAGCTGGGTTTCCGGGTCGAAGATGCGGATGGAATCGACGTCATTTCCGAACAGCTCAACCCGGTAGGGTTTTTCGTTGCCAAAGGAATAGATGTCGAGGATCCCGCCGCGCAAGGCAAATTGCCCGGGCTCGTATACAAAGTCGGTCCTTTCGAAACCCTTGTCGACGAGTTTTCCCAGGAGGCCGTTGAGGTCGAGGGTATCGCCGGCCTTGAGGGAAATGATATTTTCCGAAAGGGCTCCCGGGAGGACCACTTTTTCAAAAAGGGCTTCGGGATAGGTCACGATGAGTTTCTTGCCGCTGCCCAGCGGAGAGGCTCCTTCTCCGAGGGCCCGCATATTGCCCGGGGCTGTAACGGGACTCTTCATCGATGCCGCCAGCCGGGTCAGCGCCTCGGTCCGCAGCATGACGTGGCTGCTATTGAGCAGTTTGTAGTTCTTTTTATTCTTAAAGGAAGACGGAAAATAAAAGAGATCGAGGGCGCTGGTCAGGCTTTCGATGGTGTTGTGCAGATAGGCGGCGGCTTCTGCATCCTCACAGACGACCAGGTGATTCAGCTGGCTGGTGGTTTCGTGCTGGAAGATGGCGCTGATGAGAAAGGCCGGGGAGCTGCCCTGGAGGTTTTTGCAGGCAATGCGCTGCGGAGCGGACAATAAAAGCCTGTCCGCCAATTGAAAAAGGCGGGGCGAATGCAAAAATGACCCGAGAAGAACCTCACTATTCATTTCCGCCGCAAAGATAGGTAAAAGGATTGAAGCCGCCGCGCAGGAACAGGGGATACTCTGGCGTGTACTCTTAACTTCGTGTTAAAGCAACCGATAAAGTCAAATTCCCGTAAATCTTAATAGTAAATCTTAATAAACAACCTTATGATCGGACTCTACACTGCACTGAATCCGGGTAATCTTCCCGGGTAAGACTTTTACGGGCGCTATGTTGTTCATTTCATCCCTTTGGGTGGCATAGAACAGATCGCCTTTTTTTGTGAAAACAGAGTAGGTCCCCGGCGGCAACGTCACTTGAAAATACCCCTTATCGTCGGTGTCTACCTGGCGGATGAGGTGGGTGAGGACGGCCTTATAATAGGGGGAACTGGCGCCGGCGCCGGTGGGGCGTATCACCTGGTTGTTGGAGGTGAGGGGGAAGATGCAAACGGTGGCTTTTATGCCGGGTCGGGCGCCGGAGGAGTCAGCGCCGGAAGTGCGGCCGCTGTCAACAGTGGGATGAGTGCGGCGATTGGGGGCCGGCATATGATTTCCGGACAAGAGATAGACCGTCCCGCTGATGCCAGATACCTGGTCGTCAGCCCGTTGCGTCGACCAGTCCCCGGATTCGGCAGGAATCTGAAGTCCGAACCCGGCAAAACTAGCCACCAGCAAGGCAATTGGCATGATAAAAGCAGGTAAAAGCATAAAAACAGTAATTTTAGAAAGTTTTAAATACTTTATATGAACAATTGCAGGGTTCGGTTGCTCTTCTCCATATCCTTTCTTTTTTTCCTATTCATCGGACAACGATCGGGCGCCCAGGTGGTCATCAATAAGGCCACGATGCAAAAAGCCAGCCAGGACAGGGCTTTAAAGGAGGCTGCCTTCCAGAAGATACTGACGAGAACGGCAGTCGAAAGAGGCTGGCCGCTGACCCTGCGCAACAAAAAAGGACGACTCGCCTATCTCAGGGGCATCAACAGCAGCGGCCTGCCATATTATGTAACGACAACCGACAATCTTATATCCGCAGCTACCATCCACACCAATAAGCTATGGCCGGGCGGCGGCGACGGTCTGACCCTCAGCGGCAGCACACCCGCTCTGAAAGGGAAGATAGCCGTCTGGGACGAAGGGAAGGTCAGACCCACCCATGTCGAGCTGAACGGTCGTGTCATCCAGAAAGACAATGCCAATGTCCTGAGTGACCACTCCACTCACGTTTCCGGAACCATGATAGCGGCCGGCGTCAATCCCCTTGCTAAAGGTATGTCTTTTGGCGCCCAGCAATTACTGGCTTATGACTTCAATGACGACGCATCGGAGATGCTGGCCGCCGCCGCCGGGGGTCTCCTGGTATCCAGCCACTCCTATGCCGATATCGCCGGCTGGTATTTTGACGACACTGAGCAGCATTGGGAGTTCTGGGGTAATCCGGGGGATACGGTCGACATCCGGTTCGGCCTCTACGACGAAGAGGCCCGTTACTGGGACACCATCGCATATCTGGCTCCGGACTACCTGATCGCAAAGGCCGGGGGCAATAATCGCGGAGACACAGGCGCCGTCGTAGGAGACACCTATTACCGGATGAATGCCCAGGGCAGTTTTGTCAATGCCGGGAATCGCCCTGCCGGCATCAGCAGCAATACAGGCTATAATACCATCGCCACTAATGGCAACTCAAAAAATATCCTTACCCTTGGCGCCGTCAACCCGATCCCGGGCGGATACCACAGTCCCGGGGATGTGGTGCTGGCGGACTTCAGCAGCCTGGGGCCCACCGGCGACGGCCGCATCAAACCCGACCTGGTGGCAGACGGGGTAAACGTACTGTCATCCATCAGCACCTCCGACAATGCCTATGACATCTACAGCGGGACTTCCATGGCCACGCCGGCTTCGGCGGGTTCGTCCTTTCTGCTACAGGAATATTATTTGAAGCTGCATGGCGCCTTTATGCATAGCAGCACCCTCAAGGGTCTGCTGATCCATACTGCTGACGAGGCGGGCTCCAGCCCGGGTCCGGATTATGCCTTTGGCTGGGGTCTCATCAACATGGAGCGGGCAGCCTCCGTCATCACGGCCGACAATAGCGACCACAGTCAGCAGATCATACAAAGCAGTCTTAGCACAAGCAAACCCGACACAACCTTTACAGTCACCGCTTCCGGCAAGACGCCGGTAGTAGCCACCATCTGCTGGACCGATGTTCCGGGCACACCCGCAACCATACCCGCAAACTCACACAACTTTAAGGATGTTGGGATCAAGCTCGTCAATGACCTGGACCTGAAGATCACCGACAATGTCAGCGGCAAGGTGTACCTGCCCTGGATCCTCGACCCGAACAATCCCGGCGCCGCGGCAACCAAGGGTGATAATATCCGCGACAACGTCGAAAAGGTCGAGCTTTCGGACAGCCTGATACCTGGCAGGAGCTATACCATAACGGTCAGTCATAAAGGCACCATCCAAAGGACGACGCAGACTTATTCCCTGCTGATCAGCGGTGTTGGGGGAACGGCGGCCTGTGCGTCCGCATCGAGTACTGGCGGCGCCGACATTACACAGATAACTATTGACAGTTTCTCCAATTCCACTCCTGTCGCTGCGAACAACTGTCGCAACTATACCGATTACTCTACCCTGAAAGCTGCACAGCTTCCAATCGGCCAGACCGTACCGGTATCCATTGTCACTGGTACCTGTACCGCCAACGATAATGCCAGAATGGTCAAGATCTTTATCGATTTCAACAATGATGACACATTTGATCCAACGACGGAGCTGGCTTATCAAAGTCCCAATGGACAAACCAGCAGCGGAACTCTCACCGGCAACATAGCCATCCCCACTACAGCGGTCTCGGGCACTTATGCCCGGATGCGCGTCATCGTCGAGGAGACAACCGATCCTGCGGCCATCACCCCCTGCGGCACCTATGGCGCAGGCGAAACCCAGGACTATAAAGTCGTCTTTACAAACCCGGCCAGCGATGTCGGTGTCACCGGTCTGGCATATCCCACACAGACCTCGTGTGTAAATGACTCCCAGGTAGTGTCGATCATCATCCACAATTTCGGCTCGGAGACACAGGCCGCGGGTATTCCTGTGACCACTACCATAACGGGTGGCGCAAGCCCTGTTGTCCTCAGCGCTGTCTGCAAGGACAGTATTCTTGCCGGCGCAGATGTCGTCTTCACCTATAACACTTCGTTTGCAACGACTGCCGGCACTACCTATACGTTTATCAGCAAGACGGGGCTGACAGGGGATCTCAACACCTCCAACGACAGCGATACGCTTGCTGTAACGATCAGCCCCGCAGAGGCGGCGGGTGAAGGTGCGGCCACGATCTGCGGGGCAAATGCGACCTCTGTCGTCCTTCATGCCCCAAGTACGGGTGATGTCCCGGTATGGTATGAGACGGCCACATCGACCACACCGCTGGCTGTAGGCAACAATGTCAGCACAACGGTGGTGCCCGCCAATAAAACGTATTATATGGGGCTCAACGATCTGAAGGCAAAAGCCGGCGTGCCGAACAAAATGGCCTTTGGCAGCACTAGCGCGAACCAGGGAGCTTACTTCCGTTTTGGCGGCAACTTTGTAATGTTGACGACCTCGGTGCCGCTGACGCTGGAAAGCGCCAAAATGTATATCGGTCATTCCGGGCAAATGACCTTTACACTGGCCACTCTCGTCAGCTTTAACAACACTACCGGCCAATACCAGTTTCTCCCCTTATATGCCACGACCATCGATGTCTCTGCGACGAAAAAAGATCCTGTTGATACCACACAGTTCAACGTTGCGGTCGGAGATAATAGCGACACGGGTGCAACGTTCCTGCTGAACATTCCGATCCCCAATCCCGGTAATTATATTATCATCATCGATTGTTCTGCGACTGCCAATGCCTTTCTCAACCTGAATATCAGTAAAGATCCGTACCCGGTGAGCATTCCGGGTGTGATCTCCATAACCGGGAATGATTTTAAAGATCTTGGCAAGGCCGACAGTGTAACATACTCGCATAAGTTCTACTATCCCTTCTACAATATGGGCATCCGGCTGAATGGCTGTCCGGCTCCACGAACGCCTGTCGAAGCTCAGTCGAAGAATGGGCCTGCGATCACTCTGGCCGGGCGTACCTTCACCAGCGATTCCGCCAGCGGCAATCAATGGTATGTAAATGACTCGCTGATGGTTGGACATACAGGACAGACGGATTCTGCGACTATACCGGGCGTTTATTATACGGTGGTGAATGATCCTTCGACGGGATGTGCGCTGATCTCGAATAAGATAACCTATACGCCATCCGGCGGGGACCCCAATGCCGCGATCGGACTTTCAAATTTTCCGAGTCCGAGTTCGGGAGTATTTCAGCTACAGTTCTTTATGAGCACGGCGGACAACACCAGCATTACACTGACGAATATGGTGGGGCAGCGGGTCTATGCAGCGGAATATCCCAATTTCTCGGGATTTTTCAGCCAGCAGATAAATGCGCCGGGGCTGGCTTCGGGGGTGTATACGCTGCGGATCATCCACGGTGGCCAGACCTATCACAAAGAGTTGCTGATATTGAAAAAATAAATCCGTAAATTTAAGTTGTACGCGGGGGGACCCGCGTGCACTTAAATTATAACGATATGCTCCAACCCTGGCAAACAGGTAAAGTCATACGTATCGAGCAGGAAGCTGCTGCGACCCGCCGGTTTTGGATCCAGTTACCGGCAATGAGCTCATTTGACTTCGAGCCCGGGCAATTTGTCACCCTCGACTTACCGATCCACGAAAAACCCAACAAACGCTGGCGCAGTTATTCGATAGCCTCCTGGCCGGACGGCACCAATGTCGTCGAGCTGGTGATCGTATTGCTGGAAGGCGGGGCCGGGACGAACTATTTATTCAACGAGGTAACGGTTGGCAGTGAGCTGACGGTGCGGGGTCCGCAGGGCGTTTTTACCTTACCGGAGCCGATCGAGAAAGACCTCTTCTTTATCTGTACGGGTACGGGGATTGCTCCTTTCCGTGCGATGAGTCATCATATCCTCAATCACAACATCCCTCACCGGGAGATCTTCCTGATCTTTGGCTGTCGTCAATTCTGTGACTGTCTTTATCGGCGGGAGATGACGGAGCTGGCGGAGAAGATCCCGGCCTTTCATTATATCCCTACTTTTTCGAGGGAGAATCCGGAGACGGCGGGTCCCCTGGTGCGTACCGGTTATGTGCATGCTGTTTATGAGGAGCTGTGCAGATTGCCGGTTGCGGCGGCCGGTGCGATGGCCCAGTCGGACTTTGCGGCGCAGCAGGTCGCGGACACGATGGCCCGGTCGGTTGCAGATGTGGTGGCGCAGGAAGGTCTGCGTCCGGCGAACTTCTTTCTTTGTGGGTGGAAGAATATGATCGATGAGGCTAAACAGCGTATACAGGCACTGGGTTACGACCGCAAGTCGATACATCAGGAGCTATACGGGTAGGCCGGTCGCCAACGCAACGCACAGACCCGCGACGCATTCTCCATGAAGCGCAGCGCACATGGACATTATTTCGTTGCCTTCTCTTTTTCTTTGGGAGTTTCCTTATTATTACTGCTGATCTTCATTGGTATCACAGGGATCGACTGATTCTTCACGTGGGACTCCAATTCGGCAAACGCGTGTTGGGATTCCAGCGTTTCGTAGTGACTATGCAACAACTCTTCTTCCATTTTCCGAAGCTTGGCTTCGCTCCTGGCCAGTTTTCCCCGTCCGAGCCCAAAACCTATTACTACACCCGCTACACCCCCGACAAACAGGATAACAGGATTAATGACGTAATCAAATGTAAGTGTGACTGACATCTTTCTTAAATTATTTGAGATACTGAAACACGAAGAACGGGCTCTTCTAAGGGGAATTTGAGGGGTATATTTCAGGGATATGGGACAAGCTTTCAGCACTTTATCCGCGGCCAAATATAGGAATAAAATTATTGAAAAGTCCAACAAAACCGCAGCATTATTTTTTATTTTCCGATGCAGCGATTGCCCGAACTCCTTGTTGCCGATGCCTTAAGAACTCGCCTTCCCTACCCCTGGAAGCTAGGCCAGTTGCCCATTGACGATAGATACCAGTGCGCTGATCGGTATCCGCTCCTGCGCCATTGTATCCCGATAACGGATCGTAACTGTTTGATCTTCTTTGCTCTGGTGGTCTACCGTCACGCAGAAGGGTGTGCCGATAGCGTCCATGCGGCGATATCTCTTCCCGATGGCATCTTTCTCTTCGTAAAAGCACCTAAAGTGTGGTTTGCAGGCATCCATAATCTCCCGGGCAATTTCGGGGAGTCCATCCTTTTTAGTCAGGGGAAAAATTGCCAGCTTGATCGGGGCCAGTTTGGCCGGGAATTTTAATACCACCCGGCTATCCTGTTTTTCCGGTGTGCTCAGGTCTTCTTCCATATAGGCTTCGCTCAGCACCATCAATATAGTCCTGTCCAGGCCGATGGAGGTCTCGACGACATATGGAATATAATTCTGATTGATCTCCGGATCGAAATACTGCAATTTTTTCTTGCTGTATTCCTGGTGATTTTTCAGGTCGAAGTCGGTACGCGAATGAATACCTTCTACCTCTTTGAAGCCAAAGGGGAATTCGTATTCGATGTCGCAGGCTGCATCGGCATAGTGTGCGAGTTTTACGTGATCGTGGAAGCGATATTTCTCTGCGGGGATGCCCAGGCCGAGATGCCATTTCATACGGGCTGCTTTCCAGTGTTCGTACCATTCTTTTTGTGTGCCGGGGCGGATAAAGAACTGCATTTCCATTTGCTCGAACTCGCGCATGCGGAAGATGAACTGGCGCGCGACGATCTCGTTCCGGAATGCCTTGCCGATCTGGGCAATACCAAAGGGGATCTTCATTCTGCCCGTCTTCTGTACGTTGAGGAAGTTGACAAAAATACCCTGGGCGGTTTCCGGCCGGAGGTAGATCTCGCTGGCCTCATCGGACAGGCTGCCCAGTTGGGTCGAGAACATGAGATTGAACTGGCGGACTTCGGTCCAGTTGGACGTTCCGCTGACACCACATTTTATCTTCTGGTCTTCAATGAGTTTTTTTAATCCAGGGAAGTCGCTGGCACTGATGAGTCTGTCGAGTTCCGCCTGGAGGGCTTCGGACTCTGCCTTCTTCCCTTCTTTCTCCAGGTCGTCGATGCGGGCTTCGATGAGGTGGTCGACCCGGTAGCGTTTCTGGCTATCCTTATTATCGATCATCGGGTCGCTGAAATTATCCACGTGACCGCTGGCTTTCCAGGTCGTGGGGTGCATAAAAATGGCGGCGTCGATCCCTACGATATTCTCCTGCAGCTGTGTCATGCTCTTCCACCAATGGTCTTTTATATTCTTTTTTAGTTCGCTGCCGTATTGGCCATAGTCGTATACTGCACTTAACCCGTCGTAGATCTCACTGGAAGGAAAAATAAAGCCGTATTCTTTGCAATGCGAGATTATCGCCTGAAACTTGTTCGTATCATTTGCCATAGTCGGCAAAGATAAAGTTTGGGCAGCAAAAACTCAGTGCAAAATAGGGCCGGTGACCGCGGGTTCGGAGACCTGGCGCAGCGCAACGAACCGGACAGCGACTGTACCGAAATCGAACGGATTTTGTTGGGAAACAGGTTTTAATCTCTTGATTACCAACTTACGGCAAGAGTGGCATCATCTTGGTCCTTTTGAGTAAAATCACAACCATGTTCAGGAACTATCTGCTCACTGCCCTGCGCAATGTCTGGAAGAACAAGACCTATAGTTTTCTCAATATATTCGGTCTGGCTATTGGCATTACCTGCGCCGGACTGATCTTTTTATGGGTGGAGGCAGAGCTGAACTACGATCCCTATCCAAAACGGGAGCTCGTTTATAATGTTCGTACCAACCAGCACTACAATGGGGTGATCCGCACCTTTGGTTCCTCGCCTGGTCCGCTGGCGGAGGCAATGAAAGCGGAATTTCCAGGCATAACCAACACCTGCCGCACAAGGAATAGTAGTCAAAGCCTGTTCAGCCTGGGCGACAAGTCCGTTTATGAGAACGGTCTCTATGCCGACCCCTCCCTGTTCAGCATGTTCTCCATGTCCTTTGTAGAGGGCAATTCATCCTCGGCCTTCCGCGAACTGAACAGCATCGTCATCACGGAAAAGATGGCCCGGCAGTTTTTTGGAGAAGAGTCCGGTGTCATCGGCAAAACGCTGAAAATGGACAACAAGGACAACTACACGGTTACCGGCGTGATCCGCGACCTCCCTGTCAACTCTACGCTGGAACTGAATTGTGTGATGCCTTTTGCGACGTTTGAAAAAGATAATGCCTGGCTGAAAAAATGGGGCGCCAATGGCCTCAGCACCTATGTGGAACTGTCACCCACGGCCAACCCTGCAATTATCAACCGGCAGCTAAAAGATTTTATCCATAAAAAGGCGGCGGACCCGGATGCAGCGGAACCACTCATCACCGGCATGAAGGACTGGCGTCTGCGTGATGAATTTACAAATGGCGTACAAAGTGGGGGCCGGATCGAATACGTCCGTCTTTTTACGTTTATCGCTGTCATCATCCTGCTTATCGCGTGTATCAACTTTATGAATCTGTCGACGGCCCGAAGCGAGAAAAGGGCGCGTGAAGTCGGCGTCCGGAAAGTGCTGGGCGCAGTAAGGTCGAAGCTGATCTTTCAATTCATATCGGAGTCGATCTTACTCTCGGCCCTGTCCGTGATCCTGGGCGTCATGTTTATATCGCTGTTGCTGCCGATGTTTAACGTTCTTGTAAGAGAACAGCTGACTATCGGTCTTGGGCAACCGCTTCATCTCCTGTACCTACTGGTCATTACGTTGACCTCCGGACTGGTGGCGGGTAGCTATCCAGCCCTCTATCTCTCGGGTTTCAATCCTGTCCGGGTCCTCAAAAGCCTGCGGGCAAAGGATGGAGGTGTTGTTTTTATACGGAAGACACTGGTCGTATTACAGTTCTCCATTTCCATATTCCTAATCGTCAGCACGGTTATCGTCTACCGGCAGGTGCAGCATATCAAGACCCGCAACCTGGGTTATAATAAAGACAATCTTTTTGACATACGCGTTTCTGCCAATCTTAAAAAAAATTATGATGCCGTCCGGGAGGATCTTTTGCAGACCGGTTTTGTTGAAAATGCGGCACTTTCGGACATGGAAAACCTCAACATCTCGAATAACACGACGGGCTTTACCTGGCCCGGTAAAGATCCCAAATCACAAATACTCATTTCTGTCCGCAATATCAACAATGACTATATAAAAACTATGGGCATGCAGCTGATGGATGGCCGCGATTTTAAAAAAGACCCGGCACAGGACAGCAGCAATGTATTGATCACCGAGGCGTTGGCGAAGATGATGGGTGAAGGCAGCGCTGTGGGCAAGCTGATCTCATTCGGGGAAGGGCATGCACTGGGGGACGGGGCATACAGAGTAGTGGGTGTAGTAAAGGACTATATCTATGGCGACTTTTATGGCAAGCCAGATCCGGTGGTCTTCTTCTCTAATCCGGAAAATGCAAGATTTTTTTATGTTCGGATGAAAGCGGAGATGACCTCCGCCAAAGGTCTTGAAGCCACTGACAAAGCACTTGCAGCCATTGGGGCGGTGCTGCAAAAAGACAATCCGGGATATCCTTTCGACTATAGTTTTGTAGATGACAAGTTCAACGCAAGGTTCACGGCGGAGAGTCTCATCGGCAAATTGTCCTGGCTCTTTGCCACGCTGGCCATCTTTATCTCCTGTCTGGGTCTGTTTGGTCTTGCCGCCTATACGGCTGAGCAGCGCACCCGCGAGATCGGTATCCGGAAAGTGTTGGGGGCCAGTGTTTCCGGAATTACCGGGCTGTTGTCAAAAGATTTCCTGAAGCTGGTGATCATCGCCAATATCATTGCGTTGCCGCTGGCGGCGTGGGGGCTTAGCCGCTGGTTGGAGAGCTATGCTTACAGGATCAACATAAGTTGGTGGATGTTTGCGGTGGCGGCTGCGGCGTCTGTCCTTATTGCGCTGGTGACGGTGTGTTTTCAGTCGGTGAAGGCGGCGCTGATGCCTCCGGTGAGGAGTTTGAGGTCGGAGTAAGATATCTGTAACAATCTATTTCAACTTTTCATTCTCCTGGTGTCTCGTCGCATCGCGGATGTTCTTTTTTGTAAAGTTCTTTTCCAGGGCAGTGGTGAGGTCTATGCCTGTTTGATTGGCGATGCAGAGGACTACCCATAGTACATCGGCCAGTTCATCGGAGAGCTCTTTTCCTTTGTCGGAGTCTTTGAATGACTGATCTCCGTAGAGGCGGCTCATCAGTCGCGCCACTTCGCCGACCTCTTCGGTCAGAATAGCCATGTTCGTGAGTTCGCTGAAATAACGTACCCCGGTGGTGCGGATCCAGCCATCGACCAGGTCCTGGGCCTGGCGGATGGAAAGGGTTGTTGTGGCGGTGCCGGGGGATGGCGCGGCAGCGGTGGGGTCCGATTGCGCGGCGGCATTGGGCGGGGGTGGTGGAGTCAGGTTATTGTCGGACATCGTATTAGCTGGATAATTTTAGTAAAATTACGGAACATACCTATTTACGGGTATTTAATGCCGGGGTATTGCATTTATAAAAAATCGGGTTTATATTCGGGACACACTAAAATACAAACCTATGTTCTTTTTTCTTTTGTTCGAGCTGGGTATCCTGGTTCTGATTGTTGCAGCTTTTTGGAAAGTATTCGAAAAAGCCGGTCAGCCGGGTTGGGCGGCAATAATCCCCATCTATAACTTGTACATCTTACTCAAAATTGCTGGTAAACCCGGATGGTGGCTGCTCCTGATGCTGATTCCCGTGGTCAACTTAGTTTTTATTATCTGGACTATGAATATGGTCTCCAAAAGTTTCGGAAAGGATGAAGGTTTTACGGTAGGATTAGTAATTCTCGGTATCGTCTTCTGGCCGATCCTTGGGTTTGGCGATGCAAGATATATCGGACCTTACGGTGATCCGGTTGCCTTCAAAGCCGCTCAGACACCGGATTTTGACTTCGAAAAGCCTGCTACCGCATAATTTTATACATCATACATATGAAGGCGGCCTTTGCGGGTCGCCTTTTTTTTATAGCAAGATCTCGCCCTTCATAAAAGTCTTTGCATAACCGCTGATGTAGACCCGGTCGCCATCAGCGG
>Ga0193716_1000523_pt1 | contig 23185 bp, 13 predicted proteins | sample U2c1metaG_FD_145901 | JGI IMG/M metagenome (GOLD analysis project Ga0193716, IMG submission 145901) | Soil microbial communities from a riparian zone of the East river system, Colorado, United States - U2c1 | ecosystem: Environmental > Terrestrial > Soil > Riparian zone | place: USA: East River...
GAAGTCGAAGCTGATGACCGTGTGTACCGAGAGCACCAGTGGCGTCGACAGACCGGCTAGCAGCAGGGAAGCCGTCTCATAGCGAATCCAATGCCGCGTCGATCCACGCCAGCCCAGCGACAGAATCCCGTACACATACTTCGCGAACGGCAACTGCGCACGATCACGCAGGGTACCGAAGTCCGGAATCATGCCGATGTACCAGAACACGACCGAGATCGTTGCGTACGTCGACACCGCGAACACGTCCCACGCCAACGGCGAGCGGAACTGCGGCCAGACGTTCATCGTGTTCGGATAGGGGAACAGCCAGTAGCTGACCCACGGACGTCCCACGTGAATCAGCGGGAACATACCGGCGCAGACGACCGCGAAGATCGTCATCGCCTCGGCAAACCGGTTGATCGAGTTACGCCACGTCTGCTTGAACAGCAGCAGGATCGCTGAGATCAGGGTACCGGCGTGACCGATACCGATCCACCAGACGAAGTTGATGATGGCGAAGCCCCAGGCTCCGGGCATCGTCACGCCCCAGATACCGACGCCCTTCAGAAACAGCCAGGTAAGTCCGATCACAACGCCCGTTGCCACACCAGCGGCGACGATAAGCCCGAAGAACCAGCCTAACGGCGTATTCGATGTCAGGACGATACCGGCGATCTTCTGCGTGACCGACTTGAAGTTATGGCCCGGCGCGATGACCGCGTACTCACCGGTACGCGGGTCAATCATCGGGTCGTTAATGGGTCCTTTGGTCGCCATTTATGCCAGCTCCGGATTCGGGTTGATGACGCCAGCCGTATAGGTTGTGCGTGGACGGTAGTTCAGGTCTCCAAGGACCTGGTAGTTGCGCTCCTCGGCCTTGCGCTTGGCGACCGCGGAGTTCTTGTCGTTGATGTTGCCGAAGATGATCGCGTCGGTCGGGCAGGCCTGCTGGCATGCCGTCACAATCTCACCTTCGCGGATCTCACGGTTTTCCTTGTCGGCGGTGATCTTCGCGGCTTCGATGCGCTGCACGCAGTAGCTGCACTTCTCCATCACGCCGCGCGAGCGGACTGTGACATCCGGATTGCGCATGAACTTCAGGCTCTCCGTGTCGTAGTCCGAGTACAGCAGGAAGTTGAACCGGCGAACCTTGTACGGGCAGTTGTTCGAGCAGTAGCGCGTACCCACGCAGCGGTTGTACACCATCGTGTTCAGGCCTTCAGGTGTGTGAACCGTGGCTCCAACCGGGCAGACCTGCTCACAACCGGCGTTCTCGCAGTGCTGGCACGCCATCGGCTGGAAGTGAGCCTTGGGCGCGTGTAGATCGCCTTCGAAGTAGGTGTCGATGCGCAACCACTGCATGTTGCGGCCAATCTTCACCTGCTCGCGGCCGACTACCGGAATGTTGTTCTCCGCATAACAGCTCACCACGCAGGCGTTGCAGCCGATGCAGGAGTTTAGGTCGATCGCCATACCCCAGGCGTTCTGAATCTTCAGGCTCGAGGGATCCGTCTTCTTGTAGTCCCACGCATCCGGGAAGAAGCTCTCTTCCTTCTTCGGAGCCTCGCCCAGAGGACCGTACCCAACCTTGTCGACCAGGGTGCCGCTTGCGCCATCATGCGCGAAGTCGGGGTTCTTCTTTACCTCATCGAGCGTCGCGTAGCGGATGATGGCACGCTCCATCGCTTCATGGCCGGGAAGCGAGTAGGTTCCTTCTTTGTCGGACTGCGGCCTCTCGAGATCGTGCTGCGCAAAGGCACCGCGATGCTCGGTGCTATGAACCTTGGTGACGCACAGGTCGTAGGTTCCCGGTGCCTTCTTCGCGGTCGCACCTGCCGAATACAGTCTTGCATCAGCGGTACGCAGCTGATAGGCATCGAAACCGACACCTGCAGCCACTCGCCCTGCCTCAACCCGACGGCCAAGTCCAAGGTGAACTGTAATGGAACCATCCGGATGGCCGGGAGCCATGAGAACAGGCGCGATCACCTTGCGACCGTTCAGCTCAAGCTCAACCAGCTCGGTGTCTTCGACCTTCAGGTCCGCCATGGTGCCCATGCTCATCAACGCAGCGTTGTCCCAGCTGAGATTCGTAACCTGCTTGGGAAGCTCCTGCAGCCAGCCAACGTTCGCGAAACGGCCGTCGTAAAGCGACGGATCGGGCCGGAAGGAGATCTCAAGACCACCTGCACTCGCCGACTGAACCGGTAGCGCTCCACTCTTGGGCGCGCCCGTCGTCTTCGCCGCGAAGGCAGTTCCCTCAACCCAACCATCGTGTAGCGCCTTACGCCAGCTGGTCGCGAAGTCACCCTTGATATAGGTCTTCGCATTCGCCTGCACAACGTCGTAAGCCGAGGCCTGAGGATCGGCGAGCAGCGCCTGAAGCACCTCATGCGCAGACTTGCCGCCATAGAGCGGATCGATCATCGGCTGGATGATCGAGAGCGTCCCGTCATACGCACGGGCATCCGACCAGCTCTCAAGATAGTGGGCCTTGTTGATATGCCAGGTCGAGAGGGCACCCGTCTCATCCAGATGCGTACCCAGGTGAACCGTCGTCGGAACCTTGTTGAAGGCATCCAGGAAGTTCAGGTCCGCGGGAGCCGAGTACAACGGATTCACGCCCAGCATCACCAGCCACTGGACCTTCCCCGCATTCATATCGGCGACCAGAGCCTTCAGGTCTGCGACCTGCTCGCTCGGCATAGGATTTACCGTGTCGGTATAGACAACGGTCTTGCCGACGTTGCCCAGCGAAGCATTCAGCAGATAGGCGGCCGCGTGAACCGCCGGAGAAGCCTGTTCGCCAGGGATGATGACCGACCTGCCGTTGTTCCTCTCAAGATCGGCAGCCAATGCCGCGAAAAACTTCTGCTGCTCGGCGGTTGCGCCCTGCGGAGCCGTGCCGCTGATCAATGCCTGCGCGAAGCCGGCAATCTCGCTCGGCTTCAGCGCCAGCCGATGCTCCGCCTTGAACCCGGTCACCGTCGGCATCGTCTCGACGACGTACATCCGGTTCATCGTCTTGCCTTCTTCGTAGCGGTGTCGCTCGGCATAGGCTGCTGCCAGGGGCAGGAAGCCGGGATGAGCAATGCCGCCCAGGAAGTCCGCATCGAGCGAGACGATCACATCGGTCGCCTCGAGCTTGTACTGCGCATCCACATAGTTGCCGAAGACCGCCTTCGATGCCGTGCGCGAAGAGTCCGAGTTCACCGGCTCCCACTGCACCAGCTTCGCCTGCGGATAGGCCTGCTGCACCTGCTTCCACTGCGCCGCCAACGTCGGCGACGTAATCGTCTCGCTCAGGAAGTAGATACCCTGTCCACCGGAGGTCTTCTTCGCCGCAGCCGCAAATGCGCTCTGAAAATCGCCAAACGGGGCGTTCTGACCGCGATAGGTCACGTGCTGCGAGCGGTCCGGATCGTACAGTTCGAGCAGCGTAGCCTGCGAATACGCGTCCGACTTTCCCTTCGATACCGGATGCTCGGGATTGCCCTCAATTTTTATGGGCCTGAATGAATCCGACTTCACGAGAACCGGGATCGCACCCGTCGGGAATGGATAGGCTGTGGCAAAGTACATCGGCTTGCCCAGCACCAGATCCTCAGGCTGCCTGATGTAGGGGAAGATCGCCTCATCCGGCTGCTTCGTGCATCCTGCAAGTCCAGCCAGCGCCAGCGACGCGCCCATCACCTTCAAGAAGCCGCGGCGGCTCACTGCGTCCACCCACTCGCCCGCGCCGGACATAGACCCGGCCTGACGGGGAAACTCCTCCGCCATCAACTCGTGGAACGCCGGCGTTTCGGCCAGCTCGTCCAGATTTTTCCAGAAGCGTCGGCCGGTCTTGCCATCCAGCTTGGCACGAACCTCGGCTAAGGTCAGCTTTGCCGGCGCAATCTGGGTCACCACTTGAGGTTTTATTTCCGGCAGTGATTTCGTCTCAGCCATCGTCTCTTGTATTCCAATCCCGGTCGTTTTCATCGGTGGCACGTCTCGCAACTCTGCAGTTCGTTCGGCGTGCGAATGTGGTACTGCTGCGTTAGATACTTGCCCAGCTCAATCTGGTTGGTGAACTTCTGGTAGCTGGCCGGCACGATGACGCCCATCGGCGGAACATCGCTCACCGTCTGCCCCTCGCCCGTAGTCGGATGAGGCTGCAGATTCGTTCCCGACTGCGGCCCGCCCTGACCAGCCGGATTCTGCGACTCAAGCTGCATCATCGCCAGCTCAGGTCCGCCCTTGCCCGTAGGATTAACCGTCGTGCAGCTCACGTTCTGAGCCGTCGCGCCACCCTTCACCGTGCTCGCACACCAGACCGGCTTGTCGCTCGAAGGCCCAGCCCACGCCATGTTATAGATCTCGCTCGTTGGCCGCAGATTCGCGGCGGGGTTGCGATGGCAGTTCAGGCACCACTCCATCTGCAGCGTGTTCTGCTGATACATCAGCGGCATCTCGTCGACGCGGCCGTGACAGCTCGCACACCCGATGCCCTTGTTCACGTGAATGTCGTGGCTGAAGTAAACGAAGTCCGGAAGATCGTGGACACGGATCCATTGGATCGACGCGCCCGTCGCCCAGCTCTGACGCACCGGCTCAAGCAGGTCGGCATTGGTCCAGATCTGTGCGTGGCAGTTGATGCAGGTCTTCGTCGGAGGAATTCCGGCATACGCCGCCTTCTCCACCTGCGTGTGGCAATACTGACACTGCAGCCCAAGCCCCTCGACGTGATGCTTGTGGCTGAATGGTATCGGCTGGTCCGGCCGCTGGCCCTGCTTCGTCACCCACGGGGATCGCTGCAGCTGGTCCAGAGCTACGCCGAGCGCGATGACGATCAAGCCCGTCAATACCAGGCTCATCCGAGCCAGCGCGTTCGAACTGCGGTCAAAAACTTGCGCCATGAGTGCGTTCCTACTTCCTCTGCGTTACCTGACTTTAGGTCGAGAAGGTGCTTTCAATGGTTATGCTTCTTCTGGTTACTTTGCCGATAGGTACAGCGGGTCGGCGGTTGGGGCGTCCGCGATGGTTATGCCCGGAAAAAATCTTCCTCGGAAAGATAAGTATACCAGTGGAAAAGCCCTGCCAAACCTGCCCTCCACCGCTCGCAACTGTTTTTTTACCTAGCACATCCGATTATCGAACTGTCCTCCAATGCACCTGCACAACATCTCGTACATCGAGGTCGACTGCATACTTTGCACCACTATATCTACCCTGCCGCAAAGGTATCGCTCTTGTAAATACGAACCAAATTAGTCCGAGTTTGCATCCTCATATAACAAGACTTTCCGGCTCCCTCTGCGTTACCGTCGTCTCATGCCGCGTCTGCTTAACAGTCCACGCCCTCCTCGTTACGACTTCGCACTCGCCCGCAAGGAGCTCGCCGCCAACGATCCCAAACTCGGCAAACTCATTCAGCGCGCCGGCCCCTTTACTATGCGAATATCGAGCACCCAGTCCCCATTCGAAGCGCTGGTCGAGAGCATCGTCTACCAGCAGCTCCACGGTAAAGCCGCCGCTACCATCCATCGCCGCCTGCTCGAGAGCTTCTATCCCACCAATGGCAATCAGCACTTCGCCGCGCAACACCTGCTCGATTGCCCCAACGAGCAGCTCCGCGCCGCCGGCCTCTCCCACAACAAGGCGCTCGCCCTCCGCGACCTCGCCGCCAAGACCATCGACGGCACCGTCCCCACGCTCGCCCGCATCCGCCGCATGTCCGACGAAGACATCATCGAGCACCTCACCCAGGTTCGCGGCATTGGTCGCTGGACTGTCGAGATGCTGCTTATCTTCCGCCTCGGTCGTCCCGATGTCTTTCCCGTCTCCGACTACGGCGTCCGCAAAGGCTTTGCGCTCACCTTCGGCAAGCTCAAGCCCACCGACAAGGTCACCCCCGCCGACCTCCCCAGGCCCGACGTCATGCACCTTCGAGCCAGGCGCTGGGGCTCGTGGCGTTCTGTCGCCAGCTGGTACATGTGGCGCGCCTGCGACCTCGCGAGCAATAAGGTCGTCCTGCCCCTGAGCCCTAAGCCTTAGAATTTTATCGATCTTTATCTCGTGAATCATCGCTACATCGTTCCAACCCCACGGCGCACTATATCCTCTAACCAGTAACCAATGGCTAAGTCCCGAGCATCCGCAAAGAGCGCCGTCCTGCCAACTCCAGTGCCAGCGGAACCCGCTCGCTTCGTCTGTGTCCACGGACACTTCTACCAGCCGCCTCGTGAGAATCCCTGGCTCGAGACCGTCGAGGTCCAGGACTCGGCAGCCCCCTACCACGACTGGAACGACCGCGTCACCGCGGAATGCTACGCCCCCAACGGCGCCTCTCGCATTACCAATCAGGAAAACGAGATCATCCGCATCATGAACAACTATGCGCGGATCAGCTACAACTTCGGCCCCACTCTGCTCAGTTGGCTCAGCGACCAGGCCCCGCGCACCTACCGGATGATCCTCGACGCCGACAAGACCAGCGCCCAGCGTTACAGTGGACACGGCTCCGCCATCGCACAGGTCTACAACCACATCATCATGCCTCTGGCCAACCGCCGCGACGCCCTCACCCAGATCCGCTGGGGTATGGCCGACTTCGAGCATCGCTTCGATCGCAAACCGGAGGGCATGTGGCTCGCCGAGACCGCCGTCAATCGCAGTGTGCTCGATCTCCTCGCGCAGGAGGGCATCAAGTTCACCATCCTCGCCCCCAATCAATGCGCCCGTGTCCGCCGCATCTCCGCTGCCCCCTCCACCGACGGATGGACCGGAACCCCCGATGCCACCGTCGACCCTAAGCATCCCTACATCGTTCGTCTGGACGAAGGACGCAGCATCGCGGTCTTCTTCTACGACGGACCCAACTCCCGCGCCATCGCCTTTGAAGGTCTGCTCAACAGCGGAGAGAACTTTGCGCGGCGCCTGCTCGGCGGCTTCACCACCGGCTCTGCCGAGGACGCCGAAAAAGCTCAGATCTCCCACGTCGCCACCGATGGCGAGAGCTACGGCCACCACCACAGACACGGCGAGATGGCACTCTCCTACGCCATGCACTGGATTGAAGACGAGACACAAGCCAGGCTGACTAACTACGGCGAGTTCCTCGAAAAGTTCCCGCCGACGTGGGAGGCCGAGGTCGTAGAAAACACCTCCTGGAGCTGCGCCCACGGCGTCGAGCGCTGGCGCTCAAACTGCGGTTGCAATGGCGGCAAACCTGGTTGGAATCAAGAGTGGCGTGCTCCTCTTCGTGAAGCCCTGGACTACCTTCGCGATGCCACCGCTCCTCTTGCCGAGCAGATGTCGCAATCACTTCTGAAAGATCTCTGGGCAGCTCGCGACGCCTATATCGGCGTTATCCTCGATCGCTCTTGCACGTCCATGAATCGCTTCTTCGAGGAGCAGGCCACCCATCCGCTCACCGAAGCCGAGCGCGTCACCGCGTTCGAGCTGCTCGAGCTCGAACGCCATACCCAGCTCATGTACACCAGCTGTGGCTGGTTCTTCGACGAGATCTCCGGAATCGAGACCGTTCAGATCATCGCCTACGCCGGCCGTGTCCTCCAACTCGCCGCCGCGCTCTTCGGCGAGCCCGGAGTCGCCCTCGAGTCCGGCTTCCTCGCCATCCTGGCCAAAGCGAAGAGCAACGTCCCCGAAGTCGACAATGGCGCAGAGGTCTATCGCCACTACGTCACCGGCATGAAGATCGGCCTCGAGCAGGTTGGCGCGCACTTCGCCATCAGCTCCATCTTCCGCGCCTACCCGGAGGATGGCGAGCTCTTCTGCTTCGATGTCCATCGCGATAGCCACGAGGTCTTCAGCTCCGGCCGCGGACGTGTCGCCCTCGGCCGCACCCGCGTGCGCTCCCGCATCACCGAGGAGACCGAGGAGATCTGCTTCGCCGTCCTCCACCTCGGCGACCAGAACCTCTCCGCGGCCGTTAAACGCTATGACTCCGCCAATCCCGACGAAGCAGCTGCCTTCGCCGCCTTCTCCACCGACATCGGCAAGGCGATGCGCCGCGCCAATCTTCCCGAGGTCATCCGCCTCATCGACCGATTCTTCGGTGCCGTGGCCTACTCCCTGAACTCCCTGTTCGCTGACGAGCAACATCGCATCCTCCGCACCATCCTCGACCAGACCCTCTCCGAGATGGAGGAGTCCCTCCGCAAGATCTACGAAGATCACGCCTCACTGCTCCACTTCCTCACCGAGTCCGGCATGTCCGCACCACCCGCCCTCGCCATCGCCTCCAGCTTCGCCATCAACGCCAGCCTTCGCCGCGCCATCGAGTCAGAGAGCTTCGATCCCGGCAAAATAGAGGACCTCTTCAACCGGGCTGCGGCCGATCAGATCGACCTCGACACCCAGATGCTCAGCTACACCGCCGGCCAGCGCATGAAACGCGCCATGATCCGGTTGGAGGCCGCCGCCGCAGGCGACCCCGCAACCGCTGGCGCGCTCAACAACGCCCTGGTCATCGCCGACACCATCCGCAAGATGCCCTTCGAGGTGAACATCTGGCAGGCCCAGAACATCTGGAACGACCTGCTCCGCCGCAGTGACAAGGAGTACTGGTCCGAGGAGTGGAAAGAAGGCTTCAAGAAGCTGGGCGAAGCCATGAACATCAAAGTCGACCAGCTGGTAGTGGAAGAAGGCGTCAGCGCCTTCTAGTATCAGCGCCTTCCATTTAAGCGGTAATAACATTTCTAACGAAATCAAGGTCAGGTGGCCAATGATTTAGCCATGAGACCTGTGTCTATACTCCTCACTGGACTCGTTTCATTTGTGGAGGAGCCATGCTGAGGGTTGACGGCTCGATCAGGCCGCCGAGGCTGAGACGCTGCGCAATGCCTTCGTCAAACTTCAGCAGAAGCTGCAGGAGACGAAGTCCACCTGCGAGATGCTCATCGCCCGCAACCGCCGCGCCCGCATCATCGGCAAAGCCAACGCCGCCCGCGCCGTCATCGACGCGCAACACAGATCCACCGCCATAGACCGCCTGCGCTCCAGCGTCCAACACCGCGAAGCCACCAACATGGCGAGCCATGTCCTTCAGGAGAGCTCGCTCGAAGACCGCCTCTCAGCCCTCGAAAAAGAGGACCAGATCGAACGTCTCCTCGAAGATCTGAAGAACCGCCAGCCCCGGCTCCCCTGACTCGCTGCAATCTTGTCAAACTCCAGAACACTCTATCCCCATGATTGACAAAGGTTTAGGTGGTTGCCGATTAGTTTCTCCCAAACCGCTATACTGGATACAGAATCGAAGAAGAGCCCCAGCCATGAGCTGGGGTTCTTTCTTTAACTTCATAACCCTTTTAGAAAGACGAATTTAGCTGCAACCCATTTACTATGACGACTTTACCGAGAGCAAATTTAACAACTAAAACAAAACAAATGAGATAGCCAGGGTACCCCCCGGGGGGGAGGGGTACCCCCCGGGGGGGAGGGGTACCCCCCGGGGGGTACCCCCAGCCTAACTCCTCCAATGCAACGTCACCGGCCCATCCAGCGGATGCTCGCCCGTTCCCTTCAGCCGAGCCTGCTTCAAAGCGAAGTACCACTTCGCCGGTTTGTCCGCGTCGTCGATCAACATCAGTCCGGGATTGAACCTCAATCCCTCGGCCTGCTCGATCATGGTCTGCTGATCCTGCTGCACGAACTTCGCTCCAAAGAACGTAGCAATCGAGGTTACAAATGGAACCCAATAGAAGATATTCCACGCCGCATACACATCGATCCGGCAGGTCGAAGCCGTACTCGGAGTCACCGTAGTCAGGCTCGCGAACCACTTGTCGCCGCACCGTATGGTCTCGTACCGCCGATTCGGCAGCACGAAGTCGATCGTCGTCGTGATCGGCTCGCCATACACGCCCAGCAGCTTGTACGGTGCGCTGTTCCCGCTCGGAGCATGAGCCGACATCCGAAAGCCCTCCGGAATCGGCTCGAAGTGCTTCTCCTTCTCATGGATGCTCGCTCGGCTTCGCCACCACCACGCCTGGTGAACGAACGGCCCATGCGCCGGATCCATCAGCCCGATAATCCCATGGTCCACATTGCACGGCAGCTCAGCTACCAGATGCGCGTCCCGATATCGACCGGAGAACTTGGGCAGCTCCGGCACCGCAGGCAGCTCACCGACAATGCGTCCCGTACCCGGTGCCGGCACATACACCCACGCATAGCCATCCCTCTCCTCACAGGGAAACGAACTGGCAAAAATCTTCGTCGGATCCAGCGTCTCGTGACTCGTCAGCGAAGGAATCTCGGCACACTGCCCACTGCAAGGCTCGAATCGCCAGCCATGATACTTGCACGTCACCGTCTCGCCATCGAACCAACCAGCCGAGAGCGGAATCCCCCGATGCGGACACAGATCCCGCATCGCAAACAGCTTGCCTCCGGTCTTCCGCCCCAGCAGCAGCGGAACACCGAGCAGCATCGCCTTCGCAGTCTTGCCCTCGCGCAGCTTGTCAGCCCGCATCGCCGGATACCAATCTCCGAAGATCAGCTCCGTCGGAGGACCAGCAGCACCAAGTTGAACCAGATCATTCACCATGCAATCAGCCTGAGTCTACGACAGACTAGGACAAGTCTAGTCGTATAACGCTATGCACATACACTGGTCACGTGCCTCCAATGACCAGCTTCGTGCGTCGCAACCGCCTCATCCTGATCGCCCTCTGGTTCGTCTTCTACTGCAGCCTCACTCTCATCACACCGCCGTTGCTCGACGACGCCGACTCTGTCCACGCCGAAGTCGCCCGCGAGATGCTCCTCCGTCACGACTGGACCACGCTCTACGCGAACGGCATCCGCTACCTCGAGAAGGCTCCTCTCCTGTACTGGAGCATGGCGGCGAGCATGAAGCTCTTCGGCGTCCACACCGCCGCCGCTCGCCTGCCGCTCGCACTCACCGTACTAGCCCTGGCACTCTCCATGGAGAGCTTCGCTCGTCGCGCCTTCGCCTCCGCTCGCGCTGGTCTCTACGCAGGGCTGATCCTTCTCTCCAGCTTCGGTATCTTCATCTTCACTCGCATCACCATTCCAGATGCGATGGTCTGCCTCTGGCTCACCCTGGCGATGCTCTGCTACTGGCGAACCGAAGAACACAAGCCGGATCGACTCCTCTGCTACGCCTTCGCAGCCTGCTGCGCTCTCAACGTCCTCACCAAGGGCCTCATCGGCATCGTCTTTCCTATCGCTATCGTCCTCGTGCACCTGCTCCTTACTCGCGGCGTACGCGGCACGCTTCAACGTCTTCGCCAATTCCATCTGCTCACCAGTCTCCTCGTCTTCCTGGTCATCGCCGCCCCCTGGCATATCCTCATCGGCATCGCCAATCCTACGCAGGGCAATCCAGGAGACCTCGCCTTCGTCCATGGCCACTGGTCCGTTCCTGAACCGACGCAGAATAACGTTCATGGCTGGTTCTGGTTTTACTTCGTCAACGAGCATCTCCTTCGCTACCTTAATCTCCGCGTCCCCCGCGACTACGACACTGTTCCGCTCGCACTTTTCTGGGGACTCCTCCTTGTCTGGCTCATGCCCTGGAGCGGCTTTCTCTTCCATGCCTTCGGGAAGATCGAGTGGCGCGCCGCCATTGCCTCCTCTCCTCTGTTCGCGGGGTTGAGGTGGCTTCAAACCCGTATCAATCCAGAGGGGCAGACTGTGATTCTCATGCCTGACGAGAACACCCGGCTTGTCCTTGGCCTCTGGGCTGCAATCCCAATGCTCTTCTTCAGCCTCTCCACGAGACAGGAGTACTACGTTCTGCCTGCGCTTCCTGCGCTGATCCTGCTGATCGCCGCGTGGCTTAACGACGAGGTCGATGAGGCGGAGTCCTTCACCGTCCCGAACCCTCTCGTCGTTGCCGGTCAGCGCATCTCGGTTGCGCTTCTTGTTCTGGGCTCCATCGCCGCTCTTGTCGCTGGCTTCTTCATCCTGCATGCGCAGCCGCCGAGTCCCAATACCGACCTGGCCACCCTGCTCAAGCAGAACCCCGGCGATTATGCGCTCTCCTTTGGGCACTTCCTCGACCTCAACGCTCAGGCAATGGGAGCCTTTCGCACGCCGCTGCTCATCACCGCTATCGCACTCTTCGGGGGAACCCTCGCCAGCTGGCTATGCCGCCGCCACTACAAGCCTCATGCGGCCAACCTGTGGCTCGCGGCGGCTACCTTCGCCTTCCTGGTGGCTGCACATGTTGGACTGCAGCTCTTCTCTCCCGTCCTGACCTCCAGACAGCTCGCCGCCGCTATCGCTGCTGAACTTAAGCCCAACGACCTGATCGTCATCCACGGCGAGTATGAGGCCGCGAGCACTCTCGGCTTCTACCTGCACCGGAACGACCTTCACATCCTCAATGGCCGCAGCTCCAACCTCTGGTACGGCAGCTTCTTTCCCGACGCTCCACCCATCTTCGAAGACAACGTATCTCTGAGCCGCAAATGGTCGGGCGTGCAGCGCATCTTCCTCTGGACGGAGCCCGAACACGTTCCACCTCTGCTTGGCAGGACCTTTTTCATTGCCCAGAGCGGCGGCAAGGAGATCCTCAGCAACCAGCCCAACCCCTTCTGAGGGGGGTACCCCCCTCCCCCCGGTACTTTCGGTTATCTTGTTTGTTTTGTGATACTTATCAGATAATGGCTTGCAAAGTCGTGCAATCAAATGGGTTACAGCTAAATTTGTCTTCCTAAAGGGGTTATGGGGAATAAAGAAAGGCCTCGGTAGTTCTCCGAGGCCTTTCTTTGATTCTGTACTCAGTATAGCGGGTTGAAAGAAACTAATCGGCACCGTTGATGCTGTTTGTTTCCTTTAGGTTAGATGATTTTATGGTTTGACAATGGAATGGGGCAGATCGTTCGCAGAAAGGGTTTGACGGTATAGGTGAAATGTGAGGCATCGGGATCCTTCGCGGCGCTCAGGATGACGGCTCATCCATAAAGGCCCTGCTTAGGCTCATCAAAAGGGCCTGCTTAGGCTTATCCATAAAGGGGGGCCGAAAGGGGCCCCGCTTAGAAAGGGGCCTGCTTAGCTGTTATGCCACTCTTGTAATCCGTCCATCCTTCAGCCGAAACCGGTCTCCCCTCCAAACCACCGTGTCTCCCGCGAAGCTCCATGCCCAGAAGATCAGCCCGAAGAGGTCCCGTAGTGGCAGCAGCCATAGATCGCGCAGTACCTGTCCGTCGCGCAGTACCCCAACCCCTACCGCCAGCGCAACCGAGACCCGAGCCAGCAGGACCACGCTTAGCAGCGTGAAGCTCCAAAGGGCGAACCCGCTCGCCACGCACGTCATAACTGCCCAGGGCAGAGCGTAGGTGATTCCCAGTCCGACGTACCCCATCTTCCGCGAGTCCCGCGTCGAGCGCGCCCACCGTAGCTGATGCTCCCAGAAGCCGCGAAAGCCGTAGGCGGGCACCGTCGTCTCCACCACCTCCCAGCACAACTCTGCCTTGTAGCCTGCGGCAACGATTCGCACGCCCATCTCGTAGTCATCGGCAAGGTACTCCACCAGCGGCCCCAGCCCGCCAACCTTCTCCAACGCCGTCTTACTCATTGCCAGCGTCGACCCGAGCCCAAACCGGATCCCACCTTCCAGCTTCCGTGCCGTCAGCACACCCGGCAGAAAGTCCGTCGATATTCCCAGCGCCTCCAGTCGAGACCACACCGTCCTTCCGGGGCCACGCTCCGCTGTCCGTCCGATATAGGGAGCCGTCACCATCCCCACGGCCCCATCCACGAAGCACGCCATCACGCGGGTCAGATACTGCGGTGAGACACAGATATCGCTGTCATTGATCAACACATGCTCATACCGCGCCTCGCGCAGCATCTGGACGAGGTTGCTCACCTTGCCGCTGGTCCCAAGCCGCTCGCGGCACTCCACCAGCCGGATCGCACAGTCTGGAAACTCTGCCTGGAGCCGCTCGATCTCATCCACGGCCGGATCATCGAGGCTGCTCACCCCAAATACAATCTCGAAGTTGCCCGCATACTGCTGCCGGCAGTGGCTCACCAGACCGGCATACATCCGCTGGTCCACCCCCTTGACCGGCTTCAGAATCGTCACATCCGGAGCAAACCCCGTATCCAGCCCGCGCCTCCGCCAATAGTGGTTGAAGTCTCGCGCGCCCCAAAGTGCCAGGAGCAGATACGCCAAACCTGCCAGGGTCAACAGGATAGTGATCACCTCAATCGCAGTGGCCATTTAAGCAGTCTACCGGCTCAGCGTTTATTCCCTGGGTTATTCCCAGTCCGGGCCTTCCCCTATTCGTAGCGCAACGCTTCAATCGGGTTCAGGTTAGCTGCCTTCCACGCCGGGTAGATTCCGAAGATCAGCCCGATTCCGCACGAGCACAGGAACGCCGCAATGACCCACAGCGCCGAGACCGACGACGACAAGACATATTGCAGCCCCGTCGCCAGAATGCTGCCCAGCACGATGCCGATGACGCCGCCCAGCGCGCACAGGGTAATCGCCTCCAGCGTGAACTGCATCAGGATGATCTTCTTTGTCGCGCCAATCGCCTTGCGCACGCCAATCTCCCGCGTCCGCTCGGTCACGCTCACCAGCATGATATTCATCACGCCCACGCCGCCCACCATGAGGCCAACGGCGGAGAGGCCGAACATCAGCAGAAACAGGCTTCCCGTGATCTGAGTCCACAGCCGAGTGATGGAGTCCGAGCCGAAGATCGCGAAGTTGTCCTCCTGCTCGTTATGTACCTTTCTCCGGCGCCGCAGGAGGTCGGTGATCTCGTCGATCACGACGGCCTTGTTCTTCTGGTCGTCGAACTTGGCACTGATCCAGTAGTCCTTGATCTCGGGGTGGAGCTTGTGGAAGGTCGTGATGGGGAAGTAGGCGAAGTTGTCCTCGGGATTCTTGCCGCCGCCGAACGCAGCCTTCTGCTTCTCCAGCGTCCCCACCACGGTAAAGGTCAGCCCCTCAATCTGTATCTCTTTGCCGATCGGACTCTCGTTGCCAAACAGGTCCGCTGCCGTATCGTGACCAAGCACGGTTACATTTGCCGTTCGCTCCTGGTCCTGCTCGGTAAAGTAGCGGCCTTCGTGGATGTCCCAGTCGTACACATCCTTCGACGAGGTCGTGTCCCCCTCCAGCGATACGCTCTCGACCTTGTGGGTGCCGTACTTTGCCGTCACCGAGCCCGCATTGAATTGGAAGTTCTGGTAGCGCAGCGAGGGTGAGACGCCCACCACGTGTGGAAGTTGCGCCATCGCCTCCGCGTCCTCCATCGTCAGCTGCTTGCGCGTCAGCATCTCCGTCGTCGGGCGGACACCGATCACAGGGAAACGAAAGACCCACAGGACGTTCGTCCCCATGGCCTCCACCATGCCGGAGACCTTGCTGTTGAGCCCGTTGATTACTGAGGAGATTGTGATCACCGTCATGACGCCGATCACGATACCGAGGATCGTCAGGCCGGAGCGCAACTTGTTGGCACGCAACGTATCCAGAGCCATCTTGATTGCTTCTTTTTGATCGCCAACATTCATCGCACCCTCCTAGTAATCCGCACGCAGCGCCACAATCGGATCCAACTGCGCGGCTTTGCGCGCAGGATAGACACCGAAAAATATTCCGACACTCGTAGCCACCAACAGCCCGGCGAAGATGCTCCACACGGCAATGGTCGACGGGAAGCCCAGCAGGACAGTGACGACCTGCGCTACGCCCATCCCGCCGATCACACCAATCGCACCGCCGACCAACGCCATGGTCGCCGACTCGATCAAGAACTGGATCAGGATGTCCTGGCGCTTCGCCCCCAGAGCCTTGCGCACACCGATCTCGCGCGTCCGCTCCGTAACGCTGACCAGCATGATGTTCATGATGACGATGCCGCCCACTACCAGCGAGATGCCGGCGATGGCCACGGCCACCGCCTCGAAGCTCGAACTGATGCTCTTCCAGAGGCCGACGAAGGTATCGCTTGTCTCGAGGGTGAAGCTGTCTGGCTGCGACGGCGCGTCGTGACGCTGTGATCGCAAGAGCTGCCGCGCCTCGTCACTCGCCGTCTCCAACGCCACGGCCCCCGCGCCAGCCTTGGCATAGAGTGTCAGCGACTTCGCCGTCCCGTAGGTCTTCTGGAAGGCCGACAGAGGAACCGCGACCCAATTGTCCTGGCTCTGCCCCAGAGTCTTTCCCTGCTTCTCTCCGAGGCCGATGATGGTGTAGGGGACGCCGTCGACGCGAATCTCCTTGCCGATGGGATCGTCGCCGCCCAGAAGGTTCTCCTGAATATCGGAGCCCACGAGAGCGACCCGGGATGCGTGTTCGTCGTCGGTTGGGGTGAAGCTGCGTCCCTGGACGATGTTCAGGTTCTGCATCTCGGGCATCGCCCACGTCTGCCCGCGAATGATCGTATCCGTGCTCGACTGCGCTCCAGAGACGATCTTGCCCGTCGCCGTCTGCTGCGCCCCAATCTGCACGCAGTGCTTGCAGTTCTCCGCAACGTACCTGTAGTCGTCGAGCAGGATGTTCTTGCGCTTCTGGAAGGCGCGGTACTGCTCGTAGCTGGTGATGATCTGCGGCTGCTTGCTCATGGTGAAGACGTCCGCGCCGTATTTGTTCACCTTGCTGGCGACGTAGACATTCGCCCCGTTGACCAGCGTTACCACGGCAATGACGCTGGCGACGCCGATGACGACGCCAAGCAGGGTGAGAATCGTCCGCAGCTTATTGGCCCAGAGAGACTGGAGCGCGATCTTTATGGCCTCTTTGAATTCCATTGCTTACCATTCCGGGAGTCCGCTTGAGACTACCAGCCACAGGCCCTCCAAGGCGAGGTTGTCCGTCCCATTCCATACGCAAATTCGAGGGGTTTTGTTCGCCTGCCGCGCCGGACCTGGGTGGCGGGTGCGATACACTTGATTCTGCAGGCGGCTGGATGATCGCTGCCGCTCGGGTCGCAAGACGTTGAGCGGGGGAGGAAAGTCCGAACTCCGCAGGGCAGTGTGCCGGATAACGTCCGGGACGGATGGTTCAAGCCATCCGGACGGCAAGTGCAACAGAGAACATACCGCCTCAAAGCTGATGGCTCGCGCAAGCGATCCATGTACGCGGCCTGGGGTAAGGGTGAAAAGGTGCGGTAAGAGCGCACCGCGCGTTCAGTAATGGACGCGGCAGGGTAAACCCCACACGGAGCAAGACCAAATAGGCAGGGATTCTGTCGCTTCTCTCCAGGCGGCAGGAAGCGTATCGGCCCGATGCGCCCAGGCGGAGAGACCCTTCGGGGAGCCAGAACCTGCGGGTAGGTTGCTAAAGCGCCGCAGTAATGCGTCGCGTAGAGGAATGATCGTCTAGAACAGAATTCGGCTTACGGGCCGTCTGCAAACCTGGAGGCCCCGGCACCCTAAAAAGGTTCCGGGGCCATCAATTTTTGTGCGCTTTTTTCTGCGTGGTGGATTGTGGTTTTTACAGGGGTTTTTGCGAGATTCGGTGCGCAAAACGTGGTTTTTTGCGTGGGAAGCGTGGACACGTTGCGGTGAAACGATGGTTGCTGGCGGTCGCTTTTCGGAGCCAAAAATCGGCACCTTTTCGATATTTATTTTTGGTCTAGCGGATGGCGGCCATGGCGGCGCGGAAGAGGATTTCGAAGTCGTCGGCAGCGCCGGGGTTCTTGGCGATGGCGGCTTCGATGGCCTTCTGGGCGATGGGGCGGGCGTAGCCGAGGTTGACGAGGGCGGAGAGGGCGTCGTCGCCGGCAGGGCCGTGGTGGATGCCTCCAGCCGTCGTGGGGATGGCTACGGCCAGGTCGTCGAGCTTGTCCTTGAGCTCGAGGACGACGCGCTCGGAGGTCTTCTTGCCTATGCCGGGGATTCGGGTGAGGGTGGCGTGGTCGCCAGAGCGGATGGCGGTGACGAGGCGGTCGGAGGAGATTCCGCTCAGGACCGTGATGGCCAGCTTGGGGCCGATGCCGGAGATGGTGAGCAGCTTCTCGAAGAGGCGCTTCTCCTGGGTCTCGGAGAAGCCGAAGAGGGCGATCTGGTCTTCGCGGACGTGGGTGTGGATGTGGAGGGTGGCCTCGGTGCCCTCGCTGGGAAGGGTGGTGAAGGTGGCGACGCTGATGGTGACGTCGTAGCCTACGCCGGCGCACTCGACGAGGGCCTGATTGGGGGTTTTCGAGAGGAGGCGACCGCGGAGGTGGGCAATCATGCTTGGGTGATTGTAACTGGGAGGTGGGCGACCACGGATTCGCGCGGATTTTGGGGGATGGGGCACCCGAGCGTTTTCGGCTGGTTGGAGAAAGTGCAGGCAACGGCATGAGTTGTCGAAGGAATGGGCGGGCAGAGAGGACCGGGGCAATCCATCAGGCAATCCATCAAAGGGTGGAGATGAGGGTCATCCCCTGGCTAGAGGACAGGTGCATGAGTTGACCATAGGATGATCCCGTTCCGAAGGAGGCCCTTCTGTGCGTTGCGTCGGCGTCTGCGCTCTGGTGTGGGGTCCTTTCGGAGGTTTCTGGCGAGAACCGACCTGGAGCCGGCGATGGACCGGATAGGCGGCCAGATGACTTTTGAGGATGGCTTATGAGACGCGTGTCGCTGTTTGTGGTTTTGTGTTGGCTAGCGGTGGCGGGGCGGGTAGGAGCGCAGACCATCGATGACGGCATCATGCTGGGGAAGAGGACGCTATGCGCCGGCGCGCTCTACACGCATGACAGCTGGGACAGCTACTGGGAGGGAACGCTCCAGCGCGTCAACGGAAACATTGGAACCATCACAACGCAGACGGTGACGATGTCGGCCAACTATGGCGTGACGAACCAGTTGAACGTTATGGCGAATGTGCCGTATGTGTGGACCAACGCCAGCCAGGGCGTGCTGCACGGCCAGAAGGGATTTCAGGACTTCACGCTGGCGGCAAAGTACAGGCTGATCAGTATCCCGGTGAAGCAGTTCGGCGCGCTGCGGGCGATCGCTGTACTGGCCGGGAGTGTTCCCATGACCGACTACACGCCGGACCTGCAACCGCTTTCGCTCGGCACCCACAGCAAGCGGCTGTCGGGTCGCGTGACATTGAACTTTCTGGGGAAGCAGGGCCTGTATCTCAACGGCACGACCGCTTACACGTTGCGGGATAACGTGACGCTCGACCGGTCGAGCTACTACACCAACGGCCAGCTCTACCTGAGCAATGAAGTGGCGATGCCCAACGTGTTCGACTACGGGGTGAGCGTTGGGTACCGGAAGAACGACATGACGATCACGGGCGACTTTTCGCAGCAGCAGACGCGCGGAGGAGGAGATATCCGCCGCCAGGACATGCCCTTCGTCTCCAACCGTATGAACTTCTCGAAGGCAGGCGCCACGGTGAAGATACCGATTCCGAAGGCGAGGGACCTGCAGTACTGGTTCATGTACGCGAACACCTTCGACGGCCGCAACGTGGGACAGGCAAGCACGATCACCATGGGGCTGATGTACACCCTTCACTTCGAGAGGCGAGTTACTCCATGAGCTTGAAACAGGGATTCTTTCGCAGGGTGATTCCTGCTGCGATGGTCGTCGCAGTAGCGCTGATAAGCCCCAGTTGCAGCAAGGACATCAAGTCGTCCGAGGTTCTCCCGGCAGTGACCCCGGCCAGCACTGACGCTAACGCCGGCGCGTGGAAGATGATTGTGCTGACCGGGCCGACGCAGATTGCCGTGACGGCTCCGGCACCGATCAGCGATGCTGGATACATGTCGGAGCTGGCGGCGATCAAGACTGCACAGGCGAGCCTGACGGATGCACAGAAGACGGCCATTACGTACTGGAGCGGCGGTGGCGTGCTGCGCTGGAACGAGATCCTGCGTGAGCTGGTCGCGAAGTCGGACCTGCCGCCTGCGCCCAATCCCGATGGGAGCTACCCAGTTCCGAATCCAGCGAACCCGTTCGCGGACCCGCAGTATCCGTTCAGCAATCCGCCGTATGCCGCGCGGGCTTACAGCTACGTCGCTGTGGCGCAGTTCGAGGCATTGAAGGCGGCGTGGTATTACAAGTATCTCTACAACCGCGCATCGCCTTACAAGGTCGACAGCAGTATTAAAGCGCTGATGCCTACGAGCGATCTTCCGGCCTATCCTTCGGAGGATGCGGTCGAAGCAGGCGTGAACTCGGAGTTGCTCAAGCTTCTCTTCCCGACTTCGATCGATGAGATTACGCAGAAGGTAAACGAGCAGCAACAAGCTGCGCTGCTCTCCGGCAGAGCCTCTGCCAGCGATATCGCCGCCGGATTGGCTTTGGGGAAGGCGGTCGCCGCCGTGTTCGCTACGCGTGCAGGCTCGGATGGAATGAGGACTGCGGGCGGTTCGCCTGCGATTTGGCAGGCTCTGGCCGATGCCGCAGCCGCGCGGGGAGAGATTCCGTGGAAGAGCCAGGACATTCCGGCTCGTCCGCCGATGCTGCCGGTCTTTGGCCAGGTAAAGGGCTGGATGATGACGCCAACCGATTTTGTGAACGAGCGGCCGGGGCCGCCTCCGTCTACCTCGTCAGCCCAGATGCAGAAGGAGTTGGCCGAGGTGAAGAATACGGTCGAAACCCTGTCACGCGACCAGCTCGCAACCGTCTACAAGTGGGCGGACGGAGTGAGCACCGCTACTCCTCCGGGCCACTGGGATGCGATTACGGTTCCCTACGTCAGCGACGCCAAGTTAAGCGAGGTGCGGGCTGCCCGTGTATTTGCGTATCTCAACATGGCGCTGCATGACGCCGCTGTCGGATGCTGGGAGGCGAAGTACTACTACTTCAACCCTCGCCCCTCGCAGCTCGATCCCAGCATCAAGACGATGACCGGTCTTCCGAACTTCCCCGCGTATGTATCCGGTCACTCCGACTTTTCGGCTGCGGGCGCCGATGTTCTGTCCTATTTGTTTCCGAGCGGCGCGAGCTACTTCGACGCTCAGAAGCAGGAGGCTGCGATGTCGAGACTGTACGGAGGGATCCACTATCGCTCCGATATCGAAGTTGGGATGGACCACGGCAAGCGGATTGGGGAGTACACCGTAAGGTTTGCCAAGACAGATGGCGCAAATTGAGGTGCGAAACCGGCGGCCGACGAAGTTTTATCTGAATGGGAGTTTGTGCGGGTAAGTTGTGAGATAGCTGCGGCAACGAAAAGAGCCCGGCTGGTTGGCCGGGCTCTCTGGGAGTTGCAGTGGTGAAGGGTTAGCGCTTGGGTGAGAGTCCGAAGGTGATCGAAAGCATGACGCTGCGTCCGGCCAGGAGGTTTGGATTGTCAGCCAGGTTCTGGCCGCCGGTGAAGCCGGGAGATGCGGTTGTGGTTCCTACAAAGGGATCGGTGTACGAGAGACCGTTCTGGGCGAAGGTGGGAGCCACCAACGCTCCTCCCGGCGTGACGGTCGTGACGTTGTGCGAGTCGAAGATGTTGTTGAAGCTCAGCCTGATCTTGGTCTGATCGAAGCGAGAGCCGTTTCTGATGGTGTAGTTGATGAATGCGTTGGAGACGGACAAGGGATCGACTCTGAGCTGGATCAGACCAAGATCGTTATCTTCCCACTGGGAGCCGATGCGCTTGTTGAAGAAGGCGACGTCCCATGCCTTGCGCTGGTAGGTGAGGCCTTCGGCTTCGGTATCGGAGGGTGTTTCCTTTACCCACAGACCGGAGGGCGCCTTGATGACGACTCCATTGGTCTGCGTGCTGGAGCCGTTGGGATAGACGGTCAGTGTTCCCACATAGGTCGCCTTGCCCTTGGTCGCATTGAGGTAGAGGCTGAGGCCATGAGCGATGTAGATGTTGCTCTGGAATTCGACGCCCTGGGTGACTGAGCTGGGCGCGATGAAGTTGATGGACTCGCCGAACTGGGCGTCGTTGGGGTTGTTGTCGGTTACGGAGGAGTAACCGTTCTGAAAGCGGATGTGATAGTAGTCGGCATCGAAGGTGACGCGCTTGAGCTTCAGCACCGTACCGGTCTGGTAGGTGGTCGACTTCTGCGGCTTCGGCGGGACGGCGACGACTGCACCTGCGACGTCGTAGACGCTGGTGGGAGGAACGACGCTGCCGGTGGCGGCCTGACCGTAGACCGACCAGTTGGTCTTGAGGCGGTAGTTGGCATCGAGCGATGGCAGCCACGAGTGGTAGTTGACGGAGTTATCGACGACGGTGAAGGGCAGGTGGGTGATCGGGTTGACACTGCCGATCTTGCCGCCGTTGTCGGCGTACTGCGTGAAGTCCATGGTGTAGTACGCGAACTTGACCCCTGCGGTGACGGTCAGTTTTTTGGTGGCGTTGAGTTGATACTCGCCATAGGGCTGGAATGAGTTGGTCCTGTACTTCTCGCTGAAGTTAGACAGAACGTCGTCAACCTTGGTGAACGGATTGGATGGGAACTGGTGACGGTTGGTGTTCGCCCACTCGTACCAGAGACCGGTACGGAAGACGCCCAGGCTCGAGGTCTGGCTGAAGGCCGAGGTCTCGCCATACTTGCGATAGCTGTTGTACTTGTCGACGGCGCAGGGGCTGATTCCCTTGACCGGCAGGCAGTTCGCCTGATTGATGGGGCCACTCTTCGGCTGTTTACCGTAGAACTCCGAGTTGTCGTAGTTGTACGTGTACGGCTTGATATCCAATCTCCAGCCGTGGCCGAGCTCGGAGTTGATGCCTACGTACTCGAAGTCAGTCGGCACATGGTAGTAGTTGTAGTCTTTGAAGTTCGCCTGAGTGGAATCGGTGTTCTGCAGCAGGTAGTTGTTGCCGAAGGTGATGAGCTGCTGGCGGGTTGAGGTCAGGTTCGGCGTGTTGGCATCGAGCCAGATAACTCCGCTGAAGCCGGTGAGGACGGTCTTGTCGGAGAGCTTGTACTGATACTTGATGGAGCCTGCGTTGCGAGTCTGGTAGTTGAGGGTCTGGTAGCCGTCCGACGACATGTGGTGAACGTCGATGAAGACATTCGATCTCTTGCTTGGGCCACCGAAGGCGCCTGAGTCGTACTGGCCATCGAAGAGGAAGGTGTTGAAGGAGCCGTAAGAGAAGCCTCCGCGGATGTTGCGGTCGAAGGGCATCTCTTTGGAGAGCAGATGGATGGAGCCGCCGAACGGCGTGGGCCCGATGGTGGACGCCGTACCGGGGCTGCGGTCGAAGTCGATTCCGCCGATCCACTGCGCGGGGAAGAACGCCCAGGAGTGGTGGGATGGCGTGTTTGTGTCGTAGAAGGGGACGCCGTCGAAGTCGATGTAGTAGTTA
>Ga0193716_1000524_pt1 | contig 23156 bp, 21 predicted proteins | sample U2c1metaG_FD_145901 | JGI IMG/M metagenome (GOLD analysis project Ga0193716, IMG submission 145901) | Soil microbial communities from a riparian zone of the East river system, Colorado, United States - U2c1 | ecosystem: Environmental > Terrestrial > Soil > Riparian zone | place: USA: East River...
GTCTCGGCGGTACCGGTCTTCGACGCGATCTTCAGGTCGCCGCGCTTGCCGTCGCCACCGGTGTGCTCCTCCGACTTGAGCATCATGTCCCGCAACGAGTCCGCGTTGGCCGGCGACATGGCGTCGGCGAGCTCCTCCGGGTCGTAGCCGGAGATCTCGTCGAGGTCGGGGGCCAGCACCTTCTCGACAAGCTGCGGCCGCATCCGGACGCCCTTGTTCGCGACCGTGCCGGCGATGACCGCGTTCTCCAGTGCGGTCAGCCGCACGTCCTTCTGACCGATGCCGCTCTGGAACAGCGACGGCCGGTCCGCGATGTTCATGCAGTTGTCGCCCGCGCGCGGGCCGATGCAGGACGGCACGACCGACATCGGGATCGTCAGGTCAAGCTGGCCGATGCCGAACTCGCTGGCCTGGTCTCGCAGCTTGTCCGCGCCCACCTCGTCGGCGAGCTGCGCGAACGCCGTGTTGCAGGAGTTCTGCAGCGCGGACTCCATCGTGCCGGTGCCGCAGGTGCCCCGGCTGTAGTTCGCGAGGCAGGTCGGCTCGTCGGTGTCGCAGTTCGTGTCGCCGTTGATCACGTTGATGCCGGGCGACGTGGTGACCTGGCTGTTCTTGTCCTTGCCGTCCGCGAGCGCGGCGGCCGCGGTCACCAGCTTGAACGTCGAGCCGGGTGAGTAGTTCTCGGAGAGCGCCCGGTTGAGCATCGGCTTCGCCGGGTTGTTCTCGTCCCGGTACAGGTCGTAGGCCTTCTCCTGGTCTTCGCCGCTCGTCGCGGCGAGCCCGTTCGGGTCGAACGACGGGGTCGAGACCAACGCGCGGATCTTGCCGGTGTCCGGCTCGATGGCGACCACCGCGCCGGTGAAGTTGTTCCCGGTCATCGCGTCGAAGGCGGCCTTCTGCATCTTCGAGTCGATGGTCGTGACGATGTTGCCGCCGCGCGGGTCCCGGCCGGTGATCAGGTCGGACAGCCGCCGCACGAACAGCCGGTCGTCGGAGCCGTTGAGGATCTCGTCCTCGGACCGCTCCAGCCCGGTCGAGCCGTAGCGCACCGAGTAGAAGCCGGTGACCGGCGCGTACAGCGGGCCGTCCGCGTAGGTCCGCTGGTAGCGCAGGCGGCCGTCGGTCGGCTTGACGCTCGCGATCAGCTGGTCGTCCGAGGTGAGGATCTTGCCGCGCTGCCGGGAGTACTCCTCGAGCAGCACCCGCTGGTTGCGCGGGTCGGCGCGGTAGTCGTCCGCCTTGACGATCTGGATGTAGGTGGCGTTCGCCAGTAGCAGGACGACCATCGCGAGCATGGCGAGGCCGACCCGGCGGAGCGGTGTGTTCATTGCGGACGCTCCACCATCACCGTGTGGGCCTCCGCGATCGGCGCCTGCTGCACCGGCTTCGGCTTCTGACCGGTCTGCGGCCGGCGGGCCGCGTCCGAGATCCGCAGCAGCAGTGCCACCAGGATGTAGTTCGCGAGCAGCGAAGAGCCGCCCGCCGAGAGGAACGGCGCGGTGATGCCGGTCATCGGGATCAGCTTGGTGACCCCGCCGACCACCACGAACACCTGCATGATCAGCGCGAACGAGAGGCCGCCGCCGAGCAGCTTGCCGAACGTGTCGCGCACGGCGACCGCGCTGCGCATGCCGCGCATCGCCAACATCATGTACACCAGCAGCAGCGCGGCGAGCCCGATGAAGCCGAGCTCCTCGCCGATCGCCGCGGTGATGAAGTCCGAGTTCGCGAGCGGCACCATGTCCGGTCGCCCGGCGCCGAGGCCGGTGCCGCCGACCCCGCCCGTGCCGAGGCCGAACAACGCCTGCGCGATCTGATAGCCGCCCTGGTCGTAGTCGGCGAACGGATCCAGCCAGTTCGCGACGCGCACCTGCACGTGGCCGAACAGCTGGTAGGCGAGCATGCAGCCACCGACGAACAGCGCGAGACCGACGCCGATCCAGATCGCCCGCTCGGTCGCCACGTAGAGCATCACCAGCACGGTGCCGAAGAACAGCAGCGACGTGCCGAGGTCCTTCTCGGCGACTAGGACGACCACCGAGACGGCCCAGCAGAACAGGATCGGGCCGAGGTCGCGGGCACGCGGCAGGTCGATGCCCATCACGCGGCGACCCGCGGCCATGAACAGGTCGCGCTTGGACACCAGGAACGCCGCGAAGAAGATCAGCAGCAGGATCTTGGCGAACTCACCCGGCTGGATCGAGATCGGCCCGACGCGCAGCCAGATCTTCGCGCCGTTCAACGTCGGTGCGATGAAGCCGGGCAGGATCGCCGGCAGCGCGAGCAGGAACAGCCCGACCAGGCCGAAGGTGTAGCCGTAGCGGGTCAGCGTGCGGTGGTCCTTGATCACGTACAGGACCACGAGGAAGAGCACGAGCGCGAGCGTCGTCCACAGGATCTGCTTCGGGACCGCGTTCTCGAACTCGGAGTTCGTCCGCAGCGCGCGTTCCGCGCCGGCCAGGTCGATCCGGTAGATCATCACCAGACCGATGCCGTTGAGCAGCGCGACGCACGGCAGGATCAGCGGGTCCGCGTACGGCGCCCACTTGCGGACGGCGAGGTGCGCGATGGCGAAGAGCGCCAGGTAGGCGAGGCCGTAGTAGACGATCCGGATCGACAGCCGCTCGTTCTGGTTCGCCTCGACGAGCATCAGCGCACCGGTGACCAGCCCCGCCGCGAACGCGAGCATCGACAGTTCGGTGCCGCGCCGGGTCGGAGCGGTTCTGCCTGGCGCGTCGTTGGACTGTCCCGCCAACAACCCCGCCGAGCCCGGCTGTGCCATCAGCCGCCGCCTGAACGAGGCTGCCGGCAGTTCTCACCCGGTTTCGGATCCACCGGCTTCTGTGTGCTCGAGCCGGGCGGCGTCGACGTGGCGGTGCCGCCCGGCGGTTGCGTTGGCGGTGTCGCGGTCCCGGTCGGCTGACCGGCGTCCCGCTCCTGCTCCTTGATCAGCGACTCGCAGGTCGGCAGCGGGTACAGCGTGCGAAGGTCCCGGATGAACTGTCGGGCGGCCGGGATGCTGTCGAAGCTCTCCGAACCCTCCCGGACCGTCTCCTGACCGAGCTGCTTCAGGTCGTCGACGTAGAACTTGTTGCAGTTCGGCACGCTCGGGTCGCACGAGCCCTGCACCTGCGTGTTCAGCGAGATGCCGAACACGCTGCCGCGCACGCCCTGGAAGATCGCGATCTCGCCGTCCTCCGCCTCACCGACGAAGTACTGCTTGTTGACCACGACCCACGTGGCCACCGCGCCGCCCGCCACCAGCAGAAGCACGACGAACACGATCGCGAAGATCCGGAAACGTTTGCGCCGCTTGGCCTTCGGGTCCGGCGGCGGCGCGACCGGCGCCACCTGCTTCGGGATCTCCCGAGGTCCGGTGATCGCACCGGCGCGCGACGCCGGCGAGTCCGGCGGCGGGCTCTGGTCCTGGCCGTTGCCGGCGGCGCCGCCCACGATCGGGGTGTCGTCGCCGAAGTCGATGTCGACCACGTCCGCCACGATGACCGTGACGTTGTCCGGGCCGCCGCCCTTCAGCGCCAGCTCGATCATGCGGTCGGCGCACGCCTGCGCGTCCGGGATCTTGATCGTGTCGGCGAGGGTCTCGTGGGTCACCACCCCGGACAGGCCGTCCGAGCAGAGCAGGTACCGGTCGCCGGCACGTGCCTCCCGGATCGTCAGGGTCGGCTCAACCTCGTGACCGGTCAACGCCTTCAGCAGCAGCGAGCGCTGCGGGTGCGTGGCCGCCTCGTCCTCGGTGATCCGGCCCTCGTCGATCAAGGACTGGACGAACGTGTCGTCATGGGTGATCTGGGCGAACTGCCCGTTGCGCTGGAGATAGGCACGCGAGTCCCCGATGTGGACGAGACCGATGCGGCTGCCCGCGAACAGGATGGCGGTGAGCGTCGTGCCCATCCCGTCCAGTTCGGGGTCGCCGGCGACCAGTTCGGCGATCGCGCCGTTGCCGGCGTTGGTCGCCCCACGAAGCTGGGCGAGAAGATCCTCGCCAGGCTCGTCGTCGTCTAGGGGAGCGAGGGCGGCGATGACGACTTTGCTGGCCACCTCACCTGCGGCGTGGCCACCCATCCCATCAGCGAGGGAGAGCAGGCGAGGGCCGGCGTAGACGGAGTCCTGGTTGGTGGAGCGAACCAGTCCACGGTCACTGCGGGCCGCGTAGCGAAGGACGAGGGTCATGACCGTAGCTCGATCACCGTCTTGCCGATTCGGATCGGGACGCCGAGAGGCACCCGGAGGGGTGCGGTGACCTTAGCCCGGTCTAGATACGTGCCATTAGTCGAGCCCAGATCTTCGACGTACCAGTCGGTTCCGCGCATCGAGATCCGCGCGTGCCGGGTCGACGCGTAGTCGTCGTCCAGCACCAACGTCGAGTCGTCCGCGCGGCCGATCATGATCGGCCGACCGTCCAGCGAGATGCGCGTGCCGGCGAGCGCCCCGTGGGTCACCACCATCTGCCGGGGCGCCTTCCCTCTGGTCTTCTTCGCCGTCGACCGACGGAACCCGGGCATCGCCACCCGAATGCCGGCCGCCGCGTACAGGTCGGAACGAACCACCCGTAGTGCGGCCAGCACGAACAACCAGAGCAGGGCGAGAAACCCTGCTCTGGTCAGCTGCACAACCAGCTCTGGCACCTGTTGCGAACGCTCCCGCCTTGAGGGAATAGGTGAGACCGCCCGGTGTCATACCGGCAGGCCGAACCGCTCAGCCTTGCGTACGGAACACCAACGACGAGTGGCCGATACGGATCACGTCTCCGTCAGCCAGCTGCCAGGTCTGCACCGGGGTGCCGTTCACCGTAGTGCCATTGGTCGAACCGAGATCCGCCAGCGTGGCCGACTGACCGTCCCAGGTGATTTCCAGGTGCCGCCGGGAGACCCCGGTGTCCGGCAGCCGGAAGTCCGCGTCCTGGCCACGACCGACGACGTTGCCACCCTGCTTCAGCGAGTAGGTGCGGTTCGAACCGTCGTCGAGCTGCAGGCTCGCGTTCAGCGTGCGCGGGCCCGTCTGCACGGCCGGCGGCGCATAGCCCTGCTGGGCGTACGGGTCGGCGCCACCCTGCTGGTAGCCGCCACCCTGCTGGTAGCCCTGCTGCTGGCCATAGCCCTGGTCGTAGCCCTGCTGGCCGTAACCCTGGTCATAACCCTGCTGGCCGTAGCCCTGCTGGCCCTGCTGCTGGCCGTAACCCTGGTCGTAGCCCTGCTGCTGCTGGCCGTATGCCTGGTCATAACCCTGCTGGCCGTAGCCCTGCTGGCCCTGCTGCTGGCCGTAACCCTGGTCGTAGCCCTGCTGCTGCTGGCCGTAAGCCTGGTCATACCCGGGCTGACCCGGCTGCGGTTGCTGGCCGTAGCTCTGGTCGTAGCCCTGCTGCTGGCCATAGCCCTGCTGGCCTTGCTGGCCATAGCCGTACTGCTGTCCGTAAGGATCGCCCTCGGGCGGTTGGCCGTAGCCGGGAGGCTGGCTCATGGATGGGTCTCCTGCGTTGCGGGGTTGTGCCGACCGTGCTTCACCCGGTGACCTGGCTGGAGCCTTGACGTCCGGGTCGACGGTCGAGCGTATTCGGAACTGTCCGGTGTGCAGCGCGTCGGAGCGCTCCAGGGAGACTACGACGTCACCGTAGGTGTCCCACTGGTGCTCGGAGAGATACTCCGCCACGCAGTCCGCCAGCAGCGCGGTGGTGCGGTCTTCCTCGCCTGCGAAGTTGCCGTGGTCGGTCTCGCCCAACAACACTATGTAGTGGTTGGGGGCGAGTAACCGGCCGCCGGCCAGCTCGCGAACGTTGACCTCACCTTCACGCAGCAGCGCCTGCGCCAGCTCCTGAGGCACGACACTGCCACCGAAAACACGCGCGAAGGTGTTGCCCACGGCGTTCTCCAACTTGCGGTTCAACCGCTGTCCGATGCCCATGGGTCCTCCTTCCTCGTGTGCTCCTGAGTCGATCGTATCCGTGTCCGGGCTCGACGACAGTGCGATGTGCAAACCTGATTCGACACCGTGTAGGCTTCCCCGCGTCCCACTCGGGCGAGTGGCGGAATGGCAGACGCGCACGGTTCAGGTCCGTGTGTCCGAAAGGACGTGGGGGTTCAACTCCCCCCTCGCCCACCGACTGGCCGATCTGTGTTCGCGGAGAGCGCTCACCTGGGTCGGTGGTTATTATATTGGGGGGCCGAGCCCCCCAAACCCCCCACGGTGCGATGGTGACTTAGTCGCTCGTGCTTGCGATGGTGACTTGGGCCCTCGTGGGTGGATGGTGTCTTGGTTCCTTGTGGGCGCGATGGTGTCTTGGTCCTCGTGCTTCGGACGTTCTTCTGGTTGTTCGGTTGCGTCTGTTCGTGGATCTGGATTTTTCTCACATTTACCGGTTGGCCGGCATCCGTTGTCCGGCTTGCCCCTTTCGCCTTCTTGGCCTGTCTCGCCATGGCGGTCGCCGGGCCCGTCCGCTCCGCCCGCTCTTCGTTGATGTCCGGGGTTGGCCTGTTCCTGTCTGCTCGTCTCTGTTGATCTTCTTTGCTGGTTGAGGGCTTGCTTGCAACTTGCCTCGTGCAACTTTCTGTGTTGCCCTCTGTTCAACCGGTCGGCTTAGGACTCACCCAGACGGCCGCACTGCCGGGCATAAGTCTTAATGCCGGTCGTCGACCGGTCACCGACCGCTCAGCGCCGTCGGTCGCAGGAAGCCGGTTTCCGTCTCCGATTGGCACCCCGCCTCCTGGTAGGCCAGTCATGTAACCAAAAACGCAGCGCTTGGCAGGGGACTCAACGCCGATCGGCGCAGCGGCAGCGGAGAGGGCGAGTTCGTGACGGGCATACCAGGACGCATCGCGGTTTCGGACAATCTGACGGCGGTGCCGTCACCACTTGTCCCACCCGTCGAACTGCCGGCGAAGGTCGACGAGCTGGCCGCGGCGGCCGCGCGAGACCTCGGCTGGCAGGGGATCGTGCTCCCCGAGATGAAGCTGCTCGGCCGGCGCATCTGCCTCGTTGCCCAGCTGATGCCCGATGCGCACGCCGAGCGCATCTGTCTCGGCCAGGCCCCCGAGGTCGACCGCGCCACCGTCGCCACCTGGGTGTGGCCCGAGTTCTCCGGTCGCGTCCCGTCGCCTGCCGTCCGCATCGTCGGCGCGCTCGCCGTCGCGCGGCACTGGCGGACCGGCCTCATCAACGCCGTGCCGTTCCTCCGCTACTGCGACGCCGCGATGGTGCTCCCCATGTCGGTCGTGATCACCAACGACTACCTCGTGAACTGCCTGCCCCGCGCCCGTGCCTACGGCGTCGGCATCGCGTCGGCCGCGCCCGGTCCGGAGGTCCAGCTCGACCTCCCCGGGCGGTGCGACCGCGCGCCGGCCGGCGTCGACGGCACGCACCGGTGGATCAACGAGCTCGCCTACGAGCAGATCCTCGCGAGTGCCGCGTAGCCGATGCGCATAGTCATCGCAGGAGGGCACGGCAAGATCGCGTTGCAGTTGACCAGGATGCTCGCCGAGCGCGAGGACACGATCGTCGGCATCGTGCGTAATCCCGACCACGTCGCGGATGTGCGTGCCATGGGTGGCGACGCCGTCGTGCTCGACCTGGAGCAGGCCACCGTCGAGGAGCTGGCCGCCGTGCTGGCCGGGGCGGACGCGGTCGTGTTCGCGGCCGGCGCCGGGCCGGGCAGCGGCGTCGCCCGCAAGGACACAGTGGACAGAGCAGCGTCGGTGCTGCTGGCCGACGCGGCCGAGACCGCGGAGGTGCGGCGGTACCTGCAGATCAGCGCCATGGGGCTGGACCGCGCGGAGGACCAGTCGATGGACGAGGTGTTCGCCGTCTACCTGCGCGCCAAGGCCGCCGCCGACCGCGACGTCATGGCCCGCCCCGGTCTCGACTGGACGATCCTGCGACCCGGCGCGCTCACCGATGACCCCGGCATCGGCCGTGTCACGCTCGGCGACCACGTCGGCCGCGGCGCGGTCACCCGCGACGACGTCGCCGCGGTCCTCCGTGGACTGCTCGACCGGCCGGGTACCGCCGGGCGCGTGTTCGAGCTCATCGGCGGCGACACACCGATCGAGGAAGCGCTAGGAACCGTTGCCTAGCACCCTTTCCAGGTAAGGGTTCGCGAACCGGCGCGCCGGGTCCACCTTCGCGCGGAGTGCCGTGAAGTCGTCGAACCGGGGGTACCGCTCCCGCAGCGTGGCCGCGTCCAGCGAGTGCATCTTTCCCCAGTGCGGCCGCCCGCCGACCGCGCCGGCGATCGACTCGAACAGCTCGAAGTACTCGCGGTAGGGCATGCCGACGAACTGGTGGATCGCGATGTACGCCGAATCCCGTTGGTACGCGGTCGAAAGCCAGATGTCGTCGGCCGCCGCCACCCGGATCTCCACCGGGAACATGACCGGGTTCGCCAGCCGGGGCACCCGCTCGCGCAGCTCGCCGAGCACCTCGGCGATCGCCTCGCGCGGGATCGCGTACTCCGACTCGACGAACCGCACGTTCCGGTTGGAGACAAACACTTTGTGCGAGACGTCCCGGTACGACCGGGGCGACAGCACCGCGGCCGACAGCCGGTTGAGCGGTTGGACGAGCCGAGGCACCGCCCGCCCCACCCGGCACAACGCGCCGAACGCCGTGTTCTCCATCAGCTGGTACTCGACGAACTGCCGCGTCCGCGACAGCGGCGCGGGCGCCGAGCCGGCCGGCAGCCGGTTGTTGCGCTTCGTCAACGCGTTGCGGCCGTAGGGAAACCAGTAGAACTCGAAGTGGTCGTTGTCGGCGCAGTTCGCGTCCAGCCCGGCGAGCACCTCGTCGAGCGGCTCCGGCCGTTCTTCCGCGGCCAGCACGAACGCCGGCTCGGTCCGCAGCGTCACCGTGCTGATCACGCCGAGCGCGCCCAACGCGACCCGGCCCGCCGCGAACAGGTCCGGCCGCTCGTCGGCCGAACAGGAGACGACCGACCCGTCCGCCAGCACCAGCTCCAGACCGGCGACCTGCGTGGAGATCCCGCCGAACCGGGCGCCCGTGCCGTGCGTGCCGGTCGAGATGGCGCCGGCGATCGTCTGCGCGTCGATGTCGCCCAGGTTGGTCATCGCGAGTCCGAGCCGGTCCAGCTCGGCGTTGAGCGTGCGCAGGGTGGTGCCGGCCCGCACGGTCACGAGCCCGCTGTCCACGTCCGATGACACGACGCCGGTCCACGCGCTCAGGTCCAGCGCGCGGTCGTGCGCGGCGCCGACCGCGGTGAACGAATGACCGCTGCCCCGCGTCCGCACGGTCCGGCCGGCGCCCGTCACCGCGGCGGTGATCTCTTCGAGATCCCTCGGCCGCACGACCTCGGTGGCGACCGCCGCCTCCGTGCCGGCCCAGTTGCGCCACGACGTCGATGGTGTGGACTCCGGTGCCACGAGACCTCCAAGTTGCCGTTCCGGACGTACGGTTGGCTGGTGCCCGAGGAAATGCAGCGCGCCCGCCTGGACGCCGCCACCAAACAGCTCGAAGCGCCGCTCGCCGTAGTCGACCTGGACGCATTCGACCACAACGCCGACGACCTGGTGCGCCGTGCCGGCGGCCGACCGATCCGGGTCGCGAGCAAGTCGGTCCGCTGCCGGTTTCTGCTGGAACGGGTGTTGCGCAGGGACGGCTTCGAGGGGGTCATGGGTTATTCGCTGTCCGAGGCGTTGTGGCTGGCCGGCGAGTGGGCCGGCACCGACCTCGCGGACGTGGACATCCTGGTGGCGTACCCGACCGTCGACCACACCGCGTTGCGCGCCCTGGCCGCCGACGAACATGCCCGCGAGCTGGTCACGATCATGGTCGACTCAGTTGCGCATTTAGACGTTGTGGATGCCGCGCTCGGCGCCGGCCACCCGGAGATCCGGGTCTGCCTCGAGCTGGACGTGTCGTGGCGACCGATCTTCGGTCGTGATCTGGCTCACGTCGGAACCCGGCGTTCGCCAGTCTTCACTCCCGCGCAGGCCGTCGCGATGGCGCGGGCAGTGCGCGACCGACCAGGTTTTCGGCTCGTCGGCCTGATGGGCTACGAGGGTCAGATCGCCGGTCTTGGCGACCGGCCGGCAGGTCGCCCGCTGCTGGGGGCGGTATTGCGCTGGATGCAGGACCATTCGGCGCGGGAGCTCGCCGCTCGCCGGACGACGGCGGTGCGGGAGATCAGCGCGGTGGCCGATCTGGAGTTCGTCAACGGCGGTGGCACGGGCAGCATCGAGACGACTGGGCGGGACGAGTCGGTCACGGAGGTCGCGGCCGGTTCCGGTCTGATCGGTCCCACGCTGTTCGACAACTACGACCGGTTCACGCCGGCGCCGGCCGTGCTGTTCGCGTTGCCGGTGGTCCGCAAGCCGAAGCGCAGGACGGCGACCCTGTTCGCCGGCGGCTACATCGCGTCCGGCCCGGCGGGCAAGGACCGCTCGCCGACGCCGTACCTGCCCGCCGGCCTGTCGCTGATCGGCACCGAGGGCGCCGGCGAGGTGCAGACACCGGTGACCGGCCGCGCGGCGAAGGACCTGCGCGTGGGTGATCGCGTGTGGCTGCGGCACACGAAGGCGGGCGAGCTGGCGGAACGGTTCACCGAGTACCAGCTTGTTGAGGGCGACCGGGTGACCGAGACCGTGCCGACGTACCGCGGCGAGGGCCGCTGCTTCGGCTAACTCCCCCGCATTTTCAAGTGTGGGTCGCGTTCCGGCGAAGGTGCGGCTAGCTGGGTGGTTGGTGGCTGAGTGCCGTCACGTTCCCCTGAGGTAACTGCTGATCAGGTGCAGGCTCCGGACAAAGATCCACGGGACGGGACCTAAATCCTGCTACATCTGGCCGGCCAGGTAGGCACGGACGACCTGCTTGGCCTCGTCGATCATGTCCTGCTCGGGGAACAGCTTGCGCCGGAACGCGAGCGCGAGGATCGCGTCCCCGATGTCACTGGCGACGGTGATCTGCCTGAAGAGACCCTCGATCGGCAGGTTGTGCTTGGCGGCCACGACGTGCGCGATCTGCTCGGCGATGACGGTGTTGTTGTCGCGTTCGTCGTCGATGAACCGCAGGTCGATGACGTCGCCGAACCGGACCCGACTGAACCCGGGGATGGTGCGGTACATCTCGACGTAGATGTCGATGATCGTGTCGACGCCGTGCCACCAGTGCTCGAGGTGCGCCCAGTCGAGGCGGCGTTCGATCTGAGCGGTGAAGTGGTCGAGGTGCCGCTTCGTCAACGCCTGGACGACAGCCCGCTTGTCGGGAAAGAACTGATAGAGCGACCCGACCGCGACCCCAGCCCGCTCGGCGATCAGCGTGGTGGTGACGCCGTCGTAGCCGAGCTCGTCGATGAGCGCGGCGCATGCCTCGAGCATCTGCTCGACTCGCTTGGCGCTGCGCTGCTGGACGGGTTGCTTTCGCAACGGAACCTGGGTTGCCACATGTTCTCCTACTGCGGGGGCATTGCCACCATCCTGCCCGGAGTGGACCAGACCTTCCACAACATTCTGTATACGAGATGCCCGAAAGGGCAGACAAGAAACCAGACAACCGCAGGTCTGCCGCGTGCGGGTCGCCGACAACGGCGGATTCCCGGCCAGCCGCCACCACCACGAAGCCCTGTGGTTCACTCCAGCGGCCCGCACTCAGGGTTCACGACACGAACTGCCCAAACACGACTTATCCACAACCCGCCGAGTTGTCCACAGGCAAGATCCACATCCCCTTACCTGTCGTACCCCGCCGGTAGACTGGGCACTGGGCCGCCCCCGGGATCGGGTGGGGGATGCATCGCGCGCGAGGCTTTCGGCGAAGTCGCTGGTCAGGGCCCGTGGACGGGGGCGCTATCCCGTTCTGAAGAACCCTTTTTGAGACTGGCGCACCCGCACCGCACTCACCCAGCGCGAAGCCACCTGTGACCCGGCTACGACCATGTCCTGAAAGGCGCGTCCAGGGCGTCCAATGCCCTCAACGCGCCTTTCAGGGCACGCACCTACGGGGACGTGAGCCATGCGAGTGCTAGCACGCACTCATACGTTGGCCCGCCGGTCCTGAAGGGATGTCCGGCATGCCGTGAAGGACCCCTTCAGGGCATCGGACAACGTCAAACCCGTCCGCGAGCGAGCACATCGCGATGGCGCGAACAAAGCGCAACCCAACAGCAACAGCGACCTCAAGCAGCAAGCGAGCGCAGCGAGCAAAGCGAACCGAACGCGGAGAACGCAACCACCGCAACGTGGGGGGCGTGGGGGGCTCGGCCCCCCAAAATTACGCGGAACGACCCCGGTCTGCGCTTTCCGCAGACAGGGGTCGCCCAGTCGTGGAGCCGCGGACCGATGCTGGTCGGGGGAGGGGATACAACAGCACCGGTCCGCGGAGTCTCTGAACCTGGTGGCCGGCGGTTCCTCGTTCGTCGCGCTCGGGGGTGCGTGCGAACCGGGAACCGCCGGCCCAGGTGCGACCTTCCTGGCCGTCAACACCGCGCGGGGTCGCGGCGGGGCCCGGGGTCGCCTCTATCTACCTGGTGCCTGTGGCCAGACGGGCGGTCGCCGGGGTCCGCGTGCGCGCGGCGTGGCGAGCCGGCTGTGGGGTGGGCGCTAGCCCACCTGCCACCAGGTGTTCATAGGCCGCCTGCCACACAGAGCAGGGCGCCTTCTGCTGCCGCCACCGCGACGAGCAGGCACGACAGTTGCCCTTCTCGTCCGGCTCGTGAGCGGCGAGCATGGCCCGCCAGCCCTCGGTCAGCCTCGGAAGTTCGGAACGTGCCACGGACAGCAAGGACGGGGCATCAGCGCGGTTCGCGAGCTCGGAGAGCATGTCCAATCGCTCCCAGACCGCGTTGCGCAGCACCTGTCCGAGGATCTCGTCCATCGAAACGTCACCGCTACCTTTCCGCCTGTTCGGCGGCCTCGCGAAGCGCGGTGCGCAGCTGACCGAGCTGGCCAGCTGTCAATACCGCCGTCTCGCCTGGTGGACCTACCAGGACCACCCGGTTACGTTCTACGAGCACGGTGAGGCAGCGCTCCCGGTTGACGACGTCGCCGCAGTTGATCCGCCAGACCTGGCGACCGAGGGCGGAACCATGCAGTTTGCCGCGATGGTCGTCAAGTCTGGGTGGCGCCGTGCTGACCAGTTCCACAGTCTCGGCTTCCCTCCGTGCTCGTACGCTTACAACCAACTACATTGGTGGCTTGGAACCCAGATTGGTGCGTCATAGCGCCCATCGGCATGCGTTTCACGGTAAGCGGTAGGTGGACTTCGGTCGGGCCGATCAGGTTCACCGATCCGCACTTCTCGTGGCTTGTGAAGTGCGCTTACTCTGCGCCTGACGCCCAGCGGACTGTGAGGGGGCGGAATGAACTCCATCGGGTCTCAGAGCTCTTCCATCACGCCAGATGCGTGGGAGGAGCAGGAGATGCGGAACGCGCTCGCCGCGCGGGAGGTCAGCTCGATCTACAAACAGCTGCGACGTAAAGGTGTGTCCCAACGCCAGATCGCGGCGATGACCGGTCAGTCACAGTCCGAGGTGTCGGAGATTCTCAAGGGTCGTCAGGTCATGGCCTACGACGTCCTGGTGCGGATCGCCGACGGCCTGGGTGTCCCCAGGGGATACATGGGCCTCGCGTACGACGAAGCCACGGCACAGCGAGTCGCCGTGACGCGCGAGACCCCGGAGGCTGAGGAGCCGGAGAACGTGAAGCGTCGGAAGTTCCTTGCGCACGCCGCCGCGGTGGCGGTCGGTGCGCATGTGCTCGGCGCCGACTCGGGGTCATGGGTGTCCAGCCCGGTGTTGACGCCGGCGCCCGGTCGGATCGGTATGACCGATGTCCGCCAGGTCGAAGCCGCGACCAGGGCACTCCGCTCGCTGGACTACCAGTACGGGGGCGGTTTCTGCCGGGACGCGGTGGTCGCGCAGCTGTCGTGGGGCCAGCAGATGCTGAACTCGTCCGGCACCGAGATCGTGCGCCAGCGGCTCCACGTCGCCCTCGCCGACCTGCACAACCTGGCTGGCTGGACGTCGTTCGACGTCGGGCTCATCGACTCGGCGCGCAACCACTTCGGGCGCGCCCTCGAGCTCGCGAAGGCCGGCGAGAGTGACGAGCTGGTCGCCAACATCCTGTACCGGATGGGCCGCGTCTACCTGCACAAGGAAGCCCCGGACGACGCGCTGAAGATGTTCCAGCTCGGCCAGATCGCCGCGCAGCAGTCCGGCTCCGAGCTGGCCGTCGCCGTCATCTGCGCGAACCAGGCCTGGGCCTACGCGATGATGGGCCACGAGGACCAGACGATGCAGCTCATCGGCAGGACCAGAGACGAGTTCGCCCGCGCGAACCACGGCGACGCCGCTGCCTGGGTCAAGTTCTTCAACGAGGACGATGTCTACTCGATGATCGGCACCGTGCACACGGTGCTCGCGCAGAACGTGGACGCGCGGCACACGAAGTACGCGATCCCGGCGCTGACCAGGGCGATCGACTCCTACGGCGACGACGTGGCGCGCAACAAGGCGTTCAACCTGAGCTCGCTCGCCACGAACCACCTGCTCGACGGCGACATCGACCACGGTGCGAAGGTGGGGATCCAGGCCGTTGACCTGGCACAACACCTGAAGTCGAAGCGTGTGCGGGACCGGCTGGAGCCGCTGCGGATCGAGGCGGACAAGCGCCGCAACTACGCGGACGCCCGCGATCTGTCCGATCTCATCGGCAGGTTCTACGACACGAACGCCGTCTGACGAGGCCAACGTGACCGTGGTGCCGACCCCGGAGTCCACGTCGGACATGACCGGCGGTCGTGGCGGCGGGTTCTCCAGGGAGCACCTGTCCGAGATCCTGGCCGGCGTGTGCGCCGCCGCGGACCTCGACCCGACCGGCGCCACACTCATCAAGTGCACGGCCAACGCCGTCTTCCGGCTGGCCACCGCACCCGTGGTGGTCCGGATCGGCGCCTCGACAGCACTGCGCCACCGGGTCGACAAGGTCGTCCACGTGGCCACCTGGCTCGCCGAGCACGACGTCCCCGCGGTCCGCCTCCTGGCGGGCGTCGACCAGCCGGTGCAGTACGACGGCTATGTGGCCACCGTCTGGGAGGCGGTGCCCGAGGTCGGCCAGCGCGCTCGGGGCCGTGACCTGGGCAAACTGTTGCGCCGCATCCATGACCTGCCGGAGCCGGCGTCCTGGCTGCCGCCGTGGCGACCGCTCGACGACGTCCAGGCCCGGATCGGCGAGGCCGTCGACCTCGACGCCGCTGACCTGGCGTTTCTCCAGGAGCTGTGTGACGACGTCGCCGACCGGCTGGACCGGCTGGACTTCCCGTCGGCGCCGTCGCTGGTGCACGGCGACGCCCACCTCGGCAACCTCATCCCCGGCCCGGACGGCCCGGTACTGTGCGACTTCGACTCCAGCAGCCTCGGGCCGCCGGAGTGGGACCTGACGCCGCTGGCAGTCGGCGTGATCCGGTTCGGCGAGCCCGCCGGCCGGTACCGCGAGCTGGCCCGCACCTACGGCGTCGACGTGACCCGCTGGTCCGGGTTCGAGGTGCTGCGCGCGGTCCGTGAGCTGAAGCTCGTCACCAGCATGCTGCCGATCATCGCGAGCCGCCCTGAGGTGCGTACGGAGCTGTTCCGCCGGATGGCGGATGTCCGCCGAGGTAACACTTCGGCCCGCTGGGCCCGCTACACCTGACTCGTTCGGCCGAGCACCCGTAACGCTGCGTCGCCACGAAACGAAACCTGAAGTGGGCCCGAAAGTACGTCTTCGCACGTCCACGCCTGTTTCGCGAAGGTTCACCCTTTCGGGGGACAGGTAAAAGGGTGCTCCAGACGAGAAGCACGCTACGCTGAGTGGAACTAGCCTCTCTCCGCTCCCCGAACGAGGTGTTCATCCCGGTGGCTAGGGTGATCAGGCAAACCCGCAGCGCGCGGCGCGCGCTGGATTCGGCACGCGTTCTCGACCAGGTGGTCGAGAACCAGCTCTCGCTCGTCTCCCGGTTGCCGGCAGGTGGCAGCCGGATCCGTGCCGCCGACTTCCTCGCCGAGCTGGTTCTCCTGTCGCAGGCCTACCGCCATCACGCAGCGGGGTGGATCAGTCGCCGAGAGCTGGAGCGAAGAGGCCTCACCACCATGCAGCGGCTGTCTGTCATCCGCAGGCGGTCACCGCTGACCTACACGCAGTTCACCGAGCGGGACTGACCACTCGCCGTTGGCCAGAATGCCCGGCCGTACTGACCGCCGGGGCGCCGCAAAACTGAGCCATGACACGACGAACGGTCGGTTTGTGGCCGTTCGCCGTTCAGTCGGGCCGAATTGCCCAGGTCGAACAACCGAACTCAGCCGACCGGCGTGCGCGTGAGGACGACCGCGAAACCGAACGCCAGCCCCATGACCGCCAGCTCGAGCGTCGCCCAGCCGACGAGCGCGGTCCGTTGATGACGCAGGATGCCCGGCAGCAGTCGCCACCGGATGTTGCCGCCGAGCGCGGCGAGCAGCCCGACGCACACGAGCTTGAGGATCACGAGCGTGCTGTAGCCGGTGCCGAACAGGTTGGCGAACAGGTCGCGGCCGGGCACCGAGCCAAGCTCCACCGCGGCGTTGAACAGCCCGGACACGGCCACCACGACCAGACAGACGGTCGCGAGCTTCGAGAACCTCGGCAGCGTCGTGGCCAGCAGCGTGCGGTTGGCGGCCACCACCACGACGACCGCGCCGAGCCCGCCCGTCCACACGGCCGCGCCGAGCACGTGCAGCTCCATCGAGATCATCGCGTAGTCCTGCCAGCGCCAGTTCGTGGCGTGGCCGGTGACCGGCAGCGGCAGCAGCGCGAACAACGCGACCGCGGCACGCAGCTCCGCCGGCACCGACTCGCCGGCCCGCACCGCCCAGATCGACAGGCCACCCGACACCAGCGCGACCGCCGCGACGAACACCAGCGCCTTGCCCGCGCTGACCGCGAGGACGTAGTCGGCGACCGACCCGACCGAGATCCCGCCACGGTCGGCGCCAGGGTGCACCTCCGCGGTCTGTAGTACCAGCGCGACCAGCGCGCACACCGCGAGCGCCAGCGCGCTGAACGCGGCCGCCCGCCGCGCGCCGGCGAGCACCTGCTCGGCCGCCTTCGGCCGGTTCAGCCCGACCAGGATCGGCAGCAGGTTGAGTCCGACGGTCACCACGGCGGCCAGGTCGAACAGCACCCGCACCACCGGCAACCCGTACCGGACCACCGCGTCCGGCTCGACGAGACCGGGAATCGGGTCCACTGGAGTGAGCGCGAGGCCGATCAGCACGCCGATCAGCGCCGCGGTCACCGTGGTCCCGACCAGGTGCAGCCGAGCGGTCGCGGTGGTCCGGGGTCGGGTCATTCGGACTGCTTGCCCCCGATGTTCAGCGCGAAGACGAGCCCCGCGCCGAGGAGGACGGCAGCGCCGACCAGCCACACCCAGATGGGGATGCCGCTGTCGTCGGACTCGCCCGCGGCGTCGGACGTGCCGGTTCCCGTGCTGTTCGGGATGTCCGTCGCCGGGGTGCCGCCGGCCGCCTTCGTGAGGGTGAACGTCAGCTCGCCGGATACCGGGTGACCGTCGGCGGACACGATCCGGTAGCCGATCTTGTACGTGCCCTTCGGCCCGAGCTCACGCACGGGCGTGCTGACCACGTTGCTGTCGACCTCGGCGGGCCCGGCCTCCCAGTGGGAGCCGTCCGGCCCGGTGACCGCGACCGAGTTGAGCCCGTCGCCTTCCTGGACCGGCTGGTCGAACGTCAGCTCGACCGTCTTCGGGCCCACGTCCACCGACGCCTCGTTGACGGGATCACTGCCGGTCAACGAGTTGTGCGCCAACGCCGGCGTGGCCAAGCCGAGTAACCCGACCCCCGCCAACGCCAGCACGGCGACACCCCGACTTACTTTCTTCATGACTGGCCGCCGCGGTTCGCGGCCACCGCCCGTCGCGCACGAAGGGTCGCGCCGACGCCGAGCCCGAGGCCGAGCGCACCGACGACGAGGCCGGCACCACCGAGCCAGCGCGCGGTGTTGTCGGACGACGACGCGGCCGCCTCGGTGTCGCCGTGGTCGTCGCCTTCCTCGGCGCCTTCCGCACTGGCGCCCGCGTTCGACGCGGCGGGCGCGCCACCGTGGTGGTCGCCGTCCTCGGACGCCGGCTCGAGCGCGATCGCCGGCGCCGGGTGCTCCGGCTCCTCGGCGCCCTCCTTGGCGGGCGGCGCGTCCCAGGCCGCGACGACGCCGTTGTCGTACGTCTGGATGGTGGGCATGACGAGCTGCTCGGCTGCCGGCAGCGGGCCGGTGGACAGCTCGAACTCCTGGAACTCGCCAGGGTTGATCCGGGTGCCGGCGTTCGCCGTCCACGTGACCGAGCCGATCGCCTCCTTGACCTCGGCATCGTTGACCTTGACCGGCTTGTCGAGGGTCACCTTCGTGACCTGCGCGGTCCAGCCCGCCATGGGCCTGGTGCGGGCCGACGTCAGCGGGGTGTCGGCAGGCAGCTTGACCTCGACCTTGACGGTGCCCGCGTCCTGCTCCTCGTTCGGCACCCGGAAGGTGATCTTGGTGTAGCCGCCCTGCTGGGCCGCCTCGCCGAGCACCTTCGCGGTGACGTGGGCGGACGCGAGGCCGCCGGACAAGAGGGTGGCGACGCCGGCCGCGACCGCGACCACGCCGGCACGCGCGACGTGGCGCCTGAGCTTGCTGGTGGACATGTGTGTGCTGCTCCTGAGATAGGGGTGTGCCGGCGCGCGACAGATGTGGCGCCGGTGGGGTGTCGGGACTCTCAGGAGCGAACGGGTGGCCCGCGCCGGGCGCAGACCTGCCGGAACTGCACCTCGAGGAGCTGTCCTGGCCGGGCCGGGAGGGGGGAACCGCCGGCCGGCGTGATGGTGCGGACCGGGCCGGCGACGAGCGCGCGGAGCCGGCCGAGCAGCCACGCGAACGCGGCGGAGATGGTGCCGAGCGCGGCGCCCGCCGACGTGAGCAGGACCGCGGTGAGCACGGTGGCGACGGCGTGCGTCGCGAACATGGTCCAGCCGCCCAGCATCGGTTCGCTGTGGCCGTGGCCGCCGGCGAGGTCGCTCAGCAGCACGTGCTGGCTCGCCTGGGTCGCGGCGAGCACACCGATCAGTGTCAGCAGTCCGCCGCGGCGGGCCAGCGACATGCCGCCCCACGCGAGGAGCGTGGCGAGCAGCGCGGTGAACCCGGAGTCGGACAGCGTGCCGCCGCCGAGCCCGTGCGCGGCGATGGCCAGCGCGGCGGAGGACGCCGCGAGCAGCACGCCGTGCGTGCCAGCCTCCGCGCCACGTCTCCTGCTCACACCTGCAGAGCCTATGCGGATTCAGTGGACTTGTGGCCGTGCGTCTCGGTGAACGGTCGCCAACTGTCGGTTACCGAATCGTTAGATCATGGAAAGTCCTTCACAGCTCCAGTTTCCGAGACGTGCGGCGTTGCGCTTGGCGCAATCGGAGTGTCCAGTCCTTGCCTGTCAACGTGGTCTCGGCCACGGTGTGCGCGTGAGTCTCTGGGATTTCATCGGAGATCGCTGGTCCAGACTGGCGATCGAGGCGTATCAACACGTCAGTGTGGTGATCCAGTGCACGCTCGTCGCGGCCCTCATCGGGGTGCTCGTCGGCGTCGCGGTCTACCGCAGTTCGGTCGGGTCGACGGTCGCCACGGCGCTCGCCAGCACGATCCTCACCATCCCCTCGTTCGCGCTGCTCGGCCTGCTGATCCCGCTCGTGGGTCTCGGCGTCGCGCCGACGGTCACCGCGCTTGTGCTGTACGCGCTGCTGCCGATCGTGCGCAACACGATCGTCGGGCTCGGCGGGGTGGACGCGGCGATCACCGACGCGGCACGCGGCATCGGGATGAACCGGCTGAGTGTGCTGACGCGGGTGGAGCTGCGGCTGGCGTGGCCGGCGATCCTCGCGGGCATGCGGGTCAGCACACAGATGCTGATGGGCATCGCGGCGATCGCCGCGTACGCCAAGGGGCCTGGCCTCGGCACCGAGATCTTCTCCGGCCTCAACCGCGCGGGCAGCGCCAACGCGACCAACCAGGCACTGGCCGGCACGATCGGCATCGTGCTGCTGGCCCTGATCATCGACGGGATCTACCTCGTCATCGTTCGACTCACGACCTCGAGGGGGATCCGTGCCTGAGCAGACCAGTGGGGTCGAGATCCAGCTGGACGGCATCACCAAGCGGTACCCGGGCCAGCGGGACCCCGCCGTCGACAGCTTCACCATGACGATCAACCCCGGCGAGACGACGATCTTCGTCGGGCCGTCGGGCTGCGGCAAGACGACCACCATGCGGATGATCAACCGGCTGATCGAGCCGACTGCCGGCCGCATCACCATCGGCGGCGACGACGCGCTGTCGCTCAACGCGGACACGCTGCGCCGCCGGATCGGGTACGCGATCCAGCAGGCCGGCCTGTTCCCGCACCTCACGGTCGCGCAGAACGTCGGCGCCGTGCCGGGCCTGCTCAAGTGGGACAAGAAGAAGATCGCCGACCGCGTCGAGGAGATGCTGACGCTCGTCGGCATGGACCCCGGGGAGTTCCTCGACCGCTTCCCGCGCCAGCTTTCCGGCGGCCAGCAGCAGCGCGTCGGGGTGGCTCGCGCGCTCGCCGCCGACCCGCCGGTGCTGCTGATGGACGAGCCGTTCGGCGCGGTCGACCCGATCACGCGCGGCAACCTGCAGGACGAGCTGATGCGGCTGCAGTCCGAGCTGCGCAAGACGATCGTGTTCGTCACCCACGACTTCGGCGAGGCCGTGAAGCTGGGCGACAAGATCGCGGTGCTCGGCAACCAGTCGCGGATCCTGCAGTACGACACCCCGGAGGCCATCCTCGCGAACCCGGCCGACGACACGGTCGCCGGCTTCGTCGGCGCCGGCGCGTCGCTCAAGCAGCTGACGCTGCAACGGGTCCGCGACGTCGAGCTGAACACCAGCGTCCCCACCGCGACCGAGGACGAGACACCCGCCTCGGTCCGGCAGCGGATCGAGGCAGACGGCCGGACGTTCGCGTTGGTCCTGGACGGGCAGGGGCGGCCGCTGCGCTGGGTGCACAAGCGTCAGCTCGGCGGCGGCGACTCGCTGGTGGGCATCGGCAGTCCGGTCGGTGACCTGGTGACCGTGCAGTCCACGTTGCAGGACGCGCTGGAGGCGATCCTGCAGGAGGGCGGCGACGCGGTCGTCACGGGCTCGCGCGGCGAGTACGTCGGGACGGTCCAGCTCGACGCGGTCGTCGGTCGGATCCGGGAGCTTCGGGAGGAGCACTCGTGAGCGGAGCTTGCGGAGCGTTCCGCCGGTCCGGAGCGGGCGAGGTGACGTCGTGAGTAATGTCACGGACGCGGTCCTCACCGTCAGCTCCGGCTCGCGGCGGGCCGAGCTGCTGCGCCTTTTCCTGCAGCCGATCGCCGCGGTGGTGCTGGTCGCTGCGGTCCTGATCTGGGCGTTCAGCCAGGACCTCGACGCGATCGAGGTCGTCAGCCTCAACCGCGAGACGCTGCTCGACTCGACGTGGCAGCACGTGCTGATCACGCTCGCGGTGACCGTTCTCGTTGTGGCGGTGGCGATTCCGCTCGGCGTCGTCCTCACGCGCGGGTGGGCGCGGCGGATCGCGCCGATCTTCGTCGGCATCGCGACCATCGGGCAGGCGGCCCCCGCGATCGGTGTCGTCGTTCTCTACTTCATGTGGACCGAGCAGGAAGGCCTGTGGGCGGCGGCCGTGCCGCTGGCGTTCGTGTCGCTGCTTCCCGTGCTGCGCAACACGATGGTGGGCATCCAGCAGATCGACCCGGCGCTCGTGGACGCCGGCCGGGGCATCGGCATGTCGGCGTTCACGGTGCTGCGCAGGGTGGAGCTGCCGCTCGCGGTGCCGCTGATCCTCGCGGGTCTGCGTACGTCGCTGGTGCTGGCGGTCGGCACGGCGACGCTCGCGTTGTTCGTCAACGGCGGCGGTCTCGGCTTCGTGATCGACTCGGGTTACAAGGTGGCACGGACGACCGTGCTGCTCACCGGCGCGACGCTCGCGGTGGGGTTGGCGCTGATGGTCGACTGGCTCGGCGCGCTCGCGGAGCGGTACCTCGGACCGAAGGGGCTGCGATGAGGCGGCGGCGGATGGCCGCGCTCGCGGCGGCCGTGGGAGTGCTCGTGTCCGGCTGTGGGCTGAGCGCAGGCTACACGTTGCCGTTCGACGTCGGCGCGGGTTCGATCAAGCCGGTGCCCGAGCTCGAAGGCGTGTCCATCCGGGTCGGGTCGAAGAACTTCACCGAGCAGATCCTGTTGGGCTACATCGCGGAGGTCGCGCTCGCGGCGGCCGGCGCGGACATCGAGGACCTGACGAACGTCCAGGGCTCGCCCGCGGTCCGGCAGGCACTGGAGGTCGGCGATGTCGACCTGTACTGGGAGTACACGGGCACCAGTTGGATCAACTTCCAGCAGGAGACGAAGCCCATCCCGGACGAGCAGGAACAGTACGACGCGGTGAAGAAGGCGGACCTCGAGCGCTTCGGCATCGCGTGGCTGCAGTACTCGCCGGTGAACGACAAGTACGCGCTCGCGACCACTCGGGCGTTCGCCGACGAGCACGGCCTGAAGACGATGTCCGACATGTTCGCGCTGCTGGAGAAGGACCCGTCGCTCGGCACGTTCTGCATGGAGTCGGAGTTCATCAGCCGGCAGGACGGTCTGCTCGGCGCGGAGAAGACGTACGGCTTCGACGTGCCGACCGGCAACATCAAGACCTTCGGTGTCGGCACCATCTACGCGACGCTGGCCGGCGGCCGGACCTGCAACTTCGGTGAGGTCTTCACGACGGACGGCCGCGTGCTGACCCTGGACCTCGCGGTGCTTGACGACGACAAGAAGACGTTCCCGCAGTACAACGCGGCGGTGACCGTACGCAAGGAGTTCCTGGACAAGTATCCGCAGATCGCGGACGTCATGGACCCGGTCTCGGCGAAGCTCACCAACGAGGTCATCCTGGAACTGTCGGTCAAGATCGACGGCGACGGCGAGGACCCGGCAGTGGTGGCACGGGACTGGCTGGTGAAGGAAGGCTTCGTCACGAACCCGGGCACCTGACGGTTTGGCCTCCGGCCCCCGGTTTCCACGCTACGGCACAGGTCCGACAGCGCGGGGGTGTCCGGGGGTCGCCTGTGGACAACCGGGTCCCTTGTGGAC
>Ga0193716_1000526_pt1 | contig 23149 bp, 26 predicted proteins | sample U2c1metaG_FD_145901 | JGI IMG/M metagenome (GOLD analysis project Ga0193716, IMG submission 145901) | Soil microbial communities from a riparian zone of the East river system, Colorado, United States - U2c1 | ecosystem: Environmental > Terrestrial > Soil > Riparian zone | place: USA: East River...
GCAATTCCTCGACACCCATGCGCCGCTCTTGACGCAATACATCATCATGTTCGCCGTCACCTTCGTGGGCGAAAGCATCATCCTGACGGGCTATGGCTGGCTGGCCTCCGCGGGCGGGCGCGTGGCGGCGCATGCGGCATGGCGCGACCGGATCAGCGGCGTGGTGCTGATAACCTTGGGCCTGCTTGCGGCGCTCCACGGCGCATGACCGCGGAAGATTTCATCAGGACCAATGCCGCCTTGATCGCTCCCCCGCTGGTCCCCGAGATCATGCTGTATCTGGCCAGCGAAGTGGTGCCGCTGTGGCACGCCACCGAAGACGAATTGGCCAAGGTCGGGGTGCCGCCGCCCTATTGGGCCTTTGCCTGGGCCGGCGGACAGGCGCTGGCGCGCTACATTCTGGACAATCCCGAAATCGTGCGCGCCAAGCGCGTGCTGGATATCGGCTCGGGCTCGGGCCTAGTGGGATTGGCGGCCAGCAAGGCGGGCGCTGCCCATGTGCTGGCGGCAGACATAGACGCCCATGCCTGCGCCGCCATCCGCCTCAATGCCGCGACCAATGGTTGCGGTATCGCCGTCACCCAGGAAGACCTGATCGGTACGGCGGGCGCATGGGACGTGATTCTGGTCGGTGATCTGTTCTATGAGCGGCCGCTGGCGGAACGCCTGCTGGCCTGGCTGGGACCGCTGGACATCCCGGCGCTGCTGGGCGATCCGGGGCGCAACTATTTTCCGAAACAGGGCGTGGAAAAGCTGGCGCACTATCAAGTGCAGACCACGCGCGATCTCGAAGACCGGGACATCCGCGAGACCGGCGTCTATCGCCTGGCCTAGAATCACATCAGCCGCCGCAGCAAACCGCCCCTTTTGCGGGCGCTTAAAATCCCTAGGCGGATCGCGCCGGCTCTGCCAAAGTCGCAGGGCTGTCCACGGGGGAATGCATGTCTGTCACCGAAGAAAATATGGTTCTGGCTGAACCGGAACTGCGCCGTGCCCTGGGGCCGCTTCAGCTGATCGGCATCGGCATCGGCATCATCATCGGCGCCGGCATCTTCGTGTCCACCGGAACGACGGCGGCCCATTATGCCGGTCCAGCGGTGATGATTTCCTACCTCATCGCAGGCTTCGGCTGCGCGCTGGCGGGCCTGTGCTACGCAGAATTCGCCGCCATGATTCCGGTGGCCGGCAGCGCCTATAGTTATACTTATGCGACCTTGGGCCAGTTCCTGGCCTGGGTGATCGGCTGGGACCTGATCCTGGAATATCTCGCGGCCGCTTCCGCTGTGGCGGTAGGCTGGGCTGGTTATTTCAACGGCCTGCTCGCGGATGTCGGCATTCATGTGCCCGAGAACCTGGCCAGTTCGCCCTTGCTGTGGAAAGGCGGTCACAGCCTGGTCGCCAGTGGCGCGATCATCAACCTGCCCTCCGCCGGCCTGGTCCTGTTCCTCACCGCCTTGCTGGTGATCGGCATTCGCGCCAGCGCCACGTTCAATGGCATCATGGTGCTGCTGAAGCTGGCCGTGGTGTTCCTGGTGATCGGTTTCGGCCTCAGCCATGTGACGGCCGCCAACCTGACGCCTTTCATTCCGCCCAACACCGGCGCCTTCGGCAATTTCGGCTGGAGCGGCATCGTGCGCGCCTCTGGCGTGGTGTTCTTCGCCTATATCGGTTTCGACTGCGTCTCCGCCGCGGCGCAGGAGGCCAAGAACCCCCAGCGCAACATGCCGATCGGCATCCTGGGCTCGCTGGCCCTCTGCACCGTCCTCTATGTGCTGATGTGCATCGTGATGACCGGCGTCACCAAATATACCAACCTCGCCGTGGCGCAGCCCGTCTCGGTGGCCGTGATGGCGATGGGGCCGGGCCTGGACTGGCTGGTCAAGCTGACCCATCTGGGCGCAACCCTGGGCCTGGGCACCGTGGTGCTGGGCTTGTTGCTGGGCCAGTCACGCATCTTCTACGCCATGGCGCGCGACGGCATGCTGCCCCCGATATTCGGCAAGGTGCATCCGCGCTTCCGCACGCCTTATGTCTCCACCATCCTGATCGGCATCGTGGCGGCGCTGCTGTCAGCTTTCCTGCCCGAAGATCTTCTGATCGAACTGGTCGCCATCGGTACCCTGGCCGCCTTTGTGCTGGTCTGTCTCAGCGTCATCATCCTGCGCAAGACCCATCCCAATGTGCCGCGCGCTTTCCGCACCCCCTGGGTGCCGGTGGTGCCGATCGGCGGCATGCTGGTCTGTTTCGGCATGATGGCAGGCCTGCCGGGGGACACCTGGATCCGGCTGGGCGTGTGGTTCTGCATCGGGCTGGTGGTCTATTTCCTCTATGCCCGCAAGCACGCCAGGACACCGGACTACGCCCTCAAGCGGTGACAGAGGCCGCGCCAGCGGCTAAGACGGCGCCATGAGTTACAAGTCCCTGCGCGACTTCATTGCGCGTCTTGAAAAAGACGGCGAGCTGGTGCGTGTGCGCGAACCGGTCTCGACCTTTCTGGAGATGACCGAGATTCAGACCCGGCTGGTCGCCGAAGGCGGACCGGCGGTCATCTTTGAAAAGCCGATCAAAGCTGACGGCACGCCCAGCGACATCCCGGTACTGGTCAACTTGTTCGGCACTGTGAAACGCGTCGCCATGGGCGTGACCATGGGCGGCGTCGCCCGCACGACCGGTGCGGATTTGCGCGAGGTGGGCGAATTGCTGGCTCAGCTGCGCCAGCCCCAGCCGCCGCGCAGTTTCGGCGAGGCCGCCGAACTGTTGCCGCTGGTCAAGACCATCCTGGCGATGAAGCCCAAGACCGTCGGCAACCCCGCCTGCCAGCAAGTTGTATTGCGGGGCGATGACATCGACCTGTCGAAACTGCCGGTGCAGACCTGCTGGCCGGGCGAGCCCGCGCCGCTGATCACCTGGCCGCTGGTGGTGACCAAGGGCCCCACCGACGCGCGCGAGGACAATTACAATCTCGGCATCTACCGCATGCAGGTGCTGAACAAGAACCAGACCATCATGCGCTGGCTGAAGCATCGCGGTGGGGCGCAGCATCACCAGCGCTGGGCCAAGGAAAAAACCGCCCCTCTGCCCGCGGCCTGCGTGATCGGGGCGGACCCCGGCATCATCCTGGCGGCGGTGACGCCGGTGCCTGAGACCCTGTCGGAATATCAGTTCGCCGGATTGCTGCGCGGCAGCCGCGTGGAACTGGCCGATTGCGTCTCCCAGCCGCTGAAGGTGCCCGCCGAAGCCGAGATCGTGATCGAAGGCGAGGTGTCGCTGTCGGATTATCGCGACGAAGGCCCCTATGGCGACCACACCGGCTACTACAATTCGGTCGAGCCCTTCCCGGTCTTCACCGTCACTGCCATCACCATGCGGCGCGATCCGATTTATCTGTCCACCTACACCGCGCGGCCGCCGGACGAGCCCTCCATCCTGGGCGAAGCGCTGAACGAGGTCTTCATTCCGCTGATCAAGCAGCAGTTTCCCGAGATCGTGGATTTCTGGCTGCCGCCCGAGGGGTGCAGCTATCGCATCGCCGTGGTCAGCATGAAGAAGGCCTATCCCGGCCATGCCAAGCGGGTGATGATGGCGGTGTGGTCGTATCTGCGCCAGTTCATGTACACCAAGTGGGTGATCGTGGTGGACGACGACATCAATGCGCGCGACTGGAAAGACGTGATGTGGGCGGTCTCCACCCGCATGGATCCGGCGCGCGACGTCACCATCATCGAACACACCCCGATCGACTATCTCGACTTCGCCTCGCCGCAGTCGGGCCTGGGCTCCAAGATCGGGCTGGACGCGACCAACAAGCTGCCGCCCGAAACCAGCCGTGAATGGGGCCGCAAGATTGCGATGGACCCGGACATCATTACACGCGTGACAGAAAAGTGGGGCCAGTTGGGCCTGCCCGGCAGCGGCAAGTCCATCTGGCGGGATCAATAGAGCCGCGCTAAAATCCCGCAAAAATAAGCGGGGCTGGAGATGCGTTTTCAGGTCGTTGTTGGATCGCTTGCGATCCTGTTGCCGTGCTTCGCGCAATCGCCCGCCTGGGCTGAAGATTGCGGCCCGCTCAAGCAAGTCACCTCCATCGATCTTGTGCCAGCGCCGCAAGGCGATCGCATGTTCGTACCTGTCACCATCAACGGCATGCCCAAGCAGATGCTGCTCAATACGGCAGGCGGCATTTCCAACCTGCAGATGGGCGCCGTGGAGGCGATGGGGCTTCACCCGATCGACGGCAGCCGCGTGAAGATGCTGGATGCCGCAGGCAACGCCACGCAATTCTATGTCGGGGTCGATGACTTCACCCTGGGCACAATCCACGCTCCCCACCTGCAGTTCGTGGTGACCAATGCCGCCAATGCCAACCAGCCCTTCATGGGGTCACTGGCCGGCGACATCATGAGCCAATATGACGTGGAAATGGATTTTGCCGCCCGCAAGCTGAACTTCTTTTCCAAGGACCACTGCCCCGGCCACGTGCTCTACTGGAATCCCACAGCGGTGGCCGTGGTGCCGATCAATTTCGAGGCGCCCACTGCCGACAACTCCCGCACCGGCTTTCGCCGTTATGTGCCGCGCAGTATCCACCTCTTCGTGCCAGTGACCTTGGATGGAAAGCCTTTCCTGGCGGCAATCAACACCGCCGCCAACAACTCAACCCTCAGCGCCAATACGGCCAAGTTTCAGTTCGGTATCACTGCGGACTCACCGGACTCCAAGCCATTGGGAAGTTTCGACGGCAATCCCGAGCACAAGGTGTTCGGCCATGTCTTCTCGACGTTGACCTTCGATGGCGTCACCGTGACCAATCCGCATGTGGCGATCATTCCAGACCTGGTCGGCAGCAAGGACCCCAACAACACCAGCCGCACGGACACGCGCGTCCGGCGCATTGACGACAATATCGGCCCCCAGCTCACCATCGGCATGGACGTGCTGAAAAAGCTGCGCCTGTATATCGCCTTCGGCGAGCGTAAGCTTTATGTCGCCCCGGCAACGGTGCCGGTCGCGGCAAAATGATCGGTGCCGAGGGGGCACTGGCTGGCCGCGTCCGACAGGTGTAGTATCGCGGGCGATGGACCCGCGTCCCGCCGTCTTCGCCTTGCTGCTTGCGGCGCCCCTGCCCGCCCAGGCCCAGGACTGTGCCCCCGCCCGGTTGCTTGCCACCGTGCCGATGCAGTCCGCCGAACCGGAAAGCAACATCCGCACCGTGCCGGTGATCTTGAACGGCGTCACGCGGCACATGGTGCTGGACACCGGCGGCGCCACCACCCAGCTGTCGAAAGACACGATCGCGGAACTGAAGCTGCCGCTGCACAACAGCAGCGCGGCAATCTATGACATCGACGGACGGGTATCGCGCGCCTTCGCCACGGTCAGGGATTTCACCTTCGGCGACCTGCATCGCAGCGACGCGGCGCTGATGGTATGGCCGGAAGCCACCCGCCCCTTCGCCGGCGAACTGGCCCAGGACATGCTGCAGCCCTATGACGTGGACGTGGATTTCACCGCTGGCGCGCTCAAGCTCTACGCCAAGGATCACTGTCCGGGTCCATCGGGCTGGGTTCCCACCGCCCGCGCCGAAATGCACAACAAGGGCTGGCATCTGCATATTCCGGTGACCCTGGACGGGCGCACCTATGACGCCATCTTCGATACCGGCTCGCGCCACACCATCATGCGCCTGCCCACGGCGCGGCACGATTTCGGCCTGGACACCGATTCCGCCGGCATGGAGCCCTACCGCGCCATCAACGGCGATGCCTTTCTCACCGGCTATATCCACGCTTTTTCAAAAATGTCGTTCGGCGGCATGACCATCGAACGCCCCGAAGTGATGATCGTGCCGGACATCATGAACCGCAATGCCGACAAGAGCCGCATGGCCGAAAATCCGGCCTATCACCACAATGCCGGCCTGATCCTGCCGGAACTTTCGCTGGGCATGGATGTGCTCAAACACCTGCATCTTTACATGGCCTTTGGCGAACAGGCGCTGTATGTCGCCCCCGCCGATGCCGCCACCGCCCTGTCGCCCCGCACAGCCGAACCTTGACGCGCCGCGTCAGGTGCGGCATCGGGAAGGCATGACAGCCCCTCCCAAACGCGATCCCCAGGCCATTCTTGCATCTCTTCTCGACGCCGCGCGAAAGGCGGGCGCCGATGCCGCCGACGCGCTGTTCGTCGAAGGCGTGTCCTCCAGCGTCTCCTACCGGCTGGGCAAGCTGGAAGATGTCGAGCGGGCGGAAAATTACGACCTGGGCCTGCGGGTCTTCGTCGGCCAGAAAATCGCCTTTGTCTCTTCCACCGATTTCTCTGCCGATGCGCTGGCCGGGTTGCCGGCGCGCGCCGTGGCCATGGCGCGGCTGGCGCCCGAGGACAAGTTCGCAGGGCTCGCGCCCCAGGACCGGCTGGCGAAAACCATTCCCGCGCTCGATCTCGAAGACAGCGCCGAACCTGCGCCCGAACTTTTGATCGACCGGGCTCGCGAGGTGGAAGGCGCGGCAATGGCGGTGACGGGAGTCACCAATTCCGAAGGCGGCGGCGCCTCCTTCTCGCGCAGCGCCGTGGCGCTGGCCACCAGCACCGGCTTTTACGGCCGCTATGCCGCCACCAGCCATGGCATCGGCGTGGCGGTGCTGGCCGGTGAAGGCACCGGCATGGAACGCGATTACGACCAGGCCAGCGCCCGGCACGCCGGCGATCTGCGCAGCCCCGAAGAGATCGGCCGCACGGCCGGCGAAAAGGCGGTCAAGCGGCTCAATCCGCGCTCGATGAAATCGCAAAGCGTGCCGGTGGTGTTTCATCCCGACGAAGCGGGCGGATTGCTCGGACATTTTGCCGGGGCGATTTCCGGCGCCGCCATTGCGCGCGGCGTCTCTTTCCTCAAAGACCGTATGGGCACGGAGATCTTCGCACCCGGCATCAACATCATCGACGAGCCGCACCGGATACGCGGCCTGCGTTCCAAGCCGTTCGACGGCGAAGGCGTCGCCAATGCCCGCCGCGCCTTGATCGAGAATGGCAAGCTGACCACCTGGCTACTGGACACCGCCAGCGCCCGCCAGCTGGGTCTGCAAACCACCGGTCATGCCGCGCGCGGCACGGGCGGACCGCCTTCGCCCTCTTCCACCAATCTGTATCTCGAGGCCGGCACGCTTTCGGTCAAAGACCTTATTGCCGACATCAAGCAGGGCTTCTATGTCACCGAACTGATGGGCATGGGGGTCAATGGCGTGACCGGCGATTACAGCCGCGGCGCGGCCGGCTTCTGGATTGAAAATGGCGAGATCGCCTTTCCCGTCTCCGAGGTCACCATCGCGGGAAATCTCAAGGACATGTTCGCTCGTCTCGTCCCCGCCAGCGACCTGGAATTCCGCCATGGCGTCAACGCGCCCACCGTGCGCATCGAAGGCATGACACTTGCCGGAGCTTGAAGACTTAAATCTTCTGGAAGACACGGTGCGCGAGGCCGGCAACATCGCGCGCAGTTTCTATGGCGGCGACTACAAACAGTGGAACAAGGAAGGCGGCAGCCCCGTCACTGAAGCCGACCTTGCGGTGAACAAGTATCTTTGCGATGCGTTGACCGGCGCGCGGCCGGCTTACGGCTGGCTGTCGGAAGAAAATACCGACGATCCGGCGCGCCTGACCCGGCGCGACGTCTTCATCATCGATCCGATAGACGGCACCGTCGCCTTCCTGAAGAACCGCCCGCATTTCACCATCTGCGCCGCGGTGGTGAGAGATGGGCGCCCGTGCTGCGGCGTGGTCTACAATCCCATCAGCGATGAAATGTATGCCGCGCGCACCGGCGCCGGCGCGCACCGCAACGGCGAACCCATCCATGTCGGCGCCCGCGATGCGCTGGAAGGCGCCGCCATCCTGGGCGACCGCACCCAGTTCACCAGTGCCCCCTGGCCGCCGATGCATGTGCAGAACCGCAACTCGGTCGCTTACCGGCTGGCGCTGGTGGCCGATGGCAGCGCCGATCTCAGCGTCAGCCTGACGCCCAAGCGCGACTGGGACCTGGCCGCCGCCGACGTCATCCTGCACGAGGCCGGCGGGGTTCTTACCGACGCGCAGGGCGCCACGCTGATCTACAACCGGCCGGTGACCAAGCAGGCCAGCCTGGTCGCCGCCAATCCGGCGCTTCACTCCAAGGTCATCGCGCTCCTGCGACAATAAAAGAATTGAGCTCACCGCCCCGTTGGGCATGAATGGTGCGGCGCAATGGCGGAGTCTCCATGACCGAATCCAAGCAACTCCTGCATTTCGTGTTCGGCGGCGAGCTGAAACACACCGAGGATGTCGAGTTCAAAGACCTGTCCAAGCTGGATTTTGTCGGCATGTATCCCAACTTCGCCGAAGCCAAGAAGGCCTGGCGCGCCAAGGCCCAGGCCACGGTGGACAATGCCCAGATGCGCTATTTCGTGGTTCACATGCACCGGCTGATGGAACCGGAAGACGATCACCACCACTAAGCTTCTGGCGGGCCAAGGCTTTTTGCCCCTCGCGGCCCCCCGCAAAGCCATGCTACAGGACGCGGGCATGAGTTCCGCAGCCGTCCCCATAGCGCCCAAACCGGGCAAAGCCGGCGCGGTGATCCGCCGCCTGCTGCGCGACTATGTCGGCGGCCAATGGGGCCTGCTGCTCTTCGCCATTTTCTGCATGCTGCTCACCAGCGCGATCAGCGGGTTGGTGCCGCTGATGGTCAATTGGGAGATCAAACTGATCTTCCTGCGCCGCGAGGCCGACCTGTTGCTGCCCCTGTCGCTGGCGGTGGGCGGCGTGGTCGTGTTGCGCGCCGTCACCCTGTTCTTCGGCCGCATGATGGTGGACTCGCTGGGCGAGAGGACCGTCGCCGCCGCCCAGCGCGACATGTTCGGCCGGCTGATCCGCCGCGACCTGGCCGATCTCAACGCCGTGCATTCCGGCCAGTTCGTCTCCAACTTCCTCTACGACGCCACCTTGATGCGCGACGGCCTGACCCAGGGCCTCGCCGCCATCTTTCTCGAAGCTGTGCAGCTGGTGGTCTATCTCGCCTATGTGCTGATCAGCGACTGGCAGCTGGGCGCGCTGGCGCTGATCATCCTGCCGGGCGTTGCCTGGGCGATGGAACGGCTGGGCGGTTCGATGCGCCGCGCCGCCACCCGCGGCATGCGCGAGACCGGCGACCTGTCGGTGGTGTTGTCCGAAGCGATGGACGGACGGCGCATCATCAAGGCTTACGGCCTGGAAGCCCACAGCGCCGCCCGCGTGGATGCGCGGCTCAAATCGCGGCTCACCACCTTGCTGAAGGCAGTGCGGTTGCGTGCCGCCGCCGCCCCCGTTACCGACCTGTTCCTGGGCGCGGTGGTGGCCGCGGTGCTGTTCGCGGCCGGCTGGCAGAACCTGCACGGCCAGATCACCTTGAACGCCTTTGCCGGCTTTCTCACCGCCCTGCTGCTGGCGCAGCAGCCGCTGCGCAACCTGTCGCAGCTATGGCCCACCGCGTCGGCGGGCATCGCCGCCACCGATCGCATCTTCAACGCCATTGATGCACGGCCCCGCATCGTCAACCGCCCCGGCGCCGGGCCGCTGACGGCCAAGGGCGGCGCGGTGAGCTTTCAGGGTGTCGGCTTTTCGTATCATGGCGATGCCGCAACCCTGTCGGGCGTGACGCTCGATATTCCGGCGGGCAAGAAAGTCGCCCTGGTGGGTCCTTCCGGCGCTGGCAAGAGCACCATCTTCAATCTTCTGCTGCGCTTCTATGAGGCCGAACACGGCGCCATCGCCGTGGATGGCCAGGACATTCAGAGCGTCACCCTGGAAAGCCTGCGCGCCGCCATCGGCGTCGTGACGCAGGAAGCCGTGCTGTTCGACGAAAGCGTGGCCGACAATATCGCGCTGGGAAAGCCCGGCGCATCCTTGGGCGAGATCAAGGCGGCGGCGCGCAATGCCGCGGCGCATGATTTCATCGAGGCCATGCCGCAAGGCTATGACACCAAGGTGGGCGAAGGCGGCCTCAAGCTGTCGGGCGGCCAGCGCCAGCGCATCGCCATCGCCCGCGCCATGCTGCGCAACGCCCCGATCCTGCTGCTGGACGAAGCCACCAGCGCGCTGGACACCGAATCCGAACGCCAGGTGCAGGAAGCCCTGGCGCGGCTGATGAAGGGCCGTACCACCATCGTCATCGCCCACCGGCTCTCCACCGTGGTGGACGCCGATCGCATCTATGTGCTGGAACGCGGACAAGTGGTGCAGTCGGGCAGTCACGCCGAGCTGATGGCGGCGAACGGCCTCTATGCCAACCTCTATCGCCACAATCTGGAAGAGGCGCACTGATGGCGCGCTTGCCTCTGGGTCTTCGGGCCTGGCGCCTGTTGACCGGCACGGCCTCGCCTTTCGCGCGGCTGTTGCTGCGCGAGCGCGCCGCGCGCGGCAAGGAAGACTGGACGCGGCTGAACGAACGACTGGGCCTGCCCGGCCTGGCGCGCCCGGACGGACGGCTGGTCTGGGTGCATGGCGCCAGTGTGGGCGAAAGTCTCTCGGCGTTGCCGCTGATCGAAAAACTGCTGGGCCAGGCGCCGGAGAATTTCACCGTGCTGGTGACCAGCGGCACCGTTACCAGCGCGGCGATGATGGGCCAGCGCCTGCCGGCCGGCGCGCTGCATCAATATGTGCCGCTGGACACGCCGCGCGCCGTGGCGCGTTTCCTAGATTACTGGAAACCCGATGCCGGACTGTTCGTGGAATCCGACCTGTGGCCCAATCTGATATTGGGCGCGGCCGCACGCGGCGTGAAACTGGCGCTGGTCAATGCCCGAATCTCCGTCCGCTCGGCCGGGCGCTGGGGCTGGGCCCCAAAAAGCGGAGCGATGCTGCTGTCGGCCTTCGACATGGTGCTTGCGCAAGATGCGGACGCCGCGGCGCGGTTTCACGCGCTGGGCGCACGCAAGGTCGAAGTCGTGGGCAGTCTCAAGGCCGATGCGCCGCCGCTGGCGGTGGACGAGGATGCGCTGGCCGCCATGCGCCAAGCCATCGGCAAGCGGCCGGAGACTGCCCACGACCAGACCCATCCCGGCGAAGATGAAACCGTGCTGCCCGCCCACGATCTGCTGCGCGGACAATTTCCCGACCTGCTGACTATCCTGGTGCCGCGCCACACCGCGCGCGGGGCCGATCTGGAAATGCTGTGCGGCACGCGCGCCACCAAGCGTCGCTCGACGGGTGGACAGATCAGCCACCAGACCGCCATCTACATCGCAGACACGATGGGCGAGATGGGCCTGTTCTATCGCCTGGCGCCTTTCTGTTTTCTGGGCGGGACCTTGGTGCCGTTGGGCGGACACAATGTGCTGGAGCCCGCCGCCTTGCACTGCGCCGTGCTGGCAGGGCCGCATACCGCCAGCGCGCCGCTCGCCTATCAGGCGGTGCTGGAAGCCCAGCAATTCGGCCGCGTGGGCAGCAGTGCCGACATCGCGCGCGAGGCCGGACATCTGCTGGCCAATCCTGCTGCTGCGGCCGCGGCCGGCGACGCGGCGGCGCGCGGCGCAGCCACCTTGGCCGGCGCGGTCACGCGCACCACTGCAGCCTTGAAGACGTTGCTCGATGCGCGCGCCTGATTTCTGGCGCAAACGCGGCTTGCCGGCGGCGCTGCTGGCGCCGCTGGGTGCGCTGTACGGCGCCAGCGTGGCGTTCAAGGCGCGGTATGCACGACCCTATGATCCCGGCCTGCCCGTCATCTGCGTCGGCAATCTGACGGCTGGCGGCAGCGGCAAGACACCCATCGCGATTGCCATCGCCGACATGCTGCGCGCCAAGGGGCACCGGCCCTATTTTCTCACCCGCGGCTATGGCGGCAGCGAGCGCGGCCCGGCCCTGGCCACGCGTGGCCACAGCGCCAAGCTGATGGGCGACGAGGCGCTACTGCTTGCACGCACCGCGCCCACCGTCGTGGCGCGCGATCGCGCAGCGGGCGCGCGGCTGGCCAAGGACAAAGGTGCCACTGTGCTGGTGATGGATGACGGCCACCAGAATTTCACTTTGCGCAAGACCCTGTCGCTGGTGGTGGTGGACGCGGAAACCGGATTCGGCAACGGCTTTCAGATTCCCGCAGGTCCCTTGCGCGAACCGGTGGCGCAGGGCCTGGCGCGCGCCGATGCGGTGGTGCTGGTCGGCGATGGCGCGCCCGATCTGCGGGGCTTTCACGGACCCGTGCTACGGGCGCATCTGATAGCCGATGGCAGCGCCTTCGCGGGCAAGCCCGTCTTTGCCTTTGCCGGCATCGGGCGGCCGGAGAAATTCCTGGCCTCGCTCCAGGACAGCGGCGCCCTCGTCACCGGCAGCTGTTTCTTCGCCGATCACCATGCCTATGGTGAGAACGAACTGATCGAGCTGCGGGCGGTCGCGGGCGATGCGGCATTGGTCACCACCGAAAAGGATTTCGTGCGTCTTTCCACCGCCGAGCGTGAAGGCATCAAGGTGCTGAAGATCGCCGCCGCCTTCGATGACGCAGCTGCAATGGACCGCTTGCTTGACAGCGCAGCGCCCAGGCCCTAGCCAAAATGCGATGACGGAACCTGCCCTCACCTTCGGACAGAAGCTGCGCTATGGCGCCGAAGCAGCGCCGTTCTTTGCCTTCATGGGACTATTCCGTCTTCTCGGGCCGGAAACGGCGTCGCGGCTGGGCGGCTGGATCGGGCGCAATATTTTTCCCTTGCTGCCGCCGGACCGGATAGCCCGCGCCAACCTCGCCATCGCCTTTCCGGAAAAGACCCGCGACGAGCGCGACGCCATACGCGGCGCCATGTGGGACAATCTCGGCCGGGTGGTGGGCGAATATCCGCACCTTGGAAAATTTTCCCCCAAGGGCGAAGACCCGCGCATCGGTTACACCCTGCCGCCCGGTATGAGTTTGGAAAGCCTGATCAGCCAGCCGGTGATTTTTCTGTCGGCACATCTGGGCAATTGGGAAATGATGCCGATCCTGGGTCATCAACTGGGCTTTGACGGCGCCGCCGTGGTGCGCCCGCCCAACAATCCCTATGTGGCCGATTGGGTGGCGCGCAAGCGCCGCATCAACGGCCCCGCCACCATGATCGCCAAGCACAACGCGGCGCGCCCCATGCTGGCGCAGCTGCGCGGCGGAAAAATGCTGTGCATGCTGGTGGACCAGAAACTGCGCGAAGGCATTGCCGTGCCCTTCTTCGGCCGCGACGCCATGACCACCCCGGCCCCCGCCGCGCTCGCGCTGAAGACCGGCGCGAAGATCGTCTTCGCCGCCAACCGGCGGCTGCCTGGCGCGCGCTTCCACGTCACGGTGCTGCCGGAACTGGACTTCACGGCCAGTGGCGACGATGCCCGGGACATACCCGCCCTCACCGCCGCGATCACCGCCCGGATTGAAGAAATGGTGCGCGACAATCCCGGCCAGTGGCTATGGATTCACAATCGCTGGCCGACGGCGCGCGATGCCGAACTGATGCGAGGCAACGCATGACCACCCGCCAGCGCATTCTGGACCAGCTGTTCTTCGGGCGCGATCCGCTGAAGGATTTTCCGCAAGGCCGCTTCCCCACCGACCTGCAGGGCTGGCACTCCCAGCACTCTTACCTGGCGCTCGCGATTGACCAGGTGCGCCCTGCCGTCGTGGTCGAGGTCGGCGTCTGGAAGGGCGCTTCTGTCGTCACCCTGGCCCGAGAGATACAGCGGCTGAAGCTGGATGCCGTGGTAATTGCCATCGACACCTGGCTGGGCTCCAGCGAACACTATCTGTGGGAGAAGTTCATCCCCGACCTGGATTTCGAGTTCGGCTATCCCCGCCTCTATCACAAGTTCGCCGCCAATATCTGCAACGAAGGTTTGCAGGATTACGTCGTACCGCTGCCGCTGGATTCGATAAATGGCTTCCAGCTACTCAAGGCGCGCGGCATCCGCCCCGACGTGCTGCATATCGATGCCGGCCACGACTATCAGTCAGTGATGGGCGATCTCAAGGCCTGGTGGCCACAGCTGAAGGACGGCGGCGTGCTGGTGGGCGACGATTATTTCAGCAAGCCGATCATCGGCCAGGGCAAGTGGCCCGAAGTACGCCAGGCCTTTGACGAATTTCTTGCCGTCACGCCGCACACCAAGTTCGAAAACGGCGACGGCAAGTGTTATGTCGGAAAACCGGCTTAGAGCGGATCCGGTTTCGACTTGCGGGTCGATAGCGACGGATCCAGCCGCACCTGAAACCAGTTCATCGCCCAGTGCAGGTGCGGTCCGGTGGCGCGCCCCGTGGCGCCGATCAGGCCGATGCGCTGGCCGCGCTTGACCGCCTCGCCCACCTTCACCAGCCGCTTGCTCTGGTGCAGGTAGGACGTCGACACGCCTTGGCCGTGATCGATCAAAGTGAAGCCGCCATTCAGGTAATAATCGTCGGTCACGGCAACCACGCCATCGGCCGGCGTATGGATCGGCGTGCCGGTGGGCGCAGCCATGTCCACGCCATAATGCGCTGACATCGGCGTACCATTGTCGATGCGCTGGCTGCCGAAGATACCACTTTCGATTCCGGGCGCCGGCCAGTCGAAGCCGGACAGAAAATCCGTGCCGCCGCTGTCGGTCAGCCGCGCCAGGTAAATGATCTCAGCCTCCTTGGCGATGCGCGCCTGCACTTCGGGCGGCGGGGTAACGGTCTTTTGCGGCAGGCCGTTGACATGCTGGATATCGTATTGCCGCACGGCGGGGGCGAAGGAGCGGCTGTCGCCGCCGCCGTCCGGATAACGCACCGTCACCAGCATGGGTTTGGTCTGGTCAGGGCCGAAGCCGAAAGCGAAGCGGCCATCGGCGGTCACGCGCAAGGGCCGTCCATCCAGCGCCACGGACGATCCCGGCGGCGCACTGCCCATGGCGAGGCTGCCCTGCTGCATCGCGCCAGTAACGGAAAAACGCACCGGCTTTTCCGCCTGCGCCCAGACGGGTGAGGTGGCAAAAGACAAGGACGCGCCGATCACAAACCGGCGCCGCATCACTGGGGGACGAGACCTTTTTCCTGCGCCCGCGCGGTGGCGATATCCGGGCTGGCATAGGCTTCCTGCAGATCCACGCTCCAATAGCGCAGCGCATCCAGCGGAATATGGGTGCCCGTCACGGCACACACGACATAGCCGCCCGGCGTGACGATTTCATACTCGCCGTCGAGAAAGTGAAGCTTGGCTTCGCCCTGGTCGCGTTCCATGACATTCATGCAGTCATTGTATCCAATTCGGGGTCAGAAAAGCGAGCCCTGATCCTTGCCTTGTTTTTTTGGGGCCGCCGCTTTCGGCTTGCCGCTGCCCTCACCCGATATGGCCTTGGCCTCGCCATCGGCGAAGGTCAGGGTCAGGGATTCGCCCGCCACGATGGAACCGGCGCGGCGGCGCACGGCCCCGTCTTCGCCCCGCACCAGCGCAAAGCCGCGCTCCAACACGTTGACGTAGGAAACGCCTCCGAAGGTCCGCGACAGCGCCTTCAGCTGCGCGTCCGCATCGGACAGTTTGAATTTCGCCACCCGCTGGGCACGGTCCAGCAAGGCCACGCTGCGCTCGCGGCCCAGCTTGATGCGATCCTGCAGGATACGCGGCCGCAGCAGTGCCGCCTTACGATGGAAATCGGCGCCATGTTTTTGCAGATTGCCGCCCAGCGCCTTGGCGAGCTTGTCACCGGCAATGTCCAGCCGCTGGCGCGGCGTGGCGAAAAGGCTTTCGGCACGCGGCAACACACGCACCAGCTGCGCCAGATGACGGCGGCGATCGTCCATGCCCTTGGCGAAGCAGCGCATGAAGCGCCGCTCGAAATCCAGGGTCTGAGCCAGCAGTTCGGCGCGCACCGGCACAGCCAGTTCGGCCGCCGCGGTGGGCGTGGGCGCACGCACATCGGCGGCGAAATCAATCAGCGTGGTGTCGGTCTCATGGCCCACCGCCGAGATCAACGGAATGGCGCTGGCGGCCGCCGCGCGCACCACCGCCTCGTCATTGAAGGCCATCAGGTCTTCCACCGAGCCGCCGCCCCGCGCCACGATGATCAGGTCGGGCCTGGGCATCCGCACGCCATCAAAAGCATTGAAGCCGGCAATGGCTGCGGCGATCTGGGCCGCCGCGGTCTCGCCTTGCACCGCCACCGGCCACAACAGTACCCGGCGGGGAAAGCGCGCCTCCAGCCGGTGCATGATGTCGCGGATCACCGCCCCGGTCGGCGAGGTGATCACGCCGATCACTTCTGGCAGAAAAGGCAACTTCTTCTTACGCGCCGCATCGAACAGGCCTTCGGCGCCCAGCTTCTTGCGGCGTTCTTCCAGCAGCGCCATCAGCGCGCCCAGCCCGGCCAGCTCCACCTGCTCGACGATCAGCTGGTAGCGCGAGGTGCCGGCATAGGTGGACAGTTTGCCGGTGCAGATCACTTCCATGCCGGCTTCGGGCCGCACGCGCAGACGCCCGGCCACGCCGCGCCAGATCACCGCGTTCAACACCGCCTTGTCGTCCTTGAGGTCGAAATAGACATGGCCGGAGGAATGGAATTTCAGGCCCGAAATCTCGCCCCGTACCCGCACCACGGCGAACTGGTCCTCTACCGCCCGCTTGAGGGCGGCGGAGAGTTCGGTGACCGAAAATTCGGGCAAATTAGAAAGGGCTGCGTCGCTCATGGGACCATGATACAGGGGGGCGGCAAAAAATGGCGAGGCTTGCGGTGAAGGTTCTGTTGGTGGGTTCCGGTGGCCGCGAACATGCGCTGGCCTGGGCGCTGGCCGCCAGCCCCCTGCTGACAAAGCTCTATTGCGCCCCCGGCAATGCTGGAATTGCCGCTGTGGCCGAATGCGTGCCCATCCCGGCCACCGACTTTGCCGCCCTGGCCAAATTCGCCGTCGAAGCCCGAATCGATTTCGCCGTGATCGCCGCCGACGCCCAGCTGGTGGCCGGCTTGTGGGACGTGCTGGAGGCGGCCGGCATCCGCAGCCTGGGACCGTCGAAAGCGGCCGCGGTGCTGGAAGGCTCCAAGGGCTTTGTCAAAAACCTTTGCGACGAGATGGGCATTCCCACCGCCGCCTATCGCCGTTTCACCGCGCCGGACGCGGCCAAGACCTATGCCGACCGTCTGGGTTATCCGGTGGTGATCAAGGCCGACGGGTTGGCGGCCGGCAAGGGCGTGATCATCGCCGCCGATCAGAGCGAAAGCGACAAGGCGATCGACTTCATGTTCGAAGGCGGCTTTGGCGACAGCGGCCACGCCATTGTGGTGGAAGAATATATGGATGGCGAAGAAGCCAGCTTCTTCGCCCTGTCCGACGGCACCAATGTCATCCCCTTGGCAGGCGCGCAGGATCACAAGCGCGTCGGCGACGGCGATACCGGCCCTAATACCGGCGGCATGGGCGCCTATTCGCCCGCGCCAGTCCTGCCGCCATCGCTGGAACAGATCGCGATGGACAAGTTCATCAAGCCTACTGTCGCTGCCATGGCGGCCAAGGGCATGCCCTATATGGGCGTGCTCTATCTGGGACTGATGATCACCAAACAAGGCCCCAAGCTGGTGGAATACAATGCCCGCTTCGGCGATCCGGAATGCCAGGTGCTGATGCCCCGGCTGAAAAGCGATCTGCTCACCACCCTGCTCGCGGCCCGCGACGGCAAACTGACGCCGCTGGAATGGCGCGATGAAGCGGCGCTGACGGTGGTGATGGCCTCCAAGGGCTATCCCGGCGCTTACGAAAAGGGCCATGTCATCACCGGGCTGGAGGCGGCGGCCAAACTGCCCGGCGTCACCATCTTCCATGCCGGCACCCAGCGGCGCGGCGATGACATTTTAGCCATTGGCGGCCGTGTGCTGGACGTGACCGCGGTGGGCAAGACCATCGCCGAAGCCCAGGCCCGCGCCTATGCCGCCGTGGACCTGATCCACTGGGACGGGGCTTTCTGCCGCCGCGATATCGGCTGGCGGGCGCTGAACCGTTGACAGCGGCGTCCTGACAAGGCACCCAACAGACATGCTTCTATTGGCGGGTTTTCTTTCCATCCTGGCCGGGATCGCGGCGTTGATGATCGACCGCGCCCTGGCGCATTTCATCTATGACCATGTCAACGCGCGCGTTCACAAGGCGCTGGACGGCGTCACCCACTACGCCAAGGCGGGCCACTGGCTGGCGGCGGCGATCCTGGCGCTGATCGTGGCGGCCGGCATGCGCCATTTCGACGTGCTGGCAGATGAGGTCACCCAACTGATCAACTACTCCCTCGCCTTCATCGCCAGCCTGACCCTGGGCAGCGCGGTGCTGCACCTGATCAAGCTGGTGTTGGGCCGCCGCCGGCCGCGCGACGATATGGAGATGGGCCTGTACGGCTTCATGCCTTTGGCCTTCAATCCCGATTACAACAGCTTTCCCAGCGGCCATGCGCTCACCATCTGCTGCGTGGCGGTAATCTTCACCTGCGTCTGGCCGATGGCCTGGCCGGTGTGGTTCGGCATCGCAGCCCTGCTGGCGGTGACGCGCGCCTTGCTGACGGCACACTTCCTCAGCGATGTTCTGATCGGCGCGGGCATCGGCCTGATCGCGGCGCGCGAAGTCTTGCAGCTCGGCTTTCCCGGCTTCTCTCCGGCCTGGTTCTAGCCCCGCCGCGCGCGAAAGAAGTCTTTCAATATCTGCCCTGCTTCCACCGCATGCGGCTCAGTCTGCGTCACCGTCGGGCGGTGATGGCAGGTGGGCTGTTCGAAAAAGCGCGCACCGTGCAGCACCGCGCCGCCCTTTGGATCGCAGGCGGCAAAGACCAGCCGCGCAACACGCGCCATGGCAATGGCGCCGGCGCACATGGCGCAAGGCTCCAGGCTGACGAACAACGTCGCGCCCGTCAGCCGTTCGTTGTTGAGCGCCCTGGCGCCGCTGCGCATCACCAGCATTTCGGCATGGGCGGTGGGGTCCTTCAGTTCCAGGATACGGTTGCCGTCTCGCGCCAACAGCGCACCATCGGCCCCCAGCAGCACGGCGCCCACCGGCACTTCCCCGCGCAAGGCGGCCGATTTCGCTTCTTCCAGCGCCAGTGCTATGGCTTCGCCATCATTCATGGGTCAGGAGTTAGCATTGCCCGAAGGCGATCGCATAGCAAAAGTCATCGCCCGGGCCGGAATCTGCTCGCGCCGGGACGCCGAAAAGCTGATTGCCGAGGGCCGGGTCAAGCTGGACGGCGTGCTGGTGACCTCGCCTGCCCTGAACGTCACCGCCGCCAATGTCGTGCAGGTGGATGAAAAGCCGCTGGCCGAGCCGGAAGGCGCGCGCATGTGGCGCTATCACAAGCCCTCGGGCCTGGTGACCACCCACAAGGACGAGAAGGGCCGGCCCACCGTCTTCGCCAGCCTGCCCAAGCATCTGGGCCGCGTCGTCTCGGTGGGACGGCTGGACTATAATTCCGAAGGCCTGCTGCTGCTCACCAATGACGGCGAGATCGCGCGGCGCATGGAAATTCCCGCCTCGGGCTGGACGCGGGTCTATCGCGTGCGCCTGTTCGGCAAGGTGACCCAGGCCGACCTCGACAAGCTGGCCACCGGCATCACCATCGACGGCGTCAAATACGGCCCCATCGTTGCCGACCTGGAACGCAGCAAGGGCATGTACAGCTGGGCCACCGTCAACCTGAAGGAAGGCAAGAACCGCGAGGTCAAGCGGGTGATGGAGCGACTCGGCCTGAAGGTGGCGCGCCTCTTGCGCACCTCCTACGGCCCGTTCCAGCTGGGCCAGCTCCCCGAAGGCCAGATCGAGGAAATCCCCGCCCGGCTGTGGCGTGAAAAGCTGGGAATCGGCCGCAAAAAACGTGCTGACCGGGACGAGTGAAAGCTGCTAGAAGCCGCGGCTACAGACCGGAGACGCGCCATGGGCAGCATGAAAGACAAGCGCAAGAACCAGCTGGCCCCGCCCTTCGCCGCTGAAACCCGCGACGTGCGTTTCGCCGGAACCTTCGAGGTGCTGGTGCCGATTCCCGACCGCAACAAGCCCGCCAAGGTGCCGCTGCAGTTCCCCACCATGGCCGCCGCGGAAGGCTGGATGCACAGCCCCGACGGCAAGGACATGATCGCCGATATCCTGGCAGACGCGAAGAAGAACGCCTGACCTTTCCGGGGTGTAACCTTTCGCGCGCCGGCACGAACTTTATCCGACGGAGCCGTGTTTGATCGCCCAGGAGGCGCAATACCGGGACTGGATGCTCGCCGCCCTGATGGGCGATACGGGCGCCTACCGGATGTTGCTGTCGGGGCTGACACGGCATTTGCGCAGTTACTATGCGCGCCGGCTGGACAGCGGCGCGGCCGAGGATGCAGTGCAGGAAACCTTGATCGCCATTCACACGCGGCGCGCGACCTATGACCCGGCCCTGCCCTTCACGGCCTGGGTCTATGGCATCGCGCGCTACAAGCTGATCGACGAATACCGCCGCCACAACCGCCGCGCCACCGTGCCGCTGGACGAAGCCGCCGACCTGTTCGGCCATGATGAGGCAGGCGACGCCATCGCCAGGCGCGATGTGACCAAGCTGCTGGACAAGCTCACCCCCGCCAAGCGCCAGTTGGTGAAGGACATTAAGCTGGACGGCGTTTCCATCGCCGACGCCGCCAAGCGCACCGGCCTGTCGGAATCGGCGGTGAAGGTGACGGTGCACCGCGCCATCAAGTCGCTTGGCGAAGACGTGGCCAAAGAGGAAAGGCGCGGCGATGCAGACCGATGAACTGATCGCCCAGCTTTCCGGCCGCCTCGAGCCGGTCAAGAACGGCGCGATGATGCGGCTGTTGATGGGCGCCATCCTGCTGGGCCTTGCCGGTTCGGTTCTGGTGCTGCTGCTGGTGTTGAAGCCGCGTCACGACATGGCCAGCGCCATCCTGAGCTTCGGCATGTGGACCAAGCTGGCCTATACCTTCGCCATCGCCGCTTTCGGCCTCTGGCTGGTGGAGCGGGCCGGGCGGCCTGGGGCCGACATGGCCCGGCCCGCCCTGCTGCTGGCCCTGCCCGTGCTCGCCATCGCCCTGCTGTCAGCGCTGCAGATGAGCGCCCCGGGCGCCGATATGCCCACCCTGGTGATGGGCCATTCCAGCCGGGTCTGCGCCTTCCTGGTGACCCTGACGGCCCTGCCCACCCTGGCGGCCACCTTCTGGGCCCTGAGAAGGCTCGCCCCCACCCGTCTGGCCCTGGCCGGCGCCGGGGCCGGCCTGTTTGCGGGCGCCGTGGGCGCCTTCGTCTATTCCTTCCACTGCACCGAGGGTTCGGCCCCTTTTATTGGCCTCTGGTACAGCCTGGGAATTGCGTTAACCACCGGGATCGGGGCGTTGGCGGGCCGCCATTTGCTGCGCTGGTAAGCGGTTATTCACTTTTAGGGTGTTAATTTCCCAGCCGGAATTCGATCCGGTTGGAGACTAGGAATGCGCAAAACCCTCATCCTCGCGGCAGCCCTGTTGGGCTTCGGCAGCCTGGCCGCCATGGCGGACAACCTGCAGGACGGCGCCCGCTATTTCCAGCGCGCCGACTATCCCCGCGCCCTCGCCTCCTGGCGTCCGCTCGCGGTCCAGGGCAATCCCGTGGCCCAGAACAATCTCGGCATCATGTATCTCGACGGCAAGGGCGTGCCGCAGAACACCTCGGAAGCGGTGCGCTACCTGTCGTTGTCCGCCGCCGCCGGCTCCTCGCTGGGCCAGAACAACCTGGGCGGCTTGTACCGTGACGGCAAAGGCGTTCCGCGCGACTATGGCAAGGCCGGCCAGTGGTTCGCCGCCAGCGCCGCGCAGGGCAATTCCGCCGGCATGTACAACCTGGGCCTGATGTATGAAATGGGCCAGGGCATCAAGGCCGAGCCCTTCCACGCTTACATGTGGTACGCGCTGGCCGCCGACATGGGCAACATGCCCAATGCCGCCGCCCACCGTGACTCCCTGTGGCGCCGCATGACCCCGGCCGCGCAGAACCAGGCCCGCCAGCTGGCCGTGGCCTGCAAGCGCTCCAGCTATCGCGGCTGCCGCTAAGTAGCAGTCGATCCAAATCAAGAAGCGGCGCAAGAAATTGCGCCGCTTTTTTGTTGCCTTTTTTTCATGGCACCGCTTCTGCGCCGGGCGTATTATCCCCCCATGAAAAAACTTCTGCAGTGTGCTGTTGTGTTGTGCGCCCTGGGGTCTTTGGCTCCGGCCCTTGCCGAGGAAGAGCGCAGCCCTATCGTCTATAACCTGCGCGGCCATATGGTCGGCGTCATCCAGGGTGACGCGCCCAATGGCGACGTCATCATGCTGCCGAGCAAGGCGACCCTGGACCTGGGCTATTACGATGTCGCGATTCCGCGCCAGGCGCTGCGCCCCCGCGCCCGTGGCGGCTGGGAAACCACCCTGACCAACGACCAGATCCCCTATCTGGAGCCCGTGCCCCATCAGTTCTTCATGCCCAGCGGCGACTAGCGCGCCGGGACAAACCAAAAAAGCGGCGCAGTTTCCTGCGCCGCTTTTTTGTTGTCTCGAGGCGATGCGCCTAGTGCAGCATGCCCAGCAGGTACAGGATCAGGATGATGATCAGGATGGTGCCGACGGCGCCGCCGCCGCCCACTGCGCCATAGCGCGAAAAGCCGAAACCGCCGCCGGCAAGCAGCAGGACGAGCAGTACGATCAGAAGAATCGACATGAAATTACCTCTCTGTATGGCAGAGGTAATGTGGTTGGCTGCCTAAAGTTCCATCACCCTCAGGACATGCGGGAATAAAGCTCTTCCAGCAGGCCCACGGCGCGTTCCGATTCGGCGCGGATGGGGGCTTCGTTGCTGTCCTTGTAGCCGCGCAGGTCGCCGCCATCCACCGCCTGGACCACGATGCCGTCGGTGCGCGAGACCACCGACACGCCGTGATAGCCCAGGCCATAGGTGACTTCCGGCTGGGGGATCAGCCAGCCGATCTGGCCGCGCACCGGCACGATGCTTTCGTCCTTCCACAGGGCGCGTGCGCCATAGCCGGTGCAGTTGATCACCACTTTTTCCTTGAGCTGGGTGAATTCCGACGGCGCATGGAATTCGCGCATCTCGATCTTGCCGCCCGCGATGCGGAAGTCGTTCAGCAGCATGTGGGAATAGCTGGCGATGTTGAACTGCAGGTTGGCGGTGCGCCGTACATGCTTGACCGGGAACGGCGTGGAGCCCGGC
>Ga0193716_1000527_pt1 | contig 23138 bp, 22 predicted proteins | sample U2c1metaG_FD_145901 | JGI IMG/M metagenome (GOLD analysis project Ga0193716, IMG submission 145901) | Soil microbial communities from a riparian zone of the East river system, Colorado, United States - U2c1 | ecosystem: Environmental > Terrestrial > Soil > Riparian zone | place: USA: East River...
ACAGCATGCCATGAACCAGCAGCGAAGGGACCAAAAACGGACTGCGAAAGAGCGACGCGAGTTCGGACTGTCCCCAGTCCATCGATGGTTTATCGTACATGTTTTAGCTACCGGGAACCGATACAGTTTTTAGCTCTGCAGTCGGGACCGGTAGCTGCTCTTGCTTGGATAAAACCTCCAAACCAATTGCGCTGACATCGCGCCGCACCAACCGGCCGTTATCGTAATGGCTCCACAAATCGGGAATACCATCACCGTTTAGATCCCGTTCTTCTTTAGTCACGACCTCACCGTCACGGGTGGTATCGTAGTAAATCCAAAGGTCGGAGCGACCATTGCCGCTGTTATCTTTTTCGACTTTGGCGAGTCGTCCGTTTTGATAGATGGCACGGTAGCTCATTCTTCCCTGCCCGGTTTCGTCCCGTTCCTCGCGGACAATCTTATCATTGTCATAGTAGAAAACGCTGTCCGGCCGACCCAGTCCCTTACTATCGACTTCGCGGCGCACCAGTTGGCCCTCCTTGAAATAACTCCAGGTGTCGACTTGACCGTTGGCTTTAGTCGATTCTTCCTGGCGAATCACTTCGCCGGGCTTTTGCGGATTGTGATAGATCCACAGGTCCGGGATGCCGTCACCGTTCACGTCTCTAATTTCGACGTTCTTGAACGGACTTGGTGGAGCCTGCGGCGGCGCCGGTTTGCTTAACGACGCCAGAGTTGTGCTGTCTTTTTCTTTGGTGCGGTTAGCTGGCGGGGGCTGACTCGGCGCTGAGCGCACTGGCGGCGGGCTTGCTGTCGCGGTTTGTGGCGGCGTCGCAGCCGTGTTTGCTGAAGCTGCGGTTGCGCTATCGATTTGATTTTCGAGACCACGCTGGCGGGCAAGCTCCTGTTCGATGGCGGATTCTAACTGCGCGTCCTTTTGTTGCTCGGTCGAAATTTGATTGTTGATCTCCGTGTAGTGCGAATTCGCGGTGATCAGGCCCGTGATCAGTCCGATAATCAGGCCACCGCCCGCGCCATAGGGACCGCCAATTGATCCGCCCATGGCGACGCCTTCCAATGCCTTGCTCCAGGCATGTTGCCAGCGCTGCGACCCAGTTACCTGCGCGGACTGGGGTGTTGCGCTGGTAGTCCCTGCATTGGTTGATGGATACTGCGTAGAACCTGGTGGATATTGAACGGGCACCGGCTCGCAGGCCCAGAGGGCCGCCGCCACTACGAAAACTGTCAAAACCAATCGCCTGTCCATATCCAATCCAAAGCGTGGATCTTACTTCATCTGACTACCGGACTCCACAGGTGTGAGGCCGAGAGACGCCCGATTCGAAAGGCTTCCCGAGCCTCCATAGGCCGTCATGTATTTAACTTCCTCTTCGACCGCGGCGAACTGCCCGGAAGCACGCGGTGGCTCGCCGTTAGCTACTTGTTGTTGATCGATAACTTGACCGGACTTGAAGAGATAACGGGCGGTGATTTTTCCTTGGTAGTTCTGATCTTCCAGCTGTTCGACCTGTTCGCCGTTCTGAAAATTTATCCAGACGTCCACTCGGCGGTCGCCATTGGTGTCGGCTTCCTGAGCGATAATCTGGCCCTTGTCGTAGAAAATTCTCACGTCGAAGATCCCGTCGCCGTTGGTGTCTCGTTCTTCGCGAACCATCTCGTTTTCCTTGAAATAGTAGATAATGTCCCACTTGCCGCTTGCTTTAGTATCGCGCAATCGTTTCGTCAACTGGCTCTGCGAGAACAGCTCGATCATATCCACACGGCCGCGGCCGCCCGTGTCTTCATCGCGCCTCAGCACTTCGTCGCCCTGGAAATAGACAATTCGGCTCACCTTGCCGTCGCCGCGCAAATCCTCGTCTTGTCTCACGAGCGCGCCGTTTTGGTAAAAACCCCAAAGGTCGATCTTGCCGACGCCCTTGCGATCCATCTCCTTGCGTACTAGCTGGTCGTTTTCAAAATAAGAAAAAGTATCCGGCTTGCCGCCGCCTTTGGTATCCTCATCAACACGGCTGATCTTGCCGTTCTTAAAAAACACCGTCCGGTTTGCTCGGCCGGTTATCTTAGTGTCCTCTTCGCTGCGCACAGGCAGGCCATTCTCATAAATGATCCACAACGTCGCTTTCCCCGACCGATTCGGATCCTGGCCTTTGCGCTCGACTTCGCCTTTGGCATTCAAATAATACCAAGTATCAATTTGACCGTCGTTCTTGCTGGCAACCTCTTGCCGTGACGGTCTTGCGGATTCGTAGTAAACCGTTACGTCGGGTTTCCCATCGAAATTCATGTCCTGCTCGACCCGTTCGATTTGGCCTTGGGTATTGTAATAGGTCCAGCGCTCCATTTTGCCGTCGCCATTGGTGTCTTGTTCTTGACGCACGACACGGCCGCGCTCGTCATACAAAAAACTTGCGACGGGTTGTTGAGAGTAACCGAAGGGTGGCTTAGCAAGCAGCGGAAGCACTGCCAATACAAAACCGGCGGTTGTTATTGCGGACCGCATCATCACTAGCCACCAATGGTTTCGGCTAGGCGAGAAAAATCAGGAACGCGTAACTTTTTCAGGCTTTGCTTTTGTTTCCGAGTTTTCAATAGGAGTTTGCTCAGGATCACTCATCGCTTTCTTGAAGCCTCGGATAGCTTCGCCCAAAGATTTGCCGAGCTCAGGCAGCTTGCTGGGCCCAAAAACCACTAATGCGACGACAAAAATAACAATTAGTTCAGGCGCGCCAAGACTACCAAACATAAGGCACCTCCCTGCCAAGCTACGCCAACGCTACGCCAGGGCCCCAGCGATGTCAATGTACTTGACGGGCGTAATCCGGGCGTAATCAGAATGGATAATCGGACCGATTTGCTTCCTCAGATACTGATGGTTGTGTCGGCGAAAACTTAGCTAGTCTTGCAAATCGGCTAGGCTTAGGTAAACGTGATCGTTTAGCATTCTTACGAGCCGCTATTGCCAAGCTCTCCACAACCGCAGCCTCAACCACCGCGCATTTTGCGGCCAACAATCGAGCAATGGGCACCGTGGTTTCTATTCGGCATGGCCGTTGTTGTGCTGTTTTTGCATCTGGGCAGCGCCGCATTGTTTGAACCGGACGAGGGTAGAAACGCAGAGAAGGCTCGCGAGATTCTTGTCCTCAACGATTGGATTACGCCGCATGAGAACTTTCACCCGGTCCTCGATAAACCGATCTTCTTCTATTGGCTGATCGCCCTAGCGTACAAAATCTTTGGGATATCGGAATGGGCCGCGCGGTTGCCGTCTGCATTGGCGGCGCTTTCCTGTATCGGCGTGATTTACTGGTTCGTTCGCCGCCGATGGGACCTTTGGGCTGCGCAGTGGAGCGGGCTGATTTTGCTCACTAGCTTGGGGTTTTTTGTGCTCGCCCGGATCGTGATCTTCGATATGAATCTCACGCTGTTCCTGGCGTTGGCTTTGTGCGCTTTTTACGAGGGCGCGCGCGCAGATGACTTAACAAGGCGCAGAATATTTTGCTTGATTCTTTACGCGTCGCTGGCCATCGCCACGCTGATCAAAGGATTGATCGGCATCGTACTGCCGGGAATGGTGATCTTTTTCTATCTCCTGATCACCAAACAATGGTTTCTGTTGCGGCGGATCTATCTCATCCCCGGCGTCATCTTATTTCTTGCTGTCGTTATTCCTTGGTATCTCAAGGTCGATGCTGTCAATCCGGGCTATCTACGCTATTACTTTTGGGACGAGCACTTCGGTCGTTTTACCAGCGCCGAATTCAACCGTAGCGAACCTTGGTATTATTTCATCTGGGTCGGCATGGTCAGTTTTTTCCCATGGACTCTGTTGTTGCCATTTATGGCAGGTCGCTACCGTAAAAACACCTTCGACGACAAAACCATTTTTATTATCCTGTGGTATGTCTTACCGTTTTTATTCTTCTCTGCCTCCGACTCCAAACTGCCCCACTATATTCTTCCCGTGCTCCCGGCGCTGTCGATATTGACGGCGGTAGCATTGTCATATCGATACGAGAGCAGCAGCGCGCGAGTCAATTTCGCGCTGTCGCTCGTTGCGTTGACGCAAGGTTTGATCACGCTCTATGTAGTCCTTGGATCAGTCTGGCCGGCTATTCTGGCGCCGGCTATTCGCGATGCCGTCACCGATAACGCTCACATTCTCTGGATCTATGCTGTCGTTATCACGGCATTTCTGTTTTTTTTGCTTGTCCAAAGCCTATGGCGATTGCTCGGTATGGGAAAGCTCTATTTAATCCATAGTGTTAGCGTCCTGCTCTTTTTTCTATTTATCACCCACGTGATAGTTTTGGCCGCACCGCAACGTTCGGCATTGCCGCTTGCGAAAATCGTAGCTTCACGGCTTACCCCGGCAACCCAAGTGGTTTTCTTCGATACCTATCAAGCCGGCATGGCTTTCTATTTGCGGACCGAAAAACCCCTTTGGGTTGTTACTCATGCTAATAAGAAGCGGACGTTCCTAGGCAACTACTACGCGATCGCGGGACACCCGGAGCCGACGCCGCCGGGAGGGAAGGCGCTGCTGGATTTCGAGGAATTCCAAAGTCGCTGGGAAACCGCGACGCAACCGCTGCTGATCATCGTGAAGACAAAAAACTTGCCCCGCTTAGAGGAGCGAGTCGGCAAATCGCTGAAGCAAATAGGCGCTACCGGTGAATATCTTGTGATGACGAAACCGTAACGCGGTTTCATCTTGCTAGAGAATCGTCCATTGATAAGAAGTCTTAACGGAGCGCACGGCTATAAAGCTATTCGCAGAGGAAACACATGGGTAGTTGGAATAACGCGATCATCCTTGGCATCGTCGAAGGTCTGACTGAATTTCTTCCGGTTTCGTCCACCGGCCATTTGATTATTGCCGGCCATTTGCTCGGCTTCGTTGGTGAAAAGGCAGCCAGTTTCGAAGTGGTGATACAACTCGGTGCGATTTTATCCGTGGTCGTTCTATACTGGCGCAGATTTATCGGGTTAATACCGACGGGCAATCGTTTTGCGAGCTCGAGGCATTCGACCCTCATGGGTTGGTCGGGACTCTGCCGGGTCGCGCTTGCGACTTTTCCCGCTTTACTCGTCGGCTACCTGGCGCGACACGTGATTAAGGAAACCCTTTTCACTCCCGAAGCAGTGACTTTGGCGTTGTTGGTTGGCGGCGTGGCGATGTTATTTGTCGAGCGATTGGTATCCCGGCACCGTGCCAGTCCACTCGATCAACTGACGCTCGGACAGGCGTTTGGTATCGGTTTGTTTCAAGTGCTGGCACTTTGGCCGGGTACATCGCGGGCTGCCGCTACGATCATTGGCGCGATGTTGTTGGGCTTGGATCGCAAAAGCGCCGCGGAGTTTTCCTTTATTATTGCCGTGCCGGTTTTATTTGCGGCTACTGGGTATGAACTGATCAAGACGGGAAACCAGTTGGCGTTGCAAGATTCGTTACAGCTTGGAATTGGTTTGATTGTTTCCTTTGTCGTCGCGCTCATTGCCGTTAAGGGGTTTGTCAGCTTTCTGCAGCACGGCAGGTTAACACCGTTCGCATGGTACCGCATTCTCGCCGCGCCGCTATTTTACTACTTGACACGGGGATTATATTTTTGAAATCTCTCACGAGCGTGCGGAATGACACTATTTATGATCGTGACGATGCTTGAGCCAATCGAACAGCTGATTTCGATAAAAATAGGCGACTCCTAGAATCGTCACTGAGGCGACTATGAGTATAAAAAATGTGTGATACTCTTCGTTGCGAATTGTCGCGCCTTGCATCGTCAGAAGATAAGTGCCCGGTAGTCGACCGATAATCGATACGACTAAAAATGTGCTTAGCCGCATCCGGCTCAACCCTAAGACGTAGCACAAATAGTCTTTAGGAAATCCCGGGAATAGAAAGAGCACGAAGCAGATGAGCGTGCCGGTCTTGGTGGTGAGAAAGTTGAATTTCTCGATTACCTCGCGCTTGACAAAGCGCTCGACGAACGGCCGACCGAGAATACTTGCCAATTCAAAAGCGACCCAGGAGCCTAGGGAAAGACCAACCGTCGAGAGAATAAATCCGAACGTCTCACCATAGACATAGCCGCCTGCAACTCCAGTGAGTTCGCCTGGAAACGGTGCCGCTACTACTTGCAAAACCTGTAGGAGTACGAACACCGCGGGGGAATAGGGCCCGAGGTTTTGTAAGAACTTACTTAATTTGTCGCTATTGGAGTAAATTCCCTCGAAGTCATCGAAATCTTCTCCAGGCGGCGCAAAGGCGCTAAATGGCCGCGGAATATATCGGCTGAAGAAGAACAGCAGCACCACCAAGACGACGAAGATTATGCCCCGGATAGCCAGTTGGCGGCGCGGATTGCTCATCGAATTTTTATAGCAACAAAGCTTTCGAAAAACGAGGCGCGCTAACCGCGACTACGAGAGCGCGATTGAAAAATAGACGGTCCTTGAGTCGAAAAAAAAGGCCTTCGGATTTTTCCGAAGGCCTTTTTTAGATCGGAGATTCAGAGAGCTGAAACTAAGTAACTCTACTCAGCACCGACTTTTGGACGCCATTTATCGAAGCGCGTTTCGTAGCGGTCGATAATATCCGTCATAATCATGCCGGTGATTGCGAAAATCAGAACGCCGACGAAAACTTTGTCGGTCTGAAAAGTTGCGCCAGCGACAGTAATCATGAAGCCGATGCCGGCGGTAGCGGCGTAGAGTTCACCGACCATGACTCCAATCAGCGCGCGTCCCACGGCCAAGCGTAGACCGGTCAATATGAACGGCACGGTGGATGGTAGCACTACAGATTTGAAAATCTGCCATTCGGAAGCACCAAAACTTCTGGCGGCAGTAAGCAAATTCGCGGGGGTAGTTTTGACGCCATCACGCGTATTGATCAAGAGCGGAAAGACCGCGCCCAAGAAAATGATACCGACCTTCGACAGAATACCGATACCGAGCCAAATGATGACCAGCGGAAGTAGTGCAACGCGCGGAGTCGCGTTCATGGCATTTACAAACGGGTCACAAACATAGGCAAATTTTTTGTACCAGCCGATGGCAATTCCGAAGGGTACCGCGAAGATGATGGACAGAAAATAACCCCAGGCAAACTCGATACCGCTGACGTAGAGATCATTATAAATTTCGCCGGAGGCGAACAGCTGCCATGCCGCTTTGGCAATCAGCGACGGCGCGCTCATGAACATAGGATTAATCAACCCTAGGGTGTTGCCGACCAATTCCCAGACCGCAAGGAAGCTGACTACGGAAATCGTTCCCAGGATCTTTCTCTCCTGATTCAGATAAAACTTGTACGCGCTGGACGATTCAGCAACGCGTATATCTAAAAGTTGTTCTTCTTGAGCAGCATTTGCCATCGGGATACCCTCCAAATAAATTACTAATATAGAACGTTTGAATCCATGTCAGCCTGCGAACCAGTACCAAAAGGGATAACGCTTGTCAACAGTTATTTAACGCAGCTTTTATCGTCAATTCAAGTCGCTTCAGAGGTCTTTAAAACTGCGCAATTCAGACCGCTTATCTTGACAATCGTTTAGGTATTAACTATTTTGACTTTCAATAATCTAGCGGTATTCGGAGATACTATGAAACTTCTATTTATCACGCCGCCGATGGGGAATTGGGCGCCTTGGGGCGATCGTCATTTATCGGTGAACTCTCTCCATTCTCAGGTCGCCGCCTTCATCCGTGAGAAAAAGGCTGCTGAGGTCACGGTGCTTGATTGCCGCGCATTGGGTTTAGACGACGAAGAAATGTTGAACGAAATAAAGCAGCGTCGACCGGATATGGTATTCTTTGGCGCTATGATTGCGGCGGCCGGGGGCGCTGCACAGCTCAACCGATTCCATGCGGCGATGGCGCGAATCAAAGAGATGGCGCCGACAATATTAACGGTCGGCGGCGGTTTGATGTATACCGCTGTGCCGCAGAAAATCATGTCGGAAAATCCCCAGCTCGACTTCGCCATTGTCGGCGTCTTTGGCGACAATGAGTACCCGCTTTGGGAATTGCTCGAAGAGCTCAAGAAACCTACACCGAGACTTGCCGATATTCGTGGGCTCACTTGGCGCAAAGACGGCGAAATTGTGCTCAATCCCTCCCGTCCGGTGATTGCCAATCTCGATGAGTTGCCGATGCCTGCCTATGATCTTTTTCCCATGGACAAATATTACGGTTATTCGGTCATTCCCAATTACAACGAAGCGGTGACGTACAGGGGCTGCGAAGGCGCATGTCATTTTTGTTATGAGTGGTGGTTGGTCGATCAACGCAACCCGCGCGATTTCAGTTCCCATCGCACGCGCGGCGGGCGTGCGGTCGCCGACGAGATGGAACTGCTCAACAAAAAATACGGCGTGAAAGCCCTCACCTTCATGGATGACGATTTCAATTCGGACCGGCAAAAGATGGTCGATCTCGTCGAAGCACTGGAAGAAAAGAAACTCGACATGAGTTGGTTCTGCCTTAGCCGGGCGCAAAACTTGATCCGCGACGCCGATCTAGTTCCGCGGCTACGCAAAGTCGGGCTGTATCAGGTGTTGATCGGGGTTGACGGCGGTACGGATGAAGAGATCGCCGAAGCACGCAAAGGGCCTATGAAAGTCGGCGTCAAGGAACTGAAGGACCTTGTTCAGTTCTTGCGCAAAAACGATATTTCGACAATTGCGACTTATCTCAATGGCTTTTGGGAGGACGACGAAGTGAAGGTTCGTCAGCGCGCCAAAGCGGTCGATGAGATCGATCCCGACATTGTGATGATTCAATTGCTCAATCCTATTCCAGGTTCGCCCGTTTACAAAAAAGCGGTAAAAGAAAGCATGATCGAAATTGAAAATCTTAGCCTTTACGATCTGGAGCATTGCGTCATGCCCACCAAGCATTTGACGCGCCAACAGTTAGGCGAGCTGACGGGATGGGCCTTTCAATCCTTTTACAGCAAACCCGGCCGGGTCGAGCGTATCTTGAACGGCTACAGTTCGCCCTACGTCAAGATGAAGTTTTTGTCCTTCAAGAATAACGCCGCCAATTACGAAAAGGGCGCTGCCGAAGACACCGTCGCGATCTAATCGGAACGTCAACAGTGGCAAGTGAGATTGAAAGTCACGGTCTCGCGGGAAAGGTCGCGCTCGTTACCGGCGCGAGCCGTGGCATTGGAGCGGCTGCCGTCATTCGCTTGGCGCGGGGTGGCGCTGCTGTGGTTGTCAACTACCATCAGAATAAGGATGCCGCTGAAAAAGTCCTGCAAGAAGTCACCAACACCGGTGCTCGAGCCATGATCGTTCAGGCCGACGTGACGCAGCAAGACCAGGTCGAGACGATGGTGAAGATGGCCGAGCAGCAGTTCGGTCCGATCGATATATTGGTAAACAACGCTTATTTTCCTTTCCAAGTCGGCCCGCTGCACGAGCTCACCTGGGAAGGTTTTCACCGGGCGATCGAACATGAGCTGTCGGCTTTCTATTTCTGCGCACGCGCCTGTTTGCCGGCGATGAAAGAAAAAAAGGCCGGCCGGATAATCGTCGTCAGTACTCGCTTGGCGCAACAGCCGCTGGCGAAAATGGGCGCCTACGCCGCGGCCAAGTCGGCACTCGAATCCATGGCCAACACGATGGCTATCGAACTGGGTCCTTTAGGAATCGCGGTCAACGTTGTGACTCCCGCTTTTACGCTTACCGATGCTTCACTAATCATGCCCGAAGCCTTTAGAGAACGGGTCAAAGACACTCGGCCGTTGAAAAAGCATCTCTATCCTGAAGATGTTGCCGGCGCGATCGCGTTTCTAGCCGGCGATGAAGCTAGCATGCTTACCGGCAGCCATATTTTGATCACCGGCGGTAGTCACCTGCAACTTTGACGAAAAGCAAAATAAGAATTTTAAATTCAAGACTTTTTCATAGTAATTCTCCATTCATTGACTCGTCCCGGTTTTTGTCTTTTTCATTTTGCCCGTTGTCTTGATATTTGGATTTCATGCTCACCCTTGAAGAGATTGTCGTAAGATTAGAGGAAATCGTCGGCCCACGCCGGGTTTCGACGAATCCGATCGATAAAATCAATTATCAGCACACCCTCGCTTACGGCGCTTACCGGGCACTGCCGGATGTCATCGTGCGCATTGAGTCGGATCAGGCCGGCAATCACAAGGTTGCCGAAATTCTAAAATTCGCCAACGAGCACAAAATTCCCATCGTCGCCAAGGGCGGCGTCGGCATGGGTATCAGTTCGCCGCTCAAGGGTGGCATTCTGCTCGACATGCTCGGCATGGACAAGATTCTCGAAGTCAATTCAGCCATGCATTACGTCATCGCCGAAGGCGGCGCCAGCGTCTATGGTATTCATCACGCGCTTCGTCAAAGCGGTCTGATGCTGCCAAACTTCGGCACTTATGGTCCGGCCGTTGTCATTGGCGCCATGATCAATAAAGGCGGTATTGGCTACGGAATGACGAGATACGGTTGGATTGCCGACATGGTCCTTGGCTTGGAAGTTATTCTCGCCAACGGCGAGACGATTCTATTGGGCGCGCTGGCTAATCAGGGAACCACCTTCGGACCATTTCAAAAATGGATTCATTTGCCGGATTTGCTCGGTCTCTTTACCTTGGCGGCTGGTTCAATGGGGATCATCAGCAAAGTTTGTTTGCGCGCCATCGAAGCCAAGCGTGAATGGCTGCACGATTACTGTTACTCCTTCCGCCATGACCAATTGCAGCAAGTGCAGGACGCGCTGATCGAGCTGGTCAAGGGCGAAGTGGTTTACGATATCCATTTTACCGACCGCTGGCAGTACCATTGGCCGATGGAAGAGGGACTTTATGACAAGCGTAAGGTCCCCGATGACGGCTGGTTTTTTTTGAAGACACTCCTTTTAGCGCGCGACAATGAAGAGCTGGCGTTCAAAGAAAAACGCATGCGCCGGATCTATCAGCAAGCGGGAGGCGTCGATGTACCGGAAATTGCCGACAAGGCGATGGGTGCGAAAGCGCAGGAGTTCGGCCTGCACGGTTGGCCCGACTGGCATATTATGGGTCCCGACGGTTGGTGCGGCACCGTCGTGCGTCATACGGGCATGTTTGCCGTGACGTCGAAAATGTACCCGCTGAGGTTTCTGAGAGAGATGTACGATCTCGATGAAGCGGCCAAGCGCCAGTGCGGCCTCTGGGACGCAGAACACTCGCCGCAGCATGACAGCTACGTTACCCGTGATCTCGGCATCAAGGAGGAATACTTTGTTTTTTACAATCCCTACGACGACGAGGACGTCGGCAAACTGCGTAAATGGATGGGTATGGTGCAACAATTCGGCAACGAACGGGGAGTGGTCTGGACCGCGCCGACCTTGAGCACGAAGGGACCCGTACCGTACCAAAGATTGGGCAACCTTTACGACATGATCAAGGAAATCAAGCAACTCGTCGACCCGAATAACATTCTGAATCCCGGGGCACTTTATTAGTTGCGAAGGAGAAAATTATGGGACTCGGCAGACAAGATTTTTCCGGCAAAAGACTCGCGCCGCAAGAAGCGGACGCGGTGATCGCCGATCTGAAAAAATATTTAGCCGACATTGCCGATCGTTGGCTGATCAAAGGCCGCTTTCACACGGACATGGCCAACGGCACGCTGCCGATGGAAGCGATCCAAGTCTTTTGGCAAAATTGGTACGGTTTCGTCGCCGAGATTAACAATTTTCACGGCGTTGCTTATCAGCGCCACCTGCCTTTCTTCAAACGACATCCCGACTTGCAGAAGCACTTTGCGAACCACGTCGCCGATGAAATGATTCATCCAAAACCGCCGGGACACATTCAAATTGTTCTCGAACAGGGGCGCAACTTCGGGCTCAAGAACGACGACATGATCGAGTATGAAATGCTGCCCGAGTGCCGCGCGTTTCTAGAGTACTATCGCGGTGTGCTCTATGAAGGCACGATGGTGGAGTGGTGGGCCTCGTTCTGCGTCGAAGAAGCGGTCGGCCACTGGGCGAAGTTCTTCGGCGGCGCTTTGCGTAAGAATTTCCAAATCCCGGAGGACAAGATCATCTACTTTCGCATGCACGCCGAAGCCGATTTGGAAGAACACGATGGCGTGATGGCCCATGCTGACTTGGATTGGACGGTTTTGAAAAAGATACTTGAAGAAGGCAAGGCCGAAACCCGTCCGGGTTTCAATCTGGAGTATTGCTTGCGCACCGGCACGGCCTATTTCGCCTGGTTTTTCGAAGGAGTTTATCAGTACATCAAAAAAGAAGGGTTCTACAAAGCTTAACCATGCCTGAAACAGCCGATCTACAAGAGCTGACGCCGCGCCCGCTGATGCGCATCCTCGGCGATTTCGCTAACAGTCAAATCCTCGATGCCGCGCTGGAGTATGATTTTTTCACCTTCATTCACAAAGGTTTCAAGAGCGCAGAAGATATTTCTCGAGAAGCCGGTACGGATCCGCGCGCGACGCGCATTGTGCTCGATAGCTTACCCGCATTGGGGCTGATCGAAAAACGGGAGGGAAAATATCTTTTGACGCCGACGGCCGAGGTTTTTTTAGTACAAGGGAAACCGTCTTATGTGGGTGACTTTCGCCACGTCGCGCTGGCACTGTGGGACGGCATGGCACATCTCAAAGAGTCCCTTAAGACCGGCAAGCCATTGAGCCGGATGGACACCGGCACCGAATTGCAAGTCTGGGAGAAGCTTGTGCTCGGTATTATTGTGATCGCCGAACCGGCGGCCAAAGCGCTTTGCGATGTGCTGAAGATCGGCGGGGCTCTAAAAGGCATTGGAGTCCTCGACATCGCCGGCGGCTCGAGCATCTTCGGGATGACGATTTTATCGCGCGACCCGACAGCATCGGTTACCCAACTCGATTGGCCCAACGTCAACGCCGTCGCTAAGAAACTCAATCGCGAACGCGGCCTCGACGGAAAAATTCGTTTCATCGACGGCGAGCACCACACGGCCGCGCTTGAAAGCAATCATTACGATCTGGTTCTCGCCAGTAACTTCTGCCGCTTCGAATCGCCGCAAGGAAACCAGGAACTGTTCACCAAAGCTTATAACGCGCTGAAAGCCGACGGCACTTTGGTCGTAAACGATTTTGTTCCGAACGAAGAACGCACCGAACCAACCTTTGCATTGCGGTTTTCGGTTTATACGCTGACCCACACGCCCGAAGGCGAGTGCTGGACCCTTTCGCAATATTCCGACTGGCTAAAAAAGGCAGGATTCAATTCGGTCGAAACCCACAGCGATATCCCGAAAACTTTACCCGGTACGACCTTGATCTTGGCTAAAAAGTAATTGCGCGGAAACCACCGACCCAATGGGTCGGTACGTCGAGATGATTTTTCGTTGACCCCTTAGATTAACTTTTTTCCGCCGGACTCCCATCGGCTCAAGCCGCGGCCTTGCTCGGTACGGTTGGCGATGATCCGGCGCCATTTTTCCTCATCGGAGAGCAGCTCATCGGTGTGATTCGGCGCATGGGCGGTGATCTGTAAGCGGTTGTTATCGGGGTCGAACAAATAAATGCTGCGCTCGCCGTCCGGTCGTAAGCCGTCTTCGGCGCGTTTATCGCCCTGAGTTTTGCCGCCGTAGCGCTCGACCAGCGTCACCATCGAGTCAAAATCGTCTTGGTGCACGTCCATGGCCATGTGACAGCCCCGGCCGTGCTTTTTGCTCCGTTCGGATAATTCTTCGACTTCCACCAAACCAATCATCTGTCCGTTCTGCACGGGAATAAGCATTTCGCTGCCGCACGCCATAGGCACGCCGCTGCCGAGGACTTCCGAGTAAAAGGTCAGGCACTTTGTCATATTGAGCGTTTCAAAAACCGTGTGACTAATGCATTCGCCTAACGGTTCGCTGCGGCGAATACATAATTCCAAATGATTGCCATCAGGATCGTCGAAATAGAGCGAGGATACGAACGGACGGTCTTCGCCGTGGTCCACTGGGCCACGAAAGGGATAATTGGCCGCCGTCAAATTTCGCTGGGCTTGTACGAATCGTTCGCGGCCGAGGCCAATGCCGATGCGCGGCCCCGTGCTTAACGAAACCCCTGCATTCACTCCCGGAAGGTGCAGGCCGATAATGTTTTTCCCGGCAAGCACGTAGGTTTGCCGCGCCGTGCCGTCAGGATTGCGCCGCGTAGTTTTGAATTCCAAGCCGAGCACGTCGACATAAAATGACTGGTTGATTGCCAAATCGCGTACCGGAATGGCGATGTGATCGAGGGTTTGTACACCGTAACGAATTTCTGCGACCATGCTTCTGTACCTCCGAGAATCAATCCCGTTGTTCTTGCGGAAACTACAAGAAATTGTCACGACTCGTCAACCTATTTTGGATTTATATTCGCGTATTCACCGATAACGAACAGCTCACGTAATCTCGGGAAACAAAAACTTTCGCTTACCTAAGCGGCGGGCGCCAAATTTTTCTATAACTACGGTATCGCCGCAACGGATGGAATCCGGTGCATCGCCCGGCATCGCCCCTGGTTTGAGAACAAAAACATTACCTTCGACCAAAGGCAGATCGAGGTGCCTGGTATAAGTCGGGCTGTTGTAGAGATCCCCGTCAATTTCTCCCGTGATTTGCGGCCGGTCTTCGCCGATGCCGCGCCCGTGCAGCAGCATCCCTTTAGGCATATGGCCGGACTCGTGCACGAGCTTTCGATAAGCGGTCACGACTTCGCGAAAGGTGATGCCGGGCTTCATGAACTGCACGAGTTCATCAAATACCTTTACGCTCGCGTCGAAAGCTCGCTTCAATTCCGGCGGAATTTTTCCCAAGCAAGCCGCCTGAACGGTTTGCGCGATATAGCCTCCATACTTGGCTTCGATCTCCGTGTTGATCATATCACCTGCTTGAAGTGGCCGATGGGGGGAAATGCGGCAAGCCCAGGGAACCCCGGCACCGGCGCCCCAGTGGGTCATCGACGGGTAATCGCCGCCGTTGGCGATGATCGTTTGCCAAATCGTCGCGACCATTTCGTTGTCCATGACACCGGGCTTAGCTTTGGCGAGTATCGCCGCGACGACTTTGTCGAGAATCTCCGCGGCGCGTTCGATCCAGGCGACTTCCTCGGGGCCCTTCACTGAGCGCGCGTCTTGCAAGAGTTCGGTAGCGTTGTCGAATCGCGCACTGGGAAACGCGGCTTTAAGTTTTTCCAGCATGCCGCTAACGACGGTCCCTTCCGGAGCACGCAGCAGCCCGCTCAAGCCACTAACGCCAATGCGGCTGTGATCGAGTTTCAATTCCCTCAGCCGCTCGATCACGGGCTCGCCCCAGGAGCGCCTCGTGGGGCGCAGGTCGGTCACCCAATGCTGAGCCACGCTCCACCATTCCACTTCGTTGCCCCCGCGCACAAATGCGGTCACCTCGCCCTCGAGCGGAAATACAGCGGCAACTTCCGTCTGATGTCCACCGACATGGGTCAGGTAACGGATGTCGGCCTGAAACTGATCCCAGTGGCTCTGGTTGGGAAAGCCGACGATCGCATCAAGTTTTTCCTGCCCCATCAAGTCCCGTACGCGGTTCCAGCGGCGTTGTCGCTCGGTGTGGGTGAATTGCCCCAATCCAAAGCCTCTCTCGGCGCTATTGATCATCGTTGTATGGCTCGCTTTCTGTCAATTAATCATCAACTTATAGGATGTTACGTAGCTCGATCAAGATAGCCCTAGCAACAGCTGGAACTCGATGATAGACTTTCGTCCCAAGTCTATGACCACCATTATTGTCGGTTTGCTTCTCTGGATTGCCAAATAATTCCTCCCTGGGGAAGCGTATGCAGTATTTAGCGATCTGCGAAGACGATCTTTTGTTCCAATTCATGCGCAATGCTGCTCGCGAGCAGGGTGAGATCCTCTATCTTGTGCAAGAAGACGCGGTGGCGCGGCGGATTCGCCGGCAGGGTTGCAAGGTGCGCCACGGTGATCTGCTTAAGGAAGAGACCTATAAAAGAATCAACCTGCGCCATGTCGATCAAGCGATTGTCTTTGTGCGCAATGCAGACGTTCAGGATCGAGTTTGCCGTCTATTGCGGGGTCTCGACAAAGGCATCTCGATCGTGTCGCTGACCGCGGAAAAGAATGGCAAGAAGGAACTCGCCGATCCGCTGGTGCGACAGCTTCAACTCGCCGATATTTTCGAAGAGTTCTGCGCGTCCCAACTACTCGATACCCTAAACATTAAAAAGGTCGAGCGCATCCGTTCGCTGTTCGACGGAGGTGAAAAGATCCATATCCTTCTACAGCACGATCCCGACCCGGATGCCATTGGCAGCGCGCTGGCGTTGCGCGAGCTCCTAGGGCGCAATCGTCCGACCACGCCGATTGTTACTTTTGGCGAAGTCACCCGACCCGAGAATGTTGCCATGATTCGCCTGCTCGACATTCAAATTGACCGAATTACCCACGACGACCTACACAAAGACGGCGCTCGACTTGCGCTTGTCGATGTCCAGCCACCTTATTTCGAACAGCCGCTAGGTCGAGTCGATCTCGTAGTTGATCATCATCCGAAACGGATCGGCTTCAAATCTCGCTACGCCGATCTCCGTTCCGATTACGGCGCTACCTCGACCATCTTCACCGAGTATTTGCGCGCTTGCGGGATGGAGCCGTCACAGCGCCTGGCGACTGCGTTGCTCTACGGAATCAAGACCGACACCTTGTTTTTGGAGCGCGGCACCAAACTCGCCGATCTAAATGCGTTCAACTTCCTTTATCCACTCGCCAACAAAGCGATGATCACCCGGATCGAGCGGCCGGCTTTGCCCCGCGAAGATCTGGAAGCGATGGGACGCGCGCTTAGCCACCTACATATCGAAAACGGTGTTGCGGTGATTCATTTGGGCGAGATCAACCGCGAAGACGTGATTCCCCAAATGGCCGAGTTTTGCCTACAGATCGAAGGCGTGGACTGGGGCGTGGTCTCCGCTTTGGTTCACGACCGGGTCGTGATCTCGGTGCGCAATGTCGGCTACGTCAAAAGCGCGGGCGACATCATGAAGCGGCTCTACGACGATATCGGGAGCGCCGGAGGCCATCGCGCCATGGCGAAAGCGGTCGTGCCTTTGGATCGTTTCAAAGAACGCTTCGGTGAAGTCAGCGAGAAGGTCATCCGCGATGCGATGCTGCCGATGATTGTCGATCTCAATCAGATTGAGCTGAACCTGCATTGATACCTGAAAACTCAGAAGAATTTTGTCATCTGCGCAGAGCTACCTAGACTACCCATTCCTTGACAAGGCTCACAGGAAAGGAATATGCCTGAGGGCAAATTTATAACTAAAATATCGAGGAGGATACATGCCTAAAATTCGCCATCTCGCGATTCGGACCGAAGATACCGGAAAGCTTGCAAAGTTCTATATGGATGTTTTTGAGATGGAAGTGCTGCATAAGGACAAAGAGGAAGGCGGCGTGATTTATCTCACGGACGGCTATTTCAATCTCGCCATCCTACCCAACCACGAGCAACAATCACCCAATGGCTTCTACCATTTCGGCTTCGAAGTGGAGAACGGTGAAAAGATCGTCGAGCGGTTGAAAAAGTACAACCCCAATAAGCTCCCGAAGCAGCGTCCCAGTGGACGCCCCTACGCCGAAACCCGCACGTCAGATATCGATGGCAACTTCTTCGATATTTCCGAACATGGTTTTCTGACGGTCGAGCCAGTGGGCGAAAAAAAACCGAGTTAGCCTTCCGACCATGATCCGTGGCAGCCGATCGAGCTGCCACCGCGTTTTCCTCATCCTTTTTGCGGTGGCGTGCTGTGTCGTCGCGTCCGTTTCCGCGACGGCGCAGACCAAGTCAAACCTTTCTTCCAGCGTGACCAGCGAGAGTATGACTCATGTCTGGGTGGCGCGGGAGCGCGGCTTGTTCAAAAAATATGGCGTCGATATGCAGTTCATTCTCATGCCGCGCAATCCCTTGGCTATCGCCGCTTTGCTTGCGGGTGAGATCGACGCCGCAATTATTGGCCCCGGACATCTTGTCAATGCTGGTCTCAGCGGCGCAGAGCTGGTCGGCATCGCCAACTTTAATCAGAAACTAGACTTCCGCCTTAACACACGACCCGAAATCAAGAAGTCGGAAGATCTTCGTGGCAAGCGGATCGCGGTCAGCGGTCCAGGATCGACCTCGCATCTGGTATCGATGTTATCGCTCCAAGGACTTAGCATCGATCCGATTCAATCCAAGATTACCTTTCTGACAATACCGGGCACGGAAATGAATCGGCGCTTGGCGCTCGAAAGCGGCAGCGTGGATGCCACCACGCTCAGAGGCGCGATGGGCGATCTCTACGCCCACAAGGGTTACACTTTGCTTTACAACTTAAAGTCTGCCGGCGTGACGCTGCCGCAGAACATGATGGTGACGACGCGGCGCACGGCAACGATAAAGTCTCAGGTGATCGAAGGTTATTTGAAAGCGACGATCGAGGCGATCGCATTGATCGGCGATCCAGCTAACAAGGAACTGGTGAGCCGGCTGCTGGCATCGAATCTGCGCTTGAGCAATCCGGCCGATGTCGAGGAGTCCTATCAGGCCGTGATTTCCAATTATGAACGCGCGCCGCATACCACCATAGAAGGAATGAAGCGGCTGCAAAAGCTTTTGATTCAGCTCAACCCAAAGATCGCTGAAGTGCGCGTCGAGAGTCTCATCGACAACTCGTTCATGAACAAGCTCGAAAGCTCCGGTTTTATCCAGAGCCTATATAAGAAAAACTGAGCACACACATATCATATTTTAATTATCGCCAATACGGAGATCATCAATCGTGAGAACTGAAAACATCCCTGTGGTCGTGGTCGGCGGTGGCAGCGCCGCGTTCGAGGCGGCGGTCGCGGCGAAACAGGCAGGCGCGCCGAATGTCGTCATGCTCGAAAAGGCGCCGGAGCCGGAATTCGGCGGCAATGCCCGCTTCTCTCACACCGGGTTTCGCTGGGTATTTTCCGGCGCCGAAGAGATCCGCCAGTTCTTGCCGGACATGGATGACGCGATGTTCGCCAAACTGCACATTCCGGCCTACACAGCTGAACAGTTTCACGGCGACCTGCAGCGCGTGACACGGGGTCGGATCAATAAAGAATTGTCCGAGGTCTTGGTAGCGCAGTCAACTGCGGCGATTCATTGGATGCGCGAGGTCGGCATCAAATGGGACATCGACAGCCACGTCATCATCGACGGCCGCTACTATTTCGAGCCGGGCATGGTCATTCACCCGACCGGCGGGGTCGGCGGCGGCTTGGATCAGCTTATGCAATGGCGCGCGATTGCGACCAAGATGGGAATCGAGCTGCGCTACGAGTCCAAGGTCGCCGCTCTACTCGGCAACGACCGTCATATCGACGGAGTCAGAGTGTCCGATCCCCAGGAGGAATATGAGATTCGTACTGGATCGCTGATTCTCTGCGCCGGAGGTTTTCAAGCCAGCGCCGAGATGCGCGCCCGCTATTTGGGCGCCAACGCCGACCTAATGAAGGTGCGCGGCAGCAAGCATGACACGGGCGAAGTACTCATGATGGCCATCGGCTTAGGCGCAAAAACAGCCGGTCATTGGCAAGGTGCGCATGCGACCCCGATCGACGCCACTTTTCCCGACGTTGAGATCAGCAACAGGGCCAACCGCTACGGCTACACTTACGGCATTACCGTGAATTCCATGGGCCAGCGCTTTTTTGACGAAGGCGAAGCGCGCCATTCCTACACCTATGCCAAGACCGGTTGGGCGGTGCTGGGACAACCAGGCGCGGTTGCCTACCAGATCTACGATCAGAAGGCGACGCATTTGCTGAACAAGCGCTACTATGAATTCTCGCACCCTATCGAAGCGCACACGATCGATGAACTGGCGACCAAGATCAGCATCGAGCCTGCCGTGCTCGATCATACGATTGGTGAATTCAACAATGCGGTCCGCAAAGACATTCCGTTCGACGCTACGAAATTGGACGGGCGCTGCACCGAAGCAATTTCGCCGAAGAAATCCAACTGGGCGGACACCATCGACAAGCCGCCCTACTGGGCTTACGCGATCACGGGCGGCATCACTTTTACCTTCGGCGGCTTGCAGGTCAACACCCAAGCGCAGGTGCTCAACACATCCAACAATCCAATCCGCGGCTTGTTCGCGTCGGGCGACATCGTCGGTTTGTTCTTCCACAACTATCCATCCTGCACCGGACAGACGCGCAATGTGGTTTTCTCGAGATTAGCCGGGAGAAACGCGGCGGCGCAGGGACTGTAAGGGCTGCGACTGCAGGTTTTTCTTTGTAGCCTGGATGAAATGAAGTCCAGGAGTATCCCCGGATTCCACCCCGCGCCATCCGGGCTACACTTCAAGAACGCGATGACGAGGCTCACATGTTCGGACGGACACGTTGCAACGACCGCCGAAGGTCATGGACGACATTTATCTGGATACTGTTGGGTGTCGTGACAGGCTCGGCCGCGCGCGTCGAGTCGCAGACCCGCGACGTATTCTTTGACGGGAAGACGATTCGCTTTCTCGTCGCAAGCGGCCCCGGCGCCACCACGGACTTTAGCGCACGGCTCGTCGGGCGCTTCCTAGGCAAACACATGCCGGGAAATCCCGGCATTGTCGTGCAAAACATGTCGGGAGCAGGCGGGCTTGTCGCTGCCAATTACCTATTTAACGTCGCCAAACCGGACGGACTCACGATTGCCGCGATAAGCCGCGCGAACTACATCGAGCAAATGGTTGGCCGGCCGGAGGTGAAAACCGATTTTCGCAGACTCAGTTGGATCGGCAGCTTCAACAAGGCGCCCATGATGGTCGCATGCCGGTCGGACACCGAGTACAAAAGTATTGCGGCCATACGCGCGGCGAAAACGCCGCCCCGGTTTGGCCAATCGGGAACGGGCAGTATCAGCTTCGTGTTCGCCAATTTGATGGAAAGGATTCTCGATCTTAAAGTAAGGAACGTTACCGGTTTTCAATCAGGCCGCGACACCGATTTGGGATTGGAGCGGGGCGAAGTGGATTGCCGCGCCACGTCTGATGTCACAGTGATCCGCGCCCCGTGGAACCGTTGGGTCAAGGAGAATTACGTTACTTTCGTCGTCCAGCAGGGACCGGAGAAAAGCTCTCTGCTGCCGCCGGTTCCCACGGTCGCGGAACTCGCGCGGCCCGAAGCGAAGTCATTCATCGATCTTATGAATGTCATGCTCGCCTACACCGAATTTGATCGCCCCTTTGCCGCTCCACCGGGCGTGCCGAAGGAGCGGCTGCAGATTCTGCGTGAAAGCTTCGAGCGCATGCTCAGAGACGCCGAATTTGCCGCCGATGCGAAAAAACTCTTGGACTGGGACGGCGCGACTTATCTCAGCGGCGAGCAGCTGCAAAAGAAGATGATCGCCACCATTACTCAATCCCCCGAGGTCATCAGACGGGTGAAGGAAATTCTGGCGGAGTCCTAGATGATTCGACCTTGATAGTCCCCATCCTATTCCGGGCGGTGACTTTCGTGCCGTAACGGTCGCGGTTTTCTCGACGCCAGGACCGCCGATTGCCCGCGCAGAACTTCGCGGAGCTTTAGGAAGTGCTCTTCCTTGAACGGTGTGAGATTTCGCGTGAGCATTGTATCGTCCGCCAGCGCCATAGTGCAGTTGCCGCTTTCAGATTGGTAGACCCTAGTACGCTCCGAATTGATCATGAGTTTGCCGGGATAAGCGCCCCCACAAGCGCTTACGAGCACCGACTCTACCTTGACAACATCCTGGATTTCCAATACAAATTTATTACACCTGATGGCGTGAAGTGAACTCATACCATACCTTTTCGTGACGGCGAGGTATGGTTTTTTTTTAATACTCACGGATTCATGAATCATCCCTATTTCCCATTATTTGTGATGTTTGCGCTGGCGGCGGTAGTAGTCTTGGCGTTGCTCCTGATCGCCTCGTATATAGGCCCGAAATCCACCAATCCGGCCAAATCTCAGCCCTTTGAATCGGGCAATCCTCCCAGGGGTGACGCGCGCATCCGCTTTTCGATCCGATTCTACTTGATTGCCATGTTGTTTCTGGTCTTCGATTTGGAAGTCGTGTTTCTGTATCCTTGGGCGATTTATTTTCGCCAGCTGGGCATCTTCGGGCTGGTGCAAATGGGCATCTTCCTTATCATTCTAACCGTCGGCTACATTTACGTCTGGAAAAAAGGCGCGTTGGACTGGGATTGATTTTCCATGCCTGATGTCGATTCGCGGCTCTCCTATATCCAAGAGAAGCTAGGCTCCAAGGTGCTCGACGCGCTCAGCGCGCAGGGTGATGATCTTTTGCTGCTTGCTCGCGACGGGTTGCGCGATAGCTTTCTCCTCTTGAAACGGGATGGACGGCTGGAATTCGACTTTTTATCGGATATTACGGCCGTGGATTACTGGAAAAAAAAAGAGCCGCGCTTCGAGGTTGTCTATCAATTGGTCTCGCGCAAGCACCGGTGCCGGCTGCGCGTCCGTGTGCCGGTACCGGAAAACGATCCAGCCGTGGAGTCGCTGACACCGCTCTGGAGCGGCGCCAACTTTCTCGAACGTGAGGTGTGGGATTTATTTGGCATTCGCTTTATCGATCATCCGGATTTGCGGCGCATTTTATTGTACGATGAATTTCAAGGGTTTCCGCTGCGCAAGGATTATCCGGTCAATCTCTGTCAACCAAGGGTTCCGGAACGCCAAGTCGAGGGCACCTTCGTCGACGAACGCTCCCGCAACAAATTGCTGCGTTTGAAAAAAACATTGGGAACGAAGAGTTGAAGCGCTAGTTCGCCACGGCGATGAAAGCTGACAACAAAGATCTGCCGTTGGAAACCATGGAATTGCAGATGGGCCCGTCCCATCCGGCGACCCATGGTACCATCAAATTCAATCTCAAGCTCGAAGGCGAGAAAGTCCTGGCCTGCGACGTTGAAGTGGGCTTTCTGCACCGGGGCTTCGACAAGAGTTGCGAACAGGCGACTTGGACGCAAGTCATCCCTTACACGGACCGGCTCAACTACGCCTCCTCCCTGATCAACAACGTCGGTTATGCACTGGCGGTGGAAAAACTAATCGGCGCGGAAACTCCACTGCGCTGTCAGTATATC
>Ga0193716_1000528_pt1 | contig 23120 bp, 23 predicted proteins | sample U2c1metaG_FD_145901 | JGI IMG/M metagenome (GOLD analysis project Ga0193716, IMG submission 145901) | Soil microbial communities from a riparian zone of the East river system, Colorado, United States - U2c1 | ecosystem: Environmental > Terrestrial > Soil > Riparian zone | place: USA: East River...
GAAGAACGCCGCGCCGAAGTCGATGCCGGCGGTGACCGCGACCTGGCCGAGGAAGTTGAACCAGCCGGTGAACCACGACCACGCCGCCGCGTTGCGGCGCGCCAGCTTGGCCGACCAGTAGTACAGGCCGCCCGCGGTCGGGTAGCTCGAGCAGACCTCCGCCATCGCCAGGCCGACCATGAGCGTGAACGCGCCGACGATCGGCCAGCCCCAGACGATCATGACCGGGCCGCCGGTGTTCATCCCGAACTGGTACAGGGTGAGGCAGCCGGACAGGATCGAGATGATCGTGAACGAGACGGCGAAGTTCGAGAAGCCGGACATGCGGCGCGCCAGCACCTGCGCGTAGCCGAGCTCGTGCAGCCGCTTCTCGTCGTCGGACATGGCAGCGGGCTGGTCGGCCCTGGCCTGCGGGCTGTCGGTCGTCACGAGTGCCTCCTCGGTGCCAATGGGCCAGCATCAGTCCTTTGGATTTCCTCAGAGAGTGATCCGGGTTACAGTGCCGTGTCAAGACCTGACGTCGGGTCTGATTGACAGTCCGGCGGATGTCCGTGTGCAATGGACGTCAATGGGTCACAACTGATCCTTTGGGGAGTCTTCATGGGAAGCCGCGACGGCATGCTCACCCTCGACCAGCTTCGGTCGCTGGTGGGGGACGGCAAGATCGACACCGTGCTCGTCGCGATCACCGACATGCAGGGCCGGTTGCAGGGCAAGCGCTGTGCCGCGGAGTACTTCCTCAACGAGGTCGTCCCGCACGCCACCGAGGCCTGCAACTACCTGCTCGCCGTCGACGTGGAGATGAACACCGTCGACGGCTACGAGATGTCCTCCTGGGACCGTGGCTACGGCGACTTCGTGATGCGGCCGGACTTCGACACGTTACGGCTGGTGCCGTGGCAGGAGGGCACGGCACTCGTGCTCGCCGACGTCGAGTGGGTCGAGGGCGGTCCGGTGCCGCCATCGCCCCGTCAGGTGCTGCGCCGACAGCTCGACCGGCTCGCCGAGCGCGACCTCGCCGCGTACGTCGGCACCGAGCTGGAGTTCATCGTGTTCGACGACACGTTCGAACAGGCGTGGCACTCGGGCTACCGCGATCTGACGCCGGCCAACCAGTACAACGTGGACTACTCGATCCTCGGCACCGGGCGGCTGGAGCCGCTGCTGCGCGACATCCGCAACGGCATGACCGGCGCCGGCATGTACGTCGAGTCCGCTAAGGGCGAGTGCAACCCCGGCCAGCACGAGATCGCGTTCCGGTACGACACCGCACTGTCCACTTGCGACAACCACAGCATCTACAAGACCGGGGCGAAGGAGATCGCCGCGCGGCACGGCAAGAGCCTGACGTTCATGGCGAAGTACAACGAGCGCGAGGGAAACTCGTGCCACATTCACATCAGCCTGCGCGGCACCGACGGCGCCGCCGTGCTTGCCGGCGACGGTGAGCACGGGTTCTCGTCGCTGATGGCGCACTTCGTCGCGGGGCAGCAGGCCGCGCTGCGTGAGCTGACCTACCTGTTCGCGCCGAACATCAACTCCTACAAGCGTTACGCGGCGGGAAGTTTTGCGCCGACGACCATCGCGTGGGGGATCGACAACCGGACGTGTGCGCTGCGTGTGGTCGGGCACGGCGAGTCGCTGCGCGTGGAGAACCGGGTGCCTGGCGGTGACGTCAACCCCTATCTCGCGGTGGCGGCGCTGATCGCGGCCGGCCTGCACGGCATCGAGAACGAGCTGCCGCTGGAGCCGGAGTTCCGCGGGAACGCCTACGGGGTCGACAAACCGCAGGTGCCGGCGACCATGCGGGAGGCGGCCGCGCTGCTCGGCGAGAGCACGCTCGCGCGGGCCGCGTTCGGCGACGACGTCGTCGACCATTACCTGAACAACGCGCGGGTCGAGCTCGCGGCCTTCGACGCCACGGTGACCGACTGGGAGCGGGTCCGTGGCTTCGAACGCCTCTAACGTCCCGGTCATCGGCATCACGACTTACCTGGAGCAGTCCAGGTTCGGGCTGTGGGACATGCCGGCCGCGGTCCTGCCGCACGGCTACCTCGACGGTGTCGCGGCCGCGGGCGGCATACCCGTGCTGCTGCCACCGATCGGCGACAGCACCGCCGACCTACTGTCGCGTGTGGACGGTCTGATCGTCGCGGGCGGCGCCGACATCGATCCGGTGCACTACGGTGCGGTCCGGGTGCCGGCCACCGGCCCGGCACGGCCCGACCGAGACTTCAGCGAACACACGTTGATCGAGCTGGCGCTCGCGAACGGCGTGCCGCTGCTCGGGGTGTGCCGTGGCATGCAGCTGTTGAACGTCGTGCTCGGCGGCACACTGCACCAGCACCTGCCCGACGTGATCGGCAACACCGAGCACCTGCCGCGGCCCGGCACGTTCGGCCGGGTGCCGGTGAAGATCGCGCCGGAGACTCGGGTCTTCGACATCTTCGGGTCCGAAGTGGACGTCCACTGTCACCACCACCAGTCGGTCGACGTGCTTGGCAACGGCCTGGTTCCGGTCGCGTGGGCCGGCGACGGCACGGTCGAGGCGGTCGAGCTGGCCGAGCCGGAGTTCGTGGTCGGGGTCCAGTGGCATCCCGAGGAGGACGGGGTCGACCGCAGGCTGTTCGAAGCTCTGGTGAGAGCGGCACGAGGGGACTAGATGACCACCACGGATGTGATCAATCCGGCCACCGAGGAGGTGGTCGTCGGCGTCGAGCAGACCTCCGGGGAGGAGGCCGACGCGGCGATCGCGCGGGCACACCGTGCCGCGCCGGCGTGGCGTGCGGTGGCGCCGTCCGACCGAGCCCGGTTGCTCCGGCGGTTCGCGGCCGCCGTCGACTCCGATGTGGACAATCTCGCCGGCCTCGAGGTTGTCAACTCCGGCCACACCATCGGCAACGCGCGGTGGGAGGCGGGCAACGTCCGCGATGTGCTGGAGTACTACGCCGCCGCGCCGGAACGCCTGTTCGGCAAGCAGATCCCGGTGCCCGGCGGGGTGAACCTCACGTTCGCCGAGCCGCTCGGGGTCGTCGGGGTGATCGTGCCGTGGAACTTCCCGATGCCGATCGCCGGCTGGGGTTTCGCGCCCGCGCTCGCCGCCGGCAACACGGTCGTGCTCAAACCGGCCGAGCTGACGCCGCTCACGGCCGTGCGGCTCGGCGCCCTCGCTCGTGAGGCGGGCATCCCGGCGGACGTCTTCCAGGTACTGCCCGGCAAGGGGTCCGTCGTCGGGCAGCGGTTCGTCGAGCATCCGTTGGTGCGCAAGGTGGTCTTCACGGGCTCGACCGAGGTCGGCAAGCAGATCATGGCCGGCTGCGCCGCACAGGTGAAGCGGGTGACCCTCGAGCTGGGCGGCAAGAACGCCAACCTCGTGTTCGCCGACGCGGACCTGGAGAAGGCGGCGGCCGCCGCGCCGTACGGCGTGTTCGACAACGCGGGCCAGGACTGCTGCGCCCGCTCCCGGATTTTGGTGCAGCGCAGCGTGTACGAGAAGTTCATGGCACTGCTCGAACCCGCGGTGCGTGGTGTCGTGGTCGGCGACCCGGCGGACGAGAGCACCGAGATGGGGCCGCTGATCTCCGCGGCGCACCTCGCGTCCGTGTTGTCCTATGTGGACGCTGACACCGAGGTGGCGTTCCGGGGCAGCGCGCCGGACGGTCCGGGGTTCTGGTTCCCACCAACGGTTGTGACGCCAAGGTCGGCCACCGATCGCACGGTCACCGAGGAGGTGTTCGGCCCGGTCGTCACCGTCCAGACGTTCGACGACGAGGCCGACGCGCTGCGGATGGCCAACGACACCGAGTTCGGCCTGTCCGGCTCGATCTGGACCCGCGACGTCGGCAGGGCGCTGCGCGTGGCGCGCGGGGTGGAGGCCGGCAACCTGTCGGTCAACTCGCACTCGTCGGTGCGGTACTGGACGCCGTTCGGTGGCGTCAAGCAGTCCGGCCTCGGCCGGGAGCTCGGCCCGGACGCGCTGGATGCCTTCACCGAGACCAAGAACGTGTTCATCGCGACGGAGGGGGAGTAGTCAGTGAAGCGCATGGAGGGCCGGGTCGCGGTGATCACCGGGGCGGCCAGTGGGATCGGACTCGCCTCGGCGAAGCGGTTCGCGGAGGAGGGCGCCGTGGTGGTCGGCGTCGACCTGAACACCGACGCCATCGAGGCGCTCGCGAAGGAGACCGGCGGCGCCGCGATCACCTGCGACGTCACCGACGAGGCGGCGGTCGAGGCGATGTACGCGGCCGTGGTCGCCGACCACGGCAGCGTCGACATCGCGTTCAACAACGCGGGGATCTCGCCGCCGGAGGACGACTCCATTCTGGACACCGGCCTCGAGGCGTGGGAGAAGGTGCAGCGGGTGAACCTGACGTCGGTGTACCTGTGCTGCAAGTACGTGCTGCCCTACATGCGTGCCCAGGGCCGGGGATCGATCATCAACACGGCGTCGTTCGTCGCCGTGATGGGTGCCGCGACCTCGCAGATCTCCTACTCCGCCTCGAAAGGCGGCGTGCTCGCGATGACCCGGGAACTCGGCGTGCAGTTCGCGCGCGACGGCATCCGGGTCAACGCGCTGTGTCCCGGCCCGGTGAACACCCCGCTGCTGCGGAAGCTGTTCGCCGCCGACGCCGAACGCGCGCAGCGGCGGCTCGTGCACGTCCCGATGGGCCGGTTCGCCGAGGCGTCCGAGATCGCCGCGGCGGCGGCGTTCCTCGCGTGCGACGACGCATCGTTCATCACCGCGGCCACGTTCCTCGTGGACGGCGGGATCTCGAGCGCCTACGTCACGCCGCTGTAGGAATGTCCACAATGGCCGTCCACAGAGGAGTCACAGCCGCGTTGTTCCGGCCGGTGCGGACACGCAACGCCTTCGAGGAGACGGTCGAACGACTGCTGCAGGCGATCCGGCTGGGCGTCGCCGCGCCGGGGGAGAAGCTACCGGCCGAACGGGACCTGGCCGCACGGCTCGGCGTGAGCAGAGTGACACTGCGCGACGCGATCCGCGCCATCGCCGACGCGGGGTACGTCGAGTCGCGCCGCGGCCGGTACGGCGGCACGTTCGTCGTCGCGGCGCTGCCCGGCAACCCCCGTCGCACGAGGGACGACGCGCCGGCGGGGGAGCTGGAGGATGTGCTGACATTGCGCGGTGTGCTGGAGAACGGTGCCGCTGAAGCGGCCGCCGCCCGCACCCTCACACCGGCCGACCGTCAGCACCTGAGTGCCGCGCTCATCGACGTGGCGGGTGTCAGCACGGTCGACCAGGCGGAGTACCGCCGCCGCGACTCCCGGCTGCACCTGGCGATCGCGGAGGTCACGGCGTCGCCGTCGCTGACCACCGCCGTGGCGGACATCCGAACGAGGGTGAACCAGCTCCTGGACGCGATCCCGTTGCTGGCGGCCAACATCGAGCACTCCAACGAGCAACACCGAACCATCGTGGCAGCCATCCTGTCCGGCGACGCACCCGCCGCGCGCCTCGCGATGGCCGAACATCTGGAAGGCACGGCAGCGCTACTGCGCGGCTTCCTCTAACATTGGCTCGCTTCGCTCGCGCATTCGCAACCTGTACCCGGCGTCTTCCCTCCTGCGCTGCTTCGGGCGACTCGCTTCGCTCGTGGCCCTGCGCGGCTCGTCAGTCCAGACGCCGGCGGCCGCTGACACAAGCCCTCACTTGCGACTGTGACATTGGCTCGCTCCGCTCGCGTATTCGCGGCCTGTACCCGGCGTCTTCCCTCCTGCGCTGCTTCGGGCGACTCGCTTCGCTCGTGGCCCTGCGCGGCTCGTCAGTCCAGACGCCGGCGGCCGCTCACTCAAGCCCTCACTTGCGGCCGTGACATGGCTCGCTCCGCTCGTGGCCCTTCCGCTGCACGAGCCCGAACTCGCCAGTGATCAACGCCCCCCTCGCGATGCGTCCCCCTCGCGATGCATCCCCCACCCGATCCCGGGGGCGGCCCAGTGCCCAGTCTACCGGCATCCCCCGACAGGAACGGCGATGTTGATCTTGCCTGTGGATAACTTGGAACGTTGTGGACAGACGTCGGCGGTTGCTCTTCTCGAGCTCTAGATTCGTAGCTGGCGGCCGTGTGCGTCGGTGCCGCCGCCGATCAGTAGCACCACGCCGTCCACGAGGCTCCAGATGACGCCGACGCCGACGAACACCAGCAGCAGCTGCGCAAGCGCCATGCTCGTGTGGCCCGTGTAGAACCGGCCGGTGCCGAACGGCAGCACGATCTGTAGCGCGCCGGCGACCACCCGGTACTTGTCCGAGTACACCGACGGCGGCGGCGCGTGCTGGTAGTAGACGGGCGGCGGCCCGGCAGGCGGGGGCAGCGGGATCGGGGCCGGCGGCGCCATGAACGCCGGGTACGGCGCGGGCAGGTCGGCGAACAGTGGGCGCAGGTCGGCGCGGGTCGTCGCCTCGACCGCCGCGCTCATCCGCTGGTCGTACTCGTCGAGCGACAGGCGACCCTCCGACATGTGGTCACCGAGGATCTTGATCGCGCCCTCGCGCTCCTGAGTACCGATGCGAAGGTCGTCGCTCGAGTCGGACACCCTGCAACCCTACGGCAGGCGCGCCACGCCGCCGCCGAATCCGGGGAACCGGTCGGTAACCAGGGCTAGGCTCCGCCTCGACAATGCCGGACAACGACGTCCGGCGTGGCTGGCGTGGAGGTGTCGCGGGTGCTGGTCGGAGTGCCGCGTGAGGTGAAGAACCACGAGTACCGGGTGGCCGTCACGCCGGCCGGCGTGATCGAGCTCGTGCACCGCGGCCACGAGGTGCTGGTCGAGGCGGGTGCGGGCGTCGGGTCGGCGCTGTCGGACGCGGACTACGTCGCCGCGGGCGCGGTGATCGTGCCGACCGCCGACGACGTGTGGGCGTCGGCCGAGCTGGTGCTCAAGGTCAAGGAGCCGATGCCGGCGGAGTACCCGCGACTGCGCCGCGGCCAGATCCTGTTCACCTACCTGCATCTCGCCGCGGACGAGGACTGCACGCGGGCACTCGTCGACGCCGGCACCACCGCCATCGCGTACGAGACGGTCCGCGCACCGGGCGGCTCGCTGCCGCTGCTCGCACCCATGAGCGAGGTCGCCGGCCGGATGGCGCCCCAGGTCGGCGCGCACTGCCTCGAACGCGCCCAGGGCGGCCGCGGCGTGCTGCTCGGCGGCGTGTCCGGTGTGCCGGCCGGCAAGGTCGTGGTGATCGGCGCCGGCGTCGCCGGGATGAGCGCCGCCAGCATCGCGGTCGGCATGCATGCCGAGGTCGTCGTGCTCGACACGAACGTGAACCGCTTGCGCGACATCGACTTCACCTACCGTGGCCACCTGCAGACAGTCGTCAGCAACGCCTACGAGATCGACAATGCCTGCCGGTGGGCCGACCTCGTGATCGGCGCGGTGCTGCTGCCCGGCGCGAAGGCGCCGAAGCTGGTGAGCAACGACCTGGTCGCGACCATGCGGCCGGGGTCGGTGCTGGTGGACATCGCCATCGACCAGGGCGGCTGCTTCGCCGACTCGCGGCCGACGACCCACGCCGACCCGACCTTCACCGTCCACGGGTCGGTGTTCTACTGCGTCGCGAACATGCCGGGCGCGGTGCCGAACACGTCGACGTGGGCACTCACCAACGTGACGTTGCCGTACGTGGTGTCGTTGGCGGACAAGGGGATGGCCGCACTCAGCGACCCGGCGCTCGCCGCCGGCCTCAACGTCGCGGACGGTCAGGTGGTGCTCGCCGAGGTCGCGCGGGCGCACGGCATGCCACTCGGAGGTGCCGGCTGAACACCTCACCCGCCCCGGCTCTCGCCGACACGATCACCGCGTACCTCGACCACCTCGCCGTCGAACGCGGCACCGCGCGCAACACACTCGACGGGTACACGCGTGACCTGCGGCGATACGCGCGACACCTGACCGCTCTCGGCGTGCCGTCGTTGGCGGCGGTCGGCGAGGCGCACGTGTCGGCGTTCCTCGCGGTCCTGCGTGAGGGGTCGGACGACCACCCGCCGCTGGCCGCGTCGTCGGCCGCGCGGGCGCTCGTCGCGGTGCGCGGGCTGCACAAGTTCGCGGTGCGCGAGGGGTTGGTGGCGCTGGACGCGGCGCGTGCGGTCAAGCCGCCCGCCGCGCCTCGCAGGCTGCCGAAGGCGCTGCCGGTGGACGACGTGCTGCGACTGCTCGAGGCGCCGGGCGCCGACGCGCTGCGCGACCGCGCGCTGCTGGAGGTGCTGTACTCGACCGGCGCGCGGATCTCCGAGGCCGTCGGCCTCGACCTGGACGACATCGACTCGCACGAGCGGACCGTGCTGCTCGACGGCAAGGGCGGTAAGCAGCGGCTGGTGCCGATCGGCCGCCCCGCGCTGGACGCGTTGGACGCGTACCTGGTCCGGTCCCGCCCCGGTCTCGCGGCGGGTGGGCGAGGCACGCCCGCGGTGTTCCTCAACGTGCGTGGCGGCCGGCTGTCGCGGCAGAGCGCGTGGCAGACGCTGAAGGTGGCGGCCGAACGCGCGGGCATCGCGGCATCCGTGTCTCCCCACACGCTGCGCCACTCGTTCGCGACGCACCTGCTCGAGGGCGGCGCGGATGTCCGCGTGGTGCAGGAGCTGCTCGGGCACGCCTCGGTCACCACCACGCAGATCTACACCCTCGTCACGGTGAACACCCTGCGCGAGGTCTACGCGACGGCCCACCCCAGAGCCCGAGGCTGACTCCCCGCGTGTCCAACGCTCAGACCCCGCGTGTCCAACGCTCAGAACAGGCGAGTTCAACGCTCAGGACAGGTGAGTTCAACATTCGCGAACGGGCGACTCACCGGTCCCGAACGGGAGACTCGCGGGTGCGTGCGCGAGTCTCCCGTTCAAGACCCGCGAGTCGCTGTTTCAGGACCCGCGAGTTGCTGACGAACTGGCATGGCGCCTCCTGATCTTGGGTTTTTCATGACGAACACGCAGGTCAGGGTCAGCATGCCAATGAGTGCCACGCAGTACGGCGAGCCTCTTTGCCGGCGTGGGAGGGCAATCTCTAAGCTTCGGCGCACAGCGCGGACGACAAGGAGCTAGGTCGATATGTCGACATTGCACCCCTCGGATCAAGAGCTCAGTCTCGCACCGAGGGCCGCCTCCGACGAGGAAGAGACCGTCGACGAGAGCTCGAACGGGGCACTCGGCCCCACCGGGCGGGCCAAGCGCCACATCCCGGAGCCGCCGCTGCTCAACGGCCACGGCCCCGCGAAGATCCTCGCGCTGTGCAACCAGAAGGGTGGCGTCGGCAAGACCACCTCGACGATCAACCTCGGCGCCGCGCTGACCGAGTTCGGCCGTCGGGTGCTCATCGTCGACTTCGACCCGCAGGGCGCGCTGTCCGTCGGTCTCGGCATGCCGGCGCACCAGCTCGACCGCACGATCTACAACGTCATCATCGAGCGCTCCATCGGCACCACGGACGCGATCATCCGCACCGGCGTCGACAACATGGACCTGCTGCCGAGCAACATCGACCTGTCCGCGGCCGAGGTGCAGCTAGTCGCCGAGGTCGGCCGCGAGCACACCCTGGTCCGCGCGCTGCGACCGGTCGTCGACCACTACGACTACATCCTGATCGACTGCCAACCCTCTTTAGGCCTGCTGACCGTCAACGCGCTCGCGGCCGCCGACGGCGTGCTGATCCCGCTCGAGTGCGAGTACTTCAGCATGCGCGGGGTCGCGCTGCTGACCGACACGATCGAGAAGGTCCGCGAGCGGCTCAACCCGAAGCTCGAGATCACCGGCATCCTCGCGACCATGTTCGACCCGAGGACGCTGCACTCCCGCGAGGTCATGGCCCGCGTCGTCGAGCGCTTCGGTGACGTCGTGTTCGACGCGGTGATCAACCGGACGGTGAAGTTCCCGGAGACCACGGTCGCCGGCTCGCCGATCACCGTGTGGGCGCCGCGCTCGGCAGGCGCGAAGGCCTACCGCCAGCTCGCCAGAGAGGTGATCGCGAGGTGACGCGCCGGCCTTCGTTGCCGGGTGCGGATGAGCTGTTCAGGCCGACAGGGCCCGCCGAGGTCGTCGAGCCCGGGTGGTTCGAGCCTGGTCACAGCACGCATCGCCAGACCGCGGCAGAGCGCTCCCGACGCGGCACCCCCCGGCAGAAGCACACGTCGAAGATCACGGTGTACGTGTCCGACGAGGAGCTACTGGCACTGGAACACGCGCGGCTCGCGCTGCGTGCGACGCACGGGCTCGCCGTCGACCGGGGGCGGGTGGTGCGCGAGGCGATCGCGGTCGTGCTCGCCGACCTCGACGAACGTGGCGAGGAGTCGGTGCTCGTGCGTCGTCTGCGCCATGACGGGTGACGCGCAGGTCCCACCGGAGCGGTTCACGGTTCGGCTGTCCAACTTCGAAGGGCCGTTCGACCTGCTGCTGCAGCTGATCTCGCAGCACGAGCTGGACGTCACCGAGGTCGCGCTGCACACCGTCACCGACGACTTCATCGCACACCTGCGTCGTGCCGGCGCGAACTGGAACCTCGACGAGACCACCGAGTTCCTCGTCATCGCGGCGACACTGTTGGACCTGAAGGCGGCGCGACTGCTGCCGACGGGCGACGTCGAGGACGAGGACGACCTCGCGTTGCTGGAGGCGCGGGACCTGCTCTTCGCGCGGTTGTTGCAGTACCGGGCGTACAAGCAGGTGGCGGCCCTGTTCGCCGAGCTCGAGGCCGGTGCCCTGCGGCGATATCCGAGGTCGGTGGCGCTGGAGGACCGGTTCGCGTCGCTGCTGCCCGAGGTGATGCTCGGGGTGACGCCGCAACACTTCGCCGAGCTGGCGGCGGGGATCTTCCGCCCGAAGCCCCCGCCAACGGTGTCCATCGACCACCTGCACATGGGCAAGGTGTCGGTGCGGGAGCACGTCGCCGTACTGCGAGCGCGGCTCGTCGAGGTCGGGCGCGCCAGTTTCAGTGAGCTGGTTGCCGACTGCGAGCACAGCATGGAGGTCATCGCGCGGTTCCTGGGGTTGTTGGACCTGTACAAGGAGAACGTGATCCTTTTCCAGCAGGAGGAGGCGCTGGCGGAGCTGCACGTCGAGTGGACGGGCGGCACCGTCGAGGACGCGGCGGCCGTGACCGAGCCGGCCACCGATGAGGAGGAGTACGGGTGAGTGAAGAGAATGATGATGCGCCGGAGGTGAGCCCGCTGCCGGACGCGGAGGCGTTGCCCGACATCGCGCCGGCGGCCGAGATGCCATCGGATGCCGAGCCACTTCCCGAACTCGCACCGGACGCCGAGACGCCGGTGGATGCCGAACCGCCGCCGGCGGGCGAGTCCGAGGCCGTCGAAGGCCTGGCCCCGCTGAACGACGAGGACCTCGAGTGCGCGTTGGAGGCGCTGCTGCTGGTCGTCGACTCGCCGGTCGAGGAAGAGGCGCTCGCCACCGCGCTCGGGACGACCCGGCTGCGCGTCGCCGAGCACCTGCGGCTCATGTCGGACCGGTTCACCGACCACGACAGGGGCATTGACCTGCGCAGGACCGGTGACGGGTGGCGGTTCTACACCCGTGACCGCTACGCGCCGTACGTCGAGAAGCTGCTCCTCGACGGGCAGCGCGCCAAGCTCACCAGGGCCGCCCTCGAGACGCTCGCGGTCATCGCCTACCGTCAGCCGGTGACCCGTGCTCGGGTCGCCGCCGTCCGCGGTGTCAACTGCGACGGTGTGATCCGCACCCTGCTCGCCAGGGGGCTGGTCGAGGAGACCGGCACCGACCTGGAAACCGGCGGTTTCCTCTACCGCACAACCGAACTGTTCCTCGAGCGCCTCGGACTGTCCAGTTTGGACGATCTACCCCCGATCGCGCCGCTGCTCCCGGAGGTCGACTCCATCGATGACATCTGAACCGGACGGCGTGCGCCTGCAGAAAGTCCTGTCCCGCGCCGGGGTCGCCTCGCGGCGTGCCGCCGAGGACCTGATCGCGCAGGGCCGCGTCATGGTCGACGGCAAGGTGGTCAACGAGTTCGGCCGCCGCGTCGACCCCGACGTCGCCGTGATCCACGTCGACGGCGTGCGCGTCGTGGTCCGTGAGGGCCTCGTGTACCTCGCGATGAACAAACCGCGTGGCGTTCATTCCACGATGTCCGACGACCGCGGCCGTCCGTGCGTCGGCGACTACGTCCGCAACCGTGACGAGCGGCTGTTCCACGTCGGCCGACTCGACGTCGACACCGAGGGCCTGCTGCTCCTGTCGAACGACGGCGACCTCGCGCACCGGCTGATGCACCCGTCGTTCACCGTCAACAAGACCTACCTCGCAGAGGTGGCCGGCTCGGTGCCGCGCACGATCGGCCGCCAGCTACGCGAGGGCATCGAGCTCGAGGACGGCCGGATCGCCGTCGACGCCTTCCGGGTCGTGGACACCAGCGGTGGCCGCGCGATGGTCGAGGTCGTACTGCACGAGGGCCGCAACCACATCGTGCGGCGCCTGCTCGCCGAAGTCGGCTTGCCGGTGCGGACGCTCGTGCGCACCCAGATCGGCAACGTGCACCTCGGCAACCAGCGCGCGGGCTCACTGCGCGTGCTGACCCGGCCGGAGGTCGGCTCGCTCTTCGCCGCCGTCGACCTCTGACATGGCCTGGGTGCGGCCGATCGAGCGCGGCTGGGTGGTCCGCGCCGAGGTTCCCGGCCCGGACGTCGACGAGTTCGCCGAACCGGACCGGGTGATCGCCGCGCTCGCCGAACGCGACGCCGCGAGCCGCACACTGCTCGCCGTCCAGCATCCACATCGGACTCCCGAGGCGATTACCGCCGGCCGAGGGCTCGTCGAGTCGTTGCCGGCGGCCAGATCCACGCTGTCCGTGCTGCTGCGCACCGCCTACCGTCCGGTGACCGACGTCGTCGTTCCGTACGAAGTGGACGGTCCGGACGGTTCGGCGTGCGGGGTGCTGTGCATGGTCGACCCGGCCGCCGTGGACGCCGAAGGGCTCAAACAGGTGCGCCACAGCGAAGAGGTGTACCCGGAGATCGTCGCCGAACGCGCGGAGGTCCTGTCCGGTCTCGGTTACGCCACGAGCGCCGCGATGCTGGTCCCGGTGGGGGAGCGCGACGAGCTGACCGCCCGGGTCCGGACGGCCATCGCGGGCCGTTCCGCCGCGATGTCCACAGTGGACTCACGCGGGCGGCGACACCGCCTGTGGCTCCTCGACGACACGTCGCTCCTTGCGGCGGTCGAGGCGCAGCCGCTGATGGTGGCGGACGGCAACCATCGCGTCGCCGCGGCGGCGGCAGCCGGCCTCGACGGCATGCTCGCGCTCGTCACGGCCGGCCCCGGGTTGCGGATCGGCGCGTTCCACCGAGTGCTCACGGGCACCGGCCTGACGGCCGACGCACTGGCAGCGGCCTGGCGACGCGAGGGCCTGGCCGTCCGCGAGACCCCGGCCGCCGACGCGCCGACCGAACCGGGTACGACGGTGGTTCACTGTCCACAACGGACACTGACGGTCGACCTGCCGGCCGGCCTCGATCACGCTGTGGTGGAAGAGGTTCTGCTGAACCGGGCGCTCGGCCTGGATCCGGAGGGAGACCACGTCCGCCCGCTCGCCGCCGGCCGCACCCCACCACCCGACGCGGACGCGGTGCTGCTCCTGGCCCCGGTTCCGCTGGCGACCGTGCTCGCCGAGCACGCGGCCGGGCGCCGCATGTCACGCAAGAGCACGTACTTCACGCCCAAACCGCGCAGCGGTCTGCTCCTCGCCGACCTAGGCGCTCGCCGGTCGTAGGCGTGTCATCGCGAAGCGCACGACCGGCTCGACGAAGCGGGCCGCGAGCGGGCCGAGGATCGCCATGATCAGGACGTACGCCGTCGCCAGAGCGGCCAACTGTTCGTCGACCGCGCCCGCCGCCACCGCGAGACCCGCGATGACGATCGAGAACTCACCCCGCGCCACCAGCGCCGCACCGGCCCTCGCCCGACCCATCTTCGCGATGCCCTGTCGTTTCGCCGCCCACCAGCCCGTGATCACCTTCGTGATGGTCGTGACCACGGCGAGCCCGAGCGCGGCGCCGAGCACCGGCGGGATCGTGCTCGGCACGGTGTTCAGACCGAACACCACGAAGAACATCGCGGCGAACAGGTCGCGCAGCGGCTCCAGCATCCTGGTCGCGTTCTCCGCCGTGGAGCCGGAGATCGCGATGCCGAGCAGGAACGCGCCGACCGCGGCCGACACCTGCAACTGCGACGCCACCCCGGCCACCAGTAGCGCGGCGCCGAGCACCCGCAGCAGGAACACCTCGGGATCCGGACTGTCCACAATGGCCGAAACGTACCGGCCGAACTTCAGCGCCAGCAACAGAACCAGCGTGACCACGACGAGCGAGATGCCGATCGCCGACAGGCCGCCGAGCAGCGTGGCACCGGCCAGCACGGCGGTCAGGATCGGCAGGTAGATGGCCATCGCGAGATCCTCGAACACGAGGATCGACAGGATCACCGGCGTCTCCCGGTTGCCGAGCCGGCCGAGGTCGCCGAGGACCTTCGCGATGATGCCCGACGACGAGATGTACGTGACGCCGGCCATCGCCAGCGCGCCGACCGGGCCCCAGCCCAGCATGAGCGCCACCGCGACCCCGGGCGCGGCGTTCAGCACGAGGTCGACGAGGCCCGCGCTCCACGAGCGCTTCAGCCCGGTGACCAGTTCGGCCGCCGAGTACTCCAACCCCAGCAGGAGCAGCAGCAGGATCACGCCGATCTCGCTGGACAGCGAGGCGAAGTCCTCGATGCCCTCGAGGGGAATCAGGCCGCCGCTGCCGAACGCGAGGCCGCCGAGCAGGTAGAACGGGATGGGGGAGATGCCCATCTTCCACGCGACGCGGCCGAGTACGCCCAAGCCGAAGAAGATCGCACCGAGTTCGATCAGTGAGATCGCCGAGGTGTGCAAGGGCCGCTACCCGCGGTCGAGAACGTCGGCGGCCTTGGCGAGTCCCTCGCTGGTGCCGACGGTGATCAACGCGTCACCACCGCCCAGCATGAAGTCCGGTCGCGGCGACGGGTGCACCGTGCCGGCGCGGACGACGGCGACGACCGACACGGCCGTGCGCGTGCGCAGTGCGGTGTCACCCAGCGTCCGCCCGTCGAACGGGGAGCCGTGGACCAGCGGTAGCTGCTTGGTGTGCACGCCGGACAGCCCGGCGTTCTCCTTCGACAGCTCAGCCACAAGCTGCGGCGCGCCGAGCAGACCGGCGAGCGCGCTGGCCTCGTCGACCGAAAGGGGGATCGACGCGATACACCCGTCCGGGTCGTCCTGGCGCGACACGATCAGTTCGAAGCGACCGTCACGGTAAGTGATCACTCCGATGCGGCGGCCCGTGCGGGTCACGAAGTCCTGGCGCGTGCCTATCCCCGGCAGCGGGGTCACCTCGACATTCACCACACCAGGCTAACCTCCCCGACCACGACTTTCTTCCCGAGCTCGTGGCATCTAGGTTTGGTGGCGATCTCGACCACCGATGTCCGGGAGGTCCGAATGGCCGGCCGCACCAAGTTCATCCTCGACGAGTCCGATATGCCGACTGCCTGGTACAACGTCGTGCCCGACCTGCCGGAGCCACCGCCGCCGCCGCTGAATCCGGGCACCGGCGAGCCCATCGGCCCCGAGGATCTCGCCCCGCTGTTCCCGATGGCGCTCATCGAGCAAGAAGTGAGCACGGAGCGTTACATCCAGATCCCCGAACCGGTACAGGAGGTGTACCGGTTGTGGCGGCCGTCGCCGCTGTACCGCGCGCACCGGCTGGAGAAGGCGCTCGGCACGCCGGCTCGGATCTACTACAAGTACGAGGGCGTGAGCCCGGTCGGCTCGCACAAGCCGAACACCGCGGTGCCGCAGGCGTACTACAACGCCGAGGAGGGAGTGCGCCTCCTCACCACCGAGACCGGCGCGGGTCAGTGGGGCAGCGCGATCGCGTTCGCGAGCGCCCAGTTCGGGCTCGAGTGCGAGGTGTGGCAGGTCAGGGCGTCCTATGACCAGAAGCCGTACCGCAAGATGATGATGGAGACGTTCGGCGCGACCGTGCACCCCAGCCCGTCCGACCTCACCGAGGCGGGCCGCGCGATCCTCGCCGCGCACCCGGACTCGACGGGCAGCCTCGGCATCGCGATCAGTGAGGCCGTGGAGATGGCCGCGGCGAACCCCGACGCGCGGTACGCGCTGGGCAGCGTGCTCAACCACGTGCTGCTGCACCAGACAGTCATCGGCGAGGAGGCGCTGCGGCAGTTCGAGATGGCCGGCGACACGCCGGACGTGATCGTCGGCTGCACGGGCGGCGGGTCGAACTTCGGCGGTCTGGTGTTCCCGTTCCTGCGCGAGAAGCTGGCCGGCAAGATCTCGCCGACGATCCGGGCGGTCGAGCCGGAGGCGTGCCCCACGCTCACGCGCGGTAAGTACACGTACGACTTCGGCGACACCGCAGGGCTGACGCCGCTGCTGAAGATGCACACGCTGGGCCACGACTTCATCCCGGACCCAATCCACGCCGGTGGGTTGCGGTACCACGGCATGTCGCCGCTGCTGTCGCACATCGTGGAGCTGGGCCTCGTCGACGCGGTGGCCATCGGGCAGCAGGAGTGCTTCTCCGCTGGTGTGCGGTTCGCGCGTGCGGAAGGCATCATCGCGGCGCCGGAGCCGACACACGCGCTGGCGGAGTGCGTGCGGGAGGCGTTGCGCTGCAAGGAGACCGGCGAGGAGAAGGTGATCCTGACCGCGTTGTGCGGCCACGCGCACCTCGACCTCCCTGCGTACGCGAACTACCTGGCCGGCAACATGACCGACCGCGAGCTGACGGACGCCGAGCTGGCGACCGCCTTCGCGACAATCCCAACCCGCTGACAACCCCCGCGAGTCCAACGCTCAGAACCCGCGTGTTCAACGCTCAGGACAGGTGAGTTCAACATTCGCGAACGGGCAACTCACCAGTCCTGAACGGGAGACTCGCGGGCGTATGCGCGAGTCGCCGTTTCAGGACCCGCGAGTCGCCGTTTCAGGACCCGCGAGTTGCCGGTTCGGGACTCGCGAGTCTCCCGTTCGGGACTCGTGAGTCAGCGGTAGAGGGAGCGGGCGATGATCTCGCGTTGGATCTCGCTCGCTCCTTCGTAGATGCGCGGCGCCCGGACCTCCCGGTAGAGGTGTTCGAGCAGGTGACCGACCTCGAGGGCTCGTGCGCCGTGCACCTGTATCGCCACGTCCACCGCCTCCTGCGCGGTCTCCGTGGCCAGCAGCTTCGCCATCGCGGACAGGTGACCGGTGCGGCCTTCGCCCGAGTCGTACGCCGTCGCCGCGTCGTGCACCAGCAGGCGGGCGGCCCGCAGCCGCGCGGCGATGTCGGCAAGTTGGTGGGACACCGCCTGGAAGTCCTTCAGCGGACGGCCGAACGCCTGCCGGTCGGCCGTGTGCGCGACCGCCGCGTCCAACGCCGCCTGACCCATGCCCAACGCGAACGCGCCGACGCTGGGGCGGAACATGTCGAGCGTCCGCATCGCCACCTGCCAGCCGGCGTCGACCTCGCCGAGCACGTCGGTCGCGTGCACGTCGTCGAACATCAGGCGGCCGATCGGGTGCGGGGAGACCAGGTGTTGCGCGGTGCCCGTCAGCCCGGCCGCGTCACCCGGGACCGCGAACGCCGTGATGCCGCGCGAACCGTTGTCGCTGGTTCTGGCGAAGACCGTGTAGACGTCCGCGGTTGGGGCGTTCGAGATGAACACCTTCTCGCCGGACAGCCGGTAGCCGTCGCCGTCGGGAGTCGCTTGCAGTGCAAGGGATGCGGCGTCCGAACCCGCGCCAGGTTCGGTCAGTGCGAAGCCCACCGCGGCGTCGCCGGCGGCGATGCGCGGAATCCACCGTTCCACTGTGGACGGTTGACCGGCCAGCAGGATCGGGTACGCGCCAAGGCCTTGCAACGCGAACGCGGTCTCCGCCTCGGTGCAGTGCCGGGCGAGCGCCTCGCGGATGAGACACAGCTCCATCGCCGACGTCTTCGGGAACAGTCGACCGAGCAACCCGTGTTCGGCCAGCGCCGCGAGCAGCGGACGGTTGATCGTGCCGTGCTTGCCCGCCGCGGCGATCGGCGGCAGCGTCGCCGCCACTTTCTCCGTGTGGTCCCGTAACTCCTGGTGCGCGGCCGACAGGTGCGAGTACGTCATCCCGGCATCACCGCCGTTCCCACCAGCTCGATCTTGGCGGCCTCGTCGAACAGCTCCGCGACGCCGAGTAGCGCCACCGCCGGGTAGTGGCGGCCGAAGTGCTTGTGCCACAACGGACCCAGCTCACGCAGCGCGGACCGGTACTCGCCGACGACCGTGGTGTAGATGATCAACGACACGAGCTGGTCGGGCGCGGAACCGGCCGCCGTCAACGCGGCGGCGACGTTCGCGGCGGCGACGTCGAACTGCTCGACGACCGTCGAACCGACGATCGCGCCGTCCCGCCCCTGCGCGGTCTGCCCGCCAAGGTAAACCGTGCGGCCCGCCGCGGCGACGACCGCGTGCGCGAACCCCACCGGCTCAGCCAACTCCGGCGCGACGACGATCTCATGTGGACTCATGACAGCCCCTCACAGGCTCGGTGCTGCCGCTCGCGGTCGCCCTGTGACATCGATTCGCTCGCAGGCTCGCTCATGACTCCCCCTCGCAGGCTCCGGGGAGCCGCTCGCGGTCGCCCTGTGTTGTCTGATTCGCTCCGCAAGCTCCGCTCATGACTCCCCCTCGCAGGCTCCGGGGCTCGCGGTCGCCCTGTGACATTTGATTCGCTCGCAAGCTCGCTCATCGACCGCTCCACTGTGGACGGCGGCCTGCCGACCAGGCCGCGTAGAACTCCGCGTGGTCGGCGCTCTTCATCAGCAGCGCCTGCGTCATGGCCTCGAGTTCGATGCTGCTGCCGAGATCCATGTCCAGCTCTCTGGTCAGCAGCACCTTCGTGGTCGAGTACGCGAGCGCGGGCCCGTCCGCGAGCCGGCGCGCCAGCGCCGCGGTCTCGTCGGCGAGCGAATCGTCCGCCACCACCTTCGTGGCCAGGCCGATCAGGTCTGCGCGCGCCGCGTCGATCTTGTCGCCCAGTATCAGGAGTTCGGTCGCACGCCCGAGTCCGACGAGCCGGGGGAGCAGGTACGCCGACCCCATGTCCGCGCCGGCCAACCCGACCTTCGTGAACAGGAAGGCGAACGACGCCGACGACGCGAGCAGCCGGAAGTCGCTCGCCAGTGCGATAACCGAACCGGCGCCCGCCGCGATCCCGTTGACCGAAGCGATCACCGGCAGCGGGCACTCCCGCAGCGCCTTCACCACCGCGCCGGTCATCCGCGTGAACTCCAGCAGCTCCGCCGCCGCCATCTTCTGCAGCTCGCCGATGATCTCCTCGATGTCGCCGCCGGAGCAGAACCCGCGACCCTGTCCCGCGATGACGACCACGCGCACATCACCGCGGTGTGGCAGCTCGGCCAGCAGATCCCGCAGGTCGGCGTACACGTCGAAGGTGAGCGCGTTCAGTTTGTCCGGACGGTTCAGCGTGATCGTCGCGACGCCGTCGGACACTTCGAGATCGAAGTGCCGCCAGTCGTCCGTGAAGCCGGGCGAGGCCCGAAACGGGCTCATGTTTGGATCCCTCCTCCATCAAGAACGATGGTCTGACCGTTGATGGCGCCCGCCTCCGGCGCGGCGAGGAACGCCACGGCGAACGCGACCTCGTCCGGTTCGAGCAACCTGCCGAGCGGCGACATCCGCGCCAGCAGCGCCTCACCGTCCACTTCGGACCGGCCGGTGGTCGACGCGATGCGTCGTACGGTGTCGGCGGTCATGTCCGTGTGCACGAACGTCGGGCACACCGCGTTGGCGGTCACCCCGGTGGCGGTGACCTCCGCGGCCACCGCACGCGTCAACCCGACCGCGGCGTGCTTCGACGCCGAGTAGGCGGTGGTGTAGCGCTGGCCGACGAGGCCTGCCGTCGACGCGACCGTGACGATCCGGCCACGATCGCGCGCCAGCATGCCGGGCAGCACGGCCCTGGTGCACAGGAACGCGCCGGTGGCGTTGACGTCCATTTGGGACCGCCACTCGTCCACCGTGGTCTTCGCGAGCGGCGCACTCGTTGCCACGCCGGCGTTGTTGACGAGCACGTCGATCTCCCCGAGCCCACCGAACACGGTGGACACTGCGGACTCGTCGGTCACGTCGCAGTCCGCACGACCCAGTGCGACCACCCGGTCGCCGGCATCGGCGAACCGCTTGGCGATCGCGGCGCCGATGCCTCGAGTGCCGCCGGTCACCACCACGAGCCGGGTCACGACAGCGTCCGCAGCGCGCGCCGGTCGAGTTTTCCGTTGGTGGTACGGGGAAGTGCGTCGACGAACCGGATGTCGTGCGGGCTCTTGTGGCCGGCCAGCCGAGCGCGGACGTACTCCCGCAGCGCGGCGGTCAGCTCGTCGGAGCCGCTGACCCCGTTGCGCAGCACGACATACGCCCGTGGTCGGACCAGTCCGTCCACCTCGTACCCGGCGACGCCGCACTCGACCACGTCCGCGTGTCCGATCAGGCAGTGCTCGATCTCGCTCGGCGCCACCCAGATCCCGCCCGACTTCAACAGATCGTCGGCGCGGCCGTGATAGTAGAAGAACCCGTCGGCGTCACGGCTGAACAAGTCTCCCGTGTGGACGGTGCGGCCACGGTACGTGGCGGCCGACTTCTCCTTGTCCTGCCAGTACTCTCGCGCGACCGTGTCGCCGGTGACCTCGAGCGTGCCGACCTCGCCGTCGGTCGCCTCCGCGCCGCTGTCGTCGACGACCCGAGCCTCGTAACCCGGTACGACCTGACCGCAGCTGCCCTGCCTCGCGCTGCCCGGCCGGTTGGAGATGTAGATGTGGTACGCCTCGGACGAGCCGATCCCGTCGACCACCTCGACGCCGAACGCCTTGTCCCACTTGCGATGCAGCTCGGCCGGCAGTGCCTCGCCTGCCGAAGTGCACAGCCGCAGCGAGCTGAGATCCTGCGCCGCCGCGTCCGGGTGGGCGACCATCGCGCTCATCATGGTCGGCACGTTGACGAGGATCGTCGGGCGGTGTCGTGCGATCAGTTCGAAGATCCGTTCGACGGTGGTGCGCTCCGCGAACGCGATGCCCGCGCCGCCGACGCCGAACGGGTACAGGGCGGCCAGGTCACGGGCGTAGCCGAAGAACAGCTTGGGCACGGGCAGCACGATGTCGTCCGCGCCGATGTCGAGCACGCCGCGGCCGTAGCACTCATGGCTGACCATCGCGCTGACCGCCGTGTGCACGCAGGCTTTCGGGGCGCCGGTGCTGCCGGTGGTGAACTTCCAGATCGCGATGTCGTCCCGGCCCGTCGGGGCGGCGTCCAGTGTGTCCGGCGCCTGGTCGACCAACGTCGTGAAGTCGTACTCGTTGTCCCGCAGGTCATCGACGCCGCCGACCACCAGCACGCGGCGGTCCGACAGGTCGGCTTCGCGCAGCCGGTCGAGCGTCACGGCGTCCGCGATGACGACGGAAGGATCGGTGTAGTCGAGGAAGTAGCGATAGTCCTTGGCCTGCAGGAAGGTGTAGACCTCGGCGGTGACCGCGCCGATCTTCTGTGCCGCGTACCAGGTTGCGACGAACTCGACGCCGTCGGACAACGCGAGCAGTACGCGTTCGCCCCGCCGGGCGCCCAGCTCGAGCAGGATGTTGCCGACCCGGTTCGTGAGTGCGGCCAGCTCGGCGTACGTCGTGGCGCCGCGGTCGGTGAGCAGCGCGGTACGTTCGCCACGGCCCATCGCGAGGTTGCGGTCGACGAAGTAGTCGGCGAGGTTGAACCGCTCGGGGATGTCCATCTATCGCCCCACTTCCCGGATGACGTCGACGAGCAGTTCGGTCAGGATGTCGAAAGTGGACTGTCCTTCCGCGACGGTCGCGGCCGATGGCGCGCCGCAGTACGCGCGGTCCATGCCCATCGCCACGAAGTCCGACCTGCCGGCCGACATCGCGGCGGCCATGTCGACGGGCACGTCCGGCAGTGTGCGCATGGTGGCGGTGTCGACGAGATCCGGGCGGTCGGCGAGCACGAGTGACGTCTCGTACTGGCCGGCGTGGCACGCGCCGGAGCGGAACTCGTCGGTCAGCCGGGCGACGTTGTGCCGCCGCAACAGGTCGAGGTAGGCGACGCCGGCCTCGGCCGTGGCCTTGCGCAGGGTCGCGACGTGCGCGGGCTCGAAGTGGTTGTTGACCACCACGACCCGTGGGAACCCCTGCTCGGCAAGGGATCGGCAGACGTCGACGACGAGTGCGTGCAGGGTGGCTTCGCTGACGGAGATCGCGCCGGGGAACGCGGCGCCGAACCGGGTGACGCCGTAGTTGAGGGTGGGCAGCACCAGTGCCCGCAGGTCCGGGTCGTCGGCGAGCCGGTGCGCCGCGCGGTCGCACATGCCGGCGGAGATCAGCTCGTCGGTGGCCAGCGGCGCGTGCGGGCCGTGGGGCTCGACGGCGCCGACCGGCAGGAGCAGAACCGGCGTCCTCGGACCGGCGAGCAACTCGGCCACCTGCGGCGACGTGAGCTGCGCGAACGCGGTCATGACGCGGTCCACGAAACGGCAACTCGGGGGTCGCGAACCGGCAACTCGCGGGTCCTGAAACGGGGACTCGCGGGTCCTGAAACGGCGACTCGCGGGTCCTGAGTGTTGAACTCACCCGTCGTGAGCGTTGGACACGCGGGGTTTGAGTGTTGGACTCGCGGGGTCATGACGCCACCTCCTCCAGCGGGGTGGCCGGTGGTTCGAACAGGCACAGGTCCGCGCGGCCGGCGGCCACCACGGTGTTCACCTCGTCCGGGGTGGTCAGGTAGCCGCCCACCAGCGTCGGCACGCCCGCCTCGTTGCGTACCCGGTCCGACAGCGTCGTCAGGTAGCTGCGGCGGTACTCCGGACGGGCCGACGCCGTCGTCTGGCCGGCCCGCACGTGCACCAGGTCGACACCGTGGGCACCCATCGCGCGGGCGTGCTCGATGCCCTGCTCGACCGTCAGCCCACCGCGCGCCCAGTCGGTCACCGTCAGCCGGACGGCTAACAGTCGCGGCCATACCGCACGCACCGCGTCCACAACGGACAGTGGGTACCGCGGCAGCTCCCCGTAT
>Ga0193716_1000529_pt1 | contig 23107 bp, 23 predicted proteins | sample U2c1metaG_FD_145901 | JGI IMG/M metagenome (GOLD analysis project Ga0193716, IMG submission 145901) | Soil microbial communities from a riparian zone of the East river system, Colorado, United States - U2c1 | ecosystem: Environmental > Terrestrial > Soil > Riparian zone | place: USA: East River...
GTGCTGGCGCCGATCACGATTCGATCAGGTTTGGTAAAGTCCTCAACCGCCCGCCCCTCGCTCAGAAATTCAGGGTTCATGGCAAGGCCAAAATCGCGTCCGCTAACCATGCCCGATGCAGCCTCGAGCTCACCGCGGACCACTGTGTCCGTCGTCGTCGGGACGACCGTGCTCTTGACTACGACGACATGATAGGGGCCGAGTGTCGGTAAGAATTTGCCGATCTCGCGTGCGGCTTGCCGAACAAGGCTGAGGTCGATGCCGGCCTCGTTCGAGGGCGTGCCGACGGCGATAATCGACACATCGGAGCCGCGCAAGCTGTCCTCCAGGCTTGTCGATGCCAGAAGACGACCCGAAGCGCGCAGCTTAACAAGCAGCTTATCGAGGCCGGTCTCATAGAAGGGAGTGCGACCAATTTCGATGGCTTCGATCTTGCGCTTATCGCGATCCACGCACGTCACTGTATGACCTACAGCGGCCAGACCCACGCCCGTCACCAGGCCAACGTAGCCTGTCCCGACAATGGTGATTTTCACGGATGACCTCCGCCCGATCTCACGCCGGCACCATTTCGCGGTAGTACTCGAAAGTCCGAGCAAGCCCGCTGCGCAAATCCAGTCTCGGTTCGTAGCCGACATCGGTTCTCACCTTTGTCAGGTCCGGACAGCGGCGGTTTGGATTGTCGACCAGGTATTGGGCGTCGTCGCTCTTCCTAAATTGCACCTCGAGCGGCCGCCCAGGGCGGCCGCCGATTTCCGCCATCATGCGGGCGACATCGAGCATAGAGCGCTCCTCGGGGTTGCCTACGTTGTAGGGCTCCGCGGGCTTGCCCAGCACGAGCACAGCGAGGCTTCCGGCGATGAAATCGCGCACGTAACAGAACGAGCGCGTGGGACTTCCGTCACTCAGGAGAACCATCGGGCCGCCCTTGAGCGCCGCCGACATCATATCGGGCACCATGCGCCCATCGTTGAGACGCTGGCCCGGCCCATAGACATTGAATGGACGTACGATCTTGGACGGAACTTTGCGCTGCGCCCAGAAGCTGATGCAAAGCGTCTCGCCGAGACGCTTCGATTCGTCGTAGCACGCGCGTGGCCCTGTACACGACACGTAGCCGCGATAGTGCTCTGGCGTCGGAATGAATTGGGGGTCCGGATCGCCGTAGATTTCGCTCGACGAGAAAAAGAGGACGCCCTTCGCGCCGTGCGCCTGCCCAAGGTCCAGCATGCGCCACGTACCGTTGACATTTGCATCGATCGTCTCAAGCGGCCGTGGCCGGTAGTAGATGGGGGATGCCATGCTTGCGCAGTGAATGATCCAGTCGAATTTTCGTCCCCAATCTGTCTCATCAACCACGTTCGCGGTCCGGAACTCGATGAAGGGGTCGCCCTTAAGATGCGCCAGGCGATCGGCGTTCGTGGCGATAAAGTTATCGGAAGCGACAATGTTGGCATTCAAACTCGGCGACAAGTGATTGAGCGCCGAGAGGATGTCCACGATGAAGCTGCCGAGGAATCCGGAGGCACCGGTGATTAGAATATTGCTGCCGGACAATTGGCTGAACACGTCGGGAATAGTCGCGTGCATCACTTTGGCATCTTCGTGAATGATTTCGCCCGCTCGACTCATGTCTAGTGTCCCCTCATTCAAATGACCGTTGCGAGCGAAGAGCGCCTATGCGGAACCCGCTCCGACATCGGCATTTCCCCAGCAATCTCTGACTACTGTCGTCCTCAGTTAAAGGAATTGGCGCACCGGGCTAAGGGCAATAAGGTTGGCCATCGTAGCTCAACGGGGTTACCCCCAACGATTGGCAACACGAATGCCGGGGCACTACAAATGGCACAGCCCGGAAGTTTGATGGCCGGTCCCGGCCCCGGGGCGTGCCTCGCGCTACCACCCATCGGCGTAGGGCACTCGGTCGCTGCCTCCGATGCTCATTTGGCTTTACGCGCAATCTCGCCCAAAGTGAGCCTTCGCGCAGCGATCAAATCGAGTGGAAACTCGATGCGGCGGATGTAGCGGGAGCATCCACATTGCAATGGCTTCGACGAGGTTGGCTCGAGCAGTTGGCGGGGTGAACCGGACGATATCCTCGGTATTTCGGTCTTCCCGATCACGCGATGGCGACGTCATTGCGACGATCCAGCGCTCGGCCACCACCCGAACCTCGAACCACGTCTGCAGTAGCTCGGCTGCTGAGCCGGGGATTAATTTGGATGAGTAACTCGCACAGTTGTCTGGCTGCTTTCAACATGGAACCAAACGCATGGCACACTCTACTCAGCATTCCCTGCGGCTCTCGATTGGCCTGCCAGTTTACAATGGCGAGCGGTACCTGGCCGAAGCGCTCGACTGCTTCCTAGCGCAGACCTTTCAGGATTTCGAGATCGTCGTCGGTGATAACGCGTCGACGGACCATACTGCGGAGATCTACCGGTCTTATGCCGAGCGCGACCCACGTATCCGCTATTACCGCAATGGGAAGAACTTAGGCGCGATAGCCAATTTCAACAAAGTCTTTGAGCTCTCCCGGCTGCCCTTGTTCAAGTGGGCAGCCAACGACGATCTGTATCACCCGCGCTATATAGAGGACTGCGTTCGTATCCTGGATGAAAATCCAGACGTCATCCTAGCTCACTCCAAGGCGGCGTTTGTGGACGATAGCGGCGAGTCTTTCCCTGTCGATCCAGCGACGGGAGACTACGTCGATCCCCGAACGGGCGTTGCACAAACAGCGGACAGTCCAACAATAGCCGATAGCCCAGTCGCTATCTTGCGTTTCTGGCAGGTTCTGTCACGCGCTCACTGGGGTACACACATGTTCGGTATTATGCGACGTGAAATGCTGCAGAAGACGCGCCTCGTCCCGAATTTCTCCGGCGGTGATCGCGCGATGTTGGCGGAGCTCGCGCTACTCGGCCGTTTCCGGTGCGCAAACGAAGTGCTTTTCTCGAAGCGCTTCCACGGGGATGCCTCCTGCTCTCTCAATCAAAAAGAGCTTTTGGGATGGCTGAGCACGGACGGCAAAGCGTATTCCCGCAGGGTACGGCAGCTTAAGACATTTTTTACAACGCCACGGGGGAAGCCCGTCGGGCTAATCACAAAAGCCGGCTGTGTCGGCCTTGTCGCAGCGCATTCTGTAAGAACCGCCGCCCAAGCTGTCGCCGGCAAGGAGGCGCGAAGAGCAGCTCAAGGATTGGCGTGGCGCAAAAACAATTCGATCCGGACGTAGCGCGCCAAGGCCAGAAATCACGTCTTACTATAACCTTCTTTTGGTCATCAATCTCGGATTTATGTTGAGCGCGGAATCTAGATTAACCATTTTGCCTTGCGCGCGGCTTCCCGTCCATTGATGAGAATGCCCGGCGGAGCGCAACCGTCGCTTAGGGAGCGCACCGCCGGGCGTGCCGAAAAGCGAAGAGACGTTTGGCGCGCTCGATGCCGCGCTGCCTTCGCGCGTTCGGTCTGATCTTCACCCCGCCCGGAGGCACGACGGTGGTTGTGCGTATGCAGTTCTGCCTGCCGAGGGAGAGCGCAGTAGCCTCTACTGTATTGTGGATACTGAAAAACTCAATCCGCGGTGGCATGAGGGATAAGATCAGGTAGGTTGAGCCTCATGATCGCGTTCCTGATTCTCTTCCTTCAAACGCTGGTCTCGCCGTTAGTCGGGCATGGCTGGAAGCCGGGATCGTGTTGCTGCGGCATCCGTTGAACGTGCTGCGCCGGCGGGTTCCCTCCAGGCAGTACCGCAAATTTCGTGGCGAAGCTCAAGGCGAACGACGCAGCACCCGTGTCGGCAACGGGCCGGGACGCTGCGGTGTGTGGGGCCTCCGCGCCCCGGCCCGTTGCATCACCGTCCCACCAGGGACATTCAGAGGCACAAAAGAGGCCAGCCATCTCAAGTTAAAACTGGTCCGACAAACAGGGCAGGTCAGTGATCGTCGCCATTAATACAGGGAGTGCGCCTGTAATCCAGGAAGGGAGCTTCCATTGTGACAGCACTTGCGGCTTGAGGTAGCGCCCGTCAAATTTGGCGATATCCACGAGCCGGTCTCTGTCCATTACTTCAATCGTACGGTTACTCTTCGAAAGAATGCCGAGCTCCCGAAGGTCTTGAACCGTGCGATTCATATGGACGACGGAAAGGCCCGCGGCATCGGCCAGGTCGACTTGAGTCAGTGGGATGATGGCGCTAGTTGAGCCAATCGCCTCGAGCCGAGCCATCTGTTCGCAAATCAGATGAGCAATGCGCGGAAGCGCAGGCCGTTGGCCCACATTCATCAGCCTTTCCCGGAAGATGCTCGCCTCAAGCAACGTGTCGCGCCACAACGCGACGCCGAGTTTTGGATATTGCGCGGTAATCCGTGCGATATCCTCATGAAGAATAACGCCGATCGAGCAGTCGGTCAGCGCCACCACTGCGTCATTCAGTTCCGACAGCACATAGCGATGAAAATCACAAAAATCTCCGGCATACTGAAACGCAAAAATCTGCCGGCGGCCGCTTTCGATCATTTTGTACCGGCATGCCACACCTGCTAGCAGCACGGTTGAAAACCCGGGCGAACTGCCAACCCTGACAATGTCTTCACCGCGACTTGCGCGCTTTTTGACTTTGATGCGTGGCAAGAAGGCTTGCAGTTCCTCCTCACCGTCCATCCCTAAATTCTTAAGCTTCCGAACTAGGGCATTAGCTTCGTCCGGAGCGAGTGGCCCCATTAAACGCCGCATTACGACCCCCATTGGCCCTTCCCAAGATCGCCCCCATTGCATTGGCCCTTCTTCAGTGGCTGTGCAAACATAGTCTTGCTGCGATGCAGAAGCATCCTTTTTTTAGTATTTCATCAAGTTCGCAAAGGCGGAAAATCGGAAATCCCTCTCCGATCATTTCTGCTATAAGTGGTGGAAGCCTGCGCATGTGCACGCATGTCAAGGTCGGGCGCATTGTTGTCCATGGGAGGCCTCAAGAAGTCCCGCCCTGCCGCCTTGGCCCTCCCCCAAAGCCGGGGAGCAGCACAATCAGCCGAATGTCTCAGTGGAGCTGTAAAGCAACAGCCGGGCGCGGGCGCGGAGGACCCTTGAACGCCAAGCGCCTGACGCCATTGCATTTTCCAAGCCTCGCCTCGTGCGGCCCGCATCGGCGCACACCTGCAAACAGGATTCGTCAACCGGCGCAATGCCCGGCCGCGACCATCTCATTGCACTCATTTTGTCAAAGGCTTCGTCCTGGCCCGCGCGCTCAAGGCCGGCCGGCCAGCACTTCACTGTGGCCTGCTTCCAGTGACAACGCGGCGCCGGATGACAAGGACACGGGCTATCAGGATAGCCTGACAAGTCCTCTCATCGTACCGGGCGGTGCGCCTTCTTCCCGGGTTGCGAGCCGCTCACTGTTGATCCCACGCCCAGCCGGATCGGCGAGACCTGGTTCGCAGATCAGCATGTGACCGGAGTTCGGAAAGCCCAACTCTTCCGGCGTTGCATTCGACTCAAGCGGCCTTACGATCCATTGCCGTCAGGCAGGCGCTCGCGACCAGACCAACGTGGCCGAAGCCGGCGATGGCAATTTTCACGATGTCCTTCGCCCGGAATGCGAAACCTTGGAAGCCTTCATGAACTTCTCTGCTTCGTGACGTTACTTTGCGCCCTGACCACCAATTACCGCCGGCGGTGTCGCAATCAGGATATAAAGGTCGAGCCAAAGGGAGCGGTTGCGAATGTAGAAGCAATCCTGTGCGCGCTGGACTCCGAGGTCGCCGTTGCTGCGCGATGAGATCTGCCAGAGGCCGGTGAGACCAGGCGGCACTGTCATCCGCAGCGCTTGAAATTCGGGATCGAATGCGTTCATGTGGTAGGCGGGAAACGGCCGCGGGCCCACGAGGCTCATATCTCCGCGGATCACATTCCAGAGCTGGGGCAACTCATCCAGGCTGGTGCGCCGCAGGAAGTTACCGATATGCGGCAGGATCCGTGGATCCCGCGGTAGCTTGAAATAGCGCCGCCACTGTTCGCGCATGGCGGCGTCTGTCGCCAACACCTGCTCAAGCCGTTGCTCGGCATCCCGATACATTGTACGCAGCTTCAGCACCTGGATCGGTTTGCCGTAGCGACCGACGCGTTGTTGACCATAGAACGCTGGACCTGGATCCGCGATCCTGATCGCCAAGGCGAGCAAAGCGATAATCGGCCCGGTGAGCAACGCGAGCGGCAGCGCCACTGCAAGGTCGATGGCGCGCTTCAGACCGTGGCTAGGAGTGCGCGGCCGTCCGCCCAGTTCCAAACCGACGAAACGATCGAAGTGGCGGATCTGCAGGCCAAAAGATGCGAGTTCGCCGAGTTGATTGACCACCAGGATTTGCCGGACTCCCAACCGATACAGCGCATTCGGATCGCGCGGCAGAGCTTGGCAATCTGGTACGATCACGACTTCGGCGGCGCTCTCCACTCGCCACCCTTCAATCGTGCCGAGCAAAGGCAATGCGGAGACGGGATCGTCCTCGTCTCGTGCGGGGGCTACCTCATTGGCATTGCCACAGTCACGCACGCTATCATCGATGAATCCGACGGGCCTCAGCCCCCAAGTGGGCTGGCTCATCAGAAGGCGGGCGAAAGTCCGGCTATTGGCGCCGGCACCAAGAATGGCGGTTGGTGCGCCCCACACGCCCGACCGCCCGAGCCGGGCGTTGATCAGGTGCTCGACCCACGAGCCCAGCACAAGTGCGATCGTGCCAACAAGCGGCATGATCACCAGCCCGACCGACAGTCCCTCACGAGCCCACATCAGCATTCCCGCGAACACGAACAGCATCGTTGCCGTCGCTCGCAGGCGGAAGCGCTCCATCAGACTTTTGGTGCTCGATCGATAAAGGCCCAGCAGACAGCACATCCCGATCAGCATCAGCAGAGTCGCGGGCATCTCCCTCCGCAGCCAATCGGCAAGGTCGATTTGATCATCGAGGCCTGCCACATTCACGATCAGGGCGGCCACAACGATGGCGACGGCGCCAGCTACGAGGTCGCCCACAAAAGGCCCCGCGGCGAAAAGTCGGCGCCGTCTGATCCCTTGCGCCGCTAGTGCCCCGCTGCGCGCTGTCCCCCGAAGCCGCAACGCCCCGCCATCGGGCGGCGAAAATGTGTGGGCCACGGGTGCTTCGACGTTTGGCATAGGCCGTCAACCGCTCGAACTAAGAGCTAAAGGCGCTTCTCGCTGCCTATTCCGGCCGCGATGGTTGCGCCGCTCCTACTGGTCACGTTACGGCGGACGGTGGCGCCCTCAAGCGCCAAGACGGAGTAGCCCAATCGTTGGGTCTCCCAGCGTCAGGCATGCCAACGAGGCTGCGCTGCGCAAAGGAAGCGCACTTGTCAGCCCGGGAGGATAGGAGTCTTAACGCAGCAGCGGGGACTCGACTGCGAGATCAGCCGCCGCATACGTCGCGCCATGATATTGAGGGGTAAGCGCGCAGCGGCCTATTCCGAGTCAGCCAGCTGCAGCACGGCACCTTGAACGCCGGCAAGCCAACACTTCGCGTCTTAGATGGGATGCAGCCGAACGCGAGCCAAAAGCAGACTCACATGATGGAAGCGGCGTTGTGCACGCGGCCCTCAATTTCGCCGGCAGGATAGCCGTGCTCCAGCGCCCAAATGGCCACCTGTGTACGGTTCGCTACCCGGATCTTCCGCATGATCGATTTCATGTGGACCTTGACCGTCGCCTCGGTCATGTCGCATTTGCGCGCGATCACCTTGTTGGCCTGCCCTTTCACGAGACCGTCGAGTATCTGGGCCTCACGCCTCGACATTTTGGGGAGATTTATCAGCGAGGCCACACACTGCGTGTCGTGATTGTTTGCGTTTAGATCCGCTGTGCCGGTGCCGTTCACCGTGGGCTGCATGGCAGGCATGGTAATTGATATCACTTCATGTTCGACGCCGCACGACTGGTGATTGTCCATCTTGATCTTTGGCTGAGGTGATTCTTCTGCCTGTGCGGCTTGGATCGAGAGACCCTTCGTGTTGGGCACGACCATGACGCGGACATCTCTGATCATGATCAGGTCTAGCGTGCTGATCAGCGTGTCTGGAGCAACGAACAACGGGACACAACCATCGATTTCCGACGTCAGCAGCTTCTGAAAATCGGCGAGGGAGGCGAATTCGAACAGCAAGATGATCTTGCAATCGGACCACAGCTTGCGAATGCCAAGAGCCTCGGTGACCGCACTACCGGAGGATTGCCCGCCCAAAATTACGAGCTTGGGTCCATCGGCAACGATCGACGGGCTACCGATGTCCGCCGTCGACCCGACAGCGCAAACGACGCGATAGGAATGATTTGCCATCAGCGATTCGAGCGCTTCGCGTATAAGCAACCGAGGTTCGATGATGATGGTTGCTACCCGTGTTCCCATGACGCCCCCCCTTTTGCCACCCAACTTTGCTCCAGAAGATCAATAAAGAGATTTGTCACGCGGGAAATTAACCCATGATAAGCCTTTAGCGATTACTTGACCCCGATCTGGCCTATGCCGGCCAGGCGGTGGACAATAAGTCCGGGCCTGCCCTCGTAATAGAATTGGCGGTAACCCTTCTGCGCGGAAACCTCGGTCAGGCGCCGCATCAAGTCTGGGCCGTAAACGCGGGATACGGGCTTGAAGCCGAGACGGCGCGCCCTGAATGCAAGAGGCATCCCGGCCGGCGGTTACCATGCCGGCCATTGCTCGATGGTTGAAACCGCTCGATCCAACGTGATGACGCTAACTCGATCCCCAATGAACGCGCGATTGGGCAACGGTGTAGCTCGGCGATCCATCAGGATGGCTTCAATTTTATTCCTTTGCGTGGGTCACTCATATCCATCACCAATGGCACAACCATACGTAGCATCATTACGCAATGATTATGCCTCGACCGCAACGGGACAGTATCGCAATGGTGGGGCGCGAAGATCGCGCACTGTGGGGTGGTGCTGCGACTGCCAAAGCTATTGCCGGCCTGCATGGTGACATCGCCACAATGGGGTACCTCTTCTTAGAGCGCGTATCACCGGATTTCTCCATTGAGGACACCGCCTCCCCCACGAGTCTTGCCTACAATACGGCACGGCTACTTACTCAATGGAGCTGGTAAGGCGATGTTCTCGAATTTTGGAAAGCTGGGGCGCAGACAGGCCCGATGGTGTTCCTCGGCCGGCGGTGGCTGGGCAGTGGCGATATTCATTATCCTTCATGCGTGGTCGATTGATCCTGCCACAGCGCAGTCGCCGGCTCCGCAAGCATACCGGATTGGGACCGGCGACAAGATCGGCGTAGTCGTGGCCGGTCACCCCGACCTATCCGGTGAAGCAACTGTTGATCAGGGTGGCAATTTCCGGCTGCCAATCATCGGTGACATTCACGCAGTCAATCTTACGCCGAGTGAGCTGGAGAAAAGCATCGGTCAATACCTGGAGCAGGGATATGTCCGGCGTCCGGTGGTCAGCGTAAAAATCGCGGAATTTCGTCCGATCTATGTCCTGGGCATGGTTCGGACGCCAGGCCTCTATCCTTACCAGCAAGGGCAGTCGGTGCTCGCCGCCATAGCGCGCGCGGGAGGCATCGGCGCGTCCGAACAAAGCGGCATGGGCGGAGACCTGGTCCAGGCGGAGGAACGTGTTCGCCTGCTGGAAATCAGCCGCGTGGCCCTCCTTGCAAAACGGGCGCGGCTGATAGCGCAGCAGAACGGCGATGATCGGATCAATTTCCCGGATATATCCGGACTCTTCATCGATCCGGTTCGCATCACCCAGATCAGAGACGGTGAGCAGCGTGCGTTCGCGGCAGAACGGCAAGCCGAGCAACAGGAAGCCGAGGCGCTGCAGAAGCAACTTCCACGTTTGGACACCGCGATTGCTTCACTCAAGCAGCAGGGCGAACTCGAACTGCGACAGCGTAACCTCAATCAGCAACTGATTGCGGACTACGAGCAACTGAGCAAATCCGGACTCGCGCGCAAGGCGACCTACATTGAGGTCAAGCGCGAGGAGGCGCGCATCGAGGGCAATATCGAGCGTCTGAAATCGGAAGCGCTGAAGGCGGAACTCGCGATCGGCGACCTGCAATTCAAGATCACCGAACTGCATAATAACTACCAGCGTCGCGTGATGACCGAGCTGCGGGAAACAGACCGATCGTTGCTGGAATTGACCGTTACGCTTCCGTCTGCGCAGCGTATGCGCGCGGCTCGCACGCGGCAGATGGGATGGCTGACTGGAGAACAAGCGCAGCAGCCAGCCATAACCGTGATCCGCGCCAAGGGCACCACGACCGCCAAGTACGATGCGGGCGTCGACTTCCTACTGCAGCCCGGAGACGTCGTGCAGGTAGGTTCACTTCTTCCGCCTGCGCTGGAATTGTCGCCAGATCAGTCCAGTGTATCCAGGGAAAGAAAGGCAGAAAGCGAGACCCCATTGTGGACGGGAGACACCGCGGCGTCGCGGGGCGCTGTCGTTGGGCCGGCGCGGACACTCGAGTGAGCGGTGCAGACATTTCAGTCAAACGGAGTGGCACCACATGACGACAGTCAGACCAGTTGTGCTCTACGGCTGTGTTGTCGAAGTGCAAAGCGGTATATGCCTCGGCCAGGACGACATCGTCGCGCATCAGAGAATAGTTCGTGCGCCTCGCTGATGGACAGGGCGGGATTGCCTCAAGACGGTGATGAGTTGGACCGGAGCCAGCGAAAGGACGGTGAAAGGCTGGTTGGCTGGGCAAGCGGACCAAATGGCGAGCATGTAATCTCGCTGATCCGTTCCTCTGACAGGGTATTTAAGTGCATCCTGGATTTGACCGGCCGGACAGAGCTTATCGCCAGCCAAGAGCTTGTATCTCTGCAAAAGCGCATCCGGGACGCTGTCGAGTCAATCGATCCCGTAGTTCTCGGCAGTCCAACCGGCCGCCCCACCGATTGATGGCAGAGCAAATGCGATGTCAGGCAACACGAGCAAGATCTAGAGCCGGAAGCGGGCACCGAATTGGCCGATAGATCGCTATTTGCGCGACTTTCTGACCTCTTCAGACTCTCGTTCTGCGGTCAGAATCCAGTTCTCTCTTTTGTCCATTCCGGCACGCCAAACTCCGCCGAATCTGCGATCTCCTACGATCCGCTACGCTGGGCCACGCGGAAAGAAACTCGTTGTCGTAGGAGGGATGGTGGCCGTCGGCGTGCGCATCAGCGCACGCAACTTCGGCAAAGCCGTTCTCCCAAGAGGGCGGCTTTTCGCATTTGGGCTCTTACCCTGCTTTGCGCACCGTGCGCGCCACTTCGCCCCAGCGATCGAGAGTCTTCGGATCGACTTCGCGCCAGTGCGAGGCGAGGTAGATGACGAGGCGCGACGCAATGCCCTTGTAGCGCTCGATCATCCGGTCGGCGACGTCGTCCCAGCGCGCCACCACCGCGAATTGATGGAGAATCTCGTCGGTGATCAGCGCCTGGCTGCACTCGCTATCACCCGACTTGAGGCAGTCGCGCAGCTGGTCGCGCAGGCCGGTGTAGCCGAGGTCGTCGAACTGGAAGGCATAGTTCGGTGTGGCACCATAGAAGGCGAGTGTCGTCTTGGCCTCCTTGATCGGCGTCGCCTGCTCTTCCGGCGTATTCCCCGCCGCAACGATGACCGGGATGATCTTGTCGATCTTCGCGGCATCGCGTCCAGCGCGGGCCGCTCCTTCGGCAAGTCCCGGCAACAGGCGGTTCCTGATGTAGTGCATCGAGTGCATGGGGTGCACGTGCACGCCGTCCGCGACCTCTCCGGCCACCCGGACCATGATCGGGCCGACGGCCGAGATGTCGATCTTGATGTCCTCGTAGTCGTGTCGCGATGGCGTCCATTGTTCGGTCAGCAGGCTCAGCTTGTAGTAGGGGCCGTCATGCTGCAACGGGCCCTCCCGTCGAAAGGCCGACAGGCAGGCCTTCACGGCCTGCACGTAGTCCTTCATCTGGGGCGCCGGCTTGTCGAACGTGCTGGCGTATCGTTTGGTGATGTGCGCCTTCACTTGGCTGCCGAGCCCGAGGCGGAACTTGCCCCTGGTGTTCTGTGCCAGCTCCCAGGCGATCTCCGCCGTGATCATCGGGCTGCGCGCGAAGGCGATCGCAATGCCGGTCGAGAAATGCAGGGACGGCGCCGCCAGCGCTGCGGCCGTGATGTTCATCCACGGCACCTGGTGGCCTTCGGTGAACAGCATGCCGGAAAAGCCGGCCGCTTCCGTGCGGCGCGCCAGGTTGGCCACATGGTCCCAGGTCGTCGCGCGCGTCATGACATCGAATTCCATGGTCTTCTCCCGTACCGTGATGCGAGTGAGTGCGATGCGCCGCTAACCGCGGCCTTGCCACGGCCGCAACGGCCGGGTCAAGGGTTGCCACCCAGGGGAGGGCTGCTGCGATGGAAAGCTTCTTCTCGTCGCTCGATACCGAGCGCACGGCATGCAAGGTCTGCTGAAGGTGGATTTCGCCCGTCGAACTGTCGCGCCCCGACTTTCCGTTGCCGGTCTCCGGGCTTGGAATGATACTTGCGTCACTGGAGCAGGGTATCGAGTGAGGTAGGGCAATGAACTCCAGCATCGCATCTGGCAATCGTTTCGGATTTCGCCGGCGAACGTTCCTGCAGGCCGGCGCGGCCATTCTTCTGCCGATCGGCTCAGCCCAACACGCCAACGCGAAGGAAGCCTATCCGGACAAGCCGGTGCGCATCGTCGTATCCTATGGGCCTGGCGGCGCGATCGACGTGGTCGCCCGCATCATTGCCGAGCACATGACGACCACTCTTGGCAAGACGATGGTGGTCGAGAACAAGCCGGGCGCCGGCTCGACCATCGCTGCCGACTTGGTCGCCCGGTCTGCTCCGGACGGCTACAACCTGCTCGTGACCGGAATGGCGCATTCGGTCATCCCGGAACTTTTCCCGCAGGTGACGTTCGATCCGATGCAGGCTTTCCAGCCGATCAGCCACCTTGGTCTCATGCCGTTCGTGCTCGCGGTGCACCCTTCGGTGCCCGCCACGGACTATGCGAGCTTCATTGCGTACATGAAGGCGAACCCGGGCGCCATCAACTGCGGTTCCGCGGGTCCCGGAAGCTCGGCCGATCTCGGCCAGATGCTGCTGGCCAAGATGGCGGGCATAGAATTCGTACGCGTGCCGTATCGCTCCACCCCGGCAGCAATGAATGATCTCGTCGCGGGCCGGGTCGGCTTCATGATGGATTCGCAGAACGTGCTGGTGCCGCATATCAGCAGCGGCGCGCTACGTGCGCTCGCTGTCACGTCGCTCGACCGCACGCGTCTCCTGCCGGACGTTCCCACGCTGGACGAACTTGGCCTCAAGGGCTTCGAGGTCGGTAGCTGGCAGGCCATGCTGGCGCCGGCCCATACGCCGCGTCCCATCGTCGACAAACTCACCCAGTCGGTCGAGGCGGCGCTGGCCGATCCCGCCGTACGGAGCCGCTATGTCGAGCTCGGCTATGAGATGCCCCGCAAGGCTGGGCCGGAAGCGCTGGCGGAATTCCTCGCCGCCGAGTCCGCGAAATGGGGGCCGCTGGCCAAGGCGACCGGCACCGGGGGCTGATCTCGCCCATCATCGGATGACCCGTGAGGCTGGATGTGCGTTCATGCGCCGGGGGACAAGGTAGATGACAAAGCTGAGCCAGGTGCAGATCGACGCTTTCCACCGTGACGGTTACTTCGCGCCCGTCGATGTCTTTACGCCCGAAGAAGCGCGGGGCTGGCGCGCCGATCTCGAGGCTTTTGAGCGCACGCTGCCTCCCGGGCCGGTGTCGGCGGAAGACCGACGCAAGCTGCATGTCCGGCTTCCCTGGGCGCGGGACTTGGCCGAGGATCGCCGTCTGCTCGACGTGATGGAGCAGCTGCTAGGCCCCGACATACTGGTCTTCACCAGCACCTTCTTCATCAAGGAACCGGACACCGACGCCATCACGGCATGGCATCAGGATGCCACGTACTTTGGGCTCTCGCCGTATGAACATGTCACCGCCTGGGTCGCCTTGTCCGAGGCCTCCATCGAGGCGGGCTGCATGGAGTTCGTTCCCGGCAGCCATCGCTGGGGCCAGCTGCGGCATGGGCGTGAGACGATGCCGGGCACCATCAACGCCGGTGCCCGCTCGATCAGCCAGCCGATCGACACCTCGAGCGCGCTCTTTGCGCCCGTCAGGACCGGCCAGGTTTCGCTGCATCATACGTTGACTGCGCACAATTCGCCGCCCAACCGGGGCAACGATCGCCGGATCGGCTTCGGCATCAGCTACATTCCAACCCATCTTCGCCACTGCGGCAGCAAGCGAATGTCGGCGACCCTCGTGCGCGGTGTCGATCGCTACGGCCATTTCGATCTCGAAGCCGACCCCCGGACCTTGAGTGTGGCCGCCCAGGTCGAGGCACATAAGCGCGCCTACACGATCTACCGTGAGTGCCATTCGGAGCAGATGGCACGGTATGGCGTTGTTGCCTGACCTGGGAGAAGCATCAGTGAAACCGTTGGAAGAAAAGGTCGCGATCGTGACGGGCGCCTCCTCGTCCGTTGGAATCGGGGCCGCCGTGGCACGCCGTCTTGCGGGATCCGGCGCCCGCCTCCTGCTCGTGGCAGATGCATTGCCCGAAGCCGTTGCAAAGGAGTGTGCGGACTTACTCGGCGACTCCAAAGCCGTCATTCCACTGGTAGCCGACCTTGCCGATCCATCGGCCGTCACCGCGATGGTCGCCGAAGCGGAAAGGCGATTCGGTCGCGTCGACATGCTGGTCAACAACGCGGCTGTCAGGATCAATCGCATGTTCGGCGAGTTCACCTCGGCCGAATTCGACCAGGCCGTCGCGGTCAATCTGCGGGCGCCGTTCCTGGCCAGCCAGGCGGTGCTTCCAGCCATGCGGCGCCAGGGCGGTGGCCGTATCGTGCATGTCGCGAGCCAGCTCGGCTCCGTCGCCTACCAGACACGCACGATCTACGGCATGACCAAGGCGGCGCTGATCCATCTTGCCAAGTCGATGGCGCTGGAGCTGGCGCCGCAAAACATTCAGGTCAACACGGTGTCGCCGGGGCCGGTGGCAACCCAGCCAATCCTCGATCGGCTGCAGAACGAGCCCGAAGAATCCGCCAAGCGACTCGAGTACGTGCCCATGCGTCGGTTCGGTCGGCCGGAAGAAATCGGTGAAGTCGTTCATTGGCTTTTGACCACGAACGCGTCTTTCCTGACCGGTCACGACCTCGTCGTTGACGGCGGTTACACGATCCACTAGCCCGCGACCGAAGTCTCTCGCCGTACTGGAAACCCGCGAATGTCTGCTCCCGATCGCCCGGAATACCTGAAGAAGCTGGCGGCTTTTTGCAGCGACGTCTCGCTTCGGACACTGGGTCCGGAGGTCATCGAACGCGTCAGGTGGATCATCACCGACAGCATCCCGGTCATCGCGGCCGGGATGCAAACGACGGAAATGAAGGCGCTTGTCGCGGCTCACCTCAAAGGGTCGCCGTCGGGGAAAGCCTGGGTCTTCGGGGCAGGCCGGAAGGCCTTGCCGATCGATGCCGCTCTCCTCAACGGCACGGCCGGTACGTGGCTTGAGCTGGATGAAGGCAACCTCTTCGCAAAAGGCCACCCCGGCATTCAGGTCGTGCCGGCAGCCGTTGCCACCGCCCAGGAACTCGGTGCGAAAGGCGCGGATCTGCTGGTCGCCGTGGCGCTGGGATACGAGATATCGTCGCGCATCCACCGTGCCGCCAACGTCAAGCTGGCCGTGCATCCGCATGGCACCTATGGGGTGATCGGTGCGGCCCTGGCCGTCGGCAAGCTGAAGGGCTTCGATGCAAGCCGAATGCTCGAACTGATCAACGTGTCGGCCACCATGGGAATGACGACGAGCCGGCAGACCCTTCTCGATGGAGCAACCGTTCGAAATATCTACACGGGGCATTCCGGCTACATGGGCACAATGGCCGCCCGGCTTGTGGAATGCGGGTTCACGGGGGAGATCGACAGCGTCGCCGCGATCTACGGGAAGATCCTCTCGGATACCTTCGATCCCGCTCTTGCCGTCCGCGATCTGGGGACCGAATGGCTGATCACGCAGAGCTACTTCAAGCTCCATCCGACGGGACGATACGTTCACTCCGCGATCGATGCGCTCGAAGATCTGCTCGAGAAGGTGCCAGGCCGCCGGCTCGAACCGGCGCAGATTGTGAGCCTGGATGTACGAGCCTATATGCTCGCCGCCATGCTCAAGGAGAAAAGCGTACGAAGCAGCTTCGGCGCGCGCTTCTCCGTTCCCTTCGCGCTTGCCAGCATCATTACGCGCGGCCGATCCGGGCTCGAAAGTTTCGATGACGCTGCCGTCGCCAATCCTGAAATCCAGAGTCTGGCGAAGCGAATCGAGCTTCGGGAAGACAAGTCGTTTAGTGCGCGATATCCGGCCGAGCAGCCGGTATCCATTCGTGCCGTCATGCGCGACGGTAGCGTCCATGAAGGGCACTGCATCGTCACCAAAGGAGAGCCGACCAGACCGCATACCGCCCGCGATCTGACTGGGAAATTCTTCGAGCTGGGAGAACCCGTGTGGGGTAGGACGACGACGAAGTCGCTCTTCGATGGCCTGATGGGGCTGGAGAAGATCGCAAACTTCCAGGAGTTCACGGACAAATTGGCGCTGTAGGCTCGTCCTCGGCGTTGCTTGCGGCCATGGGTATGGCAGCGCGCGCGGAAGCCAGGATTCCGCAACCTCAATACAAGTATGTTTTCTGCAATTTCTGGGAACTTTCGTGCTCCTCGCTGGCGCGAAGCTTTGCCGCATAGTCGCTCGGCGGGCAGCCGACCCTGTGGCTGAAGGCGGTGCTGAACGCGCTGGCCGATTTATAGCCGACCATGGCCGCTATTTCGTCCAGCGTGCCGCGGCCGCGGAGCAGCGCATCTTTGGCGAGCGCCATTCGCCAATGCAGAAGATATTCCACCGGTGCAGCCCCCACCGCTTCAGAGAAGCGCCGCGCGAAGACTGAGCGCGACATGCCGGCCCGTCGGGCCAGTTCGGCAACCGTCCAGCCTCGACCGACATCGGCGTGGATATTCGCCAGCGCCCTCGCCAGTTGCGGATCGGCCAGGCCGCCGAGAATGCCGACGGGCGGCAAGCTCGCCGCCGCTTCGTGCCGCAGCGTCTCGATGAGCATCACCTCGATAAGGCGGGAAAGGATCGCATCCCGGCCGGCGCGTGCACCATCGGCTTCCTCCCGGATGATGGAAAGCAGGGCGCGCAGCCTTGCGCCGCTGTCCTCCGAGGCGCGCAAATGGATGATGCGGGGGAGGAGGCTAACGAGCAGATCGGCATTGGTTGGATCGCAGAGGATCAGGCCGCCCAGGATTCGTGTGGCGGGCTCCTCCAAATCACCCAGCCTCACTTCGCCATCGACCGAATGGCGGGCCTTGAAGGCCGCATCCGACAACGCGGCTTCTACCCCCGGCTCGCTGAAAAAGGAGTCCGCCAGCGGCCTGGCCGACAGCACATAGTCGCCTTGTTGCAGTTCGATCGGGCTGCCTTTGTCCGCCTGAAACCAGCACCGGCCCTCTGTGACGAAGTAAAATGTAGGGCCCGGCTGCTGGGGCACGCGAACGCCCCAGCGGCCTGAGGCCGCCATGCCGCCGAGCAGCAGTGTGTGCGGCCGGAGCAGCTGGATGATGTCGGTCAAAGCGTCCAACTGAGACAATCCATAATGAGAAAAGGACTTTCTATTATAGATCATCCCGATTCGACGATCTAGATCTTGGTGATCCCGGAATGGAGCAATGCAAATGACCAAGACTGTCCTCATCACCGGCTGTTCGTCGGGCCTCGGCAAATCGGCCGCCAGGCACTTTGCCGCCCAGGGTTGGAATGTGGTGGCGACGATGCGCAAGCCAGAACCGAGCCTGGCGGACGAGCACCCGGATCGCATGCTCGTCGAAGCGCTCGACGTGGCCGACCCCGCAAGCATCGATGCCGCTGTGCAAGCGGGCATCCGCCGCTTTGGCGGCCTCGATGCGATCGTCAATAATGCCGGCGTCACCATCGTTTCGATTTTCGAGGCGACGCCTGGAAACGCCATCCGCCGAATCTTCGATACCAATCTCTTCGGCGTGATGAATGTCATCCAGGCGACGTTGCCGCAGCTTCGCGCTCGCGGCGGCGGGACGATCGTCAATGTCAGTTCCGGAGTCGGGATCGCCGCAGTGCCGCTGCTGTCGCTCTACGTGGCCTCCAAGCAGGCCGTCGAAGGCCTCTCCGAGTCCCTTTCCTACGAACTGGAGTCGCAGAGCATCCGGGTCAAGCTCGTGGAGTCGGGCGCCATTCGCACCACGAATTTCACTTCCAGCGGGATGGCGGCATCGCAGGAAGCGCCCGTACCGGAGAGCTACAAGAGCTATTTCGACCACACCCTGCAGGCGATGATGAACTACCCCTTCGACTCAACGGAGGAGCAATCGGTGGTCGAGACGATCTACCGCGCTGCGACCGATCCTTCATCCCGCCTCCGCTATCCCGTCGGGCCGGATGTGGAAGAATATGCCCGGCTCCGCTGGTCGACTTCGGAAGATGAATATCGCGCCGAGATGAGCCGGCTGATGGGGCAGACTGCTTGGCGCGAAATGCGGAAGTGATCTTATCTCGCGCCAGGTAAATCCAGTCGGCCGCCCTGAGCCCGTCGGATCTGTCGGAACAGGCCTGGCTCAAGGCTTCGTGCTCGCGTGCTGGTTCCGGAACGCCGCCTCTCCGGCGTCCGACACCTCGACCCACTTCTTGTCGGGCGCTGCGTCTGCGACGTAGCTGTCGTGCCAGTCCCACCATTTGTAGGTCGGGCTCTGAGGATAGCCCTCGGGCGAGTTCTCCCAGACCTCCTGCCGGCCCAGCGGCGTGATGTCGAGATAGTTCCAGGTGCTCCCCATCTGCTCGTCGCCGCGGTTGTTGATGAAGTAGGTGCGGAACACGCGGTCGCCGTCGCGGTAGAACACGTTCGTGCCGTGCCACTCGCCCACGCCGAAGTCGGCATCGAAGCTGTCCGTGATGGTGAACCACGGCATCTCCCAGCCCATCCGCGCCTTCAGCCGCGCGATATCCGCTTGGGGCGCACGCGAGACGAAGACGAGGGTGGTGTCGCGGGCGTTCAGGTGGGCGACGTGGGCGACCTGGTCGGCCACCAGGGAGCAGCCCCGGCAGGCGTGGTCGGGCCAGCCGAATACCCCCGGCTCGAAGAAGGCGCGGTAGACGATCAGCTGACGCCGGCCGTTGAACAGGTCGAGCAGGCTGGCCTTGCCCGCGGGCCCCTCGAACGCATACGCCGTCTCAACGGCCATCCACGGCATTCGCCGGCGCTCGGCAGCGAGGGCATCACGGGCGCGGGTTTGAGCCTTTTCCTTCACGAGCAGCTGCTTGCGGGCCGTCTCCCACGCCTGCGGCGACACGACTGGTGGTGTGTGCATGGCAGGCTGTCCGCCTTTCCGTCCGTTTTTGGCTGTTGCTATCATGGCTGTGAACCTCCTGATGGGCGAATTCCTGCGCCTCGAGGCTGAAGCGCGATTCCAGTCGCTGCTCATCGCTCGTTTGTTGGTCGCGAAATATTTTTGGCACCGGAAATCGAACGGTGGGAGTAACAAGTGTGGCGGTATTCCGATGGAGTCGCTGATTGCAACTATTTTGTCGTCGAGTGACTGCTCGGCTCCGTGGTTGTCGGGGCCGAACTCAAAGCTCGAAATTAGCCATGCCGGTTGATGTCCGCTCTTTGAACTGTTCGACACAAAGTTGCCAGTCCGCTGGCTAGGCGGGCTTCAGATCGACTTGACCTCGCCGCCATCCATGCGGAGCGTCGAGCCCGTCATCCAACGAGCGCCCGGCGACACCAGGAATGCCATCAGTTCGGCAATCTCCTGCGACTCGCCATAGCGCGCGATGCCGGCCTCCTGAGGGAATTTCGCGGTCGCTTCCTCCACGGTCATATTATGCAGCGGCGCCCAATGGGCGAGATAAGAGCGGCGACGGCCGGTCATCACGGGGCCGGGCAGGACACTGTTGACCTGGACGCCATCGGTGATGCCGCGATCCGAAAAAGCCTTGGCGAGGGCTACGATCGCCGCGTTGATCGTGCCCACGGCCGCATAAGGCGCTTTCGGAAACAGCGCCGAATTCCCGGACATTAGCACGACCGAGCCCTTGGCCGCTTTCAACGCCGGCCAAGCCGCGATCGTCAGTCGACGCGCTCCGTGGAGCTTGAGCGCCAGGCCGCCATCCCATTGCTCGTCGGTCATCTCGAAAAGGTGGATTTGCGGTACCGCGCCCGCGATGTTGAGCAGGGCGTCGATCCGGCCGAAGGCAGCGATCGTCCGGTCGACGACCTCCTTCGCCGCTGATATTTCGGAGAGGTCGATATCGATGACGAGCGGCTCGGCGCCGGCCGCCTTCACCGCCTCCGCCGTCTTTTCAAGGTTGGGGCGGTCGCGTGCGGCGAGCACGATCGCGGAAAAGTCGCGTGCGAGCCGGATTGCGGTGGAATGGCCGATGCCCTGGCTCGCACCTGTGACGATCGCTACGGATTTCGACATGTCATCTCTCCTTGATTTGTCCAGGTGATCGGTGAGCATTCAGGCAGCGAGAAAGTCGCGGATGGCCGCCGCGATCTCCGCAGCATGCGTTTCCAGCGCGAAGTGGCCGGTGTCGAAGAAGCGGACAACCGCACCGGGAATGTCGCGCTTGAACGCCTCGGCGCCGGCCGGGAGGAAGAACGGATCGTTTTTGCCCCACACCGCCAGGAAGGGCGGCTTGTGCGTGCGGAAGTAGTTCTGGAAAGTCGGGTAGAGCGCGACGTTGCTCTTGTAGTCGCCGAACAGGTCCAACTGGACCTCATTGGCGCCGGGACGTGCCAAATAGAAGTTGTCGAGCGACTGACCGTCCGGAGAAACCGTCGTCCCATCAGTCACGCCATGGGTATATTGCCAGCGCGTTGTTTCCGGAGAAAGGAAGGCGCGCAGTGCGTCCCGATTGGCTTGCGACGGCTCTTGCCAATAGGCGCGGATGGGATTCCAACCCTCGCTCAGTCCCTCTTCATAGGCATTGCCGTTCTGCGAGATGATCGCGGTGATGCGGTCAGGATGTTTCGCGGCGATCCGAAAGCCTGTTGGCGCGCCATAGTCGAAGGCATAGAGCGCGAAGCGCTTCAGGCCGATCACCTCGGTGAAGCGGTCGATAACGTCGGCGATGTGGTCGAAGGTGTAGGTGAAGTCGCTCCGCGCCGGCATGTCCGACTGGCCGAAGCCCGGCAGATCGGGGGCGATGACGTGGAAGCGATCGGCCAAGAGCGGGATGAGATCCCGGAACATGTGGCTCGCGCTCGGGAAGCCATGAAGCAGCAGCAGCGCCGGTGCATCGACAGTGCCGGCCTCGCGATAAAAGATCTTCAGGCCGTCCACATCGGCAGAACGATATTTGAGGGCAGTCATTGCGTTTCTCCTTTCACGTCGATAACCTGGCTGATTGACATATAAAGGTTACTAATTCGAGGCGTACCGACATCCTTTGCTTTTCCGTTCGCGCATGGCCGGCTTCTGGTCTCCAGCTTCGCGGGTCATCTCACCGGCCTGAGCTTTGCCCTGGCGTTGCGTGACGCGCGGCATCAAGGATGATGTCGACGACGACGCCCGGCGCGGTGACGATCGGCGTATGATCGACCCCGTGTGACCGCACCCGCGCCTTCATCCTCTCCGCCATGAAACGCTGCGTGTCGGGGACGATCATGCGATCCTCCTCAGCCACAAGGAACCAGCTCGGCCGGTCCTTCCAGAGCGGCCGCTCGACCTTGGTGCTGATGCAGGGCACGGCGATCGGCCGTTGAACGGCAGCCAACAACGCCTGTTCCTCAGCAGAGGCGCGCTGTGCGAAGGCCGCCGCAAAGGCATCGTCGGGAAGCCAGATCAGGCCGTGGCCGTCGGGGGCGAGCTTCGGGGCCTTGGCATGCGGCTTGGCGCGATAGAAAACATCGGCGACCGTCTCGCCCTCATCCGGGGCAAGCGCCGCGACATAGACAAGCGACCGGACTTTCTCGCTGCGGGTCGCGGCGATGACGGCGCCGGCGTAGGCATGGCCGACCAGCACGACCGCGCCTTCGGTCCGCTCCAGCGTCCGATCGAGCGCCGCCACGTCATCGGCCAGAGTGGTTAACGGCAGCGGCGCCGCGAAAACTTTGGCGCCTTCGGCCTTCAGAGGGCCGATCACCTTGCTCCAGCTCGACCCATCCGCCCAAGCACCATGCACGAGCACCACGCTCACATCATCGAGGGACATTTTCCGCTCCTTCCCGGCTCACTTCGCTCCGAAAGATGTCGGTCAGGCGCATCAACATGTAACCTGACCAATAACGTTTATGAGGTTACGATCGGTAGTCGTAACTTGTCAAGATCATCCAGAGAGGTTATTTGTGACTATAGGATGACCAAAACGCTGCACCGAGAGATCGCTCAGATGGCTCACCGCCGTCCGTCCGCCATATTCGTTGCCGACGCGCTCGGTCTGGATTTTCTGAATTCGATAGCCACCCCAGTGGACACGGCGATCGACTGGATCGACGATGGCGATGGTCTCTTGGATTGGCTGGAACAGGCGCGACTTGTGCCTGCCGAGGCGCTCGAAACTCTGCAGGCGCAGGCGATGCCTGGAGAGTTCGACAATGTCGCGGCTCAGGCCCGAAGCCTTCGGGAATGGTTCAGAAGTTTCGTTCGGGACCGCAAAGGGCGACCGCTCCAACTCAAGGACCTGCGCGAATTGGACCCGTTGAACCGGCTGCTCGAACGGGACGAAGGGTTCGGAGGCATCGTGGCCAGCGATCATGGAAGCGCCAGCGGTCTGGAGTTCCGGATGATGCGCCGGTGGCGATCACCGGAATCGTTGCTCTTGCCGATCGGGGAAGCGCTGGCGAAATTCGTGTGCGAGGAGGACTTCTCAAACGTAAAGGCGTGTGAGGGGCCGGCTTGCACGCTGATGTTCGCCGACCATACGCGAGGCCATGCGCGCAGATGGTGCAGCATGGCGATCTGCGGCAACCGCGCGAAACAGGCTGCTCATCGAA
>Ga0193716_1000530_pt1 | contig 23035 bp, 27 predicted proteins | sample U2c1metaG_FD_145901 | JGI IMG/M metagenome (GOLD analysis project Ga0193716, IMG submission 145901) | Soil microbial communities from a riparian zone of the East river system, Colorado, United States - U2c1 | ecosystem: Environmental > Terrestrial > Soil > Riparian zone | place: USA: East River...
AAACATCTGCGGCACGGCCCGCACCAGCCCGATCATACCGATTTGCAGCGGCGAGTTGGTTAACTCATAAATCTGCCACGCCATGGCAACTTGAGTAAATTGACTCCCCACGCTGGACAGCAACAAGCCTGTCCAGAACAACCGAAAATCCCGATGGCGTAGCGGTGAAAGAAGTCGACTACGGTTCATGGTGCAAGACTTTTGAGAAACGTGGCGGGTGCTGGTGTTCTCCCACAACGATTTGAACGGCTTGAACGACTTGAACTCTTCAGGCTATTTATTTCTGACACCCCGGACAGTAAAACGCACTGCGATTGCCGATGGCGACGCGCTTGACGACGCGCGCGCAAACCCGGCAACGCTCGCCGGCACGGTCGTATACCCGCAGATGATTTTGAAACTCGCCCGACTTGTCGTCGGCGTCGCGATAATCCGAGAACGACGTGCCGCACCAGCGAATCGCATCGCTCAGCAGTTGCGGGATCACCGCAGCGATGGCGCTCACTTGACGGCGCGTCAGCCGATGCGCTCGCGTCGTCGGCTTGACCCCGGTCAGCGCCAAAATTTCGTTAGCGTAAATGTTGCCGAGACCGGCGATGATCTGTTGGTCGAGCAATAGATCGCGGATGCGCCGCTCCGAAGAGCGAGTATACTTGAATAAATATTCCCCCGTGAGCGCCGCATCGAAAGGATCGATGCCGAGATGGCGCAATTGCGGCAAGTCGTTCAACAGCGAATGATTCGAGGCGATCGACAAGCCGAAGCGGCGCGGGTCGTGATAGCGCAGCTCAACGCCGTCGTCGAGATCTACCACGATATGATCGTGCTTGCGCCGCGCCGTATCGGGCGCGGCGCAGATCAGCTTGCCCGACATGCCGAGATGAAAGAGCCAGACGGCGTCATCGGAAAGTTGCAAAACAATATATTTGGCAATGCGGCTGATCTGCTCGACTCGTTTGCCGGCCAGAGAAGCCAGAGCGACCACGTCGACGAGCACGCGTAGGCGCGGCTCGATCACTTCGATCCGGGCGATAGTCCGCCCCACCAAATGCGGCCTCAGGCTGCGACAAACAGTCTCGACTTCGGGAAGTTCCGGCATATACTCAGTTGTTGGTTGTCAGCTACCGGTTGATAGGAGCGGTTGGTTTTGCCCGGCGCGGGCGAGCATGACGTACTCCTCAACGCTCAAGGTCTCGCCGCGTCGCTGCGGATCGATATTTTGACTTTCGAGAAACTTTTCGATTTCGGCGCGCGGACGTCGCGCCGCCGATGCCAAAGCATTGCTCAAGGTTTTACGCCGCTGACCAAAAGCAGCGCGGACCAAATGTCTCAGCGCCGGCATCTCGTTCGCGGCGATCAGCGGCTCGCTAAAGAGCTCGATCTTCAACACGGTCGAACGCACCTTGGGGCGCGGGAAAAACGCCTCCGGCGACACCGACACCTTTTCGGCGATTCGCCCGTGAACCTGAGACCAGATCGACAGCGTGCCGTAATCTTTGGTGCCCGGCGCGCCGGCGATGCGATCCGCGACTTCTTTTTGGACCATCAACACCAACCCGGAAAAATGCGCGCGCCATTCGAAAATGCGAAACAGCACCGGCGTCGCAATGCTATACGGCAGATTGCCAACCAGCTTGAGCTTGCCATTGGGCAATAGCTCCGGGGAAATTTCCAGAATATCCCCGGCAATTAAGTTCAGTTTAGAATTGTCCGCGAAATCGCTCCCGCGTAAGCGCTCGATCAGCGCGGCATCGACCTCGACGGCCCAAACACTCGCCCCACGCTCGAGCAAGCGCCGAGTCAAAAAACCTAGACCCGGGCCAATCTCAAATACCCGGTCGCCGGCTTCGAGATCCAACAGCCGTAGGATCGACTCGATCACGCGCTCGTGAATTAAAAAATTTTGCCCCAGACTCTTTCTTGGTCGAAACTCCGACTCGCGCAACGCCGCACGAACCTCTTCGTAAAGGGTCACAACGATCCCTTGAACTTTTGAACCTTGAACATTTGAACTTTTTCTAGAGCGTCAGATCGGCATCCGCATTCAGACGAAAATCGTCGCGCCGCCCGCGGCGGAGCCAATGATAGCCGGTGAGAGCGATCATCGCGGCGTTGTCCGTGCAGAACTTCGGCGCCGGGTAAAATAGCCGCAACCCTTCCGCGTCCGCCTTCTCTTTCATCTTTTCGCGCAAACGGCTATTCGCCGCCACGCCGCCGGAGAGCACGATGCGGCCGACCTGATGGGCCTTTGCCGCGTGGATTGTCGGCATGATCAGCATATCGACGACTGCTTCCTGGAAACTTGCCGTGATATCGGCCCGGCGCGCTGGCGATGGTTCGGCGCCTTCAGTTTTTAGAAAATGCCATACCGCCGTCTTGATGCCGCTAAAACTGAACTCGCAAGGGCTTTTTTTCAAGCGCGCGCGCGGAAATCGAATCGCTTTCGGATCGCCGCTCTTGGCGAGATTATCGATGGCGCGCCCGCCCGGATAGCCGAGCCCTAACATTTTGGCGACCTTATCGTACGCCTCGCCGGCAGCGTCGTCCCGAGTACCGCCGAGATATTGATAGTCGCCGACGTCGCGCACAGAGTAGAGCAAGGTGTGTCCGCCGGAAGCGAGCAGCGCAATATACGGATAAGCCACTTCGTGCTCGAGCTGAATTGCCAGGAGATGCGCCTCCAGGTGATTGACGCCCACGTAGGGAATGCCAGTGCGAAAGGCCAACGCTTTGGCCATCGAGAGCCCCACCAGCAAGGAGCCAACAAGACCCGGGCCGTAGGTCACCGCGATGCCGTCGACATCGTCGAGCGTCGTTCCGGCATTTTTCAGCGCTGCGTCGACGATCGGCAGCACCGACTTGATGTGCTGGCGCGAAGCCAGCTCGGGCACGACGCCGCCGTAAGGCCCGTGCACCTGATCTTGCGACGACACGACGTTCGCCAAGATCGTCCGGCCGTCTTGCAGAACCGCAGCCGCGGTATCATCGCATGAAGTTTCAACCCCGAGAACAATCATACCCAATGTCTTATCTGGAAGCGGGCTGAGTGTCGCCCTGGAGGCGAGCCAACCCTTCTGTGGCGGTGCGATTGCCGGAGTTCAATTTTAGTGCGTAGTTGTAACTGACTTCGGCCCGTTGGAGCTGCCCCTGAGCGCGAAAATTATCGCCGCGCAAGGCGTGAACTTCAGCTATCCAGAACGGCTCGCCACTCAGCCGCGACTCCGCGACGTCGAGAAAATTTAGCGACTCTTTGAAACGTCCAAGACGGTATTGAGCTTTGGCCAAATAAAAATAACCGTAGGGGTTGGTCGAGTCGATCGCCATGGATCTTTCCAACGGAGTCAACGCCTTGGACGGCTCGCCGCCGTCGATTAGCTTTCTGCCCTCATCGGCGAGCCGCAAAGAAGCGGCGCGTTGCGGTGGGATACCGGGAGCGATCTTGGCAAGCAAGGAACTGTCGTCAGGCAATGGCGGCGATAGTGCCGGGGGCAGCGTAGGTTCGATCGGTGTCCGGCTTTCAATGCTTGCCTGCTTACTCGGATCCTGGCTGTTGTCTTTAGAGCTCGGCGTCGCCGGTGCCGTCTTGCTTCGGATATCTTGTTCGCGAATTCTTGGATCCTGCGGAAACGGCGGCCGGCTGGCGTCCGACGCGGGCGGCGGTGGTGGTGGTGGCAGCGGCGCCGAAGTCTGCGGCGCCCGCGGCAGAGGAGCCGTGTTGCTCGATGAGACCGGGACACGGTGATAGCGCGGCGGCTCACAGCCTGCCAAAATGACGAGCAGGAAAAGCCCGCGCGTTATCGGATGGATATCCAATGAAAACATCTTTCTCGCGGCGGTCATGAAAGTGGCGCCGAAAACTAGAGAACTTCCGACGGCGTGCGCGCGGGAACGGTGCCTGGCGGGCAACGCTCGCTGGCAGATTCACCCTCTTTGCCTGCGGGTACGCATTTCGCCGCCGCAGGCGTTTCCTCACCCTCGACGCTCGGCATCGGAGGTCCAACGAAATCGGTCACCGGCATGCTTGCGGTAGCGGCTTTCATAAACTCTGTCCAGATCGGCAGCGCGGCGTCCGCGCCGGATAGATTGAGCTTGCTTTGGCCATCGAAACCAACCCAGACGACGGCGAGCAAGTCCGGAGTGTAACCGACAAACCAGGCATCTTTGTAATCGTTGGTTGTGCCGGTTTTGCCGGCCGCCGGGCGAGTAAATCCCAAGCGGCGCGCACCGGTGGCAGTGCCCCGATCCAGTACGCCTTTGAGCAATTGGTTCATCGCATTGGCCAATTGGGGCGACACCACCTGCTCGACGCGCACATCGCGCTTTTCCAGAACCTTGGTGTTTTGGTCAATCACCTGTTTGACCGCTAAGGGACGCGTGCGCACGCCGTTGTTTGCCAGGGTCGAGAAAGCTACCGCCACTTCGAGCGGCGTCACTTCGGCGGAGCCGAGCGCCAGCGAAGGGAACGTCGGCAACGGACTTTGAATGCCCAAGCGATACGCCAGATCGCGCACGCGCCTTATGCCGACGTCCTGGGCCACCCGTCCCGTGGCGGAGTTGAGCGAACTCTCCAAGGCGCGCCGAAAAGTGACGGCGCCGAAATACTCATTATTGTAATTGTTCGGCTGCCATTCCTGGCCGTCATAGCTCCAGGTGAACTGACTATCGTTGAGCACCGTGTCGGGCGTGTAGCGAACGCCGCTCTGTCCGCCATACATGAGCGCAGCGAGATAAACGAACGGCTTAAAAATTGAACCCGGCTGGCGGCGCGCTTGAAATACCCTGTTGAACTGCGACTTCTGATAATTTCTGCCGCCGATCATCGCCTTGATCTCGCCGGTTTGCGGTCGCAACACGATGATCGCGCCTTCAAGACTATCGTCGGCGCCTTTTTTCTTGAGGGCAGGGTGGCTCGCTTCGAGCTTTTTCAACCCCTCGGTAAGCGCGCGATCGGCGATGCGCTGCAGCTGCAGATCGAGGCTGGTAAAGATGCGCAAACCCTCCTGAGTCAGTACGTCATTGGAATAGTTCTGCTCGAGCTCACGGCGCAGATAATCGACGTAAAACGGCGCATCGTTGGTGACTTTTGCCAAGGCACGCTGGGGCAGCTTTTCGCGCAAGGCGGTATCGTATTGCTTGCGGTTGATGATCTGATCGTCGAGCAACTTGCCCAGTACGACGTTTCTTCGTTTGGTCGCGGCCTCGGCACTTTTGTAAGGCGATAGCCGATTGGGCGCTCGTATCAGGCCGGCGAGCAGCGCCGACTCGCCGACCGTCAAGTCGGATAGCGGTTTGGAAAAATAGAACTGCGCGGCCTCCCACACGCCGAAAATTCCCTGCGACCCTCGTTGACCGAGATAAATTTCATTGAGGTAATTTTCCAGAATCACATCTTTCGAATACTTGCGCTCGGCGATCAGCGCCATGACTGCTTCGGGAATCTTGCGGGTCAGCGTGCGTTCGTCAGTGAGCAAAAAATTCTTCATCAGCTGCTGCGTCAACGTGCTACCGCCTTGCTGAAAACTGAAACTGCGCAGGTTGACCCACATGGCGCGGAGAACACCGATCGGGTCGACTCCATGATGGCTGTAAAATCTTTCGTCTTCGATCGCTAAAATCGATTTGATCAGCAAGGGCGGAACTTCGGAAAGTTTGACCACCCGGCGCTCCTGCCAAATTAGCTTGTACAGGCCCGTGACGAGCTCCGGTTCGAGCTCCAACGAAAACATTTCTTTGCCGTTGGTCGGATTCTCGATGCGCGAAACGAAGTTGCCGTGAAGCACGATTCGCACCGGGAAACCTTTGACCTGCTCGGTGGGGTAACTGAAATCGTGCAGGAAGATGTCGACCGCGCCGTCGGCCTTGGCAACGCGGTATTCGCCTTTGGATTTTGGCGCCGACTGAGTTTCGTAATAGCCAAGCCGGCGCAGCTTTTCGGCCAGATCGTCGAGGCGCAAATTGATGCCGACATAGAGCAAATAGCTGTCCGAATAAACTTTCGAAGGGAAACGCCACTTTTGGCCTTCGAACTTCTCAGTGACCTGCTGTTCCCATTTTTTCAAAAACCAGGCGCCGAAAACCAAGCCACTGGTCGTGACCGCGAGCAAAACGATGAGGCTGATACTGAGGATTCTAAGTTTAACGCTCTTCAAGCGTGACGCTCCAAAACTTGGTTTATCTTTGCGCAGTTCCTGGTCAAAAGCAACAAAACGAGGTAGGCGCGGTGTTACCGCTCCTACCTCGTTTTGTATTATTAACCGAAGCGAACCTTAGAGAAGTTTTAGCGTTGCGGTTTAAGCGCGAGAAAAAGCGTGCTGTCACCACGCCGCACCAGAAACAGGACCCCTCTACCTTTACGGGCGCCGGCGACGGCTTTCTTATAATCGTCGACATTGCGGATTGCCTTCCGATCCACTTCCATCACCACGTCACCGCGACGAATCCCCGCCTCGTCGCCAACGCTGCCGGCTTCCACCGCCGTCACGACTACACCTTCGGCTTTCTCGAGACCCAAACTTTCGGCCATCTGAGGCGTCAGCCGCTGCACCGTGAGCCCAAGTTCGCCTTTCTCGGGAACCGCGGCGACGATCTCCTCGTCTTTGAGTTCACCCACCGCGACACTCAAGACTAACTCTTTCTTGTCGCGCAAAACCTTCATTCTTACTTTTTTGTCGACTTGCGTCCGCGCAACGATGATTGGCAGATCACCCGAGTCTTTAACTTCTTTGCCGTCGAACTCGGTAATGACATCGCCGACTTTTATGCCGGCTTTCTCCGCCGGCCCCTCCTTAGATACGTTCGCGACCAACGCCCCATAGCCTTTTTCCATGCCGAGGCTTTCGGCGATTTCCGGCGTCACCTTTTGAATTAATACGCCGAGGTAACCGCGCGTGACTTTCCCCTTGCCACGCAATTGCGGCAACAATTCTTTAACGAGATTGATCGGAATCGCGAAGCCGATGCCGATGTTGCCGCCGGTGCGGCTGAAGATCGCGGTGTTGATGCCGACGACTTCGCCGCGCAAATTGATCAAGGGCCCGCCCGAGTTACCAGGGTTAATCGAGGCGTCGGTTTGAATGAAATTGTCGTACGGTCCTTGACCGATATGACGGCCTTTGGCGCTGACAATCCCGGAAGTCACGGTGCTATCGAGACCGAACGGATTGCCGATGGCCACCACCCACTCGCCCACGTCGAGCCGATCTGAATCGCCCAGCGTTCCCGCTGACAGACTGGTTTTCGCATTGATTTTGATAATCGCGATATCCGTCTTGGTATCGCGGCCGATGACTTTGGCGTCATACTCCTGATCGTCATTCGACAACTTGACGACGATTTTGGAAGCATTTTCGACCACGTGATTATTGGTGACAATAGAGCCATCGCTATCGATGATGAAGCCCGAACCGAGACTGCGCTGACGCTGCGGCCCGCGCGGCGCTGGACCACCGAAAAAGCGCTTCCAGAAATCATTGAACGGATCCTCTTCGCCGAAGGGACTGGAAAATTCCTGGTTGCCGCGTCCTTCGCTGACCGTCACAGTGGAAATATTGACGACGATTGGTTTCATCTTCTTAGCCAGAGAGACAAAATCAGGGAGTCCGCTCGGCAGACGGCTCTCAGAATTGCCCGCATCGCCCATGAAATTAACGGCGCGGCTGGGCGCGAGCCAGTCCAGGCTGCCGCTAATCCCGAGTCCTACGACCAAGGAAACTAAAGCAACCAACACCACGCCCTTGAAGCCCACATTACCGGCCCACATGTTTTTCAGGTTCATCAATGGCTCCTATTGCTTCTTCACCGCCTCGACATACTTCATCCGAAGATCGAACAGCACGTCTTCCATCAACCGATCTTCGCTGGCGTTGAGGTTGCCGTGGGTCTTTTCTCTTAACATTCCGAGAATATCGATCATATGCTTCGCCCCCGGCACATCAGGCTCGACTTTGCCGCTCATGGGACTGGCCATTTCGCCCAAGTGCATCAGCGCTTGAGTGCTAAGACCGATTACAAAAGTCGAAAAATTGATCTCGGGCAACGCCTCATGTGAAGGCTGGCTCGCCTGTGAGCCACTCGCTTCCTGCGCGGGTTCGCTGGGGTGAGCGCTGGCCGTAGCTTGCGACGATGCTTCTTCACGGGCCTCGCCAGTTTCCGGCGAAAAGCGACGCCGGTCCTGAACTGTAAAGCCTTTTCCTTCTTGTTTTTCGTCTTCGCTAGACATGAGCGGACTCCTGAACGATGTCAAAAAAAACCTGGAAATCACACCGAAAGTATTCTCGGCCCGACCTCCAGGCTTCCTTCTCAACCGCGGTTTATTTCAATTCTCTAAGCTGTACACGGCGATCATTTGCGCATGCGCTGAATTCCCGAGGCCACTATCGTAAGGTCCTGAGAATAATCATGAATTAAACTCTAATCCCTACCCCTTACCTTGTCAAGGTAGTGCACCCATAACCTGTGCCAAGGTTCTAATGACCGTAGCGGACTCAAGTTCGGATAAGCATTGATGCGGCGTCAGGCTATTCGCTACGGTGCGGTCACGAGTTAAACACTCTTCATGCCGGCTCAAGATGGATACCTTGCGACCGCGCGGCGCCCACTGGCGCGGATCGGAAGGACCGAACAGCGCAACTGTCTGTGTACTGGTGGCCGCCGCAAGATGCGTGATGCCACTGTCGTTGCCAACGTATAGAGAACTGCCCTCGATCAACGCCGCCGCTTTTGCCAAATCCAAGTTGTGCAACGTAAGACCGTGAGAGCTTAGCGCTGTGAAGCCGCCGCGCTCTTCTTCGACCGGACCAACCAGCACGACAACGCTGCCGTTCATGCGATCACGCCACCAATCGGCTACCGCGGAAAAATGATTCTCGGGCCAATTTTTCGCGACGGCACCGCTGCCCGGGGCGATCACCAACACCCGCCTATGAGTCAGCGAGTGTCTTTGCCAGAACGCTTCGCGCCACGCGATCGCTTCGGGACAAATTGAAATTGACGGCAATGGGATTTCGGATCCTGAGCCATGAAGACAACCAAAATAATATTCCGCCTGGTGGCACGAGCCGTCGGCCGAACGGAAGGGGAAAATCCGAGCACGCCCTTGGGTTACTGCCTGCAGCGACGTCACGAAAATCGCTTGGCTGATTCCCATCCATGAATACACCGCTGAGTATTCAGCAAATGAATGATACACGGCCTCATCCGCAGCAGCGGTTGCAGTGAACAGCCTGCTGATCTCCGCGCGCTCCAGCGAACGGACGACAATGCCGTCGGGAGCAATCGCTGCGAATTCGCTGCGCGCAAAAACCTCGACTCTGCCGCTGCGTGCGAGCACTTGTAATGCCGGCAAACAGCAGATGAAATCACCAAGAGCGCCAGGAAATAAAACACCGAGCCGCGAACTCTCGACGATCGGGCTTACCTCGGCTGAATATTGCGTTGACATTGGTAGGCCGAGACTATAGCATTCAGTCAAATCAATCCGAATCACACGTCCCCACAAGAATGACGAGAACTCCAGTGACAAGTTTGAATGGCGCCCGATCCATATTGGATCTGATCGGCTCCACTCCCGTAGTGAAACTCAAATCCCTCCCCGGCAAGCACGACGCGGAAGTGTGGGCCAAAATGGAATCTTTCAATCCGGGCGGATCGGTCAAAGACCGCATCTGTCTGAATATGATCGAAACCGCCGAACGCGAAGGAAAGCTAAAGCCGGGCGCAACTGTCGTCGAACCTACGAGCGGTAACACCGGAATCGGTCTCGCGCTCGTCGCGGCAGTCAAAGGCTATCGGCTAATCCTCACGATGCCTGACACGATGAGCGAGGAAAGGCGTAGCTTGCTCGCGGCTTACGGCGCGCAACTGATTCTCACGCCGGATACCAAAGGGATGGGCGGTGCGATTCATCGTGCCGAGGAACTTTTGCAAGAGCACGCCGACTACTTCATGCCGCAACAGTTCAACAATCCGGCCAACCCTGACATACACCGCAAAACTACCGCCGTCGAGCTGCTCAAGCAGTTCAAACGGATCGACGCGTTTGTCAGCGGCGTCGGCACCGGCGGCACGATTACCGGAGTCGGTGAAGTTTTAAAAGAAAAGATGAAAGCCGTGAAGATATGCGCCGTCGAACCCGCGGCCTCACCGGTAATCTCCGGCGGGGAGCCTGGCTTTCATAAAATTCAGGGAATCGGCGCCGGTTTTATTCCGGCCGTGCTCAATCGCCAGATCATCGACGAAATCATTGCCGTCTCCGATGAAGATGCAACGACTTATGCGCGGCGGCTCGCGGCCGAAGAAGGAGTGCTTGTGGGAATCTCCTCTGGAGCCGCATGTTGCGCCGCGCTGAAAGTAGCAAAGTCCCTCGGCGAGGGGCATGTCGTGGTAGCGATTTTTGCCGACAAAGGCGAACATTACCTAAGCACCGATCTGTTTAGTGATAATCGATGGACGCGAAATTCGAAAAGCTGACCAGCCTACTGAGCGAGATGGATGGGCTGTTGGTGGCTTTCTCCGCCGGCGTAGATTCGACGTTTTTGCTGAAAGCGGCGCATAGGGTTCTCGGCGACCGCGTCATCGCGCTCACCGCTGCGTCACCGACAGCTCCTCCCGGAGACCTTGATGCCGCGAAAGCATTTACCGCGAGCCTAGGATGCCGCCACGTCGTTGTCGATTCGCACGAATTGACCAACCCCGCATTCGCGCTAAATCCGGTTAACCGTTGTTTTTTTTGCAAGGATGAGTTGTATCACATCTGTCGCGTGGAAGCCGAGAAATTGGGGATAACTTGGATTGTTGATGGCACCAATCTCGATGACCTTAAGGATCATCGTCCGGGGTTGAAAGCCGCAGAAGCTTTGGGCGTGCGTCATCCTTTAGTCGATGCCGAGATGACCAAGGACGATATTCGCCGCTACAGCCGCGAGCTCGATTTACCGACCTGGGACAAGCCGTCGAGTCCATGCTTGTCTTCTCGCTTTCCTTACGGAACGGAAATCAACCTGGAGCGGCTGAAAAAAGTCGGCGACTGCGAAGTTTTTTTGAGAGAGTTGGGCTTCCGCGAGTTTCGCGTGCGCTATCACGGCGATTTGGCTCGCATTGAAGTTGCTCAAAACGAAATCGACCGGCTCTTGGAAAAACCGATCCGAGAGCCCATCGTCAAAAAATTTAAAGAAATTGGTTTTACTTACGTGAGTTTGGATCTGCAGGGTTTTCGCAGCGGCAGTCTCAACGAAACCATCCAACGAAAGATTGCCTAAGACACCCGTCCGGCGCGAATGAGTAGCTCAGAGAGCCAAACATCCTCGGGCACCGTAATTTTAAAATTTAAGCGCTCCCCTTCAAGGACAAACACGGGTTGTCCGGATCGCTCGACGAGCATCGCATCATCGGTTGCTTCAAAACCTTCACAAGCCGCTATTTCATGCGCCGCTACGATAACATCCTTGCGAAACGCCTGCGGCGTTTGAATCTCCCATAAAGACTTTCTCTCCGGTGTGCTTTGTATCCAGCCATCCGCGGTCACGAATTTTATCGTATCCCGTGCCGGCAATCCCACAACCGCTGCACCTTTATCAGCTGCCGCAGCGATACACCGGTGAAACAACCCAGCTGAAGCGAAAGGCCGCGCGCCGTCGTGGATCACGACGATTTCCGTAGCCGTATGAAGCCGTGTCAAGCCTCGCTGCACGGACTGTTGCCGTGTTGCACCGCCGCTTTGCAGAGACCAGGCACGATTGGAGATGTCGAGATCACCGCGTAACAACTTCTCGCAACGCTCGAAATCGTCCGGCGCGATGACCAAAACTACGTCGTTTATCGCCGGAGTCGAAAGGATACGGTCCAAAGTCCGCAGAACCAAAGATCGGCCGGCAATCGGCACATAAGTTTTCGATACGTCGCCGCCGATTCTACGTCCTTCACCCGCGGCAACCACGATAGCCGTTGTACGCATCATCTACTCAAAAAAAAGAGCCGAGAGAAGACTCTCGGCTCTCATTCGATGAATCGCAAATGCTAGAGGTCAGTGAGTAAAAATATGCCGCAACTCTTCCATTATCTTTTCTTCAGAATGGGAGCGCGCGATGGAAAGTTCCTTCACCAGTAGATTACGCGCGGTGTCCAGCATCTTTCGCTCGCCGAAAGATAACTCCTTGTCGCCTTTCAGCACGAAGAGATCACGCAGCACTTTGGCGATTTCAAGGATTGAACCAGTTTTGATTTTTTCAGTGTATTCGCGGTAACGCCGGTTCCAGGTTTGTTGGTCGGATTCGACCTTTTTCTGCTTGAGCACTTTATACACTTTGTTGACCATGGCGCGATCGATAATTTTGCGCAGACCCACGGAGTCGACGTTATCGATCGGAATCATGATTTTCATATCAGTTTCAAGGATTCGCAACATATAAAACTTTCTCTCGGTACCCGATATGACATGTGTGCGAATGGCCTCAATCTCCCCTACCCCATGGGCAGGATAAACGACTTTCTCACCTACCTTAAACATTCTGACCTCCTCGTGAATCGAATCTATTACCGAATTCAAGTTGGATTTGCGTGACGGGAATGTAAGGACAACTGCTGTAGGGGAGGGGTGGATAAGGACTTGTGCGGCAAAACGTCTGACACCAGACTTGCGATTTCGCATGAGACGTTTTTAGCATGCCACTCTCATAAGCCCTGACCAAACCACTATCAAAAAATTAGCGGCCGTGACCTACTGACCGCTATTTAACTTACCCGTTACCTTCTACCTTATACAATAGACACTGAGATGCCGTCAAGCGGACCGCATGCGCCGCAAACAAACAAGAGGATCAACTATTTAGGTGTGAAATATCGAGGTGTGATAAGGATTGCGTCGGGAGCAAAACCGACATGATGTATTTACTTGTGAGCACAGAGGTCGAGGGTCATCGCGACGGCATCCTCACCATCGTCAGAATAGTAACCCTTTCGTATCCCTGTAGATCGAAACCCGATCGATTCATAGAGCTTTTGTGCAGGCAGATTAGACTTCCTAACTTCAAGTGTCACGCGAACAGTTGACTGGCGTTTAGCTTCGGCTATGACCTTCCTCAGGAGCACACGGCCGACACCGCGACCGCGAAAGTCCACGTGAACAGCAATATTGTGAATATCAACGACACCGGGGAGAAGCCAATAAAGGACATAACCAATAATCCTGCCGTCTGCCTCGGCTAGGATCGAACGAGCACAGGCGACTTGCAGTTCTTGAAGAAAAAATCCCAAGCTCCAAGGGAAACGATAAGATGTCCGCTCGATGACCATGATCTCATCCATATCCGCAGTCGTCATGGGCCGAAATCGTAGGTCATTTTCGGACGCAAAAAAGCCACAAGCAATCACGGTATCCTGTGGCGTTTTGATAGTCTCAGCTCTTGATTTCACATCGCTATTGATTGCGGTTCTCCCAAAAATCAAGGCGTAGCCTTGACCAACAGGACTTCGAGCAATTTGTTTTCGAAGTGGTGCGTAAATCCCGCGAGTCGCTGACGAAATGGAATTACCGTTGTGAATTCCGGCGGAAACGCGCCAAAGCTAGAAGAAATTTTTCGAATCTTTTCGTCGATGCATTTTCCCTTTACGATCAACTGACTGTCTCGCAGCGCTAGATCGTAATCGTAATCGGGCATTTCATCAGGAATGCCGGTACGATCGGCCACGCCGATGTCGGGCATGCAGCGCGGAAATTCCATTTTCACTAGAAATGCTCCGCCGCGATCCTCCACCGTATAAACGTTGCCGTAGCGTCGTTCCCGCTCCAGTTTATCGACGAACCCCTTCGAATAAAATCCATCGACGGGAATCGGGACCTCTCGTACGAGCCCAGTGTATTTTGCGAGTAAAGGCTCGGCAATCAAAGCCAACGGCACTCCATAGATCGCCGCCGGGAAATGCATTTCGTCTGCCGGTTTGGCATGGAAGATGCCGTCGCGAAGCCGAATAATACCCTCGATTACCGCGAGAAGAAGCCCAACCAACACGTAGTTATTGATATCTTTAGTGAATAGCACCGCCATACCATGACCCATCACGGCAATGACGACGCAGATGATTGGATAAAGCAACGCGTTAAGCAGAATATTCACCGCGGTGCTGCCGGCGGCTGTAAACAGTGGGCTTTGAATCGCCGCTTCCAGCCGCTTCTTCAACCCATGCGGCAAAGCGCCAACGATCGGTTGCAACAGAATCACCGCTAACCGAACCACACGACTCTGAATCGCTCCGCCGCCACCGTACTGGCTCCTCGCCTCCTGAAAGGTAACCGTCAATTCATTGGGAAAGGTTTTCTTCGGTCTCGGTTCTTGCTTCGGTGCCACTGGTTTCGCTAAAGCGGGTTGAGGTACCGGTTTAGTCGCGGCAGTTGGGACAGGTGCCGGCTTCGTTACAGGCGCGGCCACAACTGGCGCAGCCGGCGCCGCCACTGGCTGCGCCGTTGGAGTCACGGTAGCACCATCAGTCGGTGCCTTATGAAAACGCGATTGGAAATTTTCGCCGAAGTCAGTCTCGGGATGAAGCGCGCGCGCCCGCGCGATCAGAACGCTCTCAGACTCGATGTTGTTCGGATCGGTTACGCAAACATCGACCGGACAAACCGCTGCGCACGCCTCGTAATCGTGGAAGCCGACGCACTCCGTACACAGGATTGGATCGATAACAAAAACGGGATCACCCTGGCTAATTGCGTTATTCGGGCATTCCGGTTCACATGCCCCGCAGTTAATACAATCGCCGGTAATCATCGTTGCCATGAGAAAGACTCCTAAAGAAATCGTTTTTTAATTACGTGTTTCGCTCTAAGTTGTCAATAATTTGCCCTGTTCTTGAAAGTCGCGGAAAGTTCATGGTACCTATGCTCTCGAAGGCGGCGTACCCAAGTGGTTAAGGGAGAGGTCTGCAAAACCTCGACGCAGCGGTTCGAATCCGCTCGCCGCCTCCAATAATTTTTTCAGCACTCGGCCGCGCAATTCTCTCGAGACTTCTTCGCGGAAAACATCGCATTTACCCAGCGGTATTTTCGGAAACCCCGAGAAGTACGTCCAATTCGCCTTTGGCATCGAGCCGCCGCGCATCGTCGTAGCCACCGATCGGCCTGCCATCGATGAAAATTTGCGGCACGGTACGTTGCTGGGACAATCTCGCCATCTCTTCACGGCGTTCCGGATCGCCGGTCACGTCGATCTCCTCGAACTTGATTTTCTTAGATCGCAGCAAAGCCTTGGCTCCGGTGCAGTATGGGCAATAACTCGTCGTGTAAATAATGACCCGGGCCATGAACCTGTGACCTCCGATTAGTCTCCTCAAACGTATTGTTACATTCCCGACTCGGGGTTGTAAGCGGGCGCTGATTTTGAGATAAGTATTGGGTGAAATTAATTGGCTTAACTGGTGGAATAGCCTCAGGAAAAAGTACAGTCACGAAAATCCTCGCGGAGCTCGGCGCTGCCATCATCAACGCCGACAGTTTAGCTCGAGAGGTAGTGCAGCCCGAGCACGAGGCTTGGCGCGAAATTGTCGCCGCGTTTGGAACCGACATATTACTCGCGAACCGCACCCTCGACCGTCAAAAACTGCGCGCGATGATCTTCAACAACGTATACGCCCGCAAAAAGCTTGAGTCCATCATCCATCCACGCGTCCGGGCCCTCGCCGAACAGCGCATTCGTGAGCACACAACCGCCGGCTACGAAGTCATCGTGTACGAGGTGCCGCTACTGTTCGAAGGCAATTTACAAGAATCCTTGCGCCCGGTCATTCTCGTCGCGTGCGACATCGAGACGCAGCGCGGCCGGTTAGAGCAACGCGATGGCTTGGATCAGACCGCAGCACAGAAGCACATCGACGCGCAAATGAGCTTGGAGGAAAAACGACGACTCGCCGACTATGTGATCGAAAACAACGGCAGCCTGGAAGACCTTCAACGACAAACCAAAGCGGTGCTCGAAAAAATTAAAGCTACTTAACGCGCTCTTGATAAGAGCCGTCGGTGGGATCAATGCGCACTTTGTCACCCACTTGGATGAACGGCGGGACTTGCACCGTCACGCCGGTTTCCAATTTCGCCGGCTTATAAGAAGCGCTCGCTGTCGCGCCTTTCATCGACGGCTCGGTATCGACAACTTCCAAGTCTACCGTGGATGGCGGATTGATGCCCACCGGTTTCCCGTCATGAAACTCAATGCCGACGATGGAGTTCGGCAGGAGATAGGACAGCAGATCACCGATATCTTGCGCGGTCAAAGCAATCTGCTCATAATTTTCGGTATCCATAAACGTATGCATGTCCCCTTCCGCGTAAAGGTACTGCATTTTGCGACCTTCCAAGATCGCCTGGTCGACACGGTCTTCCGAACGAAACTTATATTCAGTGCCAATGCCAGTGCGCAAGTTTTTCATTTTGGTTTGCATGAACCCGCGTTTGTTCCCGGGGGTCAAATGATGCACTGCGGTCACCCGGAATAAATCACCTTCGTGAATAATGATCATCCCCGGTCTGAGTTGAGTCGCTTGAACCATTAACGAATATCCTTCCTGAATTTCTCCGGTCTTCTGGTTACCAGGTTATCGTCGCGGCTTCAACGCGACTGGCTAGGGATAGTTTTCGCTCAGGCGTACAAGCCACGCCACAGCATGGCTTTGGTGACCCGATCGATACCGATCATGAGCGCGGCCAAGCGCATATCGACGTTGTGCTTGCGGCTCATGTCGAGCACCTCATGGAAAGCTTTGACCAGAATATCGCGCAATTTGTTGCGCACTTCGTCTTCTGTCCAGAAAAAATTCTGCAGATCCTGCACCCACTCGAAGTAGGACACGACCACTCCGCCCGCATTCGCCAAAATATCAGGAATCACAAACACGTCTTTCTGGCGCAGGATCACGTCAGCCTCCGGCGTCGTCGGACCGTTGGCGCCCTCAGCGAGGATCCGGCATTGCAAAAGCGCCGCGTTGTCTTTGGTGATTTGCATCTCCAATGCGGCCGGCACGAGCACGTCGCACTTAAGCTCCAAGAGCTCCTTGTTGCTAATCGGCGCGCCATAGGGACAGCCCTCGAGGCTGTGATTCTTGTCAGCGACTTCCAAAAGCTTGTCCACGGGTAGCCCGTTCGGATCCGCGAAACCACCGGTGCGATCAGAGACGCCGACGATCTTTACGCCGATATTGGCGAGTTCCTTGACCGTCACCGATCCCACATTGCCGAAGCCTTGGACCACGGCCGTGCACTTTGACAGGTCGATCCCCAAGTGCTTCGCCGCTTCAATAATCGTGTAAACCACACCGCGGCCGGTCGCTTCGCGCCGCCCAAGAGTGCCACCGATCGCCACCGGCTTGCCGGTAACGACCTCCGGCACCGCGTGGCCCTTGTGTTGAGAATAGGTATCCATGATCCACGCCATCACCTGTTCGTTGGTGCCCATATCAGGTGCCGGCACATCGACTTCCGGTCCGATGAAATTGATAATCTCGGCGGTAAACCGCCGGGTCATCGATTGGAGCTCGTGACGCGATAGCTCCGCAGGGTCGCACGAAATACCACCTTTGGCGCCCCCCAACGGCAGGCCGACCAACGAGCATTTCCAAGTCATCCACATCGCCAGTGCCGACACTTCCCCCAGATTAACCGCTGGATGGTAGCGGACTCCCCCCTTAAACGGCCCGAGAACATCATTGTGCTGAACTCGATATCCGGTAAAAACCTGCACATGGCCGTCGTCCATGCGCGTCGGCACGCTGACGATCAGCGCCCGATCTGGCCGGCGCAAGCGCGCCGCCAGGTTAGGGTCGACACCCAGTTTGTTGGCGGCGATATCGAATTGCTGGATCGCCATGTCGCTGGTAGCGCTGTGCCACTCGTCGGCTGCCATGTTTCCTCCATTGATCGAATTGGATTGCGCTAGTCTATCCTGGTGGCCAGCTCATCTGACGCCCGCCCAGTAGATGGCAGTGCAGATGAAAAACACTTTGCCCGGAGTCAGGTCCTGAGTTGACGACCACGCGGAAGCCACTGTCGGCAATCCCGAACTCCCGTGCCAAGCGCGCGGCAACCTGAAAGATCTCGGCGATCACCGCGCCGTCGTCGAGCGTGACGTCGAGAACACCGACGATATGTTTACGCGGAATGATAAGAACATGCACCGGTGCTTTCCGACCGATATCGTTAAAGGCAACGACAAGATCGTTTTGATAAACGATGTTCGCTTTGATTGTGCCCTCGACAATGCCGCAAAAGAGGCAATCACTCATCGTCTACTCCTTCGGATGGCTCGTGTGCCCATCGCCGAGAGCTGTTGGCCATACGTTATTGTAAATTTTAACAAGCAAAACGCTCGATACAATCTCAAGATGGGAGGTGTCAGCTCGTCGGACAAGCTGAGAGTTCTTTCACCGGTCCTAGTTTAGGACTCGTCGTTAGCGCCAGGCAGGCGGGCAAAAATTTGGTCGGCTTCGATTTCCAACGGGACGTTTTGTAGCGACAAGCCGAAGCAGGGACCCCAGACACACTCACCGCTCGGCGGCTCGAATACGGCGCCGTGGGTGGCACACATCAGGTAGCGATTATCCGAGCTGAAGAATTGATTATTGACCCAGTCGAGGGTGATGCCGGTATGCGGGCAGCGATTGATATAGGCGAAATGGGCACCCTCATAGTTGACGATCAGCGCTTCGAGATCGCGCTGACCCCGGCGCAGAGTAAATTTTTTGCTCTGTCCGTGCTCGATCTCGCCCACCGAGGCGACCAACTTCCGATTTGCTTTCGACTGCGCCTTGGCCATCGCGCTACTCCTTAGTCTGCAAGCTCGCGTAAATCGCCGGCCGGGCACCCGACCAGCACTTCATCATTATCAACTCGAACCGGCAAGCGATAAAGCGACTCGCCTTTACAGGGGCCTTCGATGCACCGTCCGCTGGCAAACTCATAAAGCGCTCCATGCGTGTAACATCTCAAGAACCGCCCATCATCGCTGAGGAATTCGTCGCGGACAAAATCGAGCGGCGTCGGCATATGGCGGCAGCGGTTCACATAGGCGTGAAAACTGCCGCGGTCGTTGATCAGAAATCCATCCAGCCGATACTTCTGACAAATAAGCCAGAATTTTTTTACCGAACCGGGAGCAAGCTCACTCACCCTGGCGATGACCCGAGCGCCATCCCGGCTTTCATCCGCCATCCGCCGTCGATCGCGCAGAAAATACCACCGATGAACCGCCAGCGCGACGAGATAAAGCGCCAGAAAAATCAACGAGAGGTAAAGCGTAATGGCCATGACGCATAAATAATTTAGTCGGATTCTTTGTCGACACTGTCGCGAATGCGTTTTACTTCTCGAGCCGTTTGACGGCCCGAGATGCCCATGACTTTCATCAACTCGGTGGCCATCTCGGCGGTGACTTGATCCTGCACACTACCCTTGCCCTCAGGATCGGCTTGCAAAAATATCAGAATCTTTTCCTTGGCCACTCCGGTCCGCTCTAAGCCGTCGAGAAACTGACCGTAGCTTACTTTGCCGCGCAGCTCGTCGACACAGGCCAAAAGCTTCTTGCAGTCGGCGCAAACCTTGGCAAAAAATCCGATCCGCTCCCGGCAGTAGAGACATTCACGACTCATAAAAAAACCGCCTTGCCGCCCTCATCGGACTATTTCTTCCCACGCATGGCCTCGGCCCACAACCCTTGTAAACCGGCAGCAAGAACTGCGCTCGCTGCCACCATGCCGTGATGTTTCGGGTGCGCCTGGTTGAACGTCATTGGCTTGCCGTCACCGTTGAGCACAGTCCCGCCGGCCGCTTCGACCATGAGCACACCGGCGCAAATATCCCATTCGTGGATCGAGCGAAAAGTCAGCGTTCCGTCGCCACTGCCGCCGGCGATTTTGGCCAGCCGGTAAGCAATGCTGCCCACCTGTTTTATCTCGCAGCGGTCGACGAACATCTGAAATTTCCTCTGCGGCTCGGAACGGCTCACCAATAATACCGCGCCGTTGATTTCGCTTCGCGGATTCACCCGGATCGCCTGGTCGTTCAAGAAAGCACCCTGGCCGGCCACGGCTTTATAAAATTCCTCTTCCGCCGGATTGAATACCACCGCCACCTTCGGCCTGCCGTCGACGACAAACGCAATGGAAATGGCGAACTGCGGGACACCTTCGATAAACTCTTTAGTGCCGTCGATCGGATCGACGATCCACACCCGTTTTACACCAAGACGGTGCGCAGTGTCGTTATCTTCCTCGGAAAGCCAACCATCCTGCGGAAAGGTCGCTTGAATCCGTTCGCGAATGATGCGGTTGGCCTCAAGGTCGGCCGCCGTCACGGGATTGTTCTTACTTTTTTCGCGGACCTCATACTTTCCTCGAAACATAGCCATGATCGCGGTGCCAGCCTGCCGCGCAGCTAACTCAGCGGCAACCATCTCGTCCTTGTAAGAAAACTCAGCGATCGGATTCATAGGTTAAATTCACACATGTGCATTCTATTAAACACCAGATCAGACAGGACGGCAACTTTGGCCGGTGCTTGAGAATGTTCAGGCGTAGGTTCAGTCAGGCAGGCCAGTGATATCGTCGAGCCGGACGGCGCCGGCTCGAATCATTTCATCGATAGCGACCGCGCCGTCGTTCGGACCCAGATTCACCGGCCGAACCGCGTCGGCGAGGAGCACGACTTTGAAGCCTTGCGTCAAACCGTCAAGGACAGTGTGTTTGACGCAATAGTCCGTAGCCAGTCCACCGACGAAAATCCGCTCGATGCCGTCGCGGCGCAGCAAGTCGGCGAGCAGCGTTCCGGATGAATTCGCCGCCTGGAATCCCGAATAGCTGTCTTGATCAGCCGCCATGCCCTTCGAAAGCACAGCGGCGCTACCAAGGCGCAGGGCCGGATGGAACTCAGCCCCATAACTTTCCTGAACACAGTGCACCGGCCACGGTCCGCCGTAGTCCTTAAAATGATTGGTCTTTGCGGGATGCCAGTCGCGCGTAGCAAAGATCGGGCAATGTGCTTTGCTGAAAATGTCTATGTAACGATTGAGCGCCTGTATAATTTGATCCCCATCGGCAACCACCAAGGCACCGCCCGGACAGAAATCATTCTGCGCATCGACGATTACCAGCGCGTCTTTTCTGTTCATCGATTTCAATTATAAAGAATGTTACGGTGGTTGCAATTCACAACGGGCGTCAGGGCTCTTCCGAACATGACCATCAAAGCCGTTTTTTTCGATGCCGCCGGCACGCTCATCAAACCCGCGCGCCGGGTTGGCGAAACTTACAGCGTCATCGCCGCCAAATATGGTGTCGAAGCTTCCGCAGCGAAAATCGCCGAACGCTTTCGAATCTGTTTCAATGCCTCGCCCAGGCTCGCCTTTCCAAGTGCCGTCGGCGAGCAACTTGTCGGACTCGAGCGCGACTGGTGGAAGCAACTGGTAACAGCGATTTTCAAACCCTGGGGCCGGTTCGAAAATTTCGACGCTTATTTCGACGAGCTTTTCGCGTACTTCGCGACGCCGGGCGCCTGGAGCCTATACCCCGAAGTTCTTGAAACTCTAGCGACGCTTAAAAAACGCGGTATGATTCTAGATGTGATTTCAAATTTCGACTCGCGGCTCGTGCGCATCCTTGACGGCCTGAGCGTCGCCGCTTCATTCGAACATATTTTCATCTCGAGCCAGGTTGGTCACGCCAAGCCGGATCGCGAGATCTTCGACGCGGCTTTAAAGCAGCACGGTTTGCATGCGGAAAGTGCCCTGCACGTCGGCGATAGCGAAATCAACGATCTGCAAGGCGCGCTCAATGCCGGCCTACGCGGCGTCCTCGTCGATCGCGGCGATCAACCCTTTGCCGCGACCCGTTTACGAATAGCGAGTTTGAGCGATCTAATCGCCTTGCTCGATGATTGACGGCGCGGTTGCTAACTTGACAGCCATGCAGAGTTGCGCTAGACGCAGCTAGATTTACGGAGGATTCAGTGAGTTTATCGACGTGCAACAAACGGATTCCGACAACAGCATCATGCGCATGCACGTCAGCGTTCCAGCGCTCTCGACGCCTGTGCCGGCGGTCGTGGTAATTCAACATCAAGGCGGCGTCGACGAGTTTGTTCAAAACATGACGCATCGGCTCGCCGACGCCGGTTACCTCGCGGCGGCACCGGACCTCTATCATCGCGATGGTCCCGACTGCAGAGATGATTTTGTTGCGCGCCGCTCTCGCCTCGGCGACCGCAGAATCATCAACGACGTTAATGCGTGCGTCGGGTTCCTGCAGCGGCACGAAGGCGTCGATCGCGAAAGAATTGGCATCGTCGGGTTTTGCATGGGTGGCCGTGTCGTCTATCTCATGGCTGCCGCCAATCCGGTATTTACGGCAGCGGTGGCCTATTACGGCGGCAATATTTTTCGCGCTTGGGGCCGCGACCTGCCTTCTCCCTTTGAGCGCACCGCGGAGATTCACTGCCCATTACAAGGTCATTTCGGCGCGGAGGATAAAAACCCATCGCCGGACGACATGGCCAGGCTGGACGCTGAACTCAATAAATTTAGTAAACTCCATGAGTTTTTCTCGTATCCCAATGCTGGACATGGTTTTATGGATAGTACGAAAGAAAGTTATCGCGGCCCCGCTGACGCGGCATCCTGGCCGCGCACGCTGGATTTTTTTCGTCAGCACTTGGATGTGCGGCGATAGTTCCGAGACTTGCAGCAAAAAAACTGATTGGTAGAATTTGGGCCGCGATTGAAGAACTCACAGCGCGACTGATTTGGGAAAAAAAGTGGAACCCAGAACCGTCAAACCGAGCGACGCTAGCGAAAACGCAGTTGCGGAAGAACGCCAGCGCATCTCGCGCGAATTGCACGATCGCGCCCTGCAATTGCTCTCCGGCGTGAGACTAAGAGCGGAAACCTGCCGACGCCAGCTGCTCAATAATCCTTCAAAACTCGAGATCGAACTGCAACATATTGAAGAATCGATAGACAAGGCCATCACCGAGATTCGCAACTTGCTCGCCGAGAACCAGGCCGGA
>Ga0193716_1000531_pt1 | contig 22968 bp, 22 predicted proteins | sample U2c1metaG_FD_145901 | JGI IMG/M metagenome (GOLD analysis project Ga0193716, IMG submission 145901) | Soil microbial communities from a riparian zone of the East river system, Colorado, United States - U2c1 | ecosystem: Environmental > Terrestrial > Soil > Riparian zone | place: USA: East River...
GCTGGGTCCGGCTCAGGGATCGAATCCACCTCGTACACACTGTTTCCCGGCCCGTCGACGCTCATGTCGAGCCGGAAGTTGAAGAAGTGCTGGTGGTTCGGTCCGTAGATGCCGGGAGCGACGAGCTTGCCCCAGCGCGGAACCTCGCCGTCGGCGACGGCCCCCGTGGTGAGAACGCCCGACAGCTTGACCTCCACCTCGATGGAGGCGTCGTTGTAGAAGTACCAGAAGAATCCGTACTCGTAGTTGCCGACGGTGCAGATCATCGAGACGACCAGCCGCCGGGAACGCCGCACCTCGACCTCCTCGGTGCGGAAGTCGGTGTGCTTCCAGGAGATTCCGTAGTCCTCCTCGTGCATGCAGATTGCGTTGGGAATCGTCACAGCGTTCCCGTTGGAGTCGTTGACCGTGCCGTCGAAGTAGTGGATCTCGCCGAGACAGTCACAGCCCAACGTCAGCGGGTTGGCCGAGAAGCCCATGCCCACCTCACCCATGTCGAAAACGTTCTTGTTCCAGTGGGTCGCCGACGTATCGCCGTAGGGCACCACCATCTCCGACAACGACCCGCGGTACATGATGGGCCTTGTCTCGCCCCGGTCGGTGTAGCTCACCTCGTGCAGCGTGATGCCCTCGCGCGGGTTGAAGCCGATCCGCAGGGACCACTTCTGCCACGTCACGTGCCAGCCGTCGACGGTGAAGCTGGGACCGTCGGGTTGGGTGATCTCGATCGGCTTGACGTCGGGACGGAACTCGGTGAAGGCAGGCCGGTTGTTCGGATCGAACATGAACTTCTCGGCGTAGTTGCCTGCGGTCGGGGGCAACGGCACCACGCCGTGGTCCTCGATGTCGATGATCTTCATGTTGTCCAGATCGAAGGTGACGATCAGGCCCTCGACGGGACGCGCGTAGCCGTGTTCCGACGGCGCCGCCCGCATGAAGGTCAGCGGACGGCAGATCAGCGGTGAGTTGTCGTAGTGATCGCCCTGGCCGTAATAGCCTGCGGGCCAGGGGTCGATCATGGCGAGGCTGAAGTCGGTGACACCGCGCTTGAGCATCGCGGCCTGCCACCTCGGGTCCTCACGGACCGTCTCCTCCACCCCGGTCATGGTCTCGACCAGATAGGACGGGAATCGTCCGGGAATCGCCTTCCACGAGTCGATGACCCTGGCACCGAGGTCCACGACCGCCTCGTACACCAACTTGGCCGCGGCGTCGTACATGGTCGCGAACGCGCACCGCGGCACGTCGATCACGCCTTCGAACGTCAGCTCGGCGGTCTTTGCCGGCTCCGCCAGCTGAATCATCACGAACTTCAGTGTCGGCGAAGCGTATTCGGACGACGTGATGACTGCCGCGGCGGCCTGGATCTCAGCACCGGACAGCGGGTCGAGCGGGTAGTTGGTCGTGTCCTCGGTAGCGTCCGCGCGAAGCGTGGTGCTGTCCAGGGTCATGGGTCAGACTCCCTCAGAGGTGGTGGTTTCAGACTTCTTGAGATCGAGTACGGCAAGATGCGCCAGTGCGTCTTCCGAACTTGTCTTGTGCGCCGACCGCCGGCCGAACACGTAGATGACCGCACCGAACACGATGATGCCGATCGAGATGCCGCCGGTCCACGTCATCCACTCACTGTCCGGAACGTCCGCGATCCACGACTTGGCGAACGAGTAGTACACGCCGCCGATGGTGCCAACGGTGCCGACGATCACGGTGATCCACACTCCGACGGTGCCGCCGGGAATACGCCAGAACGTCTCGTTCGCGTAGCGATCGGCGTACTTCTTGCGAGCGATGATGACCGGGAACAGGAAGAAGAACCCGGAGATCAGCCAGACGGTGGAAAGACCGCCCTGGATGAAGATGGTGACGTTGGCCATGCTGCTCTGCGAGTACAACCCGACCAGGATCAACGACGAGATCACACCCTGGATCAGCACCGCGGTCACCGGGTTGCGGGTGCGCGGGTTGAGGTGGGTGAAGATCCGCGGCAGATGGCGCTCCAGGCCGGAGACGAAGATCAGCCGCGAGTACGCGATCTGGTAGGTCACCAAGGCCACGAACACGATGCAGGCCAGGACGATCGCCGCGACCTCCATCACGCCCTTGGGGGCGGCCGTTCCGAGCATCCCGATGACGCCGGTGACGGGATCGATTTGATCGCCGGGCAGCACCATCATGGTGCCCACCGTGGTCAGCAGGTAGATGGCCACCAGAGCCACCGAGCCCCAGATGATCATCCTCGGCCCGCTCTTGCGCACCGACAGGAACTCCGCGCCCATGTTGTACGGCGTCTCCACGCCAAGCAGGTAGAGCAGCACGGTGCCGTACAGGAACCCTGCGCCCGCGAAGTCGGGCACCGTCACGTCATGCACGCTGAACGGAGTGGCCGAGCCGTTGTTGATCGCGTAGACGACACCGGAGATGAAGATGACGGCCGTCAGCGCCAAGTAGACGAGGAAGACGGCGTTCATGATGCGTTGGTTGGCAGCAAGTTTCGCCAAGGCCAGACCGATGACGGCCCAGAGGATGACCAGCTGGATTATGATGCTCAGCGTCAGACCGAGCTCGGCATGGAAGGCCAGGAGCAGGAACTGCAGCACGACAGCGGGTGACGAAGCGGCGTTCAGGATCACCGGTATCCACGACAGATACCCGCCGACGAATCCCCACGTCTCACCCATCGTGCGGGTGGCCCAGATGTACACGCCACCTTGGCCGGGCCACAGGTTGCCCAGCTCGGCAACGGCCAAGCCCGCAGGCACCAAGAAGGTGAGGATGCCCAGAATCCACATCGGGATGGCGGTCCAGCCGCCTGCCGCCATCACCGATGAGCCGGTGATCCAGCAGATGATGAACACATAGGTGGCGACCAGCCCGAACGTGGTCATCACCTTGGGCAGGATCTGTTCGGGGACCAGCTCGGTGGTCATGAGGGCGTCGCGGTCGGACGGCCGTGTCGCTTCCATCTCTTGTGTCATTGGTTATCTCCCAATCGGATCGAATCCCACGAAGGGACCGGGTCAGTTGACGATCTGTCCGTCTCTCATCCGGACGACGCGGCTTGCCTCCTCGGCGACAATCGGGTCGTGGGTACTGGCGACAACGGTGACGCCGATGGTCGAACACAGGTCGCGCAGCATTCGCACGACCGTCTCCCCCGTCTTGTGATCCAGGTTCGCCGTCGGCTCGTCGGCGAGGACGAGGGTCGGGTTACTGATGAGCGAGCGCGCGATGGCGGTGCGCTGCTGCTCACCTCCGGACATCTTGGTTGGCTGATGGTCCACCCGGTGGCTGAGGCCGACCAGGTCGAGGAGTTCCAACGCCCTCTTGCGCAACGACTTTCGGTCGTAGGGCTCGAACATCAGCGGCAGCTCGACGTTCTCGACGGCGGACAGGAACGGGATCAGGTTGTAGCTCTGGAAGATGAAGCCGATGGTGTCGTGCCGCAGTGCGGCGAACTGGCTCTCGGTGAGCTTCGAGGTGTCCTTGCCCGCGACCTTGACCGATCCCTTGGTGGGCCGGTCGAGTCCGCCGATGATGTTGAGCAGCGTGGACTTCCCGCTGCCGCTTGGTCCCATCAGGCAGACGAATTCGCCTGGCATCACCTGTAGGTCGGCCGCCACCAGCGCCTTGACGACCTCGTCGCCGAGCTTGTGCAGCTTCCACACGTCGGAGATCTCGATCACCGGCGTCTTGGCGGCACCCGATTTCTCGTCAACCGCCGTGGTGGAGGCGTCCGCGGTGTCGTTGGTGTCTTGTTGTACGGCCGTCATGGCCTAACCTCCACTCGAGAGCGAACGGATGGGTGGGCGCGACGCTGCGTTCCACGTGGGCACGATGCTGGTGGCCAGCGCGGCCGCGATGCTCACCCCGACGGCAATCCCGGAGCCCACGAGCACCCCGGCAGATGACACTCCGGTCGGCGCCAACCCCGTGGCCCCCAGGATGATTGCCGTACCCGCGGCCAGCGCAGCACCCGCGACGGCGCCGAGTACCGCGGCGATCACCGGCTCGACGAGTAGCGCGGCGATCACCGGTCCACGCGGGATGCCGTTGGCGCCGAGCACACCCAGTTCTCGGGTGCGGTGCGCCACGGTGCGGGTGGTGGCCACGGCCACCTCGACGACACCGACCAGCAACACGGTGACGGCGATGAGCACGACCGCGCGGCCGATCTCGTCGGCGTGGCCGAGCGAGGCGGACTGCGCACGGATTCCGTCGGACATGCCGAACACGATCACGACGAGGAATGCGCCCGTGGCCGTCGTGATGACCGGCAGCACCATCTCCTTGATCCGGCGCCGGGCGGCCAGCCATCCGTAGGACAGACCCTTCAGCATGATTCTCCCGTCGCTTCGCTCGCCCAGCGCATCTAGCGATCCCCCAGCAGGTCGACGGGTCGTTGTTGCAGCAGCCGGTGCACGGGAACCAGGGCACCGACGATCGCCATCGCGGGTACGAAGGTGGCCACCATGCCGGCGGCCTGCAGCCACGCGACGGGGGTCGCGATGTCCGGAATCACCAGCGCCACAGCGGCTCCGGCGCCGAGCACGCCGACGAGGTAGGCAACCACGAAGGTGATCGCGGACTCGACGAGGAAGAAGTAGAGGACCTCGTCGGCCAGGCCGATGCTGGACATGATGCCGAACTCACGCTTGCGTTCCTGGACGGCGGCCAGGAAGGAGGACACCGCGATGATGAACCCGAGACCGAGTCCGATCGTGGAGATGAGCCCCAGCGTGGAGCTGGTCACCTTGCCGGAGAACAGCGCGGAGAACTTTTGCTCGAACGACAGTGGCCCGTTGCCCCCGACGGTGTCGTAGATCAGGCCGGAGCCGTTCGGGTCGGGGGCCACCGACGGATCCGACGTGGCGGGCAGACCCACCGCGGCGCCGAACGTCGAGCCAAGATCGCGACGCTTCTCGTCACCAGGCGGCGCGAGCACCGTCAACCATCCGTTCTCCCCGACGACCGACGCCGCGAGGCCGGCGGGCACGGTGACGCTCTGACCGGTCCCCGTGACGGTGACGGTCAGGCTCTGGCCGCCGACCACCACGTGCGCGCCGGGGGTCAGGCCGAGCCTGTCGGCCAGACCCGATCCCAAAATGGCTTGACCACTGGGGATTTCGTCGCGCCCGCGCAGCGACACCGGCGTTCCGTTGATCTCCGTGACACCGGACAGGGTGCGGGTGGCCCGCCACCCGTCGGGCACCCCGACGGTCGGCGCGGGGCCGCCTGCGACGAGGGCCTGCACACCGGGGTCGAAGTGCACGCCGGCCGCGGGCACCGCCCACAGCTGGGCGCCGCCGAGCACGTCGGTGACCGAATCGGCGCCCGTGATGGCGAAGCTCGACGAGATGGTGCGGACGATGGTGACGCAGGCGATCGCAAGGGCGATGCCGAGAACGGACAGCACAAACCGTTCGGGACGACGGCGAATGTTCGCCAGCGCGAACCGGACGAGACACATGAACGTGTTGCCCGATGCCGAGGTGGCGATCGCCGGTGATCGAACGGAGGTGGGCGCAGATGTCTCCACACGAAGGATGGTGAGTTCGCCGTGTTTCGCCAGCGGCTCCGGCCAGTGTCGCGGAGGTTAACTCGCCCCAGGTCGGGTTACTTCGATGTGTCCTGGAGGCAACGGATTTCGTCGTCCAAATTCGGTTCAGCCACCGAAACGACCCGACCGACGCCCAAGTGCGAACTCTCGCAGCAGTAGTCGTCGTCGTTGCCAGAATCGCATCCGAATGCACCGAACCGCTCAACCGACGTGGTCGTCGAGGAAGTCGAAGAACCGTTGGGCCGCGAGCGCCCTGGCCATCGGCTGGCAATGCCCGGCGGCTCCTTCGGCCTCGGTGAAGCGGACGAGCTCCTTCTCCCCCGGGAGCATGTCGTACAGGCGCTCGGGCTGGCCGGCGAAGTACTGCTCGTCGTCGGGATCGGCGACGAGCACCGGCGTCGTGATCCGAGCGGCGAGCTCCTGCGTGATCCGGTAGCGCGGAACTTCGAGGTACGTGTCGAAGACGCTTGGGCGGCCATACGGTTTGGCCCGCCAGGTGATGAACCGCTTGGCGTCCGCAGGGGCGTGGTCTATCGCCGCGTTGAACCGGTCACGCTCGCCCGCGTCCAGCATCGCCTTCTGCTCGGGTGACAGGCGAGCGTGCCACGCTGCGGACACGTCGACCACCCCGCCGTCGATGACCGCGGCAGCGAAGCGCTGCTCGAACGCCAGGGCGCGCGGGCCCCAGTAGCCGGCCTGGCTGACGGCGTAGAGGGCGAGCCGCCGAGGGGCGACGTCCTGACGGCGCAGCACCGCGTCGACGACCGGCCCGATGACGTGCTCCCAGTCGGGCCGGAACGGGATGCCCCGTTCGAAGAGCATGCGCTGCTGGCCGGGCCCGTCGAACAACACGACGTTGTAGCCGCGCGCGGCCGCTTCGGACCCGTAGCCGGGCCACAGGTAGATCAGCGCGCCGTCGGCGCCGTTGGCCACTACGAGCGTCGACTTCGCACCCTCACCGCGGGCGGCGAAGAACCAGCCCGGCATCGTCGTGCCCTCGTAGGGGATGTCGAACCGCTCGGGCGGGTATGTCCAGCAGGTCGAGGTACTGCTCCCAGCACCGGCGGTACGCGGCGAACGTCCGGGCCAGTACGGTCTCCGGCTCGTCGCACGCGTCGACCGCCACGACGCACGCCGTGTAATACGTCACCGCACGCAGCAAGGCGTTGCGGCCGCTCACTCGGTGGTCCCGACGCAGGCAGTCGTCGCCGATCGCGGCGATGCGATCGGCCGTCGCCGCCCGCGCCTGCACCGGCATCGCCGTGCTGTATCGCCGCTGGGCCAACAAGGACGAGCTCGTGGTCGCCGCGCTCGCGCACTACCGGGACAGCCACCCGGTCGAGCTCCCCGAGACCGGCACCCTGCGCGGAGACCTCGTCGCCATGCTGACCGGCATGGGCCAGACCCGCGCCGCGTTCTTCGCCATCGCTGCGGCCTCGGCCTTTTCGGGGTTGGTGGCAGGCACCGGGCTCACCCCCACCCAAGTGCGCGACCAGATCATGGGCGACCAACGACTCACGCGTGTTAAAGCCATCTACCAGCGGGCCCATGACCGCGGCGAGATCGACCTGGAACGAATCCCCTCAGCGGTGCTCGCCATGCCGTTCGACCTGGTGCGTCACGACCTGCTCATGGACCTCAAACCCGTTAAGCCCAAACGCATCCGGTCGATCGTCGACGAGCTCTTCCTACCCCTCGTGCAGAGCTGACTTGATGCCAAGGAACGGGCTGGCCTCTTCGAGCTCGTAGGCGAGCTGCAGCAGCGTGGCGTCGTGGCCAAGCTGCGCGCTGAACATCATGCCGATCGGCAGTCCGCTCGCGGACTGCGCCAGGGGCAGTGAGATCGCCGGTTCGCCGGTGACGTTCTGCAGCGGCGTGAACGCCACCCAGTCCACCAGTCGGTCGATGATCTGGTCGTAGTCGGCGGTGGGATCGAGATGACCGATGCGGGGTGGCTCCGCGGCCAGCGTCGGCGTGAGCAGGACGTCAAAGTCCCTCAGCTGTCGCAGCATTCGCCTGCGCAGGGTCGCCAAGCGCGCGAGCGCCGCAGGCAAGTGGTGCAGGTTGCCTGCTGCGAACTTCGCCAAGCCCAGCGTCAGGTTGTCCAGCCGGGTGCGGTCGAAGGATTCCCCGAAGGTCTTCTTGCCTCCGCGCACCAATGCGAATGACAGCAACGCCCAGTACAGGAGGAAGTCGTCGATGAAGGATTGCGGTACCGGCGGCGAGCCGAGATGCTCGACGCGGTGGCCCATCCGGTCGAGCAGCGCGGCCGTGGCCAACGTCGCGTCCTTGACTTCTGGGCTGCACTCACTCTTGACGGACTTGGTGAACACGCCGATGCGCAGCCGATCCCGCCCCGGTCCGGTGATGTCGCCGATCGGCGCGAGTTTGGTATTGTGCCAGACCTTTTCGGCCTCGCGATAGAACGCCGCAGTGTCCCTGACCGACCGGGTGACCACGCCGTTGGCGACGATCCGGATCGGCATCTGGCGCACGTTCTCGTCAAGGGGCAGCCGGCCCCGTGACGGCTTGAGTCCGACCAATCCGTTGCAGGACGCCGGGATTCGGATCGAGCCACCGCCGTCGTTGGCGTGGGCGATCGGAACCACGCCGGCAGCCACGAACGCGCCGGAACCCGAAGACGACGCCCCCGCGGTGTGGTCGGTGTTCCATGGATTGCGGACCGGCCCGAGCCGCGGATGCTCGGCCGAGGCGCTGAAGCCGAACTCCGACAGCTGCGTCTTGCCGAGCGGGATCACGCCGGTCGCCAAGTAGGCGCGGGCGAAGTCACCGTCGACGGCCTCGGGTCGTGGGGCCCACGCGTCGGCACCCTCCATCGTGGGCATGCCCGCCACGGCGACGTTGTCCTTGATGAACGTCGGCACGCCGTCGAAGTAGCCGCCGTAGGCGGTTGTGGCGCGGGCACGGGTGCGTGCCCGATCGAACGCCTCGTACGCCAGGCCGTTCAACTCGGGGTTCGCCTTCTCGGTGCGGGCGATGGCCGCCTCGATCACCTCGGTGCGGGACACCGTGCCGGATTCGAAGGCCTCGACCACCCCGACGGCGTCCAAGTCGCCAAGCGCGTCGTCATCGAACGCGGTAACCAACGTCATGCCCCAAACGGTAATACACGTGTCTAATAGCGCTGGTGCCAAGATTCCGTCGACTTGACGCATACCGATATGGGAATATGATGGCGCTCATGGCTCGAGCAGCGACGACGTCGGACGTCTTCAACGCGATCGCCGAGCCGCAGCGCCGGGCGATCCTGGTACTGCTGCGGGCGGGTGAGCGGCCGGTGACCGAGTTGGCCCAGGAGCTGGGGATGACCCAGCCGGGGGCGTCCAAACACCTGCGGGTGCTCCGGGAGGTCGGGCTGGTGCGGGACCGCAAAGCAGGCAAGCAGCGGCTGTACGGCCTCGACGCCCGCGAGCTGCGATCGATCCATGAGTGGACCGGCGGGTTCGAGCGGTTCTGGAACGAGAGCTTCGACCGGTTGGACGCGTACGTGCAGGACCTCAAACAGGCAAAACAGGAGGAGTGACGAGATGGCAGCGACAGGACGGGACGCGCAGGCGCAGTCAGCGGTGGCCGACCGCGAGATCGTGATCTCCCGGGTCATCAATGCGCCACGGGAGCTGGTGTTCGAGGCGTTCACCGAAGTCCGGCACCTGTCGCAATGGTGGGGACCGGAGGGTTTCAGCACCACCACGCGGGCGTTCGAGTTCCGCGTCGGCGGGGAGTGGGACTTCGTGATGCACGGACCGGACGGGACGGACTACCAGGAGTGGATCACCTGGACCGAGATCGCACCGCCCGAGCGAATCGCACTGCTGCACGGTGAGTCCCGCGACGACCCGAACGCCTTCGAGTCGGTCCTCGTGTTCACGCCCGAGGGCGCAGAGACCCGGATCGAGATGCGCACGGTGTTCCCCACCAAGGAGCTGCGCGACGAGGCGGTCGAGAAGTATCACGCGATCGAGGGCGGCCAGCAGACCCTGAGCAATCTTGCTGCCTACGTCGCCGAGATCGTTCGGAAGGGAGTGCAGGACTGATGGCCGGAAAGGTGTTCTTCAGCGTGTCGATGTCGCTGGACGGTTTCATCGCGCCCGAGTCCGCGGAGGAATTGATGGGGCAGCAGTGGATGGAGCTGCAGCAGTGGGTATTCCCGCAGCGGTTCTTCCGGGAGAACCTGAAGCTCGGCGAGGGCGGCGAGGAAGGGCTCGACAACGACATCGTGAGGGAGACGCATCTGCGCACCGGCGCGAGCGTGATGGGCAAGCGCATGTTCGACGCCGGCGAGCGGATGTGGCCGGAGGAGGCGCCGTTCCACACGCCGGTCTTCGTCCTGACGAACGAGAAGCGTGACCCCTGGGAGCGGCCGGGAGGGACCACCTTTCATTTCGTCAACGACGGCATCGAGGCCGCACTCGACCGGGCCCGCGAGGCCGCAGGCGACCGAGACGTCCGCATCGCGGGCGGTGGCGCAACGATCCTGGAATACGTGAACGCCGGCCTGATCGACGAGTTCTCGACCGCGCTCTCACCCGTGCTGTTCGGCGCCGGAATCCGCCTGTTCGAGGGCGTGGACGCGGGCCGCGTGGCCCTGGAGCCGGTCCGCGTGGAGCCGACGCAGCGGGTGACCCACCTGACCTACGCAGTCCGGGAGCGATGACCCAAACAGAAACCCCGCGCCCACCGGGATCACCGGTAGTGGCGCGGGGTTCCAATTGAGCGGCGGGGTATGCCACTCAAGTTCGATGGGCGCTAGGCCTGACCAACCTCGAACCGGACGAACCGCGTGACGGTTACGCCGGCCTCGTCGAGCAGGGCCTTGACGGACTTCTTGTTGTCGGACACCGACGGCTGATCCAGCAGCACGACGTCCTTGTAGAAGCCGGTGAGCCGACCCTCGATGATCTTCGGAAGGGCCTGCTCGGGCTTGCCCTCGTTGCGGGCGGTCTCCTCGGCGATGCGGCGCTCGTCGGCGACGAGCTCCGCGGGCACCTCGTCACGCGTCAGGTACTTGGCCTTCAGCGCGGCGATCTGCAGGGCCACCGCGTGAGCGGCTTCCTTGCCATCACCCGTGTACTCGACGAGCACGCCAACCGCTGGCGGCAGGTCGGCCGCCCGCTTGTGCAGGTACGTCTCGACGTTGCCGTCGAAGTACGCAACCCGACGCAGCTCGAGCTTCTCGCCGAGCTTGGCCGACATGTCCGCGACGGCCTGCTCGACCGTGCTGTCACCCGCCTTGGCGGCCTTCAGCGCGTCGACGTCGGTCGCCTTGGCCGCGGCCGCGGCGGTGACGACCAGGTCGGCGAGCACCTGGAACTCGGCGTTCTTCGCGACGAAGTCGGTCTCGGAGTTGAGCTCGACCAGCGCGCCGTCCTTGGCCACGACCAGACCTTCGGCGGTGGCACGCTCGGCGCGCTTGCCGACGTCCTTGGCGCCCTTGATCCGCAGCAGTTCGACGGCCTTGTCGAAGTCGCCGTCGGCATCAACCAGAGCATTCTTCGAGTCCAGCATTCCGGCGCCGGTCAAGTCGCGAAGCTTCTTGACGTCGGCAGCGGTGTAGTTCGGCATCTCAGCCTTCCGTGGTTGTCTCGGTCGGGGTTTCGGCGTCGGCCGCCGGGGTGCTGGGCGCCGTTGCGCCGGCGAGCAGTTCCTGCTCCCACTCGGGCAGCGGCTCGACGCCTTCGACCTCGGGCTTGTCGCTGCCCGCACCCGAACGAGCCTGCAGGCCCTCGGCGACCGCGGACGCGATCACCTTGGTCAGCAGCGCGGCCGAGCGGATCGCGTCGTCGTTGCCCGGGATCGGGTAGTCGACGAGATCGGGATCGCAGTTGGTGTCGAGGATCGCAATGACGGGGATGTTCAGCTTGCGGGCCTCGGAGACCGCAAGGTGCTCCTTGTTCGTGTCGACGATCCAGATCGCCGACGGAACCTTGACCATGTCGCGGATACCGCCGAGGCTGCGCTCGAGCTTGTTCTTCTCGCGGGTCAGCATCAAGATTTCCTTCTTGGTGCGACCCTCGAAGCCACCGGTCTGCTCCATGGCCTCGAGCTCCTTGAGGCGCTGGAGGCGCTTGTGCACGGTGGAGAAGTTGGTGAGCATGCCACCCAACCAGCGCTGGTTGACGTACGGCATGCCGACGCGGGTCGCTTCATCGGCGACGGATTCCTGCGCCTGCTTCTTGGTGCCGACGAACATCACCGAGCCGCCGTGCGCGACGGTCTCCTTGACGAATTCGTACGCCTTGTCGATGTACGTCAGCGTCTGCTGCAGGTCGATGATGTAGATGCCGTTGCGGTCGGTGAAGATGAACCGCTTCATCTTGGGGTTCCAGCGACGGGTCTGATGCCCGAAGTGGGTGCCGCTGTCAAGCAGCTGCTTCATTGTTACGACAGCCATGTTCGGCTTGGTCCTCTTGTTGTCGGTTGTCGCCCGGCATCGGGTGATGCCTGGCCCTAGCGTCTGTTGCGATGCCGGACCCGTCGTGAGACGGGACCGCCCGACATGCGAGTGCAACCCTGGAACTACGGGGCTGCGCACAGGCGCGCGAAGTCAACTCGCACGTGCAAGTTGCGGGACTGAGTTTACACCGTTGACATGCATGCTTTTGCCATCGCCGCTGCACCGCATGCTCCACAGTGGCTCCGTCATCCACAGATGGGCCGTTGGGGCCTTCCGGCGGGCGCTGCGGGGCGCTGAACTGGGCCGATGAGATTACTGGCCATCCTACTGACCGTCGGCCTGGTGTCGGCGGCCCCGGCAACCGCCGAGGACGGCCGCCTGGACTGGCCGTTGCGCCCGCGACCTGCTGTCCTTCAAATCTTCGACGCGCCGTCGCCGAACTGGAACCGCGGGCATCGCGGGGTTGATTTGGCAGGCATGCCTGGTCAGGCAGTGTACGCAGCCGCCGCGGGCACCGTGGTGTTCGCGGGCACGCTGGTGGACCGCCCGGTGGTGTCGATCGCCCATCCCGGGGGTCTGCGCACCAGCTACGAACCCGTCCAAGCCGTCGTGCGGGCAGGCCAGCGCGTCAGCGCAGGGTCGGTGCTCGGCGAGTTGGTCGCAGGCCATCCCGGCTGCGGCACGTGCCTGCACTGGGGGGCGATGTGGGGTGCGGCGTCGCGCGCCGACTACGTCGACCCGCTGGGCCTGGTGGTGACGACGCCAGTCCGCCTCAAGCCGCTGCATCCCTAGCCCGGGCCTGGACGACCGGATTGCGGTGGTGCGCGACGCCGCGGGTGACCGATTCGACGCCATCGAGGTGGCCGCCACGCTCGGGGGCATCTCTCCCGAGTTGGTGCTGCAGCCACCGTTCGCGTTGATCGGCACGCACGAACAGATGGCCGAGACGCTCGTGCAGCGTCAGCAGCGGTTCGGGGTGAGTTATTGGACGGTGTTCGACGAATGGGTCGGCAGGCCGTCGGCCATGCCTGACATCGCGAAAGTCATTGCCTTGCTTCGGTGATCACGCCCGCGGGTGAGCCTGGTCGTGCACGGCACGCAGGCGAGCCACCGTTACGTGGGTATAGAGCTGCGTGGTCGCGAGCGTCGAGTGGCCAAGTAGTTCCTGCACGACGCGCAGGTCGGCACCACCTTCGAGCAGATGCGTGGCCGCGCTGTGCCGCAAGCCGTGTGGGCCGATGTCGGGCGCCCCGTCGACGGCGGCCATCGTCTGGTGCACGACGGTGCGGGCCTGCCGCGGGTCGATCCGCTTGCCGCGCGTGCCCAACAACAGCGCCGGCCCCGACGTTTCGATCGCGAGGGCGGGTCTGCCGTCAGCCAGCCACGACTTGAGCGCACGCAGCGCCGGCTCGCCGAACGGCACCGTGCGCTGCTTGTTGCCCTTGCCAAGCACTCTCAACAGCCGGCGCGACATGTCGACGTCGTCGAGGTCGAGGCCGCACAACTCGCTCACGCGAATCCCCGTGGCGTAGAGCATCTCGACGATCAGCCGGTCTCGCAGTGCGAGCGGATCCCCTTGCTGCGCACCCGATTCGGCTGCGCTCATGGCGTCGAGGGCCTGGTCCTGACGCAGCACTGCAGGCAGGGTGCGATGTGCCTTCGGGACCTGCAGCCGGGTGGCAGGGTCGTTGTCCATCAGCCCCGTTCGCAACGCCCACGCGGTGAACGTCTTGACCGCCGAGGTGCGGCGCGCCAACGTCGTTCGCGCGGCGCCGGAGCCGGCCTGAGCCGCCAACCACGACCGCAGCACGGGCAGCGTCAACTGTGTCAGTCCGGCGTCCGGCGCCCGCTCGTCCAGGAACCCGAACAACGACCGGAGGTCACCGAGGTAGGCGCGGCGGGTGTGGTCGGAGCGGCCACGTTGCAGCGCGAGGTACTCGTCGAACTCTTCGAGCACCGCCTCGACCATGGGACCCATTCCCCTACCGTCGCAGAGTTCGATCCGTGGACGCGTGAGGTGGGGACGTGTGTCGTGCGCGAGAGTGGCCGCACTACCAGAATCCTTCCACGCGTGCAGAATTCATCCACAGGCGCGTGGAGCCCTAATCCCTTGTGTCACTTTGGTTTCTGTTGTCACATTCGCGAGTTTCTTGTCGGTGATTCGAACTAGTGTTCGAGTATGGCTCCAGATGCGGCATCGATCAGCGCGGCGTACGACGCGCTCGATGCCGCCTACGAAAACGTCGCGGCCCTGACCTACGACACCCTCGACATCAAGGACACCCTGGACTGCTTCGACCGCCTCGAACGCCTACGCCGCCGCATGCCCGCCCCCGAACACCAACTACTCACCCACGCCCGAACCCTCACCCCCCCGACTGCCATCGGGGCGAAGAGCTGGTCCGACGTGCTCGCCACCCGAATGCGCATCAGCAGCACCGAAGCCACCCGACGCATCAAGGAAGCCGACGACCTCAGCCCCCGCACCTCCCTCACCGGAGCGCCCCTGCCACCCCGGCTGCCCGAGACCGCCGCCGCGCAAGCCCGCGGTGACATCAACGCCGAGCACGTCGCGATCATCCGCAAATGCCTCAAAGACGCCGCGCCCTACATCGACGCCAGCGCCCGCGACGCCATCGACCTGAACCTGTCCCGCAAGGCAGCCCGCAACACCCCCGGCGCACTGCGGGAAGCCGCCGAAAAACTGGTCTACCTGCTCAACCAAGACGGCGACCCGCCCGACGACGAACACCGCGCCCGACGCCGCGAAGTGAAACTGGGCCGCCAAGACGCCGACGGCCTGACCCCCTTCAGCGGCCGCCTCGATCCTGAAGCCGCCGCGTACGTCCAAGCCCTGTTCGCCAAACTCGCCGCCCCCGGCATGTGCAACCCAGCCGATGAAAACCCGTGTGTGAACGGTCAACCCGACGAAGACACCATCCACGCCGACGACCGCACCCTCGCCCAACGCCAGCACGACGCCCTCAAGACCATATGGCGCAATACCCTGTCCTCCGGGGAGCTCGGCCAGCACAACGGACTGCCCGTCACCGTGGTGGTGTCCACCACCCTGCAAGACCTACAGCGTGCAGCGGGTGTTGCGGTCACGGGCAGCGGATCCTTGCTGCCGATCAGTGACGTCATTCGGATGGCGTCCCATGCCCATCACTACCTAGTGATCTACGACAAGCACACCCGCGAACCGCTCTACCTGGGTCGCACCAAACGCATCGCCACCGCGGGTCAGCGCCTTGTGCTGTTCAACCGCGACCGTGGTTGCACCCGACCCGGCTGCACCTCACCCGCCTATCACTGCCAGGCCCACCACGCCGCTCAAGACTTCGGCAAGGGCGGACAAACCAACATCACCGACCTCGGCCTGGCCTGCGGCCCCGACAACCGCCTCGTCACAGACGGCGGCTGGACCACCCAAATTCGCAGCGACGGCCGCATCGAATGGATCCCCCCACCACTACTGGACACCGGCCAAGACCGGATCAACCACCATCACCATCCCGACGAACTCCTCTGCCCGCCGCCAGAGGACTGGGATGGAGACCACCCACCCGCAGCTTGACGTCACCCCGACGCCGGGTCAGGCGGGCTGCGGGGTGGGCGGGGTGGGCGGGCTGACCTCGACGAGCATCTTGCCGATGTTGGCTCCGGTGAAGAGTCCGTTCAGCCCGTCGACGCAGGACTCGAGGCCCTTGAAGACGGTCGAGCGGTGCGCCAGCAGACCCTCCTGCTCCCACCCGCGCAGCGCGTTGAAGGCCTCGTCGAAGCGGCCCCATTCATCGAGCGCGTTGAACCCCTGCATCGATGCGGTCCTGGCCAGCAGGTTCACGTAGTTGGCCGGTCCGGGGTGCTCGCCGGTGAGGTAGCTGGAGATGACGCCGCAGAGCACCACCCTGGCCTTGGCGGCCAACCGTCCGAGTACCGCGTCGAGGATGGGGCCGCCGACGTTGTCGAAGTAGACGTCGACCCCCTTCGGGCAGTGTTGCTTCAGCGCGGCCGCGAGGCCGCCTTGCTTGTAGTCGATACACGCGTCGAATCCGAAGTCCTCGACCACCGCCCGGCACTTCTCCGGACCGCCCGCGATGCCGACCACGCGGGCACCCGCAATCCTCGCGATCTGGCCAGCCACCGAGCCCGTCGCGCCCGCGGCGGCAGACACCACCACCGTCTCCCCCGGCTTGGGCTTGCCGACGCCGGTCATGCCGAAGTACGCGGTGGCTCCGGTTGGGCCATAGATCGACATCACCGCCAGTTGGTCGGTCAACCCGATCACGGGCGTGCTGAACACGTCGTCGCGAATGATCGAGTAGTCCTGAAAGCCCGTCAGCGTGGTGACGACGTCGCCGACGGCATAGGCGTCGCACCGCGATTCGACGACCTCGCCGATACCGGCTGCCCGGATCACGTCGCCGAGCTCCACCGGCGGCAGGTAGCCGGGCTGCCCGTCGAGCCACGTGCGCGCGGCGGCGTCCATCCCGACATAGGTGGTGCGGAGCAACGCCTCGCCGTCGGCGAGCTCCGGCGCCGGCACGCTGACCAGCTCGGTGTCATCGGGGCCAACGAGCCCAGTCGGGCGGCGGCGCAACAGGATCTGGTGGTTCAACCGAGCGGGCACGACCCGAAGTTACCGAAGGCGGAAGGCCACCGACGGGGAATCACTAACCGACAGGTCGAAGCGTGTCGGGCGTCAGGTCCTCCAGCGTCTTGTAGCCGTCGATGCCCATGATCAGATCGGCCTCGGCGAGCAGTGACCGCACCACGTGAACGACGCCGTCGGCGCCACCCAGGGCCATGCCGTAGGCATACGGCCTGCCGATGCCGACGGCCGTCGCGCCGAAGGCGAGGGCCTTGACGATGTCCGCGCCGCTGCGGATGCCGGAGTCGAACAACACCGGAACCCCGTCGGCGGCCTCCACGACGCCAGGCAGGCAGTCGATCGCGGGCAGGCCGCCGTTGGCCTGCCTGCCGCCGTGGTTCGAGCAGTAGATCCCGTCCACGCCGCCGTCGATGGCGCGGCGGGCGTCGTCGGGATGTTGGATGCCCTTCACCAGCAGCGGCAGCTTGGTCAGCGACCGCAGCCAGGGCAGGTCATCCCAGGACAGCGAATTGCCGAACACCGAGATCCACTTCAGGATCGCGGCCTGCGGATTCTCCTCGGGTGTCTGCGCCAGCGAGGCGCGGAAGACGGGGTCGCTGGTGTAGTTGGACAGACACTTGCCACGCAACTGCGGAAAGTTCGACGTCGTCAGGTCACGCGGCCGCCAGCCGGGAACCCAAGTGTCGAGGGTGACGACGATGCCCTTGTACCCGGCCGCCTCCGCACGCTGCACCAGGCTCGCGGCAAGGTCGCGGTCGGTCGGCGTGTACAGCTGGAAGAAGCCGGGGGTGTCACCGAACTCGGCGGCGACCTGCTCGAGCGGGTCTTCGGTCAGCGTCGACACCACCATCGGCACGCCAGTGCGCGCGGCGGCCCGCGCCGCAGCCAGGTCGCCGTGACCATCCTGCGCGCACAGGCCCATGACGCCGATCGGAGCCATGAACACCGGCGAGGGAAGCGTCAGTCCGAAGAGTTCGACGGACACGTCGCGTTCCTTGGCGCCGACGAACATCCGCGGCATCAGGCCCCAACGTTCGAATGCAGTGACGTTGACGCGCTGTGTGCGCTCGTCGCCTGCGCCACCCGCGACGTAGGACCACAGCGACGGCGACATCGCCGCCTGCGCCTTGGCCTCGAGGTCTGCGAACGACATCGGCAGCGACGGCAAGATGCCGGACAGGCCCTGCAGGTAGATCTCGAGCTGATAATCACCGAATGCCATGGCACCCAGGGTGCCAGCTCGGTGTCAGCTCGGCGCCTGCGCCTCCTCCTTGGCGAGTTCGGCCTTCCACTGGCGGAACGTCTCCTCGGTGCGACCGCGCCGCCAGTAGCCGGAGATCGACGCCCATTTTGCGTCGACGCCGCGTTCCTTGCGGATGTAGGGCCGCAGGTTGTGCATCACGGCCTGGGCCTCGCCGTGGATGAAGACCTGCGCCTGACCAGGCAACCAGGCCGACTCCTTCACCGCCGCGATGAGGGGCGCGTTGTCACCGGCCTGCTCCTCGGGCACCAGGTCGGCGCGGCCGCCGCGATAGATCCAGCGGACCTCGACGCCGTCGGGGGCCGACAGTGGAACCTCGTCGTCGGGACCGCTGATTTCGATGAACGCCTGCCCGATCGCATTGGGCGGCAACGCCTCCAGCGCGGCACTCAGCGCGGGTAGGCCGGCCTCGTCGCCTACCAGCAGGTGCCAGTCGGCGTCGGGGTCCGGTGAGTAGGCGCCACTCGGGCCCATCAGATAGGCGAGGTCGCCCGGCTCAACCGATGCCGCCCAGGGTCCGGCGACGCCGTGCTCGCCGTGCACCACGAAGTCGACGGTGATCTCACGGCGGTCGGGATCGGCGTTCCGGATGGTGTAGGTCCGAACGACCGGCCGATGTTCCTCGGGGAGCTCGCTGAAACTGTCCAGGGTGAGCGGCTTTGACAGAGCGCTCACGTCGACGTCGTCGCGCACGATGACGAACTTGACGTACGAGTCGGTGAACTCAACGGGCTTGAAGGTGTCGAAGCCCGTGCCACCGAGCACCAACCTGATCATGTGCGGGGTGAGCTGCTCGGTGCTGATCACCTGAAACGTGTGGACCGGACGTCCTGCCACGCGTACCTCCCAAGACATTTAGTAGACCTCACCGACTATACGAGCGGGCGAGAGCCGGTGGCTGGCTACGTGTGCGCGCCCGTCGACCCCGCCGACCTACCGAGATGCGATCTTCCACCGCCCTTCCTGCCGTTTGACCAGACCGACGAGCTCCAACGACGCGAGCGGACCGAGCACCTGCGTCGCGGGCATGCCCGCTGCCACAGCGACCTCTTCGACGCTTCTGTCCCCGCGTACGGGTAGCGCGTCGTAGACGAGGAGCTCCTGCTCGGTGAGCTCATCGAGCGGTGAGCCCTGATGGGAGGGTTCGATAGCGAATTCGCCCATGCGGCCCACCAGTTCGACGATCTCGTCGGCGCGGGTGACCAGATGTGCACCGTTGCGCACCAACACGTGACATCCCGCGGAGGCCGACGACGTCACCGGCCCTGGCACCGCGCACACCGGTCGTCCCAGAGCCTCTGCCCATGCCGCGGTGCTGGCGGCGCCGCTGCGCAACCCGGCCTCCACCACGACGGTCGCACCGCCGAACGCCGCAACCAGACGATTCCTGGTCAGGAAGCGATGCCGGGCCGGCCGCAGGCCCGGCGGATACTCGCTGACGACCAGCCCGTGCGTGGCGATCCGGTGCAAGAGCGCGGAGTGACCTGCCGGATACGGCACGTCGACACCGCCAGCGAGCACCGCAACGGTCAGCCCGTCGGCCGCCAGCGCCGCCCGGTGCGCCGCGCCGTCGATGCCGTACGCGCCACCCGAAACCACCGCCACCTCCCGTTCGACCAGCCCCGTGGCGATATCCGCCGCGACGTATTCGCCGTATCCGGTCGAAGCGCGAGTCCCGACGATCGCACAGCTGCGTGCTGCGAGATCGGCCAGATGCTCGGGACCCACAGCCCACAGCACCAGTGGCGGATGAGGTATCCGCGCAGCCACGTCGGCGAACGACGTGAACGCGACTCCTGACAGTTCGGCGGATCCACGAACGATCAGTCGACCACCCAGTCCCGCAAGTACTGCGAGATCCTCTGCCGCGCAGTCTAATTCGCGGCGTGCGTCACTGCGACTCAACAGCGTCCCGTCCACCCTGCCACATCTGATTCGGTCAGCAGCCTCGACGGGTCCGACGTCGTCGACCAATGCCGCCAGTTCGGGGCACGGTGGTTCGACGACCCGCGACAGGTACGCCCACGCATGAAGCTCGGAGGTGTCGGTCGTCATCGCGCCGCCCCCGCTTGCCGGAAGCTCAAGGCAGTGGTGACGTCGTCGCGGTTCGGCGACGACCGGCCGCCCAGATCGCTCAGACTCCACGAAACGCGCAACGTGCGATCGAGTCCCCTGATGCTCAGCAGACCGCGATCCAACGCGGTGGTCAATGGCGTCATCACCGACGGTGCCGGCCGGAAGCGGCGGCGAAGCAGGACGCCGCTCACCTCGGCATTGGTCCGGAAGCCGTGCGGTGCCCAACGTTCCGCGGCGGCCTGTCGTGCGGCCGCGACGCGGGCGCGGACGGTGGCCGTCGACTCACCGTGTTCGGCGGCCATCGCGCTGGACCGAATGGGATCCATCTGCACGCGTAGGTCCACCCGGTCGAGCAGCGGACCCGACAGTCTCCCAAGATATTTGCGCTTGACCGCTGCCGGGCACATGCAGTCACGGGGATCGGCGGGCGCACAGGGACAGGGGTTCGCGGCCAGGATCAGTTGAAACCGCGCCGGGTAACACGCCACGCCGTCGCGGCGCGCGATGCGAATCTCACCGTCCTCCAATGGAGTCCGCAGCGCTTCGAGTGCACTTACTCCGAACTCGGCACATTCGTCGAGGAACAGCACACCGCGGTGGGCGCGGCTGACCGCTCCCGGTCGAGCCATGCCCATGCCTCCACCGACCAAGGCCGCCACACTCGCGGTGTGGTGCGGCGCCACCAATGGCGGCTGGGTGATCAGCGGCGAGTCCTTGGACAACAGCCCCGCCACCGAATGGATGGCCGTGACTTCGAGCGCCTCGTCAGGCGTCAGCGGGGGTAGTAGGCCCGGAAGCCGTTGGGCCAGCATGGTCTTGCCGATACCGGGCGGACCGGTCAACATCAGGTGGTGCGCGCCTGCGGCGGCGACCTCGACGGCGTATCTCGCCTGCGTCTGCCCGACGACGTCGGCGAGTTCGGCCACCCCATCCGGGTCGACCGGCGGGGCGGCGGTTTCGTGATCCAGCGGCGCCTTCCCTTCGAGCCATTGTTGGAGCTGGCGCAATGTGCGCGCACCCCACACCTCGATACCGTCGACGAGGCCGGCCTCGGCCAGGTTGTCGATCGGCACGACCACAGTGGGCCACCCCTCCCGCTTGGCGGCGAGCACGGCGGGTAGTACGCCCTTGACGGGACGTATCCGCCCGTCGAGCGCGAGTTCGCCTAGAAGCACGGTCTTCTCGAGTCGCGGCCAGGACTTCTTCAGGTGCGCAGACAACACGGACAGCGCCAGCGCCAAGTCGTACACGGACCCGACCTTGGGCAGCGTCGCCGGCGACAACGCGAGCGTCAGTCGCGCCATCGGCCAGCTGTTTCCGCAGTTGGTGATCGCCGCACGCACCCGGTCCCGCGACTCCTGCAGCGCCGCGTCCGGCAATCCGACCAGGTGCACACCTGGAAGCCCCGAGGTGATGTCGGCTTCGATCTCGACCAACTCCGCGTCCAGCCCGCGCACGGCGACCGAGAACGCCCGGCCCAACGCCATCACCCCACCCCCTGCAAGTGAGTGAGCTCGGGCGTCGCCCGCTGCCCGATGCGGACGCCCACGACGTCGATGCGCACCTGCGACCAGCTGCCGTCCTGACCGGCAAGCCACAACCCCGCCAGCCGCCGCAGCCGGCGCACCTTGTCGGGCGTCACCGCCTGTGCGACCCCGCCGAACCGATCGCTAGTGCGGGTCTTCACCTCCACGAACACCACGACACCGCCGGGCTCGGCGGCGATCACGTCCAGCTCGCCGTAGCGGCACCGCCAGTTGCGTGCCAGCACGCGCCACCCCAACGACGTCAGATGATCGACCGCCAGCTGCTCACCGAGTGCCCCGATCTGGGCGCGGCTCACCACGTTCTCCGTCATGGCCCCACCGTGACCGCAGCGAGGGACAGCTCGGCGCCAGCGACGGCCGGTTGTGCACAGTCGCAAGTTCATCCACAGCCCTGACGCACAGCCCAACGTGCCATATCGTTGCGACGTGCAGATCGTCGGCGCACCAGGGCCCGATGCGTCACCGGCCATATGTCCGGCGCATGTCGAAGACAGCGTGTTGCGTGACCACATCAAGGCGCGTGCGACGGAGCCGTATTGCAGTTATTGCACCGCCAGCGGCTCCGGGTCGGCACCGGTCGCCGTCACGCTCGACGTATTCATCGATGCCTTCCTCGTCGGCGTCGGCGTTTACTACCAGCCTTGTCGCACCGGAGACGAACCGCTCCCCGACTCGGTGGATTCCACCGATGTAGCCCACGCGATCCTGGAGATCGCAGGGATCTCGCAACGCGAACTCGTCGACGACGTAGTGGGAGCGCTCAGCGCGACACCTCACTGGATACCGCGGGATCACAAGAGCAGCAGCATGATTGACCAACTGACGTACAGCTGGGAAGCCTTCAAGCAGCTCGTCAAGCACGAAATGCGATACTTCTTCGCCACGCGTCTCACCGGGTCCGGTGATCCCGGCGACATGACCGCGGCGCAGCTACTCAAGGCAGTTTCCGACCTCGGTGAGAACCAGCCCGCAGTGTGGCCGGCACCTTGCCCCAGCGTTCTCTATCGGGCGCGAATGGCGCGGACGGAACGTCAGGCTTCGGAATGGCGCCGTGCTTCCGACATCGGTCCGCCACCGCCAGAAAAGGCCGCCGCGAACCGGATGAGCCCCGCGGGTATCAGCATCTTCTACGGCGGGACCGACCGAGTGACCGCGATTGCAGAGGCGGGGGCCCACGCCGCTCACCGATACGTGGTGACGGGCGGGTTCATTCCGACGCGGGAGATCCGGCTGATCGATCTCACGAACCTCCCCGAGCCACCGAGCATCTTCGATGGATCCAGCCATCGGGAGTTCTTCGTACTCCGATTTCTCCAGAAGTTCATTGACGACATCACGCTGCCCGTGGAGCTCGACGGGCGCGAGCACATCGACTACGTGCCCACTCAGGTGTTCACCGAGTACTTCAGGTACGCATTCCCGGGCAGAGTCGACGGCCTGATGTTCCCCAGCGCCCAAGGTCCAGGCAACAACGTCGCTCTGTTCTTCGGTCCGGACCTG
>Ga0193716_1000532_pt1 | contig 22947 bp, 18 predicted proteins | sample U2c1metaG_FD_145901 | JGI IMG/M metagenome (GOLD analysis project Ga0193716, IMG submission 145901) | Soil microbial communities from a riparian zone of the East river system, Colorado, United States - U2c1 | ecosystem: Environmental > Terrestrial > Soil > Riparian zone | place: USA: East River...
CAATGGTCCTGCTGAGTTGTTCGGGCACAGGCAGCGGCATCTACGCCAAACTAACAAACGGAGTGGCTCGACACAATCGCGCTCGGGCTTCCCCTACCCACAATTCAGTGGCCCGCCACTGCGCTGATCGGGCTTCGATGTTACGATCTCCTGCGGGTCGTCAATAAGCTCATTATCGCCGAATCACTCACCGACAAATAGCAGCGAATTCACGTGTCTGTAAAGTCGGACAGCGACAGAGTTATCGGAGATGCTGAAAAACACTCGCCAACCTATGCGCATGAGTGGGTGGTAGCTAACACGACTACCAGATAGTGTCTGAGGAATCGGTTTCCTTCTCTGAGAATGTCGTGTTATGGGACAACGAAGCATACCCCAGGGGCTGAAGGCCGCTTTGTTGTGGCCCAAGGATGCCAAGGCTAAAGCCTTGGCCTACCTAGAAGCAAAGACAAAGGCGCCCATTAGTCGAACACAATCTAATGATTAAGGTGATGCGCCCGATAAAGGGTGTGTGGACGACCTGACTAAAGAATTTATCGCAGAGAGCCAGGAAGGGCTGGACCGCATGGAGCGGTGCCTGACTGAGCTTGAGACGCGGCCCGGAGATAGTGACCTGGTGGGAGAGATCTTCCGCGCGGTCCATACGATCAAAGGGACGACGGGGTTTCTGGGGTTCGACCGGCTGGAGAAGCTGGCTCATGCGGGGGAGCATCTGCTGGGCTCGCTGCGAGACGGCAAGCTGGCGGTGACATCGGGGCTGATCAGCGGGCTGTTGCACCTGCTGGATGGACTGCGCGCGATCCTGATGCTGATTGAAGAGACGGGTGTGGAAGGCCAGCGCATCGACGATGAAGACAGTGCGTTGATTGCCGAGCTTGCGGCGTTGAACGGAGCTGCTGCGCTTGCAGTGACAGACTCGGCCTCCGATGTGAGTGGGAGGGCGATACAACAGGCTGTGGCGTCGCCTGCGCCAGTTGTCATGGGGCCCGCTGCGGGATTGAGCGATAAGACGCTGCGAATCGACGTCGAAGTGCTGAACCGGATGATGAATCTGGTGGGCGAGTTGGTGTTGACGCGAAACCAGATGCTGCAGAGCGGGGTGGAGGCGACAAACTTTCCCGAGCTGGCTCGGCGACTGGACAGCGTTACGGCAGATCTGCGCGAGACGGTGATGCAGGCCCGGATGCAGCCGGTGGGAAATCTCTTTGGGAAGTTCCCAAGGATGGTGCGCGACCTGGCGCAGACATGTGGCCGCAATGTGCGGATCGAGTTTTCCGGGCAGGAGACGGGGCTGGACAAGAGTTTGCTGGAGGCGATCAAAGACCCGCTGACCCATGCTGTGCGGAATGCCGTGGACCACGGGATCGAGTCGCCTGCGGTTCGCGTGATGGCGGGGAAGCCTGCCGAGGGTTGCGTGCGGTTGCGGGCGTTCCATCAGAGCGGATCGGTGGTGATCGAGGTCGCGGATGATGGCGCTGGAATTGGGATTGAGCGCGTACTGGCGAAGGCGGTAGAGCGCGGGTTGGTGACGGCGGAGCAGGCCGCCGGGATGTCGGAGCGGGAGGCGCTGCAGCTTATCTTTCTGCCGGGGTTCTCGACGGCTGCGGCGGTGACGACTGTTTCGGGCCGTGGCGTTGGCATGGATGTGGTGCGGGCGAACGTTGAGAAGGTCGGCGGTAGCGTTGAGGTGGAGTCGAAGGTTGGCGTGGGGACGACGTTGCGTCTGCGGGTTCCGTTGACGTTGGCGATTGTTCCGGCGCTGGTAGTTCGCAGCGGTGGACAGAGCTTCGCGCTGCCGCAGAGTGCGCTGGTGGAGCTGGTGTATGTGCCGAAGCGCGATGAAGAGAAGGCTGTGGAGCGGATGGGGACGGCGGAGCTTTATCGGCTGCGCGAGCGGCTGCTGCCGGTCGTATGGCTGGACCGGCTGCTTGGCCTGGAGACGGGAGGTGCAGAGGAGGCACATGGGTTCTACATGGCCGTGCTCGAAGCTGAGGGCTGTCGCTATGGGCTGGTGGTGGACGATCTGCTGGCCCCGGAGGAGATTGTGGTGAAGCCGCTGTCGGCGGTGCTGCGAGAGATTGGGTTGTTCTCTGGGGCGACGGTGCTGGGCAGCGGAATGCTTGCGCTGATTCTGGATGTCGGTGCAACGGCGGCTCGGGCGGGTGTGAAGCCTGTAGAGGAGGAAGTGGTTGAGGCCGTGGGAGAGAAGATCGAGGAGTCCGAGATCTCGTTGCTGGTGTTCGAAGACCGGGTGCGCGAACGTACTGCACTGCCGCTGGATGTAGTGGAGCGGATTGAGAGCGTGCCGCTGGAGCAGATTGAGTATGCGGGTGGACGGGCTCTGCTGCAGTACAGGGGTGAGCTGCTGCCGCTGAGCGATGACGGCAATGTGCTGGCGGAGCTGGAGCAGGAGCGCGGCGAGGATATCTCGGTGACGGTACTGATATGCGGCACCAAGGGCGCAGAAGGACTGCAGCGTAGAGGCATGATCGTGCGGAGGGTGCTGGATGTCTCCGGAGGAACTTTGATCGACAAGGATGCCGAGGAGGGCGAGATGGAGCTCGCACTCGTGAAGGAGAAGCTGACGATGATTCATCGCGAGTTCAGTGTGAAGGCTGCACCGGCATGGAAGGAGGTCGCATGAGGATCGTGGGGCATGATGAGGTCGAGATTCAGGATGAGAACGATGCGGTGTCGCTGTGCTCGATGTTCGCGGGCGACGAGAGCTTCGGTATCGACACGAAGAAGATTCGCGAGGTGTTAGGTAAGCGCGATCTGCAGCGGGTGCCGATGGCACCGGTGTACATCGGAGGCGTGGTGCCTTATCGCGGCGAGGTGCTGACTACGGTGAACTTTCGTGCGCTGCTTGGCAAGGGAGAGCTGGCCGAAGTGAACTGCGTGCTGGTGCTGGAGGACGAGGAGTCCGGAGAACGGTTTGGCCTGGTGGTGGATGCGGTGGGCGGAGTGGTGACGGTGAGCCGGAAGATGCTGGAGGCGAACCCATGCACGCTGGAGGCACGAGCGAAGTGGCTGTTCGATGGGGCGTACAAGATGCAGACGGGGTTGATGGTGCAGCTGGATCCGCAGAAGCTGCGCCCGTCGCGGCTGGCAGAGACGGGGCTATTCAAAGAAAGAGCAAACGGGGAGCAGGCATGCGAGCGTTGATTGTCGATGATTCGAGTTTTATCCGCGAGTACCTGCATCATTTGTTGGACCGAATGGGAATCGTCTGCAAGGAGGCGGTGGACGGTAACGATGCGCTGACGGTGCTGGCGGCGGAGCAGGCCTTCGACCTGATGCTGCTGGACGTCAACATGCCTGTCATGAATGGGCTGGAGTGTGTGAAGGCTTTACGCGAGGCGCAATTGAGCCCGCAGATGAAGGTGATGATGGTAACGACGGAGGCGGATAACTCGTTCATCTCAACCGCGCTGGACAATGGCGCGGATGAGTTTTTGATGAAGCCCTTTACGCCGGAGAGCCTACGCGAAAAGATGCTTTTGCTTGGATTTGCAGCGGCTTAAACAGGAAGACAAGGGATGCCAGGCATGAACGTTTTGAAGGAACGGACACTTCGCATTCTTGCGGCGGATGATTCAGCGGTCATGCGTGGCATCATGCGAAATTTATTCGTGGCACATGCCGAAAATCGGTCGAGCGAGCTGCCGCGCATGGAGCTGTGCGGGGTTGCGCGGGATGGTGTCGAGTGTCTTGAGGCTGTGAAGGAGCTGCGTCCAGATGTACTGGTGCTGGACCTGGAGATGCCACGGCTGAATGGATTGGAAGTTCTTGAGAGATTGCGGCAGGAGAGTCTTGAGCTGCCGGTGATCATGTGCAGCTCCTATACGGAGCATGGGGCGAGGTCGACGCTGGAGGCGCTGGCGCGGGGAGCCTCTGATTATGTGATGAAGCCGAGCGCACAGCGCAACCTTGCCGAAGCGCTGCAGTCGCTGTCGCAGCATCTGTTGGCGAAGATTGCTGCGCTGGCTAAGGGAGAGAACCGCAGAGAAGGAAGAGTCCACGAGAGGGACGAGGTAACAAAGTCTCTGCGAGCAAGGTCCAGCGAAGGGCGAACGCGGCCAAATGCACCGATCGAGGTGGTCGTGATTGGGCTATCTACCGGTGGACCGTCTGCGCTGGAGCAGATGTTGCCGAAGTTACCAGCGGAGTTTCCTGTGCCGGTGTTGATCGTGCAACATATGCCGAAGTTGTTTACGGGTGCGCTCGCGGAGCGGTTGGACAGATGCTGCGCGCTTCGTGTGGAAGAAGCATACGAAGGCGCGGTCCTTCGTCCGGGGACGATCTGGCTGGCTCCTGGAGATTCGCACATGGAGGTAGCCTCACGGAGAGCTGCCCCCGCTGAAGAGGGCGGGATTGCCGCTGGGCGAAGTGGCAGAGTTCGCTTGCATCGGCAGGAGCCGTTGAATCATTGCAGGCCATCGGTTGATTATCTATTCCACTCGGCGGCGCGGACGTATGGCGCTGGGGCGCTCGCCTTGATGATGACGGGAATGGGGGCGGATGGACTGGACGGCGCACGCGCTATTCATGAAAAGGGCGGGGTGGTGCTTGCTCAGGATGAGGCTAGCTCCGCGGTATGGGGGATGCCGGGGCGGGTTACGGAGGCCGGTATCGCCAATGCAACACTGCCGCTGCGGATGCTGGCGGGTGAACTGGAGCAGTGGGTGAACGCCGGCCGGATCGTGAAGCCTGAGGCTGCGATTCATGCAGGTTCTGCGCCGACTTCGCGACGGGAGGTGATACATGGCCTGTACTGATTCGGACTACGCGTATCTGCGGGAGCTGGTGCTGGAACAGTCGGCGAACCTGATCGATCCATCGCGGAATGCGCTGTTCGATATGCGGTTGACACCGATTGCGCGCTTGGCGGGAGCGTCGAACCTTGGAGACCTCGTCAGCATACTGAAGGCGGACAGGCCGGCGCATCTGCATCGTGCTGTCGCTGAGGCCATGACGATCAATGAGACGAGCTTCTTCCGCGATCTGACGCCGTTCGAGATGTTGCGGAAGACGATTCTGCCCAAGTTGATCGAACACCGCGCGGAGAGGCGGCAGTTGCGTCTATGGAGCGCGGCGAGTTCGACCGGGCAGGAGGCGTATAGCCTGGCGATGTTGATTGCGGAGGACTTTCCTTTGCTCGCTGGATGGGATGTGAAGATCTTCGGGACAGACATCTCGCGGCAGGTGATCGATTACGCGCGGCGTGGCAGATATCGCCGGCTGGAGGTAAACAGGGGGCTGCCGGCGCGGATGCTGCTGAAGTATATGGAGCGCCACGGGGAGGAGTGGGGGGTATGCGCGCGGATCCGTTCGATGTGCGAGTTTGAGTATGCGAACCTGTGCTCGCCGTTGCCGAAGCTGCCTCTATTCGATCTGGTGATGTTGAGAAATGTGCTGCTGTATTTTCCGCAGCGGGATCGCAGGCGGCTCTTCAGGGAAGTTCATCGACAGATGGAGCCGGATGGGTGCCTGGTGTTGGGAAATGCGGAGCAGGCAGAGGACTCTACGAGGCTGTTTGAGGTTGAGTTCGCCTCTAACTCTTATTTTTATCGTCCTATCTTCTCTGGATTATGAGAGGTGGTTGTAGCCGTCTAGTGTACGTGGCGCGAGAGGGCTGAGGTGCATCCTATTGATGTGCGGTAGATTATCCTGCTGAGAGCACATTCAAGATGCCGAAGTCGTCGTCCAGTTCGAAGAAGGCAGTTGCCGCTAAGGCCAAGGCTGCAACGTCACATGATTCCGCGACCGCGGCCGATGCTGCATTGGGCCTGTTCCATCCGATTACGGCAAAGTGGTTTCGTGCGGTGTTTGATGCGCCGACGGCTCCGCAGGTGGAGGGCTGGCCGGCGATTGCGCGTGGGGAGTCGACGCTGATTCTGGCGCCGACGGGAACGGGAAAGACGCTGACGGCGTTTTTGTGGTGTCTGGATAAGTTGATGTTGCGGACTCCGCCTGAGAGCGAGCGGGGTTGCCGCGTAGTGTATGTTTCGCCGCTGAAGGCTTTGGCTGCGGATGTGGAGCGCAATCTGCGGTCTCCCCTGGCGGGGATCGCCAATATGGCGATGCGGGATGGGGTGCCGGTGCGGACGCCGGAGATCAGCGTGCGGACGGGGGATACTCCACAGAAGGAGCGGGCACGGTTTCGGAGGCATCCGGGAGAGATTCTGATTACGACGCCGGAGAGTCTTTATCTGCTGCTGACCTCGGAGGGTGGGGAGGCGCTGCGGTCGGTCGAGACGGTGATTGTGGATGAGATCCATGCGTTAGTGCCGAGCAAGCGTGGGGCGCATATGGCGGTGTCGCTGGAGCGTCTGGAGGCGCTGACGGGGCGGCGGGTTCAGCGGATCGGGTTATCTGCTACGCAGAGGCCGCTGGAAGAGGTGGCGCGGTTTCTTGGTGGGGCAGATGCTGGGAGGTCGGAGAACCTAGCGGAAGGTACTGCAGAGCTGTCGCAGGCTGATGAGGCCGAGGCTGAGGTTTCGAGCGTGTTGATGGAGGTGGCCGGTGAGGGGGATGCGAAGGCGGATGTGGGTGTGGGGGCTCCGCTGTATCGGCCGGTGACGGTAGTGAATGCGGGTGCGAAGAAGGCTCTGGAGCTGAAGGTGGAGGTTCCGGTAGAGGACATGGCGCGGCTGGGAGAGATACAAGACCAACCGAGTGGGCCGGCTTCGCAGGGGCCGAAGAGGACGTCGATATGGCAGTCGATTCATCCGCGATTGTTGGAGATTATTCAGGCGCGGACTTCGACGCTGATCTTTGTGAATGCGCGGCGGGTGGCGGAGCGGCTGGCAGGTGCGTTGAATGAGCTGGCGGGAGAGCCGATTGCGCGAGCTCATCATGGGTCGCTGGCAGCGGTGCAGCGGACGGAGATTGAGGAGTTGCTGAAGGAGGGTAAGATCAAGGCGCTGGTGGCGACTTCGTCGCTGGAGCTGGGGATCGATATGGGAGCGATCGATCTGGTGATCCAGATTGAGGCTCCACCCTCGGTGGCGAGTGGGATGCAGCGGATTGGGCGGGCGGGGCATCAGGTGGGTGCGCCTTCTAACGGCATCATCTTTCCGAAGTATCGGGCCGATCTGATTGCTTGTGCAGCGGTGACGCGAGCGATGCATGAGGGGCATGTGGAGTCAACGCGGTTTCTCAGGAATCCGTTGGATGTGTTGGCGCAGCAGATGGTGGCGGTGATTGCACATCCTCCGCTTGGCGTTGCGGATGCAGAGAGGCGAGCTGCGGGGAAGAGTGAGGAAGAGGTTAGTCCAGGTATCAGCTATAGAGCTCTGTTTTCGCTGATGCGGAGTGCGGCTCCGTTTGCGGCGTTGGGTCAGGGAGTCTTCGATGGGGTGCTGGATATGCTGGCGGGGAGGTATCCGTCGGATGAGTTTGCGGAGTTGCGGCCGAGGATTACGTGGGACCGGACACGCAACTGGATTACGCCGCGTGCGGGGGTGAAGCGGATTGCAATTATGAATGGCGGGACGATTCCCGATCGAGGGTTGTATGGGGTGTTTCTGGCGGGAGAGCGGGCGAAGCCGGTACGCGTGGGCGAGCTGGATGAGGAGATGGTGTTCGAGAGTCGGACGGGAGATACGTTCATCCTGGGGGCGTCGACGTGGAGGATCGAAGAGATTACGCATGATCGCGTGCTGGTTTCTCCTGCTCCGGGTGAGGCGGGGAAGATGCCGTTCTGGCGCGGCGACCAGGCGGGGAGGCCGCTTGAGTTCGGGCGGCGGATTGGCGCGCTGGTGCGGGAGATTCGTGAGGTGCCGCGTAGCGTCGCGATGGCGCGGCTTACGCAGGAGCATGATCTGGAGCCGATGGCGGCGGAGAATGTGCTGCGCTATCTGGCCGACCAGGAGCTTGCGACTATTGTGGTGCCGGATGATCGCAACATCGTGATCGAACGGGTGCGGGATGAGCTGGGCGACTGGCGCGTCTGTGTGCTGACACCGTTCGGGAGCAGGATTCATGCGCCGTGGGCGATGGCGATGACCGCGAAGCTCCGCGCGAACGGTGGCGCGGACGTCGAGACAATGTGGAGCGAGGATGGGTTTGTGCTGCGGTTTCCGGAGACGGAGGTTGCACCGGATGTTGAACAGCTGATGCTGGGACCGGAGGAGGCTGCGGAGCTGGTGCTGCGGCAGTTGGGGTCGACGGCGCTGTTTGCGGCAAAGTTTCGTGAGAGCGCGGCGCGGGCGTTATTGCTGCCACGGCGACGAGTGGATGGGCGGAGTCCGCTGTGGCAGCAGAGGAAGCGAGCGTATGACTTGCTGGGTGTTGCCAGCCGTTATGCGTCGTTTCCGATTCTGCTGGAGGCTTACCGGGAGTGTCTGCGTGATGTCTTCGATATGCCGGCGTTGATGGAGACGTTGCGGCTGATCGAGAATCGCAGCCTGCGGGTGCATACGGTGGACTCGCGGACGCCTTCGCCGTTTGCCTCGGCGCTGCTATTCAGCTATGTGGCGAACTATATCTATGACGGCGATGCTCCACTTGCGGAGAGGCGGGCGCAGGCGCTCTCGATCGATCAGGACCAGTTGCGGGAGTTGATGGGCGATGCCGATCTACGCGAGTTGCTGGATATCCACGCGATTGAAGACACGGAGGAGCAGCTACAGAATACGGCGGAGACGTATCGTGCGCGGAATATGGATGGGGTGCACGATCTGCTGCTGCGGTTGGGGGATTTGAGCAGGGCAGAGCTGTCGCGGAGATGTGTCTCTGAGGAAGTTGCTGAGAGCGTCGGGAAGTTGATGCGGGCGCGACGAGTGCTGGAGATTCAGGTTGCGGGAGAGAAGCGACTGATCGCGGTGGAGGATGCAGCGCGTTATCGGGATGCACTTGGGGTTCCACTGCCGCCGGGATTGCCCGCTGCATTTTTAAGTGCAGCGCCGGATGCGATGGTGGACCTGATCCGTAGGTATGCGCGCACGCATGGGCCGTTTACTACGGCGGAGGTTGCGGTACGGTTTGGTCTGCCGGTGCCGAGCGTGGAGGCTGTGCTGCAACGACTGGTGCAGATGGGGCGCGTGGTTGAAGGGGGCTTCAGGCCAGGGGGGATTCACCGCGAGTGGTGCGACAACGAGGTGCTGCGATCGATTCGACGGAAGAGCCTGGCGCGGCTTCGTAAAGAGGTGGAGCCGGTGGAGCAGCGGACGCTGGCGCGGCTCTTTACGCGCTGGCAGGGTGTGGTGCAGCCGCGACGGGGATTGGATGCGTTGCTGGATGTGATTGAGAGTCTGCAGGGGGCTCCGCTGCCCGCTTCGATTCTGGAGACGGAGATTCTGCCGGCTCGGGTGGTTGGGTATCGGCCGTCCGATCTGGATACGTTGATTGCTGCAGGTGAGGTGGTGTGGGTGGGGCTGGAGCCGCTGGCGGAGAGGGATGGGAGAGTCGGGCTCTACCTCGCAGAAAAACTTGCGGCGCTGTGGCCGCTGAAGACAGGCAGCAGTGAGGAGCCTCTGACCGAGAGAGAGTCGGCGATCGTTGCGTATCTGCGGGCGCGAGGGGCGTCGTTCTTTCAGGATTTGCACGATGGTGTGGGTGGTGGGTATCCGGGAGAGACGTTGGAGGCTTTGTGGGGGCTGGTGTGGAGGGGCATGCTGACGAATGATGGAATGGCTGCGCTGCGGGCGTATTGTGAGCGTCCGAACAACTCGCGAAAGCCGGCGCGGAGGGTACATCAGCAGACTGGGTTCCGGGCTGAATTCCGGTCGAGGCGGACGACTCCGCCTACGGCCCAGGGGCGGTGGGCCTTGCAGGGGGCGGCGTTTGCTGAGGACAGGTCGGAGACGGCGTGGAGTCATGCGATTGCGCAGCAGTTGTTGCATCGCTATGGAGTGGTGTTTCGTGAGACGGCTCATGCAGAGAATCTGCCAGGCGGATTTTCGGCTGTCTACGATGTGTTGAAGGCATTGGAAGAGAGCGGGAAGGTTCGGCGCGGGTACTTTGCGGCGGATCTTGGGGCTACGCAGTTCGCGATGCCTGCGGCGGTCGATTTGCTGCGTTCGCTAAGGGGGCAGCAGGGGCAGGACAGAACGGAGATGCTGCAGTTGGCGGCTACCGATCCAGCGAATCCTTATGGTGCTTTGTTGCGGTGGCCTGCGGCTCCGGATGCGGGGTCTTCGCTGACGCGGAGTGTGGGTGCGAGGGTGATTCTTTGTGATGGCGCGTTGGTCGCGTATCTGCGAAGAGGCAATCCGAATGTACAGGTATTTTTGCCGGAGGAGGAGCCGCAGCGGTCGAATGTGGCTCGGAGTCTGGCGGAGTTTCTGGTGAAGCAGGTACAGTCGCTCGAGGAGGAGCATGGGCGAGGTGGGATGCTGATCGCTACGGTGAATGGCGTGGCGGTTGCGGAGCACTGGATGGCTCGGATCTTGTTGGACGCTGGTTTTGCAGCGGGGGCGATGGGATTCAACGTAAGAAGGGGGTTGCCGCCGTTGCCGGGAGTTCGACGTGAGGTAAGAGCGAATGCCTGAGGGGGACACAATCTATCGCTCGGCGCGGGCTCTGCAGCGGGCGCTTGGGGGAGAGATCGTGACGGGGTTTGAGACAGGGCTGGCTCCGCTGGCTCGGGTGAATGATGATGCTCCGCTGGTGGGCCGGGTGGTGGAGAAGGTGGAGTCGCGGGGGAAGTGGCTGCTGATTTATTTTTCGGGTGATCTGATCCTGGTCGCGCATATGTTGATGAGCGGAAGCTGGCATCTGTATCGACCCGGGGAGCGGTGGCAGATGGGGCGGAGCCGGATGCGGGTGGTGATTCGGACAGCAGGGTGGGATGCGGTGGCGTTCAATGTGCCGATTGCTGAGTTCCATACAGCACGGTCTTTAAAGCGAAGCCCTCAGGTGCCTAAGCTGGGACCGGATATCTTGTCTGCGGAGTTTACGGTTGAGGGTGGAGTGGAACGATTGCGGATGTATGGCGCGGAGCATCCTGATGCGGAGATTGCAGTGGTGCTACTGAATCAGCGCGTGCTGGCTGGGTTGGGGAATGTTTACAAGAGCGAGGTGGCGTTTGCTGCGGGGGTGAATCCATTTCGGGCGATGCGGACGATTACACCGCGCGAGATGGAGGCGATGGTGGGCTTCGCGCAACGGTATATGAAGGCGAATGTGGTGGATGGAGCGGGGGAGGGGATTGTTACCTACTCGGGCAATCGGCGGACTACGCATGCGATGGATCGTGAGGAGAGACTATGGGTGTATCGACGGCAAGGGCAGGAGTGTCGACGGTGCGGTGCTACGGTGATGATGCGGAAGCAGGGAGTTCAGGCTCGATCTACTTACTGGTGTCCCGAATGCCAGCCTTGGGTGGGGGAGGGAACGGCTCGCATGGGGCGCTCTGCTGTGGCGAGGTGAAGGAACGAATGGGCATTCATTGAGGAACGGCCCCGATCCGATAGAAGTCGGTAGCAGTTACTGCGGCGGCTGTGCAGGGGGCTCTTGCTGTTTGTTCTTGTCGCCACCGCCGCCGAAGATCTTCTGGAAGAAGTTTTTCTTCTTGGGCTGAGCAGGCTGGGTTGGCTCGGGTGCGTTGCCGTCGGGTGGAGTGTGAGATGGTGTGGGTGTGGCGGGTGGAGTTGCGGGTGACACAGGTTGCGAGTTCGGCTGCGGATTCGGGTTGGAGCCACCGATGCCGAAGATCTTCTGGATGAAGCTCTGGGGAGATTCGCTCATCTGACTGCAGGAGTTCTGCGGGGCGGTGCCGTCGAGGAAGGCAGCGGAGAAGGAGCTGCTGGAGCAGCTGGAGTCGGCAAGGAGGTTGGTGGTCTTGTCGATGCGGACGGTGGTGACGCCTTCAGGGGCGGTGAAGGGTTTGACGTCGGAGTACTGGGGTAGCTTGATGGCGCGGTTCATGAACTCGGCCCAGATGGGCGCGGCAGCGAGGGCGCCGGCGAGTTTAACGTCTGTGTAGTCGTCGTTGCCGATCCATACGATGCAGATGAGGTTTGAAGTATAGGCAGCGAACCAGGCGTCGTGGCTGGTACCGGTCTTGCCGGCGGCGGGGGCGGTGAAGCCGCGCTTGCGGACCTCGTAGCCGTAGCCGAAGTTCATGACGCCTTCGAGCAGCGATTGGGTGAGGTAGGCGGCGCGGGGGTCCATGACCTGTTTGGCATCGGGAGCGTAGTCGGAGACGATGTCCCCATTCGCGTTGCGGACTGACGCGAGCATCCAGGGATTGAGGTGGACGCCGCCGTTGGCAAAGACGGTGTAGGCGCCGGCCATATCGAGCGGGGTGGCGTCGTAGGCGCCGAGGGAGACGGCGGGTGTTCCGCGCGCGGCGGTGATGCCGGAGGCCCGAGCGAGAGCGGCTACGTTCTCAAAGCCAACCTGTTGACCGAGGGAGATGGTGGCGTTGTTAAGAGACATTGCCAAGGCGTAGGCGGCGGTGACGCTGCCGTGGAAGCGGTCTTTGTAGTTGCCGGGGTTGTAGGTCTGGCGGCCGTTGTCGAAGGTGAAGGTTGTGGGAACGTCATTGAGCTGGGTGAGGGCAGTGAAGACTCCGCCTTCGCCGAGGGAGGTGCCGTTGAGGCTGGAGTTGTAGGCGGCGGCGTAGACAAAGGGCTTGAAGATGGAGCCGGTGGGTCGCTTGGCTACTGCGTGGTTGAGCTGGGAGGCGGCGTAGTTGCGACCTCCGACGAGGGCGAGGACCTGGCCGGTGTGGGGATTGAGAGCGATGAGTGAAACCTGCGGATAGGTGATGTTGGTGGGCGGCTGTGCCCCTTTGGGAGTCTTGTACCGTCTGCGGACCATCTCGTCTACGTTCCTCATGCCGATGTCGACGGCTGCGGAGGCGGCTCGCTGGAGCTCGGGGTCGAGCGAGGTGTAGATGCGGAGATTCTGGTGTGCGAGGTCCTGATCGCTGATGCGCTGGACGAGCTGGTCGTGGACGAGATCAACGAAGTAGGGGGCTTCGCTGGCATCGACGTTGGGCGCTGCCAGGTGGAGAGGCTCGGCCTTAGCTCGGTTGGCTTCGGCAGCGGTGATGGCGCCCGTCTCGACCATGGAGTCCAGGACGATATTGCGGCGCGCCATCGCGCGCTCGGGATGGCGATAAGGATTGAGACGGCTGGGACTCTGAATGGTTCCGGCGAGCAGGGCGCACTCTGCGGTGTCGAGCTGCTTGAGGTCCTTACCGAAGAAGGCCTGTGACGCCTCACCGAAGCCGTTGATGTCGTAGCTGCCACGGTGGCCGAGGTTAATCTGGTTGGCGTACATCTCGAAGATCTGCTGCTTGGTGAAGCGAGATTCGAGTTGGAAGGTGATGAGGATCTCGATGAGCTTGCGCTTGATTCGGCGCTCGGGGGAGAGGAAGATGCCCCGCGCGAGCTGCATGGTGAGCGTGGATCCACCGCCGGTCCAGCGGCGATCACCGCGCAGGTCGTGCCAGATCCAGCCGAGCATGCTGTGGTAGTCGACGCCGCCGTGGTCGAAGAAGCGACGGTCTTCGATGGCAGTGACGGCTTGCACAACGCGCGGCGGGATCTCCTTGTAGGTGACGAGACGGCGCTTGGTGCGGTTTTTATCTTCGGAGAGGGCAGTGATGAGTTGGGGTTCGAGCTCATAGGAACTGAGGGCTGCGCCGTTTTCCGCGGTGATGTTCTTGACGATGCCGGCGGTGGTGGTGATGGTGGCTCCGTCGGTGGTGTGGAAGCTATGGGGGCCGGGTTTGATAAAGATGCTGTCGCCGTTGAGCTGGAAGGTGCCGAGCTGGGTGTTGCTGTTGTAGCCGGCCTGGCGGAGGTCGGCGGCGATGGCGGAGGCGGAGAGCTTCTGGCCGTTGCGCACCTCGCGAGGTGCGGCGTAGATCTGGGAGACGTTGGCGAAGATTGGACCGGAGGCCAAGCGGTCGTCCACCACCTTCTGGTACTTGTAATAGAAGTAGCCAAAGACAGCAGCGAAGACGACGAGGCAGGCCAGAGCCACTACGAGGGCGCCGCGCAGAAGGCGGTTGCGGAAGCCGGTGAACTTCGCTGCGCCGGCGGTGTTGCCGTATTTGAGTTTGACTGGCAAAGGTCTCTTTCGTTGGACGCTTAAAGGGCCGCCGGCGCTAGCGACAGGCTCAGGGCAGAGGTTACCTGATTAGAGACCTGGGTTGCTATGTCGTTGATGGTAATGTCCTGATTGAAGTTCCGGAGGCGGTCGACGAATTCGACTTTGCCTTCGGCAACTCCGCGGCCGATATTGACGCGATAGGGGATCCCGATGAGGTCGGCGTCTTTGAACTTGACTCCGGCGCGCTCGTCGCGGTCGTCGAGGAGGACGTCGAGGCCAGCGGCTGTGAGATCGGCGGCTACCTTTTCTCCAGCGGCGAGAAGGGATGCATCGCCGATGTTGGTGATGGTTACGACGACCTGGAAGGGTGCGATGGCCGGGGACAGGGCGTAGGCTGAACCATCGTTGGCGGCGGCTGAGGACTCGATCGCCGAGGTGAGGATGCGCTCAATGCCAATGCCGTAGCAGCCCATAATGGGTGTGACTTCCTTGCCGTCGCGGTTGAGGACGCTAGCCCCCATGGACTTGGTGTATCTGTAGCCAAGCTTAAAGATATGGCCGATCTCGACGGCCTTGCCGAGGCGGAGAGGGCTGCCGTCGATGGGGCAGCCTTCGCCTTCGAGGATGTTGCGGACGTCGGCGATGACCGTCGGCTTGAAGTCACGGGCGGGCGTGACGTTGCGAAGGTGGTACTCCTCCTTGTTGGCTCCGGCGATGAGGTTGGTGCGGCCTTCGAGCGCCTTGTCGAGTATGACGAGGGTGCCGGGCTTCTTTGGGTGAGGCGCGGCCTCGATGCCGATGGGGCCGAGGTAGCCGGCGGGAGCGTTGAAGGTGGACTGAAGCTCTTCGGGTGTCATGGGGCGGAGAACTCCGCCGGCGATGAGGAGGAGCTTGGCCTCGTTGAGCGAGTGGTCGCCGCGGAGGAAGACGACGACCGGACGGAGCTTGCCGAGCTTGGCGTGGTCGGCTTCGGGTAGTTCGACCATGTAGGCCATGGTCTTGATCTGGTGCTGGGGCTCGACTTTGAGGAAGGCTCCGACCTCGTCGATGGTGCGCTGGCCCGGGGTGCGGACGAGCTCCGGCTGGCCGTCGCCGGTGGTGGAGAGGTCTTCGACGGGTGCGAGCCGGCTGGTCGCTTTCTCGAGATTGGCGGCGTAGCCTGAGGCGCTGCTGGCGATGAGGTCTTCGCCGGCGTCGGTGTAGACCATGAACTCCTGCGAGGCGGAGCCGCCCATTGCTCCAGAGTCAGCTTCGACGGCGACAAACTCAAGGCTGCAGCGCGTGAAGATAGCCCGGTAGGCGGCGTCGTGCTTGTTGTAGCTGAGGTCGAGGCCGGACTCGTCGATGTCGAAGGAGTAGGAGTCCTTCATGATGAACTGACGGACGCGGAGGAGGCCGGACTTGGGGCGGGGCTCGTCGCGGAACTTGGTCTGGATCTGATACCAGATCTGGGGGAGTTGCTTGTAGCTGCGCAACTCGTTGCGGGCGATGGAGGTCATCACCTCTTCGTGGGTCATGGCGAGGCAGAGCTCGGCGCCCTTGCGGTCCTTGAGGTGGAACATATTGTCGCCCATGACGGACCAGCGGCCGGACTCCTCCCAGAGCTCTCGGGGATTGAGGGCGGGGAGGAGGAACTCCTGGCCGATACGGTCCATCTCCTCGCGGACGATGGCGATGATCTTATTGATGGAACGGTTGCCGAGGAAGAGGTAGCTGTAGATACCGGCTCCGAGCTGGCGGATGTAGCCGGCTCGGAGAAGGAGCTTGTGGCTGGCGACTTCGGCGTCTGTGGGTGCTTCACGAAGGGTGGGGATGAAGAGTTGCGACCAGCGATGCATGGGCAAAAGAGACACTTTCCTGCCCGCTGCGGTGAAATGCGCAGGCTTTGAGGATTTAACTGATTCTAAACCGGGAAGGCGACTTCGGGGGTGTTGCTGGGGAGCAGTCTGCGAAGTGGTGAGGTAGATCAAGATAGAAGGGTTTACGTCGTACTTCCGAGGAATTCAGGGTGCGGCTTATGTCATCCAGCCGACATACTTTACCGCTATAAGGGAGTAGGCTCGTGCTAATCGCATGACCTCAACGCAACCGTTGCGGGCCACCAGTTCTAGCGGCCAGGGAAGATCTCCTCGCATAAAAGGAAAAACAGTTGCCTAGCCAACGCACCAAGGGGGGCTCATCGCCGCGACCCCGCAACGTCATATTGGCACAAATGCCCGAAGCCGAATATGCGGCTATTGCGAAGTTCCTGGTACCGGTAGATCTTCCGCTAGAAAAGAAGCTGTCTGAGCCGAATGAGGCCATCGAGTATGTCTACTTTCTGAACAGCGGTTTGATCTCTACGGATGCGCTGACGAAGAAGGGCGAATCAGTCGAGGTTGGAGTAATCGGACGGGAGGGGTTCTCCGGGTTGCCGGCCCTTCTGGATCAGCCTCAGATGTCGCACGCGGTCCTTATCCAGGGGCCAGGAAACGGTCTTCGCATCCGATCCTCGATTATCCGGGATGAGTTCATGAAGGGTGGAGAGCTTCGGAGTTTAGTGCATAAGTTTGCATATCTGCAGTTGGTGCAGGTAACGCAGTCGGTCCTGTGCAACCGTATGCATGAGGTCGAAGGTAGGCTGGTGCGCTGGCTTCTGGCATCGGCGGATCGAATGGAATCGGAAGAGTTGAACTTGACGCAGGAGTTTTTGGCGCAGATGCTTGGTGTGCAGCGGTCGACCGTCACGGTGGCGGCGAGTGCACTGCAACGTGCCGGATTGATTGGATACAGTCGAGGGAAGATTCATATCCTCGATCGTCACAATTTGGCGAAGACTGCTTGCGAATGTTACGCGATCGTATGCGAGTCGTATGAACGAATACTGAAGCCCGGTTCGGATGGAAATCTAGTTTATGTCTAGTAGCTTACAGACGGATTTCGATCACACATTTTAGTTTCTTTCCAAGCCAGGAGTTTGAGCTGCGGACTATGCAAGTTCGCAGTAGATCGCTTCTGCGGGAGGGTCCCCGTGGTGACTATTCTTTCCGTTGGTGAAGACTTCGACCTTCTAAAGACGCGTGCCGAAGTGCTGCGAAGGACGGGCGCGAATGTCGTATGCTCCACTGGAGCTGCGGCGTTGAAGTTTATTGCAGAATGGGAGTTTGACCTTATCGTTCTGTGTCATTCTGTGCAACAGCGTGACGCCCTGCCGATCACGGAAGCAGCCCACGCCAATGGGTCGAAGACTCTGGTTCTGTCGTTGGTCTCAGAGACGGCAGGGATGTCACAGGAGCAACAGTATGCCGGAGTTAACTGCGACGCCAAGGCCTTTGTAGAACCTGACTGTTTAATTCGCAGCGTAAGCGAACTGCTGAACCGGCAAACGAGATATGGTCCAGCGCAGATATTTGCCGACCGGCAGAGTAAATCGCATCCCCGCCGGAAGAGGCCGGAGAGTTGTCCAGCCGATATCGCAGCGCGCAAAGCGCTCCTCGTCCGTTTTGAACATCTGAGAGCAGGCTGATCGACAACGTTCTTGAATAACGGCGCTTCAGGATGGTGTGTTGCGATCTTGTGTCGGCTAGATGACAGAATGTTCGTTCCCATGACTTTAGTATTTCTTCCTAGCCGCAAGATTTTTTCTCGAGTTACTTACGGGCTAAGAGCTCCAGATGCGATCGCAAGGAGAAGCCATGCCCAAGATTCTGTTAGCGGGGAATGATTTTCGACTGCTTGGAACACGAGCCGCGGTACTCGGAAAGACAGGCGCGAGTGTCGTCTGCTGCAGCGCAAGCGAGACGCGAGAGATTATCAAAACAGAGAAGTTCGATCTGGTGGTTCTTTGTCATACGTTATCGGACCAGGAGGCGGACCAGATAATCGCCACAGTCCGCCGACTCTGGCCCCAGGCCAGAACCCTGCAGGTGGTCTTCGATGGGGCGCGGGAGAGGCCCTACAGAGCGACCGAACTTGATGCTACAAGTTCGGCGGAGCCTAGTCGTTTGGTTCGACGGACGATGGAACTGTTACAAGCGCTGCCGAAACATCACGTTATTAAGGAGACAGCAGACGGTGCGCAGCATTTGTAGCTCTCTCAAAGCAGGTTGATTGTCCATAGATCGTGAAGGTGCAGGACACCCTGCGCCAGACCCGCCCTGTCCGTGACGATAAGTGAGGTGATCTTTTTCTCTTCCATCAGAGCCAGGGCGGAGGAGGCGAAGGCGTCTCCGTCGATGGTGAGGGGCTGCGGGTTCATGATGTCGCCGGCGGTTCGCTCCAAGGCGTGAGGGCCATCTCGCTCGAGGAGGCGGCGCAGGTCGCCGTCGGAGATCATGCCGAGGAGTTTGCCATTGGCGGTGTCGTCATTGCTTAGGACGGTGGTCATGCCGAGCTTCTTGCGGGACATCTCGTAGATAACTTGGGGCATGGGCGTGGTGGGGGAGACCTGCGGGAGGGCGTCGCCGGAGTGCATGAGGTCGCGGACGCGGGCGAGCCGTTTGCCGAGGCGGCCTCCAGGATGGAGTTCGGCAAAGTCCTCTTCCTTCCAGCCGCGGCGTCGGCTTACCTCGAGGGCAAGCGCATCGCCGAGGGCGAGCATCACGGTGGTGGAGGCGGTGGGAGCCAGGTTGAGGGGGCAGGCCTCGGTGGAGACGCTGGTGTCGAGGACGATGTCGCTGGCCTGGGCGAGAGTAGAGGTAGAACAGCCGCAGAGGGTGATGAGCTTGTCGGCGAGACGTTTGAGCAGAGGAAGAAGACGCAGGAGCTCTTCGGTTTCGCCGCTGGAGGAGAGAGCGAGAACTGTGTCGCCGCGGGAGAGCATTCCGAGGTCGCCGTGGACGGCCTCCGCGGGATGGAGAAAGTGAGCCGCAGTGCCGGTGGAGCGAAGGGTAGCAGCGATCTTGCGAGCGATGATGCCGCTCTTGCCGATGCCGGTGACGATGATGCGGCTCTGGCTGGTAGCCGACTGGAGGAGAAGATCGGCGGCCTGGTTGAAGGGAGCGAGCATGGCGCCATCGAGTCTCATGGAGAGTTCCAACAAGGCTCGTGCTTCGATGCGCACGAAGTCAGATGGGCGGATGGGATCGGAGTGGATGGAGGCTTTATTGGACATGGTTGCCGGACCATGTTGATGCTAGCAGAGCGGTTAGGCTCCTGGGGAAGTCCTGACTGGAGCATTTGGGGTGAGTTTGCGTCTAAACTGAAGCTAGTGTTGGCGCAGAGTGCCTGCCGGAAGGACGTCCAAATTGAAGCGGAGCGCGCTGGTTCTTGGTTTGATGGTGGTTGGGGTTTCGATGCTACTGTGGGCGGGATGGCATAACCTGCGGGAGCGGCGTCTTGCGATGCAGAAGGCTCAGGAGAGCCGGATGGTGCTGGTTCCCGAGAAGGGCGGGCAGGCTGTCGGGGGCGAGGGTGAGGCTCCGCACATGCGTGGCAAGGCTGCTCCTGGCTTTACGCTGACGACCCTTGAAGGGAAAAAGGTCTCGCTAAGCGACTATAAGGGACGGCCCGTTCTTGTGAACTTCTGGGCTACGTGGTGCGGTCCCTGCAAGGTGGAGATGCCGTGGTTCGAGGAGCTCCGCAAGCAGTATGCAGGGCAAGGCTTTGAGGTTCTCGGACTAGCCGATGATGTGGATGCTGGCAAGGATACCATCGCAAAGGTGGCACAGAAGGCTGGCGTGAGCTATCCGATCCTGCTGGTGGATGAGAAGGTGGAGAAAGCTTATGGCGGTCTGGATGTTCTGCCGATGTCATTTTATGTCGATAAGAACGGCGTGATTGTGGAAGAGACGGCCGGTCTTGGGTCGAAGGATGAGATTGAGGCTCATATCAAGAAGACAATTGCTTCGGGAACGACTGCGGTTGTGGCGGGTGGCCAGTGATGCGACTGGGTGCGGTCGCTGGGATACTGGTCTGCTCGGGATCGTTGTTAGGGCAGATGGGGAATCTTGATGCTTCTGCCACAAAGCCGAAGTCGTATGTGACGTTTGCAGCCGAGCCTCAGAGTGTGAGGGCAGGTAAACGGAGTGTGTTGGAATTGCACTTCCGCGTACAGGATGGGTTCCATGTGAACTCCCACACGCCGAAATCGGAGCTGCTGATTCCGACGAAACTCGCGCTGCAGCCGGCAGCGGGAGTGAAGGTGGAGGCTTTGGAGTATCCGGCTGGAACGGCTTACAGCTTCAGCTTCGATCCGAGCGAGAAGCTGGACGTCTACTCCGGCGCGTTCACGGTGAAGCTGCCGGTGGTAGCTGAGGCAGGAACCCATACCGTGGAAGGGACGCTGCGATATCAGGCTTGCGACAACGCGGCGTGCTACCCACCGAAGAGTCTGCCTGTACAGGTGATCTTTACGGCGAAGTAGTCTGCTCGGATGGTTGCAACTAAGGCACAACGAGCAACTTTGTCGAGGTGAGTGTTTTTTTATTCGTGGCAATGGCATCATTGACTGAGACGATTGGTTCGGGAGCAAGCGGGACGTGATGGACGAGTTTAGAAGGCTGACAAGACTGCCGGCGTATGTGTTCAACATAACCAGTGAGTTGAAGGCTGCGGCACGCAAGCGCGGCGAGGATATTATCGACTTCGGGATGGGAAATCCCGATGGCGCAACGCCGAAGGCTATCGTCGACAAGCTGATTGAGGCTGCTCAGCGGACGCAGACGCACCGATATTCGCTTTCGCGGGGTGTGCCGCGGCTGCGGAAGGCGATCTGCAACTGGTACAAGACTCGCTACGACGTCGATCTCAATCCGGAGACAGAGGCGATTGTCACCATTGGCTCGAAGGAGGGGATCGCTCACCTCTGTCTGGCGGTTCTCGATGATGCGGACACGGTTGCGGTACCGAATCCGAGCTATCCGATCCATATCTTCGGGCCGGTGATCGCCGGGTCGAAGGTGCAGAGCATCGCGATCGAAGACTCCTGCGCCGAACAGGTGCTGGCGAAGCTGGAGTATGAGCTGCCGCGCATGGAGCCGCGGCCCAAACTGCTGATCCTGAACTTCCCGGCGAACCCTACGACGCAGTGCGTGGACCTGCCGTTCTTCGAGAGGATTGTGACGCTGTGCAAGGAGTTGGGGATTTATATCGTGCATGACCTTGCGTATGCGGATCTTGTATTCGACGGGTATCGAGCCCCTAGCATCCTTGAGGTTTCAGGAGCCAAAGACATTGCTGTTGAGTTCTTTACTCTCTCGAAGAGTTACAACATGCCAGGATGGCGAGTTGGCTTCATGGTGGGCAATCCAAAACTGGTTGCGGCTCTGGGAAGGATCAAGAGCTACTTCGACTATGGGACGTTTACGCCGATTCAAGTGGCCGCCATCTCCGCGCTGGAGGGACCGCAAGATTGCGTTAAAGAGATCGTAGAGAACTACAAGGCTCGGCGGGATGTGCTGGTGCCGGGCTTGAATAAGCTGGGTTGGCCGGTCGATCTGCCGAAAGCCACGATGTTCGCGTGGGCCAGAATTCCTGAACAGTATAGGGCTCTGGGGTCGGTAGAGTTCTCGAAGAAGCTACTGGCCGAGGCCAAGGTCGCGGTGAGTCCCGGCGTTGGGTTTGGCGAGCATGGAGATGGGCATGTGCGGTTCTCACTGATAGAGAACGAGGAGCGGACACGGCAGGCTCTGCGGGGGATCAAGCAGATGTTCAAGAACGGGTAGCTCCCATGCTTCAATCCTTGATGCGCCAGGTATCCAAATCCCGTTCGGGATGACTTAGCGGTGGCGCATGCGCAAACTTTGCCAGCTTCCATCGGTGGTCCAACCCCCGTCGACCGGTAGTGCTTGTCCATTGATAAAGCCACTCTGTTCAGGATCGGCCAGGAACAATATGGCGCGAGCAATGTCTTCCGGTGCCGCGAAGCGACCCATTGGGTTACGCCCAATGATGTCTTCATCGGAATAGCCGCCGCCTTCTTGATCTGCGACATCCATCTCCGTTTTGACCCATCCAGGACAAACCGCATTGCAACGCACACCGCGCCCTCCCCATTCCGCTGCAAGCGTGCGCGTTAATCCAATCAACCCATGTTTCGATGCGTTATATGCCGTACGATCGCTAATGGCTACGAGCCCTGCGATGGATGCGACATTCACAATGCTTCCAGTTCGCTGCTCAAGCATCATGGCTCCGAAGCCCTGCGCAAGGAGGAATGGCGCAACGAGATTCACCTCGAGCACACGTCGAAATGCTTGCGCTTCTACAGTCTCCGCTGGAGAGATAAAGCTGATTCCAGCGTTGTTCACCAGGACGTCGGCGCGCCCCCAGCGCTTTCGCACTGCTTCCACAGTGCGCGTCACCGTAACTTCATCGGAGATATCTCCGATGAACTCCTCTGCATCGACGCCTTGTGCTCGAACGGCAGCTAAGGTGGAATCACAGGAGCGAATATCCATCAAGGCAAGTGAATAATTTGCCGCCGCAAAAATCTCTGCCGTGCGACGCCCAATACCCTGGGCTGCCCCTGTAATAATCGCAACTCGCATACTCTTGAATCTCCGTTCGGTCTATTTCTTTGTAGCGGCCTGCTTCTTTTGGGCGTCGAGGAAGCGGCGGACGCGGTCGAGCGAGCGAGCTTTGCCGAAGACGATGAGGCTTTCGAGCAGCGGCGGGGACATAGTGCTGCCGGTGATGATGGCGCGGAGGAGCATGAAGTTCTCTTTGACGGACCAAGACTTCTCTTCGCCTAGTTTTTTAAGGGCGGGCTCCAGTGCCTCGGTGGTCCAGTCGGTGGCTTCGAGGAGAGTGAGCTGATCGGCAGCGAAGGTGAGGGTCTCCTCGAGGGTGCGTTTCTTGGGCAGGAAGGTCTCCTGTGTGGGAAGGATGTCGTCGGCGAAGAAGAAGTGCGTGAGATTGCCGAACTGGCCAAGGGTCTCGATGCGGGTTTGAACGAGAGCGGCGATCTCGCGCAGGTAGGCGTCGGAGAGGATGGTGCCGCGGAGCTCGGTGAAG
>Ga0193716_1000533_pt1 | contig 22940 bp, 22 predicted proteins | sample U2c1metaG_FD_145901 | JGI IMG/M metagenome (GOLD analysis project Ga0193716, IMG submission 145901) | Soil microbial communities from a riparian zone of the East river system, Colorado, United States - U2c1 | ecosystem: Environmental > Terrestrial > Soil > Riparian zone | place: USA: East River...
CTCGAGGCCGGTCGTCGCGACCAGCCTCGAGCTCGGCGAACGCCCCATGTACTCCGACGATCAGACGGTCCGCGCGGCCGTGCCGTACCAAGCGACGCCGGACCTCACCTCGATGATCACCACCCAGCTCGCGGACCACGTCACCGCCTGCTTCGCCGGTAAACAGACGGGCTGTCCGCTCCAGGTCGTCGGCTACGAACCGGGGAGCCTTCGGCTGGACAGGCAGCCGACGCTGGAGTCGCTCACGTCCTACCAGGTCGAGTACCAGGCCGACGGCAGCACCGAGCCCATGCTGGCCTTCCGCGCCGAGAACGGCCGCCTCACCTACTTCGACGAGGAAGGCGACGAGCACTCCGACGGGTTCCGGATCACCGGCCGCGTTGTCGTCACCCCCGAGGACGAGGTGACCATCACGTTCACCGACGACCTCTAGGGCGTCGCCTCACGCGGTGATGGTTCGGGGTCCCGCTTGGCCGATTTCGTTGATGGTGGCCGGATCGACGCCGGTGTTGGTGATGAAGGTGTCGATGTCCTTGAGCTCGGCGAATCTGGTGAAGCAGTCGTTGCCGATCTTGGTGTGGTCGGCGAGGAGGACGACGCGGCGGCTGCTGGTGACGATGGCGCGTTTGATCATGGCTTCCGCTGAGTCGGGGGTGGTGAGGCCGCGTTCCGCGGAGATGCCGTTGGTGGCGATGAAGGCGACGTCGACGTAGGTTTCGGACAGTGCGTGGAGGGCCCAGGCGTCGACGGTGGCGAGGGTGCGGCCGCGGAGGCGGCCGCCGATGAGCATGATGGTGAGGTTGGGGCGGGTCGACAACGTGAGGGCGATGTTGATCGAGTGCGTCACGACAGTCAGCTCACGGTCGGTGGGGAGCTCGTCGGCGAGGCGGGCGGTGGTCGAGCCGGCGTCGAGCAGGATGCTGCCTTCGTCGGGGAGTTCCGCGACGGCTGCTTTCGCGATGCGGATCTTCTCGGCGGTCATGACGGCTTCGCGGGTCGCGAGGGCTGGTTCGAAACCCAGACGCTCCACCGGGATCGCCCCGCCGTGGACTCTGCGGACCACACCGTGGCGTTCGAGGATGGTGAGGTCGCGGCGGATGGTTTCGGTGGTGACGGTGAACTCGTCGGCCAGTGCGGTGACGTCGACCCTGCCTCGTGTTCTTGCGCGTTCGAGGATCACCTGTTGTCGTTCCTCGGCGTACACCGCGACGACTCCCTCCACCCGATGACCGTTGCCAGATCATAACGGGACGGACCCGGTGGGCAGTGACGGAAGTCCGACCCGTCAGGGTGTTTCCGGGAGGACGCCTCGCTTGCCGCCCTTGCGCTCCAGGTAGGTGCCGTCCGGCTCGGCGAACCCGAACGGGCGGTACAGCTCGTGCGCGTCGAGGGTGTGCAGCATCCACCGGAAGTACGGGCCGGGCCCCTCCTCGATCATCGCGTGCACGAGGGCCTTGCCGATGCCCTGGCCGCGCGCCTCGTCGAGCACGAACACGTCGGCCAGGTAGGCCTGCGACTCCCCGTCGGACATCGCCCGCGCGAAGCCCACCATGGCACCGTCGGACCTCCGGTAGGCGGCGACCACCCGCCACGCGCCGGCGAGCTGTCGCTCCACCTTGGCGCGGTCCCGGAAACGCCCCCAGTAGGCCTTGGTGGACAGGAACTCCCATAGCGCGTCCCGGTCGACCCGGCCACGGTCGTCGTCGATCTCGATCTCCTCCACGCGCGGCAATCTAGATCGTCCTCGGGGATCGCGCCACGTATTTGGGGGCAGGCCGAGCGGGAGCCGCCGGCGATGCGGTGATTGTGCGGCCCACGTGCGGGATGGGGCTAGCGTCCCCTATTGACGGCACAATACGGGCTTGGCCGTATTGCTGGGAGTCGCCGGGATGACAGTCATGTGTGCCTAGGAGGATTTCCGATGAAGAAGAGACCTTCGTTGCCGCGGCTGGGCATCGCCGCGCTGGCGGGCATCACGGCACTGGTGGGCGTCGCCGTACCCGCGCAGGCCGCGCAGCCCGCCTTCCAGCTTCCGTTCACCTGCGGAGAGCGGTGGAACGGCAACAACCCCGCCAGCAGCAAACACGTGACTCCCTGGGAGATCGACTTCAACCTGGCGAACGGCGCCCAGGACCTCGGCAAGCCGGTGCTCGCGTCCGCAGCCGGTACGGTGGAGATCGCCTCCTACCAGCAGTCGGGTGGCTTCGGGCGGCTCGTGAAGATCAGGCACGGCAGCACCGGCTACTACAGCTACTACGCCCATCTGCTCAACTTCACGGTCAGCGTCGGTGACTCGGTGGCACAGGGTGAGGTCATCGGCCACCTCGGCAACTCCAGTGCGACCAGTTCGCCCAGCCCGCACCTGCACTACGAGGTGCGCGGTCCTGGCTCCTACCCGGGCAACCTCGTGCCCGCGAACTTCAACGGTGCCCGCTTTCCCTACCCGGCAGGGGATGTGACGTCGCAGAACTGCGGGACCGGGTCGCTCAAGGCGGCCAAGAGCATCAACGGTGACAAGTACGACGACGCGGTCGCCGTCGACTCAGAAGGCGTCGCGTGGGTCTACTACGGGAAGTCGACCGGCGGCTTCGGCGTCGCGGACCGGCTCGGCCCTGGTTGGGGTGGCTACGACCGGATCGCGATCGGTGACTCGAACGGCGACGGCTGGGCCGATCTGTTCGCCACCAGCGGCAGCACGTTGTACTACTGGCGAAACCACGGCAACGGCTCGTTCACCACGGTGGTCACGGTGGGCGGCGGCTGGAGCGCCATGGAGTACTTCTCCTTCGCCGATGTCAACGGGGACAACAAGACCGACATCCTCGCCCGGGACGGCGGGAACATGTACCTGTACCCGGGGAACGGCAACGGCAGTTTCTCGACCCGCGGCTTGGTCGGCCCCGGCTGGGCGGGTCTGCTCCGTCATACGGGGGCGGACGCGGACGCGGATGGCGATGGTGATGTCTGGGGTACCAACAGTCTGGGTGAGCTGTTCTATTGGCGGCGGGACGGCGCCGGTTATGTGACCGCGCAGGATGTTGGTAGTGGTTGGAACGCGTTCGGTCAGATGACGACTATGGATATCAATGGTGACAATCGTGCGGACATCGTGGCTGTTCGCACGTCGGACAACACGTTGTGGCGGTGGTATGGCACCGGCACGGGCAAGTTCGGTGTCGCCGCCCCGATCGGCAGCGGCTGGGCGGGCTTCACCCTCGCCACCTACTGATCCCGTAACCGGTGCTATCGCGCCGCCGAGCTCGAAGTCCGCGCCCCCGACCTGGCGTTGGCCCGCCTCTACCGGTTGTCCACTCTTGACAGCCCGCTGATAAAGCGGTTTAGTCCGCGCAGGTAAACCGGTTTACCTGCGCGGAGGACCAGTGACTGCTCGCCGCCCCACCATCGCCGATGTCGCGCGGCGTGCGGGTGTGTCCAAGGGCGCGGTCTCGTTCGCGCTGAACGGACGCTCCGGGGTGAGCAGTGAGACGCGGCAGCGGATCCTCGACGTGGCCGCCGATCTCGGCTGGGCCCCCAACCGCCAGGCCAGGGCCCTGTCGACGTCCCGCGCGTCCGCGCTCGGGCTGGTACTGGCCCGCGCGCCGGAGCTGCTCGGCGCCGACCCGTTCTTCCCGGCGTTCATCGCCGGTGTTGAGAAGGTGCTCGCCGCCCGCGACCAGGCGCTCGTCCTCCAGGTCGTCACGAACCCGGCCGCTGAGGAGGCGGGTTACCGGCGCCTCGCGCGGGACGGCCGCGTCGACGGGGTGCTCGTGGTCGACCTGCGCCGCGGCGACGAACGGATCGCGCTGCTCGAGGAGATCGGGCTCCCGGCCGTCACCCTGAACCGGCCGGACGTGCCGAGTCCGTTCCCCGCCGTCATCCTCGACGACCGGCCCGGCATCGCGGCCGCCGTGCGTCACCTCGTCGACCTCGGACACACCGCGATCGCGCACGTCGCCGGGCCGGCGCCCTACCTCCACGCCGCCGCCCGACGTCAGGCGTTCCTCGACGCCATGGCCGACGCCGGTCTGTCGGGACGGGTGGTCGACGGCGACTTCACCGCGGCGGGCGGGCGCGCCGCGACCCACCGGCTGCTCACCGGCGAAGACGGCGGCGGCCGGGCCCGGCCGACCGCGATCGTGTTCGCCAACGACGTGATGGCGCTGTCCGCGGTGGCCGTCGCCGCCGAGCTGGGCATCCGCATCCCCGACGACCTTTCGGTCACCGGCTTCGACGACACCGACCTCGCCGGGTACGTCCACCCGGCGCTCACCACCGTCCGCGCGGACGCCCTCGGCTGGGGCGAAGTCGCGGCAAGGACGCTACTGGCCCTCGTCGACGGCGAGGACGTAATCGACACGGAGCTGCCGCCCGCGGAGCTGATCCTCCGCCGCTCCACCGGAGCCCCCTGAAACCCACAACCCTCATGGAGACGCAATGAAGCGTAGCTTGCGGAGCGAATCATCGATGCCCAGGACGTCACCGAGTCCGCGGAGGGCGCCGGTGGAGCGGAGCTTGCGGAGCGTTCCGGCGCCGCGTAGCGGGGGAGGGGATGTCCTGAAGCGCACCGTGATCGCCTTATTCCTCGGCACCGCAATGACTCTCGCCGCGTGCGGCGTGGACGACGGCGGCGGTGGAGATGCCACCGGCGCCGCAGCGAAACGCGGCCCGATCACCATCTGGTACTCCAACAACACCGAAGAGGTGGCGTGGGGCAAGTCGGTGGTGACGGCGTGGAACGACAAGCACCCGGACGAGAAGGTCACCGCGCAGGAGATCCCGGCCGGCAAGAGCTCCGAGGAGACCATCGGCGCCGCGATCGCTGCCGGCAACGCGCCCTGCCTCGTGCTCAACACCTCGCCCGCGGCCGTGCCGCAGTTCCAGAAGCAGGGCGGCCTCGTGCCGCTCGACGACTTCGCCGACGCGCGGAGCTACGTCGAGGAACGCACTGGCGAACAGGCGAAGCAGTACGAGTCGCCGGACGGCAAGCTCTACCAGCTACCGTGGAAGTCCAACCCGGTCGTGATCTTCTACAACAAGCAGGCGTTCGCGAAGGCCGGCATCGACGCGGAGCACCCGCCGCTCGCCACCTATGACGAGTTCCTCGACACAGCAAGGAAAGTCGTGCGGGGCGGCGGCGCGCAGTACGCGATCCTGCCGGCGCCGACGAGCGAGTTCTTCCAGTCCTGGTTCGACTTCTACCCGCTGTTCGCCGCCGAGACGGGCGGCAAGCAGCTTGTCGAGGACGGCAAGGCCACGTTCGCTGGCGACGACGGCAAGAAGGTGGCCGCGTTCTGGCAGACCATGTACAAGGAGAAGCTGGCCGGCCAGGAGAAGTACAACGGCGACGCGTTCGCCGACGGCAAGGCCGCCATGGCGATCGTGGGCCCGTGGGCGATCCCGGTCTACAAGGACAAGGTCGAGTGGGGCTCGGTGCCGGTGCCGACGTCGAAGGGCACGCCGGCGAAGGAGATCCACACCTTCAGTGACGCCAAGAACATCGCGATGTACTCGGCGTGCGAGAACCGTGGCACCGCATGGGATCTGATGAAGTTCGCCACCAGCGAGGAGCAGGACGGCAAGCTGCTCGAGGCCACCGGCCAGATGCCGATGCGCACCGACCTCGAGGGCACCTACCCGGACTACTTCTCGAAGAACCCGGCGTACACGATGTTCGCCGACATGAACGCACGCACCGTCGAGGTCCCGAACGTGCCGAACTCCATCGCCATCTGGCAGAAGTTCCGTGACGCCTACAGCTCGTCGGTGATCTTCGGCCGGTCCGGGCCGGACACGGCGCTGACCGACGCGGCCACCGAGGTCGACAAGCTCGCCGCCGGATCCTGAGCGGATCTCCCGATGCGGACACTGCTCGGCCGGCACCCGATCGGCCTCGCGTTCGTCGCGCCCTACGTCGTGTTCCTGGTCGCGATCTTCGCCTACCCGCTGTGCATCGCGGTCTACATGTCCTTCCACGACTGGTTCTTCGCCGCCCCCGGGGCGGCGGTGGACCGCCCGTTCGTCGGGTTCGACAACTATGTCACGGTGTTCTCCGACCCCGGGGTGCAGCGGTCGTTCCTGAACATCCTCGTGTTCCTCGTGATCAACGTGCCGCTGACGGTCGTGCTGTCGCTCGTTCTCGCGTCGGCGCTGAACGCGGCGATCCCGTTCCGGACGTTCTTCCGCGTGAGCTTCTACGTCCCGTACGTCACCGCGAGCGTCGCGGTGGTGGGCGTGTGGCTGTTCCTGTTCAACTCCGACGGCCTCGTCAACTCCGTGCTCGGCGACTTCGCGCCGGAGCCGTCGTGGCTGGTGAACTCCGGGCTCACGATGCCGGTCATCGCCGTGTACGTGACGTGGAAGCAGCTCGGCTTCTTCATCCTGCTGTACCTCGCCGCGCTGCAGAACGTACCGAAGGAGCTGTACGAGTCGGCGGCGGTGGACGGTGCGTCGCGGGTGCGCGCGTTCTGGGCGGTCACCGTGCCGGGGGTGCGGCCGGCGACCACGCTGGTGGTGCTGCTCGCGACGATCACCGGCGCGAACCTGTTCACCGAGCCGTACCTGCTCACCGGCGGCGGCGGTCCGGACGGGACGTCCGCGTCGCCGGTGCTCGTGATGTACCAGCGCGGTATCGAGCAGGGGCAGGCCGGGCTCGCGGCGGCGATCGGCATCGTGCTCGTCGTCGGGGTGCTGATCATCTCGCTCGTCAACCGCTACCTGCTGGAGCGTGACTGACATGCCCCGGACCCGCAGTCCGTTGCGGCTGCTCGCACTCGCCGTCGGTGCGCTCGCGTTCCTGTTCCCCTTCTACTACATGCTGATCGGCAGCCTGCAGTCCGAACCGGACGCCACGCTGGGCGGCGTCCTGCCGAACCCCGGCAACCTCACGTTCGGGAACTACTCCGACATCGACGAACGGCTCGACCTCGGCACCGCGCTGCTCAACTCCGGGATCTTCACCGGGGGAGTGCTGCTGTGCACGGTCGTGTTCGGGGTGCTCGCCGGCTATGCGTTGGCGCGTCTGCACTTCCGCGGCCGATCGTTCGTGTTCAACCTGATGTTGCTGGTGCAGGTGGTCCCGTTCCAGCTACTGACGATCCCGCTCTATGTGCTGATCGTGCGCACGTACGGCCTCGCCGACTCCTACCTCGGCATGATCCTGCCGTTCGCGATCAACTCGACGGCGGTGTTCGTGTTCCGGCAGTACTTCCTGCAACTGCCGAAGGAGTTGTTCGAGGCGGCCCAGATCGACGGCGCGAGTGAGCTGTCGATCCTGTGGCGGATCGCGCTGCCGCTCGTGCGGCCCGCCCTGCTGACCGCGGTGCTGATGACGTTCATCGGTCCGTGGAACGAGTTCCTGTGGCCGTTCCTCATCACCAAGCAGGCCGACATGCAGCCGCTCGCGGTCGCGCTCGCCAACTACATGAGCAACGTCGCCGCGCGGGCGACCAACCCGTACGGCGCACTGCTCGCCGGGGCGTGTGTGCTGGCCGCGCCCGTGATCGTGCTGTTCGTCGTCTTCCAGAAGCGTTTCACCGCAAGCAATCTCGGATCCAGCGTGAAGGGCTGATGTCGTGACCGTTTCGTACACCCTGACCCGTGTCGGCGTCCTGATGACACCGGAACCGGGCAACGCCGACGAGGTCGAGGGCGTGCTCAACCCGGCGAGCGGGTTCGGTCCCGACGGCACGCTGTACCTGCTGCCACGGCTGGTGGCCGAGGGCAACGTGTCGCGGGTCGGGCTCGCCGAGGTGCACCTCACCGACGGCGTGCCGACCTCGGTGACCCGCAAGGGAGTCGTGCTCGCGCCGGACGAGGGATGGGAGCGCGGCGCGCACAACGCCGGCGTGGAGGACCCACGCGTCACGTGGATCGCGCGCCTCGGCGTGCACGTGATGACCTACGTCGCCTACGGCCCGCTCGGTCCGAAGCTCGCGCTCGCGGTGTCGGCGGACCTGTTGTCGTGGCGGCGGCTTGGTCCGGTGCACTTCCGCTACCAGCCCGGGTTGGACACCGACCTGAACCTGTTCCCCAACAAGGACGCGGTGTTCTTCCCAGAGCCGGTGCCCGGCCCGGACGGCACGCCCTGCTACGCGATGCTGCACCGCCCGATGTGGGACCTCGGCTGGTTCCGGGAGGGCGAGGGCGTGCACCTGCCCGCCGGGGTCACCGACGAGCGGCCCGGCATCTGGGTGTCCTACGTGCCGGCCCGCGAGGTGGAGCGGGACCTCGACGCGTTGGTGCTGCAGGGTGACCACCGGCTGGTCGCGTTGTCCGAACACGGTTTCGAGGAGCTGAAGATCGGCGCCGGGCCGGCGCCGATCCGGGTCGACGAGGGTTGGCTGGTCCTCCATCACGGGGTCACCGGCGTCATCGAGGACCCATGGGAGCCGCAGCAGCAGAAGGTGTCCTATGCGGCGGGTGCGTTGATCCTCGACCCGGACGACGTGAGCCGCGTGCTGGACCGCTCGACCGAGCCGATGCTCACCGCGGAGACCGACGACGAGCGGTCCGGGACCGTGCCGAACGTCGTGTTCCCGACCGCTACCGAGGAGATCGACGGCGTGCGATATGTGTTCTACGGCATGGCCGACACGAAGATCGGCGTTGCCCGCCTTGACCGGAGGTCATGATGCGATTATCCGCCTTGGCAGTGAGTGTCCTCATCGGACTGTCGGTGGTGAGTCCTGCGACGGCGTCGCCCGCGCAGCCGTTGACCAACCTGGCACACCTGGACTTCCTCGGTGACACGGCGACTCCGTCCGCACAGCCCGGCCACACCACGTACCGGCTCGATCGCGAGCCGGCCGTCGGGACACTGTGGACCTACGCCGACCGCCGCGACGATGGCCACTACGACCGGATCGGCGGCGGGGACTACGACCCGGCGACCGACACGTACTCGCAGGGCGCGTTCAACGCGGACGACCTGGCCCGCGCGGCGGTCGTGTACCTGCGGCACTGGCGGCAGACCCGTGACCGCGACAGTCGCGACCACGCCTACGAGTTGTTGCGCGGCTTGACGTACCTGCAGACCGCGACCGGTCCGAACGCGGGCAACGTGGTGCTGTGGATGCAGCCCGACGGCACGCTCAACCCGAGCGCGCGGCCGGTGGAGTTGCCCGACCCGTCGGACTCCGGCCCGTCGTACTGGCTCGCGCGCACGGTGTGGGCGCTCGGCGAGGGTTACGCGGCGTTCCACGACGCCGACCGAGGGTTCGCCGCGTTCCTGAAGGCACGCATGGAGCTCGCGGTCGCGGCGCTCGACCGGCAGGTGCTGACACGGTACGGCGAGTGGCAGGTGGTGGACGGCGTCCGTGTCCCCGCGTGGCTCGTGGTCGACGGCGCCGACGCGAGCGCGGAGGCCGTGCTCGGGTTGTCAGCGTACGTGTCGGTTGGTGGCGGCGCGGCCGCTCGTAGCGCGTTGACCCGGCTGGCCGAGGGGATCGCCGCGATGTCGGGTGGTACCCGGGCCGCGAACTGGCCCTACGGCGCGATCCTGCCGTGGGCACTGTCCCGTTCGGACTGGCACGGATGGGGTGCGCAGATGCCGGCCGCGCTCGCGACGGCGGCGACGACGTTGCGCAGGCCCGACCTGCTGCGCCCGGCGGTGGCTGACGCGGCGACGTTCACCCCGTACCTGCTGACCGCGGGCGGTCCGGACAACGGCTGGCTGCCCGCACCGATCGACCGGACGCAGATCGCGTACGGCGCCGACTCACGCGTGGAGTCGCTGCTGGCCACCGCCGACGCCACCGGTCGCGACGGGCTGCGTGACCTCGCGGGACTCGCGGCGGGCTGGTTCTTCGGCGCCAACGCCGCCGGCGAACCCGTCTACGACCCGGCGACCGGCCGGACCTACGACGGCGTGAGTGGCGACGGTGTGGTGAACCGCAACTCGGGCGCGGAGTCCACGATCCACGGCCTGCTGACGATGTTGGCGCTGGACGCCGACCGAGGGCTCGCCGCGACCGCTCGTGGGGCGGCGTCGGTGCGGCACCGCGAGTCGACGGTGTTGGTCGAAGGCGAGGCGGCGACGGGCGGCGAGGTCGTCACGCCGGCAGCGGCATGGACGGGCGAGTCGCTGTGGAGCGGTGACTACCTGCGCACGCAGCCGGGCGACCGTGCCGAATGGACGGTGCCGGCCGCCGACCAGCCACGCCTGGTGTCGCCGGTCGTCGACCTGGTACCAACCCCGGCCGGCCGCACCACGTGGACATCGGGAGGTCGCACGCTGGGCAGTATCGACCACGGATCCGGTGGCGCGCAAGGTGTCTCACCCGCGCCCGGGGCGCTGCTCCCGGTCACACTGCGGGGGACACTGCCCACCGGCGCGACCACGCTGGCCGCGACCACGTCCGCCGGCGTGTCCACTGTGGACGCCGTGTTGTTGCGGCCGGAGGTGAGCCAGGTGGTGTACGGGCACAGCGCACTACTACAGAGCGCCGCGACCGGCCCACGAACGCGCACGGTTGCCGTCCCGGGCCGAGCCACCGTAAGGAGCTACGACGGAACAGGCCGCGAGGTAGGCCGCACGGTGGCGACCGGCCCAACGGTAACCGTCCGAGTAGTAGCAGGCGGCTTCACCGTGCTGCACTGGTAACTGCCCCGAAGGGCCCCTTCGGGGCGCTCAACGCCCTGAAGGGGCCCTTCAGGGCACTCACAACCCGAGTGCTGCCTTGGCCTGGGCCGCCATGTTCGCTTCGCCCAACGCGTTCGGGTGTACTACCACCGGGTTGGTGCCCTGCAGCACCGGCTCGATCCAACGGACGCCCGATGGTTGGCACGCGTCGTGGCCGTTGGACGCCGCGCCAAGGTCCACGTAGGTGGCGCCCGTCGCGGCGGCGGCGCGGCTGACGGCGTCGTTGAGGGTGGCCTGCAGGGAACGCAGGTACGGCACGTCGCCCGTCGCGATGGGCATCTTGGTGAAGCAGCCGCCGGTCGCGGGGATGATCCACGGGTAGCCGAGGATGGCCACGTCGGCTCCCGGCGCCTTGGCCCGGACCGCCTGGAGTGCGGACACCAGCGCGGGATAGGTCGTGTTGCGGACGGTGTTCTCGAAGGTGGCGCCGAACAGGCTCTTGCACGGACTGCCGTGGCCGAGCGTGACGATCCCGGCCGCGCCGCACGCGAGGATGGCGCCGATGAACACGCTGCTGTCGTTGCCGCCGATCGTCATCGTGACGAGGTCGGTGTCGGCGCGGAGCGCGTCGACCTGCGGTGCGACGCCGGGGTACTGCGCGGTCGTGAAGTGCTTGGTCTCCGCGGCGCCGCACGTCACGTCGGTCAGCACGGCGCCGGTGTCCGCCGCGATCACGTGCGCGTAGTTGCGGGCGGAACGCAGGCACAGCAGGGGAGAGCCGGCAGCGATCGGCAGCACCCCGGACGCTGCGCTGTAGGAGTCGCCGAGCGCGACGTAGGTCAGTGGATCGTCCGCCTGCGCGACCGAGGAGGTCGTGACGAGGCTGAGGGCGGCGATCACGGTGGCGAGGGACGCGAGCAGGCGACGCGACATGGGCTCTCCCGGCATCGGCGACGGTCCCTCGCACATTACTGACGAGTAGGTTCGAGCACCAGAGCCGCGCGAAGAAATTGGTCAGACTCGTGACCACCCGCGCGGGTGCGCCGCCACACTCGGGGAAATCTGGCAACGGGTAGCACTGAGTAGACGAGTACCGAGCGGTGACAGACGGGCGAAGATTGTCCCATCGGGAAACCCTGCACCCCGGAGGTAACAAGTGCGCCTCACTCGTCCCATCGTCGCCGTGGCTCTCGCGGCTCTCACCGTCATCGGGCTGGCTTCGCCGGCCGCCGCCGCGGCCGGCAAGTACGTCGCGCTCGGCGACTCCTACTCATCCGGCACCGGCGCCGGCAGCTACGGCAGCAGCGGTAGCTGCAAGCGCAGCGCCAACTCCTACCCGCAGCTATGGGCCAACGCCAACGCGCCGTCCTCGTTCGCGTTCGTGGCCTGCTCCGGCGCGGTGACCAACGACGTACTCAACAACCAGGTCTCGGCCATCACCTCCGACACCGCGCTCGTCACGATCTCCATCGGTGGCAACGACGCGGGCTTCGCCGACGTCATGACGGCGTGCAACACCAGCTCGGACGCCACGTGCGTGAGCCGTAACCAGACGGCGCAGGACTTCGCGCGCACCACGCTTCCCGGCCGGTTGAACAACGTCTACACCCAGATCCGGAACCGGGCGCCGAGCGCACGGGTGGTCGTGCTCGGCTACCCGCACATCTACCAGCTCAACGGCAGCTGCTGGGTCGGCCTGAGCGAGACAAAGCGGGCCGCCATCAACCAGTCCTCCGACGTGCTCGCGTCGGTGGTCTCCGGTCGGGCCGCGGCGTACGGGTTCACGTTCATCGACGGGCGGAACTCGTTCGTGGGCCACGAGATCTGCGCGTCGGGCACCCGCTGGCTGAACAGCGTCACGTTCCCGGTGGACGAGTCCTACCACCCGAACGCCACCGGTCAGCGTGGCGGCTACTACAACCCGCTCGAGGCCGTCGCCTGAGCTGTCCACTGAACCAGGGCGGCCCGATCCGCGAGGGTCGGGCCGCCCTGCCTACGTCGTCGCCGGCGGCAGCTTCGGGTGCCCGACCGCACCGGAACACACTACTGTGGCGGATCATTCGACGGGGGACTTGGAGATCACGATGACCGAGGTCGTTCTGTTTCATCACGCCCAGGGCCGCACGCAGGGCGTCATCGACTTCGCGGACGCCCTGCGCGGCGCGGGGCACACCGTGCACACGCCCGACCTGTTCGAGGGCCGCACGTTCGGCAGCCTGGAAGAGGGCATGGGTCACGTCGAGAAGCTCGGTTTCGGCGAGATCCTCGAACGCGGCGTCCGAGCGGTCAACGACCTGCCCGCCGAGCTGGTCTACGCGGGGTTCTCGCTCGGGGTGCTTCCCGCGCAGAAGCTGGCGCAGACGCGGCCCGGCGCGCGCGGCGCGCTGCTGTACTACTCCTGCGTGCCGGTCGCGGAGTTCGGCGCCGCGTGGCCGGACGGCGTGCCGGTGCAGATCCACGGCATGGACGCGGACCCGATCTTCGTCGGCGAGGGCGACGTCGACGCCGCGCGGGCGATCGTCGAGTCGAGCGGTCAGGCCGAGCTGTTCCTCTACCCCGGCGACCAGCACTACTTCGCCGACAGCTCACTGCCGTCCTACGACGCGGACGCGACCGCATTGCTACTGCGCCGCACGTTGACATTCCTTGACGGCGAGTGAGAGCCTCACCGGCTGGTCGCCGAGGTGAGCTGAGAGACGTCGTCGGCGTCGAGGGTGAGGGTCGCGGCCGCGAGGTTCTCGTCGAGGTGCGCGCCGGACGACGTGCCGGGGATCGGCACCATGACCGGTGACCGGCGCAGGAGCCAGGCCAGGGCAATCTGGGTGACGGTGGCATCGTGCCGCTTCGCGACCGCCGTGATCGCGGGCGTCGCGTGGCGAGCGATCGGGCAGTACGCGATGAAGGCGATGCCGCGCCGCGCGCAGTGGTCGAGCACGTCCTCGTGCGCGCGGTCGGTGAGGTTGTAGCGGTTCTGGACGCTCGCGATCGGCGTGATCCGCGCCGCCTCGACGAGCTGGTCGACGGTGACCTCGGACAGGCCGATGTGCCGGATCTTCCCCTCGTCCTGCAGCCGCCGCAACGCCCCGATCTGGTCCGCGAGCGGCACCGTCGGGTCGATCCGGTGGAGCTGGTAGAGGTCGATCCGGTCCAGCCGCAGCCTGCGCAGGCTCAGCTCCGCCTGCTGGCGCAGGTACTCCGGCCGTCCGAGCGGGATCCAGTCGCGCCCGACGTTGACGTGTCCGCCCTTCGTGGCGATCACCACGCCGGCCGGGTACGGGTGCAGCGCGGCGGCGAGCAGCTCCTCGTTGTCGCCGAAGTCGTAGGAGTCGGCGGTGTCGATGAACGTGACGCCGCGCTCGACCGCGCGCCGCGCGATCGCGATCCCCGTGGCACGGTCCAGCCGGCCGGTCAGTCGCATGGCGCCGAACCCGAGCCGGTGGACCGGCAGGTCGCCGCCGATGGTCAGGGTGGTGGTGTCGTCCTTGGTGAGCATGCGCCCACTCTGGGGTCGGCCATCCTTAAGGACAAGTGACACTTTCTGGACCGCATTGCGTAGAGTTCCTACGATGTTGAACCTGGAGCGGCTGCGGGTGCTGCACGCGGTGTCCACGACCGGGTCCGTGGTCGGCGCGGCCGGCGTACTGCACGTCACCACCTCGGCCGTGTCGCAGCAGCTCGCCCGGCTGGAGCGGGAGGTCGGCCAGCGGCTGGTCGAGCGGCAGGGCCGGGGCATCCGGCTGACCGACGCCGGCACGCTGCTCGCGGGCGCCGCCGCCGACCTGTTGACCCACGTCGAGGGGGTGGCGGCGACCATGGCCGAGCACCGTGGCGCGGTCGCCGGGACCGTGGTGATCGCCGCGTTCGCCACCGCCGCCCGTGGGCTGCTGCCCGGCGCGCTGCGGACCTTGCGGTCACGGCACCCGGACCTGTCGGTGTCGATGGTCGAGCAGGAACCGCACGAGGCGATCCCGGCCCTCGTGCGCGGTGACCTCGACGTCGCCGTCGTCCAGGACTGGGCCGACGACGTGCTCGCGGTGCCGGAAAGCCTGTCCCGCAAGGACTTGCTGGATGACCCGTTCGACGTCGCGCTGCCCGTCGACCACCCGTGCGCCGACCGGGACAGCGTCGCCATCGCCGACCTCGCAGGCGAGGACTGGGTGAGCTGGAGCACGGGCCAGATCTGCCACGACTGGCTCGTCCGCACACTCGGTGTGCGAGCGCGCATCGCGCACACCGCGTCGGAGCACTCGACACAGGTGGCGTTGGTCGCGGCAGGCCTCGGCGCCGCGCTGATCCCACGACTCGGCCGCGAGCTCGCGCCACCGTCGGTCCGCTTCGTGCCGATCACCCCGACGCCGACCCGCCGCGTCTTCGCCCTGTGGCGAGCGAGCGCGGCGGCCCGCCCAGCCATCGGCGCCACCATCGACGCGCTTGTGTGACGGCATGAGTCACCAGGTCCGCGTAGGCCTCCGGTTCTTCGAGCTGGACGAAGTGGGCGGCGTCGGGAAACCGCACGACCCGGCCGTTCGGGACGAGCCGCTCGAACGCCGCGACCTGCGCGGGTCCGGTGACGGGGTCGTGACCGCCGATGATCAACGTGGCCGGCACCGTGACGTTGGCCAGTAGCGGTGTCACTGGCTCGAGAAAGCCCTTCATCACCTGTTCCTGATGCGCCTGAGCCCGCGACCGCAGTTCCTCCGGAAATGGCGAGGCCTGGCTCTCCAGCCATCGAGCCAGTGCCCCGGGCTGGTGGATGCACAGCTCGTCGTAGCGGTCGTGCTCGGCGAGCCGGCCGATCACCTGCCCTGCCACGGAGGTCCACGAACAGTCGGGTCCCGTTCACGGCGACGTAACGCTCGGACACCCCGGTGAGTTTACCTAGATGAGTGATCTCATGTCGCTGTCGACGCGGCGACCGCCACGGTGGTGTACCGCATCGTGAAGCTGCCACCGACGTCGTCGATCGCGGCCCCGACGCCCGCCAGCACCTCCGCCAGCGTGTCGGGCGGAAGGCGGGTGAAGGCCCCCAGCGTCGGCAGCACGTCCAGCCAGTCGTCCCTGGTGTAGGCGTGCTCCCAGTCGAACCGCCACGTGTCCGGTTCGCCGAACCCGCCAACCTGCCGTATCCCGTCGGCCGCCGTGGCGGACATGACCCCGTACGGGTCTGATGGCGGCGCCCCGAAGTTGAACGGCGAGTCGGGCAGCACCCGGCGGTAGACCGCCGCGAAAGCCGCCGCCACGTCGGGCGGTGGTTGTTGCGCGTTCCAGAACACGGCGAGTAGGCCGCCGGGACGCAGCAGCCGCGCGGCCTTCGCCGGACCCGCGACCGGGTCGACCCAGTGCCAGGCCTGCGCGGCGACGACCGCGTCGAACGTCCGTCCGGCCGGCTCCCATGCCTCGAACGTGGCCACCTCGACGTCGATCCCGGTCTGCCGCGCGAGGTCGGCCATCCGGGCGTCGGCATCGACCCCGAGCACCCGGCAGCCGGCCGCCCGGAACTGTCGTGCGGCGATTCCGGTGCCACAGCCGACGTCCAGGACGTCGAGCCCCGGGCTGTCGGCGACGACGCGGCGCACCATGGCGTCGGGGTAGCGGGGGCGGGCTCGGTCGTAGCGTTCGGCGTCGGACCCGAAGGACTCCGCGACCTGTCGGTGCTGGTGAGGCTCTATAGTGGGCACGCGCCCACCATAGTGGGCACGTGCCCACTATGACAACGGGGAGACGTGCCGGATGCCGACCGGGGTGGCCATTCGAGACGTGCGCGAGCAGTTGTTCGGCGCCGCCGAGCGCGTCCTGCTGCGCGACGGGCCGTACGCGCTGACCAGTCGGGCGGTCACCACCGAGGCGGGCTGCGCCAAAGGCGTGCTGCACCGGCACTTCGCCGACTTCGACGCGTTCCTCGCCGAGTTGGTGCTCGACCGCATCGGCCGGCTGGAGAGTCGGTCCGCGGCGCTGCGCGAGTCCGCCGGGACCGGCACCGTCGCCGGCAACCTCACCGCCGTGCTGGTGGAGCTGTTCTCCTCGGTCGCCGTGGCGATCGTCGGGCTGGTCATCTTCCGGGACGACCTGCGCGTACGGCTGCGGCAGACGACGCCGATCGGTGTCCCGCTCCTGACGGAGGCCGGCGCCATGATCGTCGCCTACCTGGCTGCGGAGCGAGATCTGGGCCGCATCGCGGCGGACGCCGACCTCGACACCCTCGCGCCGACACTGATCGGGACCGGACACCTGCTGCATGCCGACCGCGAGAGCCCCCGACCAGAGACCGAAGCGGTACACAAGGTCGTGACAACGGTCATCGCGAATGTCGTACGAGCTCCGTGAAACGGCGCCGGGTTACGTCTCTGTCCTTTCCGTCAGGCCGATGTTGCCGTTCCGCAGCCTTGGCATGACTGCTCGCATCGCCCACGCGGCTTGGTCCACGGTGGCGTGGTGGAGGTCGTTCGGTTCGGCGGTGAGCTGGAGCCACCAGAGGTCCGACCCGTCGATGGGTTCGATCCGGTGAAAGAGCCCGGTCTCCCGCAGTGCCTCGACGCCACCGGCCGCGTCGAGGTGCCGGGTGGAGAAGATGTTGCACCAGTGCATGCCTCTGGTGATCTCGTCGAGCCGCCGATGCGGGTACGTGTGGGCGCCGGATCTGCTCTCGTACGGGGAGTCGCTGACCCCGTACGTCCTGAGCAACCCGGCGGTGTCCGCGGTGAGGAAGCCGCACGCGGCGTCGAACCTGGCGGCGGTGGACCGCATGAGGTCCATCAGCATCGCCACCGGCGGTTGACCCTCCGACGGCCGGGAGACGCTCGCGATGAAGTAGGCCGGGAACCCGTTCGGCAGCCGACCGGTCGGCTCGTCCACGAGCGGACTGCGCAGCTCGACGTCGAACCGGACGGTCGCCGCGGTCGCGGCGGCGGCCCTGCCTGCGCTGTCGTACCGCTGGAGATTGACGGTGACGCCACGCAGCAGGCCCTTGCGCAGGTCGCGCACCACGCGCCGCCACGTGCGATCGTTGTAGGCCAGGTCGCGATAGCGGCCCTTCATCGTGACGATGTTGAGGTGCACCCGCAGCGCACCGGCCGAAACCTCGTCGTCGTCGACCCTCGGGCCGGGCACGAACTCGATCAGGCTGGTGGCGCGTTCGACGGCGGGCTCGATGAAGGTCGGCCGCAGGGCGTCCACCCAGTCGGCGACGTCGTCCAGTTGGCCGAGCAGGTCGGCGTAGGTGTCGATCTGGAACGCGAACCGCGGCCCGCTCCGCTGGAGCACCCAGTGGTCGCGCCGTTCCCGCACCGGTGCCGCCAGCAGCGGCGGCAGTTCCTCCTCGACGACCTCGACCGGCGCCGACTCCGGTGCTGCGGCCGGCGCGACGAGGCCCAGCGCGTCGAGCAGCGCGAAGAAACCCGTCTCCGCGGGGAGGTACTCGCGGTCGAGGACCTCGTCGAGCTGGACGGGATCCGGCGCCGGCAGCCCGGCCGCACCGGCCCACTCGACCATCAGCGGCACGACCCGCCCGCGCCGCGCCGCTCGTTCGAGGTCGTCCCGGTCGTCGTCCCCGGTCAGCGCCGGGGGGAGACCGTAGGCGGTCGCCGCGTCCGGGTGGGTCTCGGAGATGAAGTGTTCGTCGTTGATCACCCACCGCCAGTGCGGCTGCGCCTCGCCGATGACCGTGAGCACACAGAAACCGCTGTCCTCCACATAGGACAGCAGCGTCGCTGGCCCGGCCTGCGGCGACGCGTCCTCTGGCAGTATCCCGGGCTGGTCCGGCGCCATGGTGGCGACGCCGAGCCAGCCGGGCCGGACCTCGGTGAGCGGCTCCCATTCCGGCGGGGCCGCGTCCGGGTCGAGCCCGGCGGCGAACATCCACATGGCCGTCATTCCCATGTGGACACTGTAGATCACCGCGCGCCCTCGCCCGGACGCCGAAACGAGTTCGCTTCGGCATGCAACGGTTCGGTGGGTTGACGCGTTGAGGGGTGCAATCAGATGCCGGGTGGCAGATCGGGAGTGGCCGATGGAGTTCGGTGAGTACATGGTCTTGCGGCGCGCAGGGCTCATGCGGTTCGCCACCGTGTTGACCGGCCGAACCTGGCTGGCCGAGGACCTGGTGAGCGACGTGCTGTGCCGGGCTTTCGAGCGGTGGGACCGGATCTCTCGGATGGCCGAGCCGAACGCCTACGTCCGGCGCATGATCGTCAACGACTACCTGTCGTGGCATCGGCGGCTGGCGCGCACGTCGCCGCGCGCCGAGGTCGAGCCGGCGGTCGCACCGCTGACCGACGGCGCCGACGAGCGTGCGGAGCGGGACGCCATGATCAGCCGCCTCGCCGGGCTGCCGCGGCGACAACGCACCGCCGTGGTCCTGCGCTACTACGTCGGGCTTTCCGACGCGGAGATCGCGGCCGAGATGGGGTGCCGCGTGCCGACCGTGCGCAGCCAGATCTCCCGTGCGCTCGCCACCCTGCGCGTCGATGAGACCACCAACCCCCGCACTTACCAGGAGACGAGATGACGGAACTGCGCAACCTCACCGACGCCTTCGCCGAGCTGGAACGGCGTGGCGATGCGGCGGCCGACCGCATGCCGGCCGAGCTTCCGCACCGGCCGAGCCGAACGTCCCGGCTGGTGCCGGCCGCCGTCGCGGTCGCGGTGGTGGCCGGTCTGGCCGCCGGCGTGGCGCTGCTCGCGCCGGGCGGTGACTCGGGCACGCAGGTGGCCTCGGCGCCGACGGGCACATCGGTCGCCCCGCCAACGTCGCCGCCGGCCGTCCCGACCACCTCGGAGGACCTGGCGGACCGTTTCCGGACGGTGCTCGGTGACACGGCCACGTTCACCGTCACCGACACCGGCGCGGCCGTGGACATGACCGCCCCGGAGGTGCCAGTGGCACCGGATGGCGCACCGCTGCCGCCCATGTCCGGTAGCGCAGCGACGCTGGTCCCGTCCAACGCGACGCCGAACGGCGCGGCCATCGTCGGCACGCTGACCGCCGGCGGCGTGACCGGTGGTTTCGACCTGCAGATCTACCAGCAGCAGCCGGGGACGGAGCCGATGTGCGACAACTCCGACCAGGCCACCTGCTCCATCACGGACGGGCCGGCGATGGCCATCGGTGAAACTCCTCTTGTCAACGCGGCGGACGGGGTCACCTACATGGTCCAGGTCATCCGCGAAGACGGCGTCACGCTGCTCATGCACGTCAGTAACGAGCGCGATCCCAAGGGCGCGAGTGAGGTGCTGGCCCCGCTGCCGCCGCTCACCACCGACCAGATGGCCGCGATCCTCAACTCCGACCTGTGGTGATCCACAGCGCGGAATAGGGTGGCGGGATGCCACGCCTGGACGTCTCAGTGCCCACCCCCGACGGCAACGCCGACGGAACGCTCCACTTCCCCGACGGCGACGGTCCATGGCCCGGTGTGCTCGTGTTTCCCGACGCCGGCGGCGCTCGGGAGACCATCCGGGTCATGGCCGACCGTCTCGCGGACATGGGTTACGTCGCGCTGGTGCCGGACACCTACTACCGCACTGGCGAGTGGGAGCCGTTCGACATCGCCACCGTGTTCACCGACAAGAACGAGCGGGCGCGGCTGGGTGAGCTGGCGGGCCAGCTCACCCAGGACCGCGTCGTCGCCGACTCGGGCGCCTACATCGACTTCCTGTTGGAGCGGCCGGAGGTGACGGGCGCGGGGGTCGGCACCACCGGCTACTGCATGGGTGGCCGGATGTCGTTGACGTCCGCCGCCGTGCACGGTGGCAAGGTCGCCGCGGCGGCGTCGTTCCACGGCGGGCGGATCGCCGTCGCCGACGACCCGGACAGCCCCCACCACAAGGCGGACCGGATCACCGCGAGGGTCTACGTCGCGGGTGCGCAGGAAGACGACTCGTTCACCGCCGAGCAGGCGGAACTGTTGGAGAACGCGCTCACCGACGCGGGAGTCGAGCACACGGTGGAGATCTATCCCGCGCACCACGGGTTCGCGGTGCCGGACAACCCCACCTTCGACGAGGCGGCGGAAGCCCGCCACTGGGACGCGCTCACGACGCTCTACGGCGCACGCCTCCCGCACGCCTGACGGTCTGTGGGGAACTGTGACAAGCTGACCTCGACTTGTAACAGTCGGGAGGAAGCTCATGAACAGGAATGTGGCGCGCCGGACGTTGTTGCGTGGCACGGCGGCCGGTCTGGTGGTGGGTGGCGCGCTGGTGCGCGGCGTCGGTTCCGCCGTAGCGGTGTCGTTCTACAATCCGTTCAGCGGGTACCAGATCACCGGCACCTGGCAGGACCACCTCAACGACGGGTCGTTGGGCGGCATCGACTATGGCATGAACGTGGGCACCGGGCTGCCCGCCGCGGGCGGCGGCACGATCCGCAACATCCCGAACAACGGCACCGGCGGCCACACGGTGACGATCTACCACGACAACGGGTACCGCACGCAGTACATGCACCTGTCCCAGTTCGTGCTCGCCGACGGCGCCGCGATCGGCACGGGCGGGATCGTCGGGCACTCCGGCGGTGCGGTCGGCGCGCCCGGCTCTGGCTCGTCGACCGGGCCGCACGTGCACTGGCACATGATCGACCCGAACGGGACGCGCATCAACCCGCTGGAGTACCTCGGCGGCGGTGGTGGCGGTGGTCTGCCGAAGACGAGCACCGAGCAGGACGGCGTGCCGGGGACGATCTTCTGGCAGCGCGCGCAGAACTGGCTGCGCATCGAGTCCGGCTACGGCGGTCCGATCGACGGGGCGCCGGGCCCGAACACCTACGCGGCGCTGCAACGGAACCTGCGTGACCACTGGGGCTACGGCGGCCCGATCGACGGCGTGCCGGGCCCGAACACGTGGGCCGCGACGCAGCGCCTCGCCGCCGCGTACGGCTACACGGGCCCGGTCGACGGCGTCATGGGCCCCAATTCGTGGCGCGGTTTCGCGCGCTTCCTCAATCAGGACAAGTACAACTAGGTTCGTGTCTGATCTGTTGTGCTCGGTCGAGTGGCTGTCGGGTGGCTCGGTTCGCTGTTCGGCTTCTTACCGCTGGTTACACGGGAACGATCGCCTCGGGGTGCGCGGTCCGGTGGCTGGGGCGATCGGAGCCGCACCTCGCCGACCCTTTCTCGACGGGGTACGCAGCCACGGCGAGGCACGGCAACGGGCAGTGGGTTGCGCGCCGAGGATGAGACTGGGCCGGGAAGACATGCAGTGCAGCGGCGGTGATCGAGGTGGCCGGCCTACCCCCGCACACACTTTCCTTCCATACCAATCTATTTGGTTGAAGCAACCCTCCGCGCACACTATTCCCGTCCATGCCAATCTTTTCCGGTTGAACCCATCCATCTCCCGCGCACACTGTCCATGCCAATCGTGATCGCTTGGAAGCAAACAAAGATTAGGCAGGACCACAGGCCGAGTAGCCACCGGGTGTGGGTCCACCAGGCGTGGATGCATCACGGCGCGCCGCAGCCACTCGACGTAACCCCGTTGCCAGCCCCCCATGGCTCGTTGCCGTGTCTTCGCCATGCCACAGCACACCGTCGACAAAGCACGGCGAAGGCGCGGCCCCGATCCCAGCCATCGGACCGCGTATCCCCGTAGGCGATCGTCCCCCGTGTTAAGCAGCAAACAACCACCTCTCAGAATGGTGCCGGGTCGGGATCGGCGATCGGTTCGGGTTCGTGGGTGAACCGGAACCCGTGTTTCGTGATCCACGTCAGGCCGCGACCAGTGGTCGACAGTTCCACCCGCCACCCACCATGCGTCTTCGCCCCATGATGCGACCGACACGCCGGACGAACACTGAACTGATCCGTCGCGCCCTGCGGGAACGGCGTCACATGATCCAGATCGCACGCATGAGCCGGCCTGACACAGCCAGGACCGGTACAGGTCGGATACACCGCCCGAACATGATCCCGCAACGCCGCCGGCGGCCGGTACTTACGCCTACCCACATCCACCGCATGCCCCGTCAACGGATCAGTCAAGATCCGCTGCCACACGGCGTCTTCCTGCCCGGCCATCTCCAGTGCTCGCTGCGCGGGCAACCACCCGTACCCGGCGAGATAGCCAGGTTTCGAGTCCACCCCCAACGCCGTCGACGCCGGCAGGGTGAGATAGACGTGGATCTTGGCGTTCTCGAAACCCTTACCCGCCAAAAGATCCATGCCCACATCGACGGCGATCTGATCCAGGCTGCGGTCATCACCAGCGGTTTTGATCTGCTGCGCGATCGCCCGGACCCGATCACGAGCCAGATCGATCCGCTCCACCTCAGCCATAAACGACAACACCCCCGCCGCGTCATCCAACTGCTCACTCGACATATGACGCGCCGCCGACCGCATCGCCGCACGACGCGCCGCGGCTTCCG
>Ga0193716_1000534_pt1 | contig 22932 bp, 20 predicted proteins | sample U2c1metaG_FD_145901 | JGI IMG/M metagenome (GOLD analysis project Ga0193716, IMG submission 145901) | Soil microbial communities from a riparian zone of the East river system, Colorado, United States - U2c1 | ecosystem: Environmental > Terrestrial > Soil > Riparian zone | place: USA: East River...
TGTCGCTGGACGGCTCGATCGTGCGCGTCAACCCGGACACCGGCGCGCCGGTGCCGGGCAGCCCGTTCGCCGCCAACCCGAACGTCAACGCGCAGCGCATCATCGCCCACGGCCTGCGCAACGAGTTCCGCTTCGCCTTCCGGCCCGGCACCAACGAGCTGTGGGCCGGTGACGTCGGCTGGAACACGTGGGAGGAGATCAACCGGATCCCCAACGCGACCGACAACGTCGCGGAGAACTTCGGCTGGCCCTGCTACGAGGGCAACGCGGCGCAGTCCGGCTACGACGGCGCGAACCTGACCGTGTGCGAGTCGCTCTATCCGACCGGCCAGACCGCCCCGTACTACACCTACAACCACAGCGCGTCGGTCGCGGCCGGCGACGGCTGCCCGACCGGCGGCTCGTCGATCAGCGGCATCGCGTTCGAGACGACCAGCAACTACCCGGCGACCTACGACGACGCCCTGTTCTTCGCGGACAGCTCGCGCGGCTGCATCTGGGCGATGCGACGCGGGGCGAACGGCCTGCCGAACCCGGCGACCATCGTGCCGTTCGTGACCGGCGTGAACGTGCCGGTGCAGGTGCTCACCGGTCCTGGCGGCGACCTGTTCTACATCGCGCTAGGCGCGGGCCAGCTACGTCGGGTGAGCTACCCGGCCGGCACCAACCGGCCGCCGGACGCGGTCGCCACCGCCACCCCGACCAGCGGCAACGCGCCGCTCGCCGTGCAGTTCAACGGGGCGGGCTCGACCGACCCGGACGGCACGCCGCTGACCTACGCGTGGGATCTGGACGGCGACGGCGCGTACGACGACTCGACGGCCGTGTCGCCGACCTGGACGTATCTGCAGCAGCAGTTGGTGCACGCGGGGCTGCGGGTCACCGACCCCGGCGGCCTGACAGACACCGCCGCGGTCGACGTGACGGTCGGCAACCCGCCGAGCGACGAGCCGGTGGTGACGATCGACAACCCGACCGCCGCGACGCAGTGGAGCGTCGGCCAGAGCATCCCGTTCGCCGGCCGGGCCGCGGACGCGCAGGACGGACCGCTGCCGGCGTCCGCGCTGAGTTGGCAGTTGACGCTGCAGCACTGCACGACGCCGACGAGCTGTCACGCGCACAACCTGCAGACGTTCCCCGGGGTCGCGTCGGGCAGCTTCATCGCGCCGGACCACGAGTACCCGTCGTTCCTGGACCTGACGCTGACCGCGACCGACTCGGACGGCCACGCCAAGTCGACGACCGTGCGGCTCAACCCGAAGACCGTGGTGCTGACGTTCACGTCGAACCCGAGCGGCGCGCGGTTGGCGGTCGGCGGGTCCGAGCAGGTCACGCCGTTCACCAGGACGGTCATCGTCGGCTCGAACAACTCGGTGTCCGCGCCGAGCCCGCAGAACCTCACGCTCGGCCTGCGGTTCCGGTACACGAGCTGGTCCGACGGCGGCGCCCAGAGCCACAACATCCAGGCCCCGACGGCCGCGACGACCTACCGGGCGAACTTCCAGGTGTGCTTGCTGGGCTGCTGAGGCCCTAACTGCTGGTCAACCAGTGCCGGTATGTCCCGAAGCCCCTTCGGGACATACCGGCCGCGTTAGAGAGCCACGATCTGGCACGGGTCCGCACACACCCAGTCCCGAGTCCACCTGTGACCAGGGCGCGCTGGGGGCAGCGGTCATGCCGCGAACGCGCCGTTCGGGACACGGCACGCCAGGTCGGAACTGCGAAGGGCACGTTCGGGACATTCAAGAGCCTGTTGCTTTTGTGCCGCTACGCATTCAAGATCATCAGCATGCCGAGCGAACAGCGGCGGCGGCGTAGATCGCCAGGACGATCGCTGGCCGATAGCGCGATCTGACTGCGATTGCCCGAGTCGATCAAGTCCAACTTGATCTTGATCGGTCCGTGGAGCCATTTTGCAACAGGCTCTCAAACGCCCAGAAAGGACCCTTCACGGCGAGCCCTCGCGCGCGATGCAACCCCCACCCGATCCCGGGGGCGGCCCAGTGCCCAGTCTACCGGCACCCCCCGACAAACCAGGCGATGTGGATCTTGCCTGTGGGCAACTCCAGGGGTTGTGGACTACCTGACCGCGCTGGACTGTCGCCCAGTCGCCACTTAGGCTAGCCTAAGTCGACGGAGGTGTTCCTTGACCGATCGACCGCCGACCCCAAGTCCGGGCGAACGCGCCAGGACCATCGCCGCGCGTGGTCCTGCCGCGCTGCTGCCCCCGCTGCCGACGCTGCCGCCCATGGGCGACACCCGGCCGGACCGGGTGGCCCCGCTGCTGCACCACGTGCACGACGACGGCGTGGTGTCCGTGCTGCTGCCGGACGACCACGAGCTACCGGCGACGATCGACGCGCTGGACGGCGAGCTGACGTCGATGGTCGAGGTCGTCGACGTCGCGCCGGTGCCGTTGCGTGAGTCCGTCCGCGGCCTGCTGTGGATCACCGGGCGGCTCACCGCGCTACCGCTGCCCGCCGCCCGCGAGGTGGCGCTCGACATCGCCACGGTGCGCCCGGACCCGCGGCTGCTGGACCTCGGCCACGGCGCGACGCTGCTGCGCCTCACGCCGGTGTCGATGGTGATCGCCGATGCCGACGGCACGCATCCGGTCACGCCGGCGACGTTCGCGTCCTGCGCGCCGGACCCGTTCTGCCATCAGGAAGCCGGCTGGCTGCGGCACCTCGAGGTGTCGCACACCGAGGTCGTCCACACGCTGCGCCGACACCTGCCGCCACACCTGAGCGGCGGACACCTGCGGCCGCTGGGGCTGGACCGGTACGGGCTGCGGCTGCGCGTGGAGGGCATCGAGGGCGACCACGACATCCGCCTGGCGTTCTCCCACCCGATCGCGACGCTCGAGGAGCTGTCCGAGGAGCTGCGGCGCATGGTCGGCTGCCCGTTCCTCGCGCTGCAGCACGGCGCCTAGGCCGACAGCGGTTCGTCCGCCTCGTGTTCGAGGCACAGCGCGTCGATCGGCAGGTCGATCGCGCGCGCGATCGCCACCACCGTGAAGAAGGCCGGCGTCGGGACGCGGCCGTGTTCGATCTTGCGCAGGGTCTCCACGGAGATGCCGGCCTGGGCGGCGACCTCCACCGACGTGCGGTCGCCGCGTGCCGCGCGCAGCAGTTCGCCAAGGCGTGCGCCGCGTTCGCGGTCCTGCTGACTCAACGGGGGTCGCACCATGACAGCAATAGTAATCCCGTGATATGAATACTGGGATAGTTATTGGAGGTTGTCATGGTGGAGCTGAAGACCGAGGCCGAGCTGGCGGTCATGCGTGCGGCCGGTCGTGTCGTGGCAACCGCGTTGGCGGCCGTGCGGTCGAAGGCGGCCGTTGGCGTGTCGCTGCGCGAGCTGGACGGCATCGCGGCCGATGTGCTGGTGGCGGCCGACGCGACGTCGTCGTTCCTGAACTATCACCCGCACTTCGCGCCGACCCCGTTCCCCGCGGTCATCTGCGCGTCGGTGAACGATGTGATCGTGCACGGCATCCCGTCGACGTACCGTCTGCGCGACGGCGACCTGGTGAGCATCGACTTCGGCGCGTGTGTGGACGGCTTCCACGGCGACGCGGCGATCAGTTTCACGGTCGGCAACGCCCGCCCGGCCGACGAGTTGTTGATCGACACCACGCAGTCGGCGCTGAACGCGGGCATCGCGGCGGCCGTCGTCGGCGGCCGGCTGGGCGACATCTCACACGCGGTGGGCCGCATCGGCCGCGCCGGTGGCTACGGCATCCCGGACGGCTTCGGCGGCCACGGGGTCGGACGCAAGATGCACGAGGATCCGTCGGTGCCGAACGAAGGTCCCCCCGGGCGAGGCCTGCCGCTGCGCGCCGGTCTGGTGCTGGCCATCGAGCCGATGCTCCTCGGCGGCGGCAAAGACCCGTTCACCACGGACGACGACGGCTGGGCGCTGAGGACCGCGGACGGCAGCCGCGCGGCGCACATAGAACACACGGTGGCCATCACCGCGAACGGCCCGGTAGTGCTGACGGCGCTGTAGACGCCCGGACCGGCGGCTGACAGAGGTCGCCCGCCTCGGCTCGCAGTCTGGTCAACTCCCGTCGGGCGAACGATGTCCGCGAGTGATCCGGCCCCAGCACCCGCACGTAGTCGGCGAGTAGCGAAGCTGCTTCGGCGACAGCGCCGACAAAGTCGCGCGCGGACTTGCGAACACGAACCAGATTGCTGCGCACGGTGAGGGTTCGGACGTCATCCGAACCCGACACCCGACGGTAGTCGATCAGGAGTTGCTCGTATTCGGTCACCGCGCCGTGAACATCTCCCGTGGCATCACGCCAATAGGCGAGGTCACCTCGGACCGCCATCGTGCTCGGATGGTCCACACCGAGCACTCGAAGGGAGTCCGACAGCAACCGCACGTTTTCTGCCACCGCACCAGCGGTATCGCCCGCCTCCCCGCGCCAGGTGGCCAACTCGGCGCGCATCGACAATGTGTTCGGGTGGCTGGGACCCCAGACCCGCGTCTGGTCGGGTATCAGTTCCTCCAGAATTCGGACCGCCTGCGCCTCGTCACCCGCCTCACCGAGCATGTTCGCGTACCGCCCTCTGACCGCAAGATCCTTGGGATCACTGGAGCCGAGCACGTCCCGGTGATCGGACACCAACGCCTTGTACTCCGACACAGCGCCAGCCAGGTCACCTGATTCCTCTCGCCAGTGAGCGAGGGAAACACGGGTGTCGAGAACGGCCGGATCGTCGGCGCCGAAAACCTTGACCTGCTCCGCGATCAGACTCTTGAGCTGTCTGAGCGCGCCAACGATGTCGCCGAACTCCCCGGTCCAGTGGGCCAGCCTGTGCTGGATGCCGAAATACCGACGATTGCCCATTCCGACAACGTCCGTGTGCTCGGAAAGCAGTTTCTTGAGTTCTCCAGCCGCCTCCGACGCTCGCCCGGACTCGCCGAGCCAGTCGGCCAGGGTGACACGCGTTCTCAGAACGTCCGGATGTCCGCTTCCGAGCACCTTGATCTGATCATCACGCAGTCGCTCGAACGCCGCTGCCGCCTCACCGGCATGGCCGGTCTCGCCGATCCACCGAGCAAGACGCTCGCGCATCGGCAAAGGGTCGGAGTCCGTCCGAGTGGAGCGACTGTCGATCGCCTGCTCGATGCCGCTGATGTATTCCGTGGCCATCTTCAGATAGCCGGCGGCGGTGAGGCTTTCCACATAGAAATAACACAGCGAATGGACGTCATCCTCCCAGAGACGACCGCGCGAACCCCACATCAACGCTCGAACATTGGCACGAATTGACAGGTTCAGCTCAGGTTCTGTCTCACCACTGTTCCAGACCTGCAGCAACGTATTCGCCACCGCATTGATCAGGAGGGATTCCTCACTCTCGGAGATCGCGTTGTCGACAACTGATCGAATGAGTTCATGGACCGTCACCATCGCCCTTCCGGACGGCCCTGTGCACAGTGTCAGCAGTCCGTAGTGATGAAGGGCACCGAGAGCGCGGCGTATCTCAGGAACATCCAGGTCGGCATCAGCGGCAAAGGTCGAGAGATAGCGAATGAGCGACGGGGCCACAAATATCGTGTCCGGGATACCGCCAGAACCGAGTAAAGACGCGACTTTGAGCATCGGCCAGGCAAACCCGCCCAAATCGACATCGACCGCATCGGCCAGGACGGTCGTCACAGCCGCCATGTCGGTGATTCCTTGCTTCAGCCTGTCCGAACGCTGCCGCCAACTTTCGACAGGAAGGTACTCGTTGACGCAATAGGTCAAGGCCAGATTCAGCGCCAACGGCAGGCGCGGCAGTTCGTCCGGGAACCGATTGGTTTGCTTTACCTGACTGAGACTGTCCGCCAGGTAAGGGTAGGGTGCGATCCGCTTCTTCAGATAGGCGATCGCATCGAGGCCACCGAAGGGACTCAGCTTAATCAACCGCACATCGTCCCGAGATGACAGCAACTCACCATCTGGGGTGGTCACGATGGTCCGACCGGATGCGCCACTGACCGGCAGCCACGACAGCCACTCCTCCGGCTTCTGCAGATTGTCCAGCACGATCAACCATTGTTGATCGGTCTGCGCGGTCCAGTTGAGCAAGCGCCGAGCAGCCCGGTAGGGGTCGTCGAGGCTGGACAGTTGGAAGTCGAATATCTTCGAAGCGGCCATCGAGTAGCTGTCGACAATAGTCTGCTCTGAGGCGACATCCACCCAGATGACAAGACCGACGTCCGGATCAAGCCAAAGACGATCGGCAAGATGTGCCGCGAGCTGCGTTTTGCCCACCCCTGGCGCACCGGTGATCACCAGCGTTCTATCAATGGTGCTGCCAGCACCGAAATCGGCGAACAGCGCTTCCAGTTCATCGCTCACCTGGAAATGCTCATCCATCGCGGGTTGCACGCCAATACGGACCCCGCTGACCTTGGGGCCCGGGATCACCCGAGGAACATCCAGCGGGAACGGCGTTCGGCGATGCTTGGGCGCTTCGAGCACATCGAGACGTCTGAGGACCGACAGTATCCGGTCGCGAGCATCGTCTTCGGTGATGTCGGAGATATCCACCAGCGCACGGCTGATTGCCCATTCGCCGCCGGCGGCGGCGTCTTCAACGATGACTTGCACGACCGGCACCCCTTTCAGGGTGGACAGATAGTCCGACTCGACACTGAGAGAAGCGCCATGCGCACCGGAGGTGATCACGAGAAGGCATCTGATATCGGACAGCTCGCCGATATCGTCCGCATGATTTGTCGGCGTTGACGATCGGTTCCGAAGCACGAGGTCACCCTGATAGCCGCTCCGTTCCAGGATGAACGCGATCCACCGTGCCCAACGAGAATCACCGTCGGCATATGACAGAACCATCCGATCGAGACGCCTCGCGAAGGGCTGGTCCCGGATCGCCCATTTCCACGCGTCATCGAGACCCACGACGGACGAAGATGTCAGCGCCACCTCTGCGCGCTCCGGGTCGGAGCCCATCGGCAGCAACAAGGCATTGGGCGAGACGTCCAACGCGCGGGCAAGCGCTACGAGGTCGTCGACGTCGACTCGCCGTTGCCCTTTCTCGATCTTGGACAGTGCCGACAACAGGACGGGACGCCCAATCGTCGCCAGACGTGCTTCGAGGTCGGCCAGCGTGTAGCCACGCTCCCGGCGGATCTCCGCGAGTCGGTCCGCAACACGAAGTCCGGTCGGCCCTAGCTTCTCCATGTGAGGACTTTAACCTGCGGGTTCTCTAAAATCGAAAACGGGTTCTCCATCATGAATAACCTGGTTTGACACGCCGCCGTACAATTTGGAACACTTGCGTGACGAGGACGGCATGTCGCAGAAATACGAACGGCTCCCGTTGCCCCGGGAGCCGTCCTCGTCCAAATCCCATCGCAGCAGGAAGGACGTCAACAAGAATGATAGCCGATTGGGTCAGTCCTGCCTCTTTACCCGTAGTCAGGCGGTGAGGGGACGGCAGCCATGTGGGGCTGGTTCCTCGGCGGCTATCTGCTGTTCACCGCAGCGCTCGCCGCATACGCCGCGCACGTCGCTCTCTCCAAAACGGACGAGAAGCACCGCGCAGACGCGTACCGGGTCCTCAAGCTGGTCTGGGGTGGCACGACGGTCATGGCGGCCACGTTGAGTTCCGTCATTCGTCTGCACGAAGTAGGCATCCTCTAAGCAGTGCCGTGGGGCGCCTCCCTGGAGAGGCGCCCCGCGGTCAGCGGAGCCTGCCTACGTCAACTCCGGTAGCGCCGGGCGCTTCTTGATCAGCAGCGACTTCAGCAGGTCGCCGTGTTCTTCCACTCTCTCCAACACCTCGGGGGCCGTGAAGACCAGGTCGTTCGGGTGGCGGCAGTTCGCCACTTCGTCCCACGTGAGGGGGGTCGACACCGTCGGGGACGCGCGGCCGCGCAGGGAGTACGGCGCGATCGTCGTCTTGTAGCGGTTGTTCTGGCTCCAGTCGATGAACACCTTGCGTGGGCGCAGGTCCTTCGCCATTCTCGCCGTTACCAGGCGCGGGTGTTCCGACGCGAGGTGCTCGCCGATCGCCTTCGCGTACTCCGACGTCTTCTCCACCGCTGTCGTCGTGATCGGCGCGTACAGCTGCATTCCCTTGTTGCCGCTGGACTTCGCCACCGCTTTCAGTCCGTGTTCGGCCAGCACGTCACGCAGCAGCAACGCGACCTCGCAGCATTCCACGATCGTCGCTGGCGGGCCCGGGTCCAGGTCGAAGACCAGCAGGTCCGGGGTCAACCGCTCGTCCTTGTCATCGACCATCCACTGAGGAATGTGGAGCTCCAGCGCGGCCATGTTCGCCGACCACACCAGGCTCGACAAATCGTTCAGCACCACGAAGTCCAGCGTCTCGTAACCCCTGGTGCTGCCCGGCGTCTCGACCCGCACCTTGCGCAGCCACTCCGGCGCGTGCCGGGCCGCGTTCTTCTCGTAGAACGGTTGCCCCATCACGCCGTCCGGCCAGCGGCGCAGCGTCACCGGGCGATCCTTCAGGTGTGGCAACAACACCGGCGCGATCCGGCTGTAGTAGTCGATCACCTGCGCCTTGGTGAACGACGCCTCCGGGTACAGCACCTTGTCCAGGTTGGACAGTCGCAGCCGGTGGCCGGACACCTCCACCAGCACGTTCTGCGGCTGCGGCTCGTTGTCGACTTCCTCGGCTTCTTCCGGCACGACTTCCTCCGAGGTCTCCACCGCTTCCGGCGCCAGGTCCGCCGCGTCCTTGTCCGACCGCAGCCCCCGCCACGACGGCGCGCGCAGCCTGCCGTCCGACGTCCAGTTGCGGAACTCGACCTCGCCGACAACCTCCGGGGACAACCAGGTCGCGCCCTTCGCGCGATCGCGCGGCACGTCGTTCGCGAACGGCGAACCCTTTTGCACCAACGGTTTCAGCTGATCGTGCAGTGCGGCCAGCGCCTCGTCCGTGAAGCCGGTGCCGACCTGGCCCACGTACCGTAGGCCCGCGTCGGTCGGGACGCCCAGCATCAGCGAGCCGATCGTGCCGGACCGCCTGCCCTCCCCCGGGCGCCAGCCGCCGATCAGCACCTCGATCGTCAGCACCTCGGTGATCTTCACCCAGTCGGCGGTCCGCCGGCCAGGGAAGTACCGGGACGACCGGCGCTTGGCGATCACGCCTTCCAGCTCCTGCTCGCGAGCCGTCTCGACGACCGCGGCGCCGTCGCCGTCGAAGCTCGGCGAGATGTTCCAGCTCGGACCTCTCAGCTCGAGTCCCGCCAGAAGCTCACGACGTTCCGTGTACGGCAGGTCCACACAGGACCGACCGTCGAGGTACAGCACGTCGAACACCAGGTACGTCACCGGCACGGAGCTCGCCAGGCCACGGGCCTGTCGGTCGTTGTGTACGTGCATCCGTTGTTGCAGCGCGGAAAAGCTCGGCCGCCCGTCCTGCATGGCGACGATCTCGCCGTCCAGCCACACCTGCGTCGAGCCCAGCTCCTCGCCGAGCGGCCGCAGCTCCGGGTACGTCACCGTGATGTCGTTGCCCTTGCGGGAATGCAGCCGCAGCCGACCGCCCTCCACCCTGGCGAGCGCGCGCACGCCGTCCCACTTGAACTCGTACGACCACTCGTCGTCGTCGGTCGGCAGTGTGCCCGGCGACGCCAGCATCGGCTCGAACAGCTCGGGCAGCCGCGCGAACCCCGGCTCCAGCGGCGGCTCCGACCTGCGGACCATCCAGTCCTTGGAGTCCTTGCCGCTGCGGAAGAACGTGTACCGGCCCTTCGCCCGCTCGCCGTCGAACACCACCGCGACCTCGCGGTCGGACCACTTCAGCGTCTCGTAGTGGCCGCGGTCCCAGATGAACATCCGGCCGCCGCCGTACTCACCCTTCGGAATCTCGCCGGAGAAGGTCGCGTACTCCATCGGGTGGTCTTCGGTGTGGACTGCCAACCGAATGTCACCAGGCACGTCCGGCAGGCCCTTCGGGACGGCCCACGACACGAGCACACCGTCGCGCTCCAGCCGCACGTCCCAGTGCAGCCGCGTCGCGTGGTGCTCCTGGATGACGAACGTGTCGTCGTTGCCGGTGGGCAGCGGCTCGTCGGCCGGCACCGGCTCCGGGGTCCGCCCGGGATCCCGTTTCCTGCGGTACTCGTCGAGTCCGGCCATGACCTATTCGTACCCGGAAGACGTCACGGCAGCCAGGACACGACACCGCGAAGAATCGCGTACCCGACGAACGCGACCACGTCGATCAGCGTGTGCGCGAGGATCAGCGGCCACAGCCGGTTGGTCTTCTGCCACACCCTGCCGAACACCAGGCCCATGACGACGTTGCCGACGAACCCGCCGAAGCCCTGGTAGAAGTGGTACGACCCGCGCAGCACGGCCGCGAGCAGCAACGACGAGTTCTCCCGAAGGCCGAGTTGGCGCAGCCGCGTGATGAGGTAGCCGACGACCAGCACCTCCTCGGCCCAGGCGTTGCCGAACGCGGCGATCGGGAGCGTGAGGTACTGCCACCAGTGGTCCAGCGTGGTCGGCACGACCGTGAGGCTGGCGCCGACCGCGCGGGCGAGGAAGTAGAGGCCCAGCCCGGGGATGCCGATCAGCGCGGCGAGCCCGACGCCGCCGCCGAGGTCGCGACCGAAGCGCCGCCCGTCCAGCCCGACCTCGCGCAGCCGCACGCCGCCGCGCCACAGCAGGTACAGGCCGAGCGCGCCCCACGCGATGAGCTGGGTGGCGCTGAGCAGCTGCCGCAGCACGTCGATCCACTGGGTGTCGGCCTGCGGGACGTTGATCGCGACCTTCTGGTCGGCGAGCGCCTGCGTCTGGAGCAGCGAGTCGATCAGCGAGAGCAGGCTGCGCAGACCGGACATGCCCAGCGTGACCGCGAAGACGATCACCAGCTCGACGATCACCAGGCGACGCTCTGGTCCGTCCGGAACATGTTCCGGACGGACCGGGTTCCGAGGGTTCAACCAGGCACGGATCGACGACACGGCCGAACGTTACCCGCCGTCGTAGGGTGGACGCGTGCCAAAGATCGCAACGGCCGACCAGGTCGACCGCGCCGCCCTGTCCGACTTCGTCCGGCCGCGCCACCACGCGGTACTGGTGACGACGCGCGCGGACGGCAGCCCACAGATGTCACCGGTGACGTGCGGCCTCGACACCGACGGGCGCATCGTCATCTCGAGCTACCCGCAGCGCGCCAAGTCCCGCAACGCCAAGCGCGACCCGAAGGTGTCTGTGCTGGTCCTGTCGGACGAGTTCAACGACGCGTACGTGCAGGTCGACGGCACCGCGGAGGTGCTGGAGCTGCCGGACTCCATCGAGCCGCTGGTGGAGTACTTCCGTGTGATCTCCGGCGAGCACCCGAACTGGGACGAGTACCGCGAGGCCATGCGCACGCAGGGCAAGTGCCTGATCCGCGTGACCGTGGAACGCTGGGGCCCGGTCGCCACCGGCGGCTTCCCACCCGAGCTCGGCTAGAGCGCGAGCGCGGCGGAGCCGAACGCCACGTTGAACCGGTCGCACCAGATGACGACGCTCTGGAGGCCGGCGAGGTCGGCGTCGGCCGGGACGACGTAGTTGTGGTTGCCGTCGGTCGCCTTCAGCTCGCCGAGCGGGACGTAGCGGCCGTCGTCGTACTTGCTCCAGTCGCCGCCCGCCGTCGCGTCGGACAGCCAGACGTGGACGTCCGGACCGTCCGATGTGGAGAAACCTTCCAGGCGCAGCACGCGGGAGCCGTCGGGCAACGCGAGGACGCGCGCGGTGCCCGCGGTGTCGTGCTCCTGGCCGACGAACGCGCCCTCGGCGAGGACCACGGGCGCGTTCGTGGTGGTGGGGACGGACGCCGCGACCGGGACCGGCTCGTCCAGCCGGCTGCTCGTGAACGCCCGCCACGGCTCGAACAACGCGAGCCCCACGACCAATCCGGCCAGCACCACGGCCAACACCACCCACGTCACCGGCTTCGTCAGCAGTCGTCGCATGGACCAATCGTGGCGGAGGTGGCCGCGACAACCTACTTACCGAGTTATTACGCTCGGGTCGTGACCGCACCTGATCTCGAAGTTCACGAGCAGCCCCGGGTCGAGAGCGAGGTCGGGCCGTTGCGCTCGGTGCTGCTGCACCGCCCCGGCGCGGAGCTCAAGCGCCTGACGCCGCGCAACAACGACCAACTGCTGTTCGACAGCATCCCGTGGGTCGACCGCGCGCAGGAGGAGCACGACGCGTTCGCCGAGACGCTCGTCGGTCGAGGGGCCGAGGTGCTGCTCCTCGCGGACGCCCTGGTCATCGCACTGCACGACGAGCGCGCGCACGCCGCGGCCGCCGACACGGCCGTCGACCGCAGGCGGGTCGGGCACGAGCTGGCCGACGCGCTCGGGTCGCACCTGTCGTCGATGACGGCGGCCGGGCTCGCGGACGTGCTGATGGCCGGCATGACGTTCGAGGAGCTGCCCGCCGCCGAGGGCGCGTCGCTGGTGCGCAAGATGCATCACCCGCACGACTTCGTCGTCGACCCGCTGCCGAACCTGCTGTTCACGCGGGACTCGTCGGTGTGGATCGGGAACCGGGTGGCGATCGCGTCGCTCGCGCTGCCGGCGCGGAACCGGGAGACGGCGCTGCTGGACCTGATCTACGCGTACCACCCGCGGTTCCGGGCGGCGGGGCGTGCGTACGGCGCGCACTCGGCGCCCGTCGAGGGTGGCGACGTGCTGCTGCTCTCGCCCGGCGTGCTGGCGATCGGCGTCGGCGAGCGGACCTCGCCGGCCGGCGCCGAGTCGCTGGCGCGGTCGGCGTTCGCGGACGGGCTCGCGCACACGGTGCTGGCGGTGCCGATCGCGCAGGACCGCGCGACGATGCACCTGGACACGGTGTGCACGATGGTCGACCGGGACGCGGTGGTGATGTACCCGGCGGTGCGGGACACGCTGGTGGCGTACCCGCTGCGGCCGGACGACGGCAAGGGTGTGCTGGTGTCGGGCCCGGTGCCGTTCCTGGAGGCAGCCGCGACGGCGATGGGGATCGAGCGGCTGCGCGTGATCGACACGGGGCTGGACCCGGTGACGGCGGAACGCGAGCAGTGGGACGACGGGAACAACACGCTCGCCGTGGGGCCGGGGGTGGTCGTGGCGTACGAGCGGAACGTGGAGACGAACGAGCGACTCGAGGACGCGGGGATCGAGGTACTGCGGATTCGCGGCTCCGAGCTGGGCAGCGGCCGCGGTGGCCCGCGATGCATGTCCTGCCCGATCACCCGGGCGCAGCTGTAAGCCCCGTCCGCGGGCCTCGGCTGGTGAGCCCGTCCGCGCGCGCGATGCCCGGCGAAGTCTCGTGTGCGCTACCTGTCCCGAAAGGCGCGTTGGGGACAGGGCGGTCATGCCACGAAAGGCGCGTTGGAGGCGCTCAATGCCCCGAACGCGCCTTTCAGAGCATCGCGCCTGTCTCGAACGCGCCTTTCGGGACACGGCACCCCAAGATCACCAGCAGAACCGACTCTGCCGAAGCTCCCGCGCGCGACGCATCCCACCCGTAGTTCGAAGGGCGCGTTCGGGACGTTCAACGCCCTGAAGGGGTCCTTCACAGCATGCCCAACGCCTCAAAAGAGCCCTTCACGGCGAGCCCTCGCGCGCGATGCAACCCCCACCCCGTCCCGGCAGGGCCCCGGCAAAGTCATGTGATGGCTGGTGAAGCTCGTCCGCCGGGGTCACGTGGTGATGGGCGTTTTGGGGGACGGTGGCAATGCCTTCGGGGCGTGCCGGATGCCCCAAACCCGGCGACCCGCGCCCGCGCACGTGCTGTGAAAGGCGCGTTGACGGCGCTGGGTGCCCTGAACGGCGCCTTTCACAACATGGTTGTGGGGCTATCGGTGGCTTCGGGGTGAACAGCACTAACCGACTTTGCCGGGGCCCTGCCCTCTCCGGGGGCGGCCCAGTGCCCAGTCTACCGGCGGGGTACGACAGGCCAGGGGATGTGGATCTTGCCTGTGGACAACTCAGTCGGTTGTGGACAACTGCTCGACGGCCGCGGTGTTGGACGCCGCGGCCGTCTGTTGCTCAGGGCTTGATCACCGGGGAGCAGCCGTAGTACCAGGCGTCCGAGATCGAGCCGGCCGGGCCGAGGTACGTGTTGCCCGGCGGCAGGCAGTAGAGGTAGTCGTCGCCGAAGACCTTGTCCACGGTCACTCCGTCCAGAGCGGGTTCAGCTGCTGGTAGATCACCGTGTCCTCGAAGCCGTCGTCTCCCGTCGGGAACGCCTCCGGGATCGTCGCGGCCAGCGTGAAGCCCGCCTTCTCCGCCGCGTACCGGGACGCCTTGTTGCTGCCGGCCGTGGTCAGCAGCAGGCGTCGGCGACCGAGGCCGGTTGGGCTGAACGCCCAGTCCACCACCATCGTCATCGCCTCGGTCAGTACGCCTTTGCCTCGCGAGTCGGGATGCACGAGGTAGCCCAGCTCCGCCGACGTGTTGTCCAGGCCGTCCATGCCGAACAGCTGGATGTGGCCGATCATGCGATCCGTCTCCACATCGGCGATGCACCAGTTGTACCGGTCGCCGCGCGCGTCGCCCTCGCGCAGGCGCGTGATCGCGTCCGCGCCGTCGGAGGTGGTACGGGTCGAATGTGTGCGGCCCACGAAGTTCCTGGTGCGCGGATCGTTCAGCATCTCCCCCATGATGTCCGCGTCCCGGTCCTCGTCGGGGCGCAGCCGCAGCCGCGCCGACTCCAGCACCGGCGGGACGTTCCACTTGTGCTTCGGCTCGCGGGTGTCGTCGGCACGCAGCGAACCGCACCAGGAGTCCATGCGGACGCCTCGGTGGGACAGGAACTTCTCGACCCTGCCGTCGAAGCTGAAGCCGTTCGCCCACGCCACCCGCCACGACGCCCAGTTGCCGACGTACGCGTACCAGACCACGACCTCGATGCCGTCCTGCTGGAAACCCCAGTCCAGCAACAACTTCACGGCCCTGCTGCACACGCCGCGGCCGCGCGCGGCCGGATGCAGCCCGAACGCCAGCTCCGCGATGCCCTCCTCCATCGGCCGCAGCGCGATGGAGCCGGAGAAGCGCCGCACGCCGTCCGCGTGTGGCGCCTCGATGGCGAAGCCGAGGTCCTTACGGGTGAGCCAACCGCCCGGCACTGCCTCGGAGATGTAGTTGACCGCGTTGGCGTGCTCGAACGGCACCGGCACGGTCGTCCACCGGATGGAATCCGGGTCCGTGCCCAGGACCAGCATCTCGTCCGCGTCGGACAGCGCGTGCGGCCGAATGGTGACCTCGCCGTCCGTGAGTGTCGGTACATCGTCGGGAAACACGAAGGTGCCGGCCATCGCACCATCGTCGACGGCCGGCACCCCTCGCGCAACGCGGTTTACCGCAGACCCGGTTGTCCGTCCAACACGGTGAAGCTCCGCGACACCGACGCCGTGACCTTCGCCGGGTCCGGCTCGCGGATCGACGACAGTTTCACGAACTCCGCCGATAGCTGCGCGCCGGTCGCCGTGACCCGCACGTACCCGCGCTGGTTGCCCACGTAGTTCAGGTGCGGGTTCTTCGCCACCTCCGGCGGCGCCGGGTCACTGCTCCCCGGGTTGCCGCCGGACGTGACCGACGACGTCACCAGCTCGGTCCCGACCAGTGGCGACGCGTGGTCGAAGTAGTTGAGCCGCAGGTCGTTGGCCCAGTGCCGGTGCACGTCGCCGGTCAGCACGACCGGGTTGCGCACCTGGCGGTCGACCCAGCCCTGGGTGATCCGCCTGCGGGACGCCTCGTAGCCGTCCCACGCGTCTTCGCTGACGTCGCACGTCCCGGTGGCGCCGTCGACATCCCGGCCCGCGAAGAACACCTGCTGTCCCAACAGGTCCCACTTCGAGCCGCCGGCCGCGAGACCGTCGAGCAGCCACTGTTCCTGCGCGGCGCCGGTGAGCGTGCGGTCGGTCCTGCGGATCTCCGTGCAGTTGTTGTTCGGCGCCTGCTGCCAGCGGTACTGCCGCGTGTCCATCATGTGGAAACGCGCCAGCGTGCCCCACTGCACCCGCCGGTACAGCGGGATCGCCGGGCCGGTCGGCTTCATCGTGCGCGGCAACGGCATGTTCTCCCAGTACGCCTGGAACGCCGCCTGCTTGCGTGCCGCCGGCCAGCCGGAACCGTTGCCCCACCAGTTGTTCGCCAGCTCGTGGTCGTCGAACACCGCGAGCCACGGCGCGGCCGCGTGCGCCGCCTTCAGCCCGGGGTCGAGCTTCGTCTGGGCGTACCGCAGGCGGTACTCGTCGAGGTTGTCGACCTCGTCGAAGTCGACGTAGCCGCGCACCGGGTCGGCGAGGCCGGACTGCTTCTCGTACATGTAGTCGCCGAGGAACAGCACCAGGTCCGGGTCGTCGGCGGCGATGAACTTGTGCGCGTGGTACCAGCCCTCCTCGAAGTGTTGGCAGGACGCCATCGCGAACTTGACGGCGGCCGGCGTGGTTCCGGCGGCGGGCGCGCTGCGGGTGCGCCCGACCGGCGAGATGAACCCGTCGGCCTTGAACCGGTAGAAGAACTCCGCGCCCGCGGGCAGTCCGCGCGGCTCGGCGTGGACGCTGTGGCCCTCCGCGGGGACGGCCGTCTCGGTGCCGGACGCCACCACCGTGGCGAACGCCTGGTCGGTGGCGACCTCCCATTGCACCGGGATGTTGCGGGTGCCCATGCCACCGCCGATGTCGAGCGGTTTGGCGGCGAGCCGGGTCCACAGGACCATGCCGTCCGGCCGAGGGTCGCCGGACGCGACCCCGATGCCGAACGGGTCGCCCGCGGCGGCCCGCGCCGAGACGGTGCCGGGCAGTACGACGGCACCGCCAGCGGCGAGGGAGGCGGCGATGAAAGCGCGCCTGGTGAACGAAGTCATGCCGGCCTCCTAGGCGATGTCGGTGATGGTTGCGCCGCACGTGCTCTGCAGCACTTCCTTGGTGCCGTACTCGCCGAGGCAGGCGCGGTAGGTGACCCAGCTGCCCTCGGCGAACTCGAGGTCGGCGGTGGCGGTCGTGCCGTTGCCGCCCGAGTTCCAGACCAGGTGCGGGCCGGAGCCGTCCGGCAGCCAGTACAGCGCCACCGCGGAATGGCCGTCACCGAGCTGGTCGTAGACCTTGAACACCTCCCCGTACGACTGGAAGGTGACGCGGCCCGCGCAGCCGCTACCCGTTGTGCACCGCTCGCTGTCCGCGCTCGCGGTGGCCCCGCCGGTCAGCAGGAGCGCACCGGCCGCGACGGCGACCAGTGCGGACCGACGAAGTGTTCTCATCGCGTTCTCCCATCTGTTACTCATTCACTGACTGAACTGATCATGAGTGGAAGACCAACGAGAGTGAGCGTACGACAGAACCACACCGTTAGGAATGCCTTACCTGAATTGCATTTAGATAGGCTTGCCTAAATGCGCGCGAAATTGCACTGAGTACAATTTCCACGTATTATCCAATTTATGGCGAAGACGAGCAATCTTTCGAAGTTCCATTCGATGCTGCAGGAGCAGGTGCGGCACGAGTTCACGGCGGCCCAGCAGTACGTCGCCGTGGCGGTCTGGTTCGACCACCAGGACCTGCCCCAGCTCGCGAAGCACTTCTACCGCCAGTCGCTCGAAGAGCGAAACCACGCGCTGATGATCGTTCAGTACCTGCTCGACAACGACCTCCCGCCCGCCATTCCGGGCGTGGACGAGGTGCGCAACGATTTCGCCGAGCCCGCGGATCTGATCGCGCTCGCGTTGAAGCAGGAGAAGGACGTCACCGACGAGATCATCAACCTCGCCAAGATCGCCCGCGACGAGGACGACTACAAGGGCGAGCAGTTCATGCAGTGGTTCCTCAAGGAGCAGGTTGAGGAGGTGGCCCAGATGACCACGCTGCTGAACGTGGTGCGCCGGGCCAACGGCAACCTGTTCGACGTCGAGAACTACCTGGCCCGCGAGTCGGTTGGCGACGACGGCGACGACCCGCTCGCCCCGCGCACGGCCGGCGGCAGGGTGTAGGACGAACACACGAAAGGGCCCCTCGGCGAGGGGCCCTTTCCGCTACCCGAAGCAGGGCTGCGAGTCGCTCTCCAGCCCGTAGCCGGTGAGAACCCCGTCGTTGTTGAACGTGAGGCTGTATCTGGCGTTGGGGTTGCCCGGCGCGGCGGTGTAGCCCTTGCCGTAGTTCGCGACGTCCGCCTCGGTGACGCTGGGATAGACGGCCGAGACCTGCTTGACCGTCCACCCCGGACCGACACCCTCGGGGGTCTGTGCGACCGACGAGGAGATCGCCTCCACCTTGCCGCCGCCGGCAGGCGAGATGTACACAGACCCGCTCGGGGTGCTGTCGAGCAGCAGTTGGTACTGGTCGCATGCACCACCGACGGTCTTGTCGCCGAGCATCGCGGTGGTCTCCGCCGAGTCGAATGTCTGGCCGAGGACCAGCGAACGGATGCCGGTCGGGCCGAGGACCTCGAAGTTGAGCACCGGCGGCGCATCGACCCGGTCGGTCAGCTCGGGCTCGCCGGTGTCCACGTTCGGCTGGTGGTTCGTCTGCGTGTTGCTGTTGTGGCTCTGCGCCGACGTGTTCGGCGCAGACGGCGCCGACGTCAGCGACGCACCGCTCGAGCTGGTCGTCGGCGGCGCGACCGTCGTCGAGTCGATGATCGCGGGCGGCATGGCGTCCGGGCTGCCGCCGGCCAGCGCGATCCCGCCGAGGATCACGGCCACGACGGCCGCCGCGCCACCCGCGCCGGCCGCCGCGATCCGACGCCGCCGCACCCGGCGAGCGCCGGCCACGATCAGCTGTTCGGCGTCCGGCCGGACGGACACGTCCAGCCGATCGTCGTCCGCCTCGGCGAACATCCGCCGCAGCTCGTCATCGAGCGCCATGACTCACCTCCTCGCGCGTCCGGTACTGGCAGATCCTTCGACACCGTACTTCCGGCGTCCTGTCACGGTGGTCATCGGTGGGGAAGATGGCTCACAGCCCTCCCACCGCCGTGCCGAGTCTGGTCCGCAGGCTCGCCATCGCCTTGCTCGCCTGGCTCTTGACGGTGCCGCGGCTGACCCCCAGGACAGTCGCGATCTCCGCTTCGGACAGGTCCTCGTAGTACCGCATCACCATCACCGCGCGCTGCTTCGGCGGCAGCCCCCGCAACGCCTCCCACAGTGGCTCGTTCTCGAACCGGTCGGCGTCGGTCACGGCCTGGACGTCGGGCAGGTCGGCCAGCAGGCTCTCCTTGCGGGTGCGCCGCCAGCGGCTGATGTGGGCGTTCGCCATCGCCTTCTTGGCGTATGCGACGGGGTCGCCGGTGTTCCGGACGATGCCGGACCAACGCGCGCCGAGCTTCTCCAGCACGGTCTGCACCAGGTCCGCCGCGTCATGCGGGTTGCCCGTGAGCAGGTGCCCGTACCGGAGCAGGCCCGGCAACGCCTGCCGGACGAACTCAGCGAAATCCTCCACCGCGGTGGCCCCTCTTCCCCAGCCCAGGTCCGTACGCCGCAAACCGGTCAGAACCGGTGCCGGCGTGGACACGACGCGCCTCCCTCCGCGGCGGCTGGGAAAGCCACCCACGTGTGAAGCACGCTCCCGAGACGCCACAGGTTGCCCCGACGTTGCCTGCCACCCCGCCCCGAGCGCCAAGGATTCGCCATTCTGGGCCGTGACCTGCGCACACGTCGCGCATATGCCCTGAAAGGCGCGTTGGGGGCACTGGATGCCCTGAACGCGCCTTTCAGGGCATTCGGCTCTAGCGGATCGTGACCTGGCGGCCGATCAGGCCGTCGCGGGCGCGGCGTTCGTCGCTGGTCAGCGGCTCCTTCTCGAGGGAGGCCACTGCCGCGTCGAGGCGCTCGCCCAGCAGCTCCGCGGCCTTGGTCCACTCACGGGCGTGCTGCTCGCGGTCGAGGTCCCACACGGGCACGAGCAAGCCGTGTGCCCGGAACGAACCCGCGTAGCGCGAGCCCTCGCCGAGACCCAGCTCACCGCGGGCGGACAACCGAGCGAGCGCGAGCAGGAACTGCTCCTCCGACTCCGGCCGCACCCAGCGCAGGTGCGCCCGATCGCCGGCGTCGACCCAGTACGCGGCCGGCCCGATGCGTTCGGTCGGCATGATCGCGGTGTTCGCGCGCTCCAGCGACAGCGCGACCTCGCCGGTCGGCTCCTCGCCATCGGGCAGCCACCACGCGAAGTCGTCGTGCAGGGTCGGCTCCAGCGCCGCCTTCACGTCGAGCAGGTCCTGCAGCCGCTCGCGGTCGCCTTCCTCCGACGTCTCCGCGCCGACGGCCGGCAGCACCTCGCCAGGGTCGGCCTCGAGGGCCCACCGCAGCGCACGCGCCAGGTCACGGCTGACATCGCTCGAGCGGGACTGGACCTGCAGGCCGACGAACGCCGAGCCGTCCGCGCGGACCAGGCCGGCCGCGGCCATCGGCAACACGGTGGCCAGGGTGACGGTGCGCTCGGTGTCAACCGAAAGAGTGAGCGGCGCGGTCGCCGACGGCACGAACTCGCGCAGCGCGATCAGCTCGCACTCACCGGCGAGCCCCTCGAACGGGCGCGCGACGGCCACCTCGACGGGACCGCCGGACAAGCCGTGACACGCCTTGTACCGCTTGCCAGAACCACACGGGCAGGCCTGCCGCGGGTTGATGCCGTCGGTCTTCTTTGGGTTCTTCACCGTGGAACGCTTGGCCATGGCGCCAGACGCTACCGGTTGAGCAGTGCGCGGGTGGTGACCGGGGAGTTCGTCGCGAGGTAGCGGACGCCGATGCGCTGACACAGCTCCACGTCGGCACGGGCGTCGACGGTCCAGGTGTACGTGTCGTGGCCGAACGACGCCGCGCGGGCCACGTACTCCGGGTCGGCGCGCAGCAGGTGCACGCCGGGGCCGGCGTGGTCGGCGTACGGCGGCAGCGTGCCGTCCCAGCGCGCCACCGAAAGGTTCTCCAGCAGCAGCACCGTCGGCAGCGAGGCGGAGTGCTCGCGCACCCGGCGCACCGCCCGCGAGGAGAACGACATCATCACGACCTGGGAGTCCTCTTTGGACTTGGGGCGCGCCATGCCGTAGCGGCTCAGGAGCGCCACGAGCTTCGCCTCGACCAAGCCGCCGTAACGGACCGGGTGCTTGGTCTCCACGAACAGCGTGGTGCCCGGCGAGTCCGCGACGAGGTCGAGCAGCGACTCGAGGGTGAGGACACCGCGCTCGGCCGGGTCCGGGGTCCAGACGGGGCTGCGGACCAGGTCGTCCGCGTGGTCGGGCATCGCCGCGTTCCAGCGGCCGTAGTCCAGTTCGGACAGTCGGTCGAGGGTGAGCGTGGAGACGACGCCCCGGCCGGTCGACGTGCGGTCGACCCGGCGATCGTGGACGCACACGAGGTGGCCGTCACGGGTCAGGCGGACGTCGCATTCGAGGCCGTCCGCGCCCTGTTCGATAGCGAGTGCGTAGGCGGCCACGGTGTGCTCCGCGCGATGCGCCGAAGCTCCCCGATGCGCGACGACAGCGGGCTGCACGGCGCGGATCATCGCACAGAAACGGATACCGTCACCACATGGTCTTCGACCCTGCCGATCCGGCATTTCTGGCCGACCCGTACCCGGCGTTCGCGGCGTTGCGGGAACGCGGCCCGGTGCACTTCCACGACGGCATGGGACTCGCGGTGGCGGTGTCGCACGCGGCGTGCTCCGAGGTGCTGCGCGACCGGTCGGCCGGTCGGCTGTGGACGGACAAGGAGCCGGCCGACGCCTTCCCGGCGTTCAACCTGCTGCACCAGAACTCGTTGCTGGAGAACGAACCGCCGACCCACACCCGGCTGCGGCGGCTGATCGCGGCGGCGTTCGGGCGCGGGCACACCGAGCGGCTGCGACCGTGGGTGCGCGACCTGGCGGGCCGGATGGTCGACTCGCTCGCGGCGGCCATCGAGGCGGACGGGTCGGCCGACCTGCTGACGCACCTCGCGGCGCCGCTGCCGGTCGAGGTGATCGCGGAGCTGCTCGGGGTGCCGGCGGCGGACCGGCCGCGGCTGCAACCGTGGTCGAACGCGATCGTGAAGATGTACGAGTACAGGCTGCCGGCGGACCAGGCGGCGGCCGCGGAGGCAGCCGCCGCGGAGTTCGTGGCGTACCTGCGCAGGCTCGCCGCCGACCGTCCCACCAATCTGATCGCCGACCTGGCGTCGGAGCGCGACGGCGGTGACCGGCTGAGCTCCGACGAGTTGGTCGGGACCGCGGTGCTGCTGCTGATGGCGGGCCACGAGGCGACCGTGAACGTGATCGGCAACGGGATGCTCGCGCTGCTGACACACCGGTCGGAGTGGACGCGACTGGTCGCCGACCCGACTCTGCTGCCGACGGCGGTGGAGGAGCTGATCCGCTTCGACGCGCCGCTACAACTGTTCGAGCGGACGGCCGTCGCGGCGACGACGGTGGCCGGGTACGCGTTGCGGCCCGGCGACCGGATCGCGGCACTGTTGGGCGCGGCGGCGCGGGACCCGCTGGTATTCGAGTCGCCGGACCGGCTGGACATCGGCCGCACACCGAACGCGCACCTGGGCTTCGGCGCGGGGATCCACTACTGCGTCGGGGCGCCGCTCGCGCGGGTCGAGATCGCGGCGGCCTTGGAGGCTTTGGTGACGCGGTTGCCGGAGTTGCGGTTGGCCGAGGAACCGGCTCGGCGCGGCGAATTCGTGATCCGAGGGCTGCGCACGCTTCGAGTGGTGGCTGGCCAGAGGTGACGGTGGCCCGCGGTCGGGTCTGTTCTGCCGTGAAGGACCCCTTCACGGCGTTGAGTGCCGTGAAGGGGTCCTTCACAGCATCTGCGACGTCCCACCAGCACGAACCGACTGTGCCGCAACCAAAAGCCCCGCGCGCGATGCAGCCCCCACCCTCTCCGGCAGGGTCCCGGCAAAGTCATGTGATGGCTGGTGAAGCTCGTCCGCCGGGGTTACGTGGTGATGGGCGTTTGGGGGACGGTGGCAATGCCTTCGGG